>Ga0102591_1003084_pt1 | contig 15801 bp, 14 predicted proteins | sample AraplaCol_mCL_r2_2_FD_76860 | JGI IMG/M metagenome (GOLD analysis project Ga0102591, IMG submission 76860) | Arabidopsis root microbial communities from North Carolina, USA - plate scrape MF_Col_mCL_r2 (SPADES assembly) (version 2) | ecosystem: Host-associated > Plants > Roots > Endosphere... | reverse complement strand
TCTCGGTGGCTGCATTTTTATCGAAGTGCTCGACGCCAGCTTCTCCTTCGACGGCGTCATCGGCGCCTTCGCGCTGACGCAGAACCTCTTCGTCATTGCGATTGGCCTCGGCATCGGCGCCATGTATGTGCGCTCGATGACGATCATGCTCGTCGAAAAGGGCACGCTCGCGGAGTACCGCTATCTCGAGCACGGCGCCTTCTACGCGATCCTGATCCTCTCGGTGATCATGTATGTGCAGACGATGTACCATATTCCCGAGGTCATTACCGGCCTTGGCGGTGCCGCCCTGATCGGCATCTCGCTCTGGTCTTCCATCCGCTACAACAAGAAGGAACAGGCGGAAGAGCGCGCTGAGGCGCATAAGGAACTGCACGCCTGAGCTTGCAAGCCGCATTCACCGATGCGGCTTCATCAGCACAAAAATAAAGCCCGCGACCATCCGGTTGCGGGCTGTTTCGTATCCGGCGATCAGAGACCGCCAGCCGCGCCTGAGGCGCAGATAAGCTAGTAGTTGATTCTGCCGAACATGCTCGGGTCGATGCCGAGTTCGCGCAGATCGCGCGCCTTCGGGCGGCGGCCAGCTTCGATGGTGGCGCTCACAGCATTCGCAGCGCCGATCATCGCAAAGGCGCGGCCAAGGAAACCATCGCGAATGGACTTACGGAAGGACATTTTCTCTCTCGCTTTGCTTTATGATTGACCACTCATACATGTGAATGGACGCACGTCTTCACAAGCGACAGAAATTCAGCCCTGCCATGCAAGAACAAGCGATCGAGCGCAAAACGCGCCATGTGCTTGAGGGCAACGCGACTAAATGAACGGAGGCATCAAAATGACGGGCTCGTTCACAATCAGACGCGCGCGCCCATCGGACGCCGAAGCGCTTTGCGAATTTGCGGCACAGCAGTTCCGAGCGACCTACGGCAGCGACACGCCCGCATCGGATCTCGAGTCCTACATCCAGGCGAATTTCAGCGCCGAACAGCAGAATGCGGAGATTGGCGACCCCTCAGCCGCTGTTTTCCTCGCCATGCTTGATGATCGCGTCATCGGATATGCTCACCTCATGCTGGATACAGTCGACAGACGATCGGCCTTCCTCAATCGAATTTATGTCCACACCGATTGGAGGGGACGCGGATTGGCTATGGCCCTCCTCAAAACGGTGCTGCACGACGCGCATCAACGTGGCGCAACTCGCCTGGAGCTGACCGTCTACCAGCGAAACGCACGAGCCATTGCGTTTTATGAGAGGGCCGGCTTTGTCGTGACGGGCAATACGATCTTCGCGGTCGGTCAGGATTTGCAGAGCGACCTGGTGATGGAAATGAAGTTGGCCGAGCGGCCTAACAGCTGAACGGCGCGGCCAGCACACGTGACTGCCGAACAGCAGAAACTCCGCATTGGATGCGCCGCAGAAGCACTCGTGCCGTCCGCAGCAACCAACCAATAACACCTTATCGTCACCAGACGAAAAGGCCGGCGATGTTTCCATCGCCGGCCGCAGTTGTGGGGTTCGGGCAGTCTTTTTCTTTAGTCCTCGTTCGCCGCAAGCTGCGACAGAACCTCGCCGCGTCCACGCAGGCGCAGGATCAGCGGGATGATGAAGGCGGCCGCAGCAACGATGAGCAGGCCGGCCGCGATCGGCGACATCACCAGCGTCGTCACGTCGCCCTGACTGATCGCAAGCGCGCGGCGCAACTGTTGCTCGGCCAGCGGGCCAAGGATGAGGCCGACAACAGCAGGCGCGATCGGATAGCCGAAGAGCCGCATGATGTAGCCGAGGATGCCGAAGGCGAGCAGCATGCCCAGTTCGAAGACCGACGGGTTGGCGCCGATCGTGCCGAGTGTCGCAAACAGCAGGATGCCGGCATAAAGCCACGGCTTCGGGATCGTCAGCAGGCGCACCCAGAGGCCGATCAGCGGGAGGTTGAGCACAAGCAGCATCGCGTTGGCGATCAGCAGGCTGGCGATCAGGCCCCAGACGATCTGCGGGTTGTTCGCAAACAGCAGCGGGCCGGGCTGCAGGCCGTATTGCTGGAAGCCGGCGAGCATGATCGCGGCCGTCGCCGTCGTCGGCAGGCCGAGCGTCAACAGCGGCACCAGGGTCCCTGCCGCCGACGCATTGTTCGCGGCCTCCGGACCAGCCACGCCTTCGATCGCGCCGTGACCGAACTCCTCGGGGTTCTTCGCCAAGCGCTTTTCCGTGGCATAGGAAAGGAAGGTCCCGATCTCGGCACCGCCGGCAGGCATCGCGCCGATCGGGAAGCCAATCAGCGTGCCGCGCAGCCACGCCTTCCAGGAGCGGCCCCAGTCCTGCGCCGTCATCCACAGCGAGCCTTTGACCGCCTCGACCTTCTCCTCGATGCTGTTGCCCTGGGCGGCGATATAGAGTGTCTCGCCGATCGCAAACATCGCGACCGCAAGCGTCGTCACCTCGACGCCATCGAGCAGATCGGGGACGCCGAAGGAAAGACGCGCCTGTCCCGTCTGCTGGTCGATGCCGACCATGGCAAGGGCAAAGCCGATGAACAGCGATGTAAGCCCGCGCAGCGCCGAATCCCCGAAGGCCGACGAGACGGTCACGAAGGCGAGTACCATCAGCGCAAAATATTCACGCGGCCCGAAAATCAGGGCCAGCTTGACGATGTAGGGAGCGATGAAGGCAAGGCCGAGCGTCGCGATCAGGCCGGCGACAAACGAACCAATCGCCGCTGTCGCGAGCGCCGGCCCGCCGCGGCCCGCGCGGGCCATCTTGTTGCCCTCAAGGGCCGTAACGATCGAGGCGCTTTCGCCAGGCGTATTGAGAAGAATCGACGTCGTCGAGCCGCCATACATGCCGCCATAATAGATGCCGGCAAACATGATCAGCGAGCCAGCCGGATCGAGCTTGTAGGTAACAGGAAGAAGAAGGGCGACGGTCAGGGCCGGGCCAATCCCCGGCAGCACGCCGACCGCGGTGCCGAGCGTCACGCCGACGAGCGCATAGAGCAGGTTCATCGGCTGCATGGCGACCAGGATGCCCTGGAAGAGGAATTCGAAGGTGCTCATCGCATCCAATCCTAGAAGAAGATGTGTTCGAACGGCCCGGCCGGCAGGGTCAACTGCAAGAGCTTTGCGAAGATCACCCAGACGACGAAGCTGAAAGCGATGCCCGCAGGGATCGAGATCCAGAGCTTGCGGCGTCCGAAGCCGGCAGCCGTAAAGGCAAAGAGAAGGCCGGTTGCGATCGAAAAGCCTGCCGTCTTGAGAAGCAGCATCTGCGCGGCAAGGCCGGCGACGACCCAAACTACAGGCGCGATTTCCTGATGCTCGCGCTCGGGAAACTCGCCACGCCAGGCTTCGAAGATGGTCCAGATGCCGAGGCCGATCAGGCCGAAGGCGACCACCTTGGGCGCAGTTGCCGGACCGATGCGGTCATACTGAGCGATGGCGCGCATATGCGAGGCATCCCAAAGCATGACGGCAGCGACGACGAAAAGACAGATGGCAATGACCAGCGCCGCCCAGTCAGGGCGGCGCTTCGTTGCCAAGGGTTCGTTACCCCTGCTCATTGAACAAGTCCGATCTCTTTAAGGATGCCTTCGGTAGCCGAAACGTCCTTGTCGAGCTGCGCCTTGAAGGCGTCGCCGGCGAGGTAGGTGTCAGCCCAGCCCTTGCTCTTCAGGATTTCCTGCCAGCCGGCGGACTTCGAGAGCTTATCGAAATCAGCGGTGATTGCAGCCGTCTGCTCGGCCGAAAGACCAGGGGCGGCGGCAACCATGCGCCAGTTCTCGACAGCGACATCGAGGCCCGATTCCTTCAGCGTCGGCGCGTCGACACCCTCGATGCGCTTGTCGCTGGAGACAGCCAGGAGCCGGAGCTGACCAGCCTTCACCTGCGATTCGAATTCGCCGTAGCCGGAAATGCCCGCGGTCACCTGTCCGCCGAGGATAGCGGCCAGCGCTTCACCGCCGCCGGAGAAGGCGACGTAGTTGATCTTCGTCGGATCGACGCCGGCAGCCTTGGCAATCAGTCCGACCGCGATGTGGTCGGTACCGCCTGCCGAGCCGCCACCCCAGGAAACCGAACCCGGATCCTGCTTCAGCTTGGCAACGAGATCGGCCATCGTCTTGATGTCGGACGCAGCCGGGACAACGATCGCCTCATACTCGCCGGTAAGGCGGGCAATCGGCGTGACGTCCTTCAGCGTGACCGGCGACTTGTTGGTCAGGATAGCGCCGACCATGACATAGCCGCCGACGATCAGTGCGTTCGGGTTGCCGTTGTTCTGGCCGGTGAACTGCGCGAGACCGATGGTGCCGCCGGCGCCCGGAACGTTTTGTACCTGAACGTTACCTGAGATGCCTTCCTTCTGCATCACGGTCTGCAGCGAGCGGGCCGTCTGGTCCCAGCCACCGCCGGGAGCGGCCGGCGCCATGATGGTGTAGTCCGCCGCATAGGCCGGCAGGGCGACCGCAGCCGCGAAAATGGTTGCAAGAAGAGTATGCTTCACGAGTGTGTCCTCCGTGGGCGCGGCTGAGAAACCGCGCGTTGTTCTCGATGGAATCGGGAAGGACACCGCAGACGGACTCCAAGGTCCGATATGGCTGGCAAGCTCCTCCCGAAACTTCACCTCTCCGCCTCCACGGAGCTGAAGTTCTGCAAAGCGGACCACAACAAGCTGTCATTTAGCTGACATCGATCAACTATCCACCCCGCGATGACACTTTTTTGCCGCAATTGCCCCGGGCGAAAACAGACGCAAAATGCCACTATCCATGGAACCTGGAGGCGGTTTGCGCGTTATGGCGCTCAGGAGGATTGCCCCATGAGTTCTCACGTCGATAACAAGCAGATCGAAAATGAGGGCTTACGCCAGGTGTGGAGTGTGCACGATTTTGCACGCCGGCACCGGTTGGACGAGCAGGAGGAGAAACGTCTTCGCTCGCTCTTTGGGTCATACGCGACGAAGCAGGAACTGCTGGCCAACGCCCAGCGGCCCTGCATCTTCCGCTAATCATCCACGGCGATTTTACTGCGTCCGCAGAACTTCGTTCCAGTGCGCGATCAATCGCGCGCGCTTCACCTGGTCCAGATAAACCATCAAGCCCGGGCTGACAGGCACCGGCCGCAACTGCGCGCCCAAGAGCTCCTGCATCGTGTTGGCGGTATTCTCGCCGGCGACCTCCGGGCTGACAGCGGGAATCTGCAACTCCCGCGCCATGATCGTCTGGCCCTCCTTCGACATGAAGAAGGATAGATAGCGCCGTCCGAGTTCCGGTTCGCCCGCCGCCTGCGGCACCAGGCCGATGCGCGACATCACGACCGTATAGTCTTTCGGCAGCACGATCCCGACATCGGGATGACGCTTGGCCCAATCGGCGGCGTAGGACCCGAGGATGTTGTAGCCGAGCACGAAGCGGCCGTCCGATACGCGCTCCAGGATGGCCGAACTGGTGGAGTATAATTTGACGCCGGCCGCCCCCATGGCGCCGATAACGGACCATATGTCACCGAACTGTTCCTGGTCGCGTGCCATGAACAGGAAGCCGACGCCGGAGCGCTCGATATCATAGGTGCCGATCCGCCCATGGATCGCGTCACCCTTGCGCTTGAGGTAATCGACGAATTCCGCCCGCGAACTCGGCGGCGGCTCCGTCGCGAAGCTCGGCTTGTGGTAGACGAACACCGCCGGCTCGAAGGTCAGCGCGTAGGCGGTATTGCGCCAGTTGGCCCATTTCGGCCAGCGCGCGCTCATCGGCAGGTTGCTCACCTGCGCATAGCCGTCGTTGGAGAGCTTGACCTGCAGATCCATGGCCGAGGAGAAGGCGAAGTCAGCGGTACGCTTGCCGGCATCCGTCTCCCGCACGATGCGGTCATAAATTTCCCCGGTCAGCATGTCCTCATACTTGACCGCGACATCCGGATTGGCCTCCTGAAACCCCCGGATCATCGGCTGCGCCAGTGGCTCGTCCAGCGAGGAATACACCACCAGCGTCGGCGCATCCGCATTGCCGGATTTTGCCGGATAAAAGGCCTCGTCCGCCAGGGCAAAGGCCGGGCAGAGGCAGGCAAGAAACAGAACGGAAAGTCTCCTCATGCGCCAAGGATGCCTCAGAGCGCGGGACCGAGCAAGCACCGTCGGCATTCCCTCGAAGACACCGCTTGACGCCAGCCAGATTTAATGTCATTAATAGTGACATGAATACACGATCAGTGACAAAGTATGAAAGCCCGCTCAGGGCGGAACAGGCGCAGGCGACGCGCAAGCGTATCCTGGCCGGCGTCCGGGCTATGTTCGAACAGGATCCCGACAGCCAGCTCGGCTTCGACGAGCTGGCTGCGGTCTCCGGCGTCAACCGACGGACGATCTTTCGGCACTTCCCAACCAAGGAAGCGCTGCTCGAAGCCTTCTGGAACGAGACGAACGCCTCGCTTGGCGTGCGTTTCTGGCCGGAAACAGAGGAGGATCTGACCGCCCTGCCGCGGGAGCTTTTCGCCTCGCTCGACGGCATCGAGCAGATCGTCAGGGCCTCGCATGCAAGCGGCGCCGGGCGGCAGATGCGACTGCAGGCCAATGCCGAGCGGCAGGCGGCCTTCCGGAGGAGCCTTTCCGCGGTGACGACGAGCATGTCACCCGAGCGCGCAAGGCAGCTCGAGGCGAGCGTCCAGCTCCTCTTCAGCGCCACGGCCTGGCAGACCATGAAGGATTACTGGGGCCTGACGGGAGAACAGGCGGGAGAAGCAGCCGCATGGGCGATCCGCGTCTTGCTCGATGCGGCACGCCAGGAAGGGCACCAATCAACAGCAGCAACATCAACCACAGGAAAGACCGAATGAACACGAACATCTCAGCCACAGTCCATCCGCTCAAGGAGGCCGAAAGCTTCTGGGTCATGGGCGACCGCGTCGCAAAGCGCGGAAAACTCGAAGGCACCGCCTTCAACGTCATCGACGTCATCGTACCGCCTGGCAGCGGCACGCCACCGCACACGCACGCCTCGCCTGAGATCTTCCGCATCCTCGAAGGCAGCGTCCGCATCTGGAGCATGGTGAACGGCGTTGCCGGCGAGACGGAGGCCTTCCCGGGCGACGTTGTCATGATCCCCGCACACGCGCCGCACGGCTATCGCAATACCGGCGCGGCACCAGCCCTGATGATGTCGATCGTCGACGACCGGATGATGGGCTTTTTCGAGGCCGCCGCGGCGTCGGAAGCCCCTTCCGGCCCGCCGACCCCTGAGATGATCGGTCGCGTCATGAGCCTGACCGCCACCCACGGCATCAACATCCTGCAGGCCGCTTGAGCGACACGCAGTGGAGCGCCCCTCCCACAAAGGAGGGGTTACTCCGCTACGACCTGTTCCGGGGGAAAGCACCGATCGCAGGCAGCCCCAAAGCCGGTCAAGGCAACGGACGGAGCCACATGCCGCTAAACCGGCCGTCCTCGGCGAGGATGAAGCGCCATTCCATCAGCTGGTTTTCGAAGGCCACTTCGTAGACATCCCAGCCTTCCTGGGAGACGCCCTTGAAGACGTGGCTCTTCAAGGGTCCCGCCTTGTCGAGATCGGCCGTGATCTTCCGCCCCTGCTCACGCGTTGCGGTGGCGAGCGGCTCGGTCATCCGGTCGAGATCGTATTCGCCGCGCGTCGCCCGGTCGATGAAGCCGAGAAGCAGTGCCTCGCTGCCGGCGACCGGCCGCTTCTCCCTGATCCTGGCTTCAAGCTCGGCGGCAATGTCATGCGCCAGACTCTCGTCGATGCGCGTCGCCGTCTGCTCGTAGCCGTTCTGGCGCAGCATAAGGCTTGTAGCCGGACGACCGTTCTCGCGGGAAAAACTCAGCTGCGCCGGCACGACACGCAGGAAGAATACGTCCTCCTTCTCGGGATAGATGTCGAGCGCGTCCTGACCCGTCAGCTGTGCGGCAAGCCCGCCCTCGCGGTGCGAAATAGCCATCACGGCGCCGGTCTGGAAGCGATAGGCACCGATATAACGATCGTAGAAGGCCGGATCGATCGGCACTTCGCTGCGGGGCCGAGCCTGCTCGTAGCGCCGCCATGCGACGGCTTCGGCGGTATCGTCGCTCATATCCGTCTCCCTTGCTATTCTGATGAGGTCGTGAAGGGCGATCGGCGCGCCTGTGGCAAGGCGCTGCCGCGACGCGCGGACCAGCGCAAGGCCCTCCCCGGCACGGTCGCGCAGCGCGACGAGCGCCGCCTCCTGCATGGCGAGCGTCCGGTCGAGATCGACCGCATGTCCCGCCAGCAGCTCGGTGATGCGGGCAAGGCTGAGCCCCATCCGCTTCAGTGCCAGGATTTCGTGCAGCCGGGCGATGTCCGAAAGGCCATAGAGGCGCCAGTTCTTGCCAGTCCGGCGCGGATTGATCAAGCCGCGCGCCTCGTAGAGCCGCAGCGCCCGCACGGTGAGACCCAGCCGCTCGGCGCATTCGGCCGCCGTCAGCCAGGGATTTTCGTCTCGTCGTCCGGTCATGGCGCCTCCTCCGAAGTCTCTTATAGGCTATGACCCAAGGGCCGGCTCAAGCCGTCTGCGGCGTTTTTTTGCTGACGTCGGCTCAGGATGCGGTCGCGCGGTCTTTGCGTGCGAAGAACTTCGCCACTGGTTCTGCCAACTCCTGCCACTTAGTCCGGCCGCCATTGATGACATCGCCTTCTCTCCCTTGTAGGCTGAGGCAAAAAGGGAACATTCGTGCGCATTCTACTGGTGGAGGACAATATCGCGCTGGCCGACGGGCTTTCGGCCATCCTGCGCGGCACCGGCCATGCCGTCGACGTCGTGCATGACGGCGCATCCGCCAATGCCGTGACGGCGGCCGAGAATTTCGATCTCGTCGTGCTCGACCTGAACCTGCCGGAGATGGACGGCCTCGACGTGTTGCGCGCCATGCGCGCCCGGCAGAACCGGTCGGCGGTCCTGATCCTGACGGCGCGCGGCACGCCGGAAGAGCGCGTCAAGGGTCTCGATCTCGGCGCCGACGACTATCTCATCAAGCCCTTCGATATCGCCGAATTCGAGGCCCGCGTGCGCGTCCTGCTGCGCCGCCAGGCCGGCCTGCATTCGGCGACCGTCAGCTTCGGCGGCGTCTCGCTCGATCTCAATTCGCGTGCCTTTTCCGCCGGTTCGACGCCGCTCGACATTCCCGCTCGCGAACTCGGCCTGCTGGAAATTCTCTTCATGCGCGCCGGCAAGGTCGTCGCCAAGGAAGCGATCATCCAGTCGCTGACCGCCTTCGACGACGACATCTCGGCCAATGCCATCGAGCAATATGTCAGTCGCCTGAGGAGACGCCTGTCGCCCTACGGCCTGACGGTAAAGACCGCGCGCGGCATCGGCTACTATCTCGACAAGCTACCCGAGGCCTCATGACGACGGCCTATTCGCTCCGACGAAGGCTGCTGTTCTGGCTGCTGATCTCGACCGCCATCATCGGCATGGTCGCACTCGCGGACACCTACCGCGAAGCCGTGCAGACCTCCAACATCGTCTCGGACCGCGTGCTGGCCGGTTCGGCGCTCGCCATCGCCGAACGCGTCGTCGTTGCCGAAGACGGCACGCTCGAGGTCGATATCCCCTATGTCGCGCTGGAGATGCTGACCTCGGCGGCGCAGGACCGCGTCTTCTACCGCGTCGACGGTCCGCCCGGAAAATTCATCACCGGCTACCAGGCCCTCCCCGTGCTTGCTGAAACCGTGGGCGACACCGCCGCCTTTGCCGACGACACTTTTCGCGGCGAGCCGATCCGGGTGGCGACGCTCAAGCGTTCGGCCTCGACGGGTATCCGCTCCGTGCCCTTTGCCGTAACCGTCGCGGAGACCACGATTGCCCGCCGCCAGCTCGCCCGCGCCATCCTTTTCCGCTCGGCGCTCCGTCTCTCCTTCATGATCGCCGGCGCGGCCGTCATCGTCTGGATCTCGGTTACCGTTGCGCTCCGCCCGCTCTACAAGCTGCGCGACGCGATCGGCGAGCGCAGCCCCGACGACCTGCACCCGATCGAACAGTCGGTGCCGAGCGAGGTCCAGCCGCTGGTCGACACGATCAACAGCTTCATGGTGCGCCTGCAGTCGGCGCTCGATGCGCTTCGCAACTTCACCGGCAACGCCAGCCACCAGCTGCGCACGCCGCTCGCGATCATCCGCACGCAGCTTGCGCTTTCGGCCCGATCAGGCACATTGGCGGAAGCGCAGGGCTCCGCCCTGAAAGGCGATCAGGCCGTCGCCCATGCCGAACGCATCCTCGCGCAATTACTGCTGATGGCGAAAATCGACGCGGCGACGGCAAAGGAAGCGCTGACCGCCGCTTCGATCGACCTGACGGCCATTGCCCAGGACATCACCGGAGAACTTATCCCGACCGCCGCCGAGGCAGGCATCGACCTCGGCTTCGAAGGTGACCGCCCGGCCTTGATCCGCGCCGAGCCGCTGCTGATCGGCGAACTGCTGCGCAACCTTGCCGGAAACGCCATCGCCTATGCCGGCAAGGGCGCGGAGGTGACCGTGCGGATATCCGAGACGGATGAGACCGTCCGGCTTGAAGTCGAAGACAACGGCCCGGGCATTCCGGCGGAGAAGCTGGCCGCCGTCCGGCAGCGTTTTTCGCGCGGCAGCGACTCCGGCACGCCGGGCGCCGGCCTTGGCCTGCCGATCGTTGAGGAAATCGCCGGCCTCTTCAATGCATCGCTGACGCTGGAGCCCAGCTCACATGGCAGGGGCCTCATGGCCTCGGTGACATTTGCCAAGGCGACGTAAAGGCTTAGCCGGCTTGGCCTTATCGCCTTGCATTCTTTCGCTGCATTGCACACACTGCTTTCGGGAACAGCAAATGCCGTACAACGATACGGCCGCGGACAAGGCAGTACATGTCGATCAAAGCCAGCATCTATCATCTGACGCACTACAAATACGACAAGCCGGTCCGCCTCGGGCCTCAGATCATCCGCCTCAAGCCCGCGTCGCATTCGAAGACGCGGGTGATCAGCCATTCGCTAAAGGTTTCGCCGTCGAACCATTTCGTGAACCTGCAGCAGGATCCCTACGGCAACTATCTGGCCCGCTACGTCTTCCCTGACCCGGTTACCGAGTTCAAGATCGAGGTCGATCTAGTCGCCGATATGACCGTCTACAACCCCTTCGATTTCTTCATCGAGGAGAGCGCCGAGATTTGGCCCTTCTCCTATCCCGAGGAGATCAGGGACGACCTTGATATCTACATGCAGCCGCAGCCGGTGGAGCCGGCGCTGGCGGCCTATCTCGCCGGCATCGACCGCACCCCGATGCGCACGACGGACTTCATCGTCGGCCTCAATGCTAGGCTGAAGGGCGACATCGAATATGTCATCCGCATGGAGCCCGGCGTCCAGACGCCGGAGGAGACGCTGAAGCTGGCGCTCGGCTCCTGCCGCGATTCCAGTTGGCTGCTGGTCGAGATCCTCCGCAATCTCGGCTTCGCCGCCCGCTTCGTCTCCGGCTATCTCATCCAGCTGACGCCGGACCTGAAGGCGCTCGACGGCCCCTCCGGCACAGAGGTCGATTTCACCGACCTGCATGCCTGGTGCGAAGTCTATATCCCTGGCGCCGGCTGGATCGGCCTCGACCCGACCTCGGGCCTGTTGACCGGCGAAAGCCACATACCCCTTGCCGCCACCCCGCACTATCGCAACGCCGCGCCGATATCAGGCGCGCTCTACGGCCATGCCAACACCGAATTCGCCTTCGACATGAAGGTCTCGCGCGTCGCCGAGCATCCGCGCATCACCAAGCCCTTTTCCGACGACAGCTGGGACGAGCTCAACGCGCTCGGCCGCAAGGTCGACGAGATCCTGCAGGCCGAAGACGTCCGCCTCACCATGGGCGGCGAGCCGACCTTCGTCTCGATCGACGACTTCGAATCCGAGGAATGGAACACCGCCGCCGTCGGCCCGACCAAGCGCGAGAAGGCCGACATCCTGATCCGCAAGCTGCGCGAGCGCTTCGCCCCCGGCGGCTTCCTGCATTACGGCCAGGGCAAGTGGTATCCGGGTGAAAGCCTGCCGCGTTGGACCTTCTCGCTCTACTGGCGCAAGGACGGCAAGCCGATCTGGCGCAATCCGGAGCTGATCGCCGGCGAAGGCAAGGACACCGGTGTGGTCGCCGACGATGCCGGCAATCTCCTGAGCGCCATCGCGAGGGAATTGGCAATCGACACCGACATGGTCCTGCCGGCCTATGAGGATCCGGCCGAATGGATCCTCAAGGAAGGTAGCCTGCCCGACAATGTCGATCCCTCGAACTCGAAGCTGAAGGACCCCGAGGAGCGCAACCGCATCGCCCGCGTCTTCCAGCGCGGCCTGACCACGCCGACCGGCTATATCCTCCCCGTCCAGGCTTGGAACGCAAAGGCCTCCGGCAAACGCTGGGTCAGCGAGCGGTGGAAGACCCGCCGCGGCAAGATCTTCCTCGTGCCGGGCGACAGCCCCGTCGGCTACCGCCTGCCGCTCGGCACCCTGCCCTACGTGCCGCCGGCCCGCTTCCCCTATATCCACCCGGCCGATCCCTCGATCCCGCGCGACCCGCTGCCCGAGGTCTTCGTGCCGTCAGGCCGCGCCATGCCGGAAGCCTCCCGCCACAGCGATGACAGCAGCCAGACCCGCGTCGAGCAGACGCTTGGCGAAATCGGCGGGGCCGTGCGGACCGCGATCTCCGTCGAGCCGCGCGACGGTCGCCTTTGCGTCTTCATGCCGCCGGTCGAGCGCATCGAGGATTATCTCGAGCTGATCGCCGCCGCCGAAAATGCCGCCGCCGAACTCGGCCTGCCCGTCCATATCGAGGGCTATTCGCCGCCGCACGACGAGCGCATCAACGTCATCCGTGTCGCCCCCGACCCCGGCGTCATCGAGGTCAACATCCATCCGGCCTCCAACTGGCAGGATTGCGTCGACATTACGACGACGATCTATGAGGAAGCACGCCAGAGCCGGCTCGGCACCGACAAGTTCATGATCGACGGCCGCCACACCGGCACCGGCGGCGGCAACCATGTGGTGGTCGGCGGCGCCAATCCAGGCGACAGCCCCTTCCTGCGCCGGCCCGACCTGCTGAAGAGCCTGGTGCTGCACTGGCAGCGCCATCCCTCCCTCTCCTACATGTTCTCGGGCATGTTCATCGGCCCGACCAGTCAGGCGCCACGCATCGACGAGGCCCGCCACGACAGCCTCTACGAGCTTGAAACGGCCCTCGCCCAGATCCCCGCGCCCGGCCGGGGCGTGACACCGCTTCCGTGGATCACCGACCGCCTGTTCCGCAACCTCCTCATCGACGTTACCGGCAACACCCACCGCGCCGAGATCTGCATCGACAAGCTGTTTTCGCCGGATGGCCCGACCGGCCGCCTCGGCCTCGTCGAGTTCCGCGGCTTCGAGATGCCGCCGAATGCGCGCATGTCGCTGGCGCAGCAGCTGCTGGTCCGTGCCCTCATCGCCCGCTTCTGGCAGAACCCGGCCGATGGCCGCTTCGTGCGCTGGGGCACGACCCTACACGACCGCTTCATGCTGCCGCATTTCGTCTGGGCCGATTTCCTCGACGTGCTCGGCGACCTCAGGCAGAACGGCTTCGACATCAGCCCGGAATGGTTCAAGGCACAGCTTGAATTCCGCTTCCCCTTCTGTGGCGAGGTCGAATACGAAGGCTCGAAGCTCGAACTGCGGCAGGCGCTGGAACCCTGGCACGTCATGGGCGAGGAGGGCGCGATCGGCGGCACCGTGCGCTATGTCGACAGCTCGGTCGAGCGGCTTCAGGTGCGGCTGGAGACCGGCAACGCCAGCCGCTACAGCGTCACCTGCAACGGCCGCACCATGCCGCTGACGCCGACCGGCACCTCGGGCGTCTCGGTCGCCGGCGTCCGCTTCAAGGCCTGGCAGCCGGCGTCGGGATTGCACCCGCTTCTGCCTGTGAACACGCCGCTGACATTCAACATTTATGATACATGGTCGAAGCGTTCGATCGGCGGCTGCATCTATCATGTTGCCCATCCGGGCGGGCGTAACTATGACACCTTCCCGGTCAATGGTAACGAAGCGGAAGCAAGGCGTCTGGCGCGATTCGAGCCTTGGGGGCATATGGCGGGCGGCTATATTCCACGTACCGAGACAGCATCACCGGAGTTCCCCCTTACCCTGGATCTTCGCAGGCCGGTGGGAATTTAGACATTAGGGCGAAATGGGCAAAAAACCGACGGCAGAACTGAGGGAAGAGCCACTGATCCGCACCGGAAACGACGCGGTGCTTGGCTATGCCCCCCTGCCCGGCGTTGCCGACGAAATGGTCGATACCAACGGCGCCATCCGCCCCGTTTGGCAACGCTTCTTCGCGCATCTGAGCGGCATGCCCGATAAGGATCTGACCGAGCGCTTCGCCCGCGCCGATCGTTATCTCCGCGATGCCGGCGTCTTTTACCGTGCCTATGGCAGCACCGGCAGCGCCGAACGCTCCTGGCCGCTCTCGCATGTGCCTGTTCTGATCGATGCGCAGGAATGGGAGGCGCTGTCGGCGGGTCTCGTGCAGCGCGCCGACCTGCTGGAGGCAATCGTCGCCGACATCTATGGCGAGAACCGGCTCGTCACGGATGGTGTCCTTCCACCAGCGTTGATCGCCGCCAATCCGGAGTACCAGCGCCCCCTCGTTGGCGTTACCCCGGCTGGCGGACACTACCTGCATTTCTGCGCCTTCGAGATCGGCCGCGGCCCCGATGGCAACTGGTGGGTTTTGGCCGACCGCACCCAGGCTCCGTCAGGCGCCGGCTTTGCCCTTGAAAACCGCGTCGCGACGACCCGCGCCTTCTCCGACATATACGCCGAGACGCCGGTGCATCGGCTGGCCTCCTTCTTCGGCGCCTTCCGCGATGCGCTGCAGGGCATGAAGCACAGCGGCGACGACCGCATCGCCGTCCTCACGCCAGGCCCCGCCAACGAAACCTACTACGAGCATGCCTATATCGCTCGCTATCTCGGCTTCATGCTGCTCGAGGGCGAGGACCTGGCTGTCGTCAACGGCAAGGTCATGGTCCGCACCGTGTCGGGCCTGAAGCCGATCACCGTGCTTTGGCGCCGCCTCGATTCGGCCTATGCCGATCCACTGGAACTGAACCAGAATTCACATATCGGCACGCCCGGCCTCGTCGAGGCTCTGCGCGCGGAAAGCGTGACCATCGTCAATGCGCTCGGCAGCGGCATCATCGAAACACGCGCGCTGCTCGCCTTCATGCCGACCATCTGTCGTCGTCTGTTTGGCGAGGAACTGAAGCTCCCCTCGATCGCGACCTGGTGGTGCGGCCAGAAGGGCGAACGCGAGCATGTGGCTGCCAACATCGAAAAGATGGTGATCGGTCCGGCCTATTCGCGCGCCCCGTTCTTCGACGACAGGGGCGAATCCGTGCTCGGTTCGACCTTGCGCGCCACGACCAAGGATTCGATCGGCGACTGGCTGAACTCCGACGGCGCCAAACTTGCCGGGCAGGAAGTCGTAACGCTATCGACGACCCCGGCCTGGATCGACGGCAAGCTGACGCCGAGGCCGATGTCGCTACGCGTCTTCGCCGCCCGCACGGCCAATGGCTGGCAGATCATGCCGGGCGGCTTTGCCCGCATCGGCGGCAGCGACGACGTGTCGGCCATTGCCATGCAATCGGGCGGTGCCGCCGCCGACGTCTGGATCGTCAGCGACAAGCCGGTGGAGCAGCACACATTGCTGCCGGCGGAAGGCAGCTTCACCCGCAACATGCCGGGCAGCCTGCCGAGCCGCGCGGCCGACAATCTGTTCTGGCTCG
>Ga0102591_1003079_pt1 | contig 15832 bp, 19 predicted proteins | sample AraplaCol_mCL_r2_2_FD_76860 | JGI IMG/M metagenome (GOLD analysis project Ga0102591, IMG submission 76860) | Arabidopsis root microbial communities from North Carolina, USA - plate scrape MF_Col_mCL_r2 (SPADES assembly) (version 2) | ecosystem: Host-associated > Plants > Roots > Endosphere... | reverse complement strand
ACAACGGGCGCGCGATCGAGGTCACGGTGCTGTCGCCGCGCGCGGCCGAGCTGCACCGGCTGATGCCCTACAAGGCGCCGCCGGACACCAGCAAGCTGCTGCTGTCGCCGATGCCGGGCCTGCTGGTGCATGTCGCGGTCGAGCCGGGGCAGCGGGTGCAGGCGGGCGAGCGGCTGGCCGTCATCGAGGCGATGAAGATGGAGAACATCCTGACCGCGACGCAGGACGTGACGGTGGCCGAGGTGCTGGCCAAGGTGGGCGAGAGCCTGGCGGTCGATCAGCCGATCGTGCGCTTCGAGTGAGGAGGGGACGATGAGCGAATCCAACGGGCAGGGCGCGAAGCCCTATCGGATCCTGGGGATCCAGCAGATCGCGATCGGCGGGCCGGACAAGGCGGCGCTGCGGCGGCTGTGGGTGGACGTGCTGGGGCTGGAGGTCACGGGCAACTTCGTGTCGGAGCGCGAGAACGTCGACGAGGACATCTGCGCGATCGGCAGCGGGCCGCACAAGGTCGAAGTCGACCTGATGCAGCCGCTGGATCCGGAGAAGAAGCCGGCGGTGCACACGACGCCGCTGAACCACGTCGGGCTGTGGGTCGATGATCTGCCGAAGGCGGTCGAGTGGATGACGGCCAACGGCGTGCGATTCGCGCCGGGCGGCATCCGCAAGGGCGCGGCGGGTTACGACATCTGCTTCATCCATCCGAAGAGCAATGACGAGTTCCCCATTGCGGGGGAGGGCGTGCTGATCGAATTGGTGCAGGCGCCGGAGGAGGTGGTGAAGGCGTTGGGAGGCGGTTGAGCGTGGCGCGCTCCTTGTCCCCATTCGTCGAGCCGGGCGTCGTCCTTCGCACGTACACGAAGGACGAGGCGGTGAGGTGGGGCGAGCAATGGCTGGAGGTCTTCGGACAAGAACGCCAGGGTGTCAACGCGAAGGCCTACCTGTGGCACGTTTTCAGTGCAGGACGCTTCCCGGCGGTCGAAGGCCGGCAGGCGCACGCCATCTACGCGGAGCAGCGGGCGCCCGAGTACGTGGTACTGGCCAATAACCGCGAGGATGCCGTGCTCACCGACCTGTTGCCCACCGCCGCCCTCCCGTCCGACTGGCTGGTGTTTCCGGTCAACCTCGCATGGACGATGGCGTTCACGCATGAGGAGGGACGGATGGGGCCGTATTTCGCGAAGCATGCGAACTACGAGCGATTGAGGGCAGAGAACCTCGCGCGGATCGACAAGCGTGATGCAATCGCGCTGGCGAAGCAGAAGGGATGGGTGTGACGCCATGGCCCTGGACCTCTACGCGGGCGACCGGCACGAAGCCATCGGCACGCAGGACGAGTTCCTGCTGCAGTTGGCCGACGCGGACCCTGCGAAATACCCGCAGCTCGGCGCCATCTGGGCGCGGCTCTACGACGGTCCTCGGCTGTCCGCCGAGCAGGCAGGACTCGTGGTCCATGAGTTGATCGATCTGCTGGCGGAGCACGGCGGCACGTCCAGTCCGGCGCTGGCGCGAGTCGCTTTGAGGCTGATGAGCTTCTTCAGCGTCGCGCATCGAGCGGGGCTCGAGATACGCGGACACAGCGATTGAGCCTTCCTGACGCGGACGGCGGCCACCCCTTGTCGGGGCACCGGGCGCTTCAGGAGGGCGGGCCGGAAGCGTCAGTCGACCAGGATGTTCCGGTTCTTCAGCGTCAGGTGGATCTTGTCACCGACCGTGTCCTTGTTGAACGGCTTGACGATGTAGCCCGAGGCGCCGAGCTGCGCGGCGCGGATGATGTCTTCCTTGCGGCCCTCGGCGGTGACGAGCAGCACCGGGATCGTGCGCAGTTGATCGCCGTCGGGTTTGGTGCGCAGCGCCTCCAGCAGCTGGAAGCCGTTCATCACCGGCATGTTGACGTCGCTGAGCACGAAGTGCACTGGCTCGCCGGACTCGGCGGCGAGTTCAAGTTGACGCAGCGCGGCTCTGCCGTCTTCGGCTTCGAGGATCTTCTTGAAGCCGAGCTCGCGCAGCAGGCCGGAAATGATGCGCCGCATGGTCGAGAAGTCGTCGACCACCAGGAATGTGAACTCTTCGCGCTTGATCGTCGTGACCATCTGAAACCCCTTCAAGCGCGGCATCCTAGCGTGAAGGAGGCGACCCTTCGCGCGTGTCGCGGCAGGGGGTGCGACTTCCGAGCGTTCCGATGCGACAACGGTCAGGCACTGGGATTGCAACGCGGCTTGCCGCAATGCTCGTTGATTGCTTCCTTGGCCTGCTCCAGTTGCATCGTTGCCAACTCGATCGCAATGTCCTTCTGAAGCCAATAGTCGGCGTCGACTCGTCGATCGCGCTGGATCTCGAGTTTGGTGGCCAATAGTGCAGACCGCCTACGAAGCTCCGTAGGGAGCGCAATGGATGGATTGCGAAGCCGATTGATCAGCTGCTGATGCGCCCCTCCAGGCCTTCCGATGTTCGAGCCATTGATGTGCTGCTCTTCTTCCCACTTCAGGGCGCGGTGATAGACGGCGTAATAGGAGCGGCTAATTGCCGCGCGCCACGCGGCTTCGGAAGGGAGCGAGAGCAGCCCTTCAGCGAATGTCATGAGATCACTTGTTTGGACCGGCATGTCACTGAACCCTCCTGAGGCGGAGTTGATGTTCCTTCTCCTTCCCCCTGGGCCCCACCCCGATGAAGCTGAAACCAAAGCCTGCAAGCAGCAGCGATCGATCATGCAGGCGCTCAAGGCATTCATTGGTGAGCCGGATGGACTCTTCGATGGAGACCCCGATCAGGAGCTCATAAAGGATGCCGAAATCCTCGGAGCTATGGTGAGCGAAGAGCTTCGGATAACGACCCAGCCACCACAAGCGGTTTTCCCTGAGGATCTCGCCCACCACATCAAGGGCCGCGCGCACGTTCTCGGTGGGGACGTCGAAGTCGGAGAGAACTTTGAGCGCATTCTTCGCGAACTTCGGATCAACGCCGTTCGGCTCGATGCCCGCACAGTGGAGGACCTCGCAGGCCTCCTGCGCGCCAGCAAGGTCGAAGACCGCCGTCGCGAGACCGGCCGTCATGGCGAGTGAGCGGTGATCGATCGTCCGAAGGCATACCGTGAGCGCCGCCGCGTCGGAGAAGTAGCCCAGGCTCAAGAGACACGACGCATGGTTGAAATCAGCGCGCCAGTCGTCGCGGAGACGGCGCGCGTTCGCGAACCAGTAGTCGACCTGCCGTCGATCGCCGGTCAGCGCGTGGATGCGTCCCTTGAGATGGCTCGCTTCGAGCGCATCGGCCTTCGCCAATTGATCGGCGCTCGCCAGGAGCGCGGCGACCGTGCCGTCGTCGGGGGAGAGGAAGTGGCTGATGCGGTCTTCCACCGACGCGAGGTCGGCGTCCAACTGATGCGCGATGGTTTGAGGAGTGGCCTGCTGCATGCCGGTACTGCCTGGATTCGAAGCGGGAAGGCCACCGAGTCTAGGAGTGCGGCAGCTCGGCCCAAATGACCCGAAAGGCGGACGTGTGCTCGCTGCAACGCCCCCCAAACGCTACTTGGAGGCGCTATTGACCTGCTCTCTGCCAACCATGGGGCAGGTCATGCGCAAGCGGCCCGCAGCGCTGCCCGCGCCAGCAATCGCGTCGAATCCAGCGTCGGCAACGAGGCGTTCGCATCGCTGATGATCAACGGGATCTCGGTGCAGCCCAGTACGACCGCATCGCAGCCGCGCTCGCGGAGTTCGTCGATGGCCAGTTGGAAGCGGCCGGCCGTGCCAGGTTGAATGCGGCCCGGCACCAGCTCGTCCATGATCAGCGCGCCGAGTTCGTCACGCCATGCATCGGTCGGGCGCACCGCCTCCAGGCCCACGGCCTGCAGCGCCTGCGGATAGACCTTGCTGCGCACCAGCCAGCTCGTGCCGAGCACCCCCACACGGCGGAAGCCGCGATCACGCGCCTCGTCCGCCACGACGCGCGCGATATGCAGCCAGGGCAGCGGCGACCGCGGCGCCACCAGGTCGAAAGCCTGATGGATGGTGTTGTCGGGGCAGAGGAGCAATTGAGCGCCAGCGGCCTTGAGGCGGCGCGCCGAGTCGAGCATCAAGGCGGCGACCGCCTCGAGATCGCCGCGGTCAAGCGCTTCGACGTAGCGGTGCAGCGAGGGCGTGTGCAGGCTGATCTCGGGATGCGCGTGCGGACCGAGACGCGCCGCGCCTTCCGCGCAGATGGTGCGATAACACAGGGCGGCGCCTTCGGCGGAGCAGCCGACGATGCCGAGATGGAGCGGGGCGGTCGAGGTCATGTCGTCGTGGGGCAGATCGGGCGGAAGCGCCATCAGAGCACATCAGCCGTGGACGCGCGTCAAAGGGCCCTCCGGCTCCAGGCAGCCGTCCGGCTCTTGAGAACCGAGGTCAACCGTTGAAGTCCCGCCACAGTTCCGTCTCGACGAACCAGCGCGGCATCGCGCCGGATTCGATCTCCATCGACTGGCCGTCGATCACCTGCACCAGCAGCTTGTGCTTCGCGCCGGAGTTGTCGAAGACATAGGCGCGATGGGCGGCGTCGGCGGCCTCGGTCAGCAGGGCGATCGAGCGCACGTAGCGCTCGCGGATCTTGTCCACCGGCACCGGATGGCCGCCCCGCTTGACGCGGTTGCGCACGCGGTCCACGTTGATCGCGGGATCCTTGGTCGCGACGAAGTAGAGGTAGACGCGATAGCCGCGCTCGCGCGCCTCGCGCATGAAGGCGATCTTGTCGGGCGAGGACATGACGGTCTCGAAGGTGAAGGTCTGGCCTTCCTCGAGCAGCTCCCGCCGGATGGCATCCGCGAGCACGGAGGCCAGGTACGAGTCGTAAGGGCCGGGCACCTGCAGCCGTAGCGCGTCATCCACGCTCAGCTTGCCGAGCAGGCTGTGCAGCCCCAGCTTGCGCGCGAAACCCGATCCCCGGATGTGCGATTCCAGCGCCGTCAGCAGCTGCGCGGGCGTTCCGGAGAGGCCCAGCGCCTTCAGGGCTAGCTGCCCCTGCGACTCGCGCAGCGTGCGCTCGATCTCGTCGGCGTTGATGAACACGCCGATCCATTGGGGTTTCAGTTCGAGCTTGATCGTGCTCTTGCCCGACCCGTTCGGGCCCGCCAGCACGCGCAGCCGCGGCTGCGAGGCCTTGCCGGACTCAGGCGGCCTTGCGCTTGACACGCTGGAGCACGACGCCGACCTTCACGCGCTTGTCCGGCGGCAGGGTCTTGAGCACCGTGGTCGTGCCATCGGCCTTGCGCTGCACCAGTTGGCCCTTGCTGGTGGCGACCATCACGGCGCCAGTCTCGGCCAGCGCCTGCCGGTAGGCCTCCCGGCCAGCCTTGGCGGCCAGCTCCGGGAAGCGGCGCTCGGCGGCGCGCATCGCGGATTCGGTGAGGTCTTCGGGTCGGCGGGACATGGCAAAGGGCTTTCGAAGAGACGTAGGCCGGAGTCTATCGCTTACACCGCCACCGGCGCCTTGATCGCCGCGTGGTGCTGGTAGTCACGCAGTTCGAAATCCTCGAACTCGTAGTCGAAGATCGAAGCCGGCTGGCGCTTGATGTGCATCGTCGGATACGCGAACGGCGTACGCGAGAGCTGCGTCCGGACCTGCTCGAAGTGATTCGAATAGATGTGGCAGTCCCCGCCGGTCCAGATGAAATCGCCCAGGCCCAGCCCGCATTGCTGCGCCAGCATCTGCGTCAGCAACGCGTAGCTGGCGATGTTGAAGGGCACGCCCAGGAAGATGTCCGCGCTGCGCTGGTACAGCTGGCAGGACAGCTTGCCGTCGGCCACGTAGAACTGGAAGAACGCGTGGCAGGGCATCAGGGCCATCTGGTCGAGCTCGGCCACGTTCCAGGCCGACACGATGATCCGGCGCGAATCCGGGTTGGTCTTGAGCTGCTTCATGACCTCTGCGATCTGGTCGACATGGCCACCGCCGGCCTTGGGCCAGCTGCGCCACTGGACACCGTACACGGGGCCGAGGTCGCCATCCTCGCGCGCCCATTCGTCCCAGATCGTGCAGCCGCGCTCCTGCAGCCACTTGACGTTGGAATCGCCGCGGAGAAACCACAGCAGCTCCAGGATGATGGACTTCAGGTGCACCTTCTTGGTGGTCACCAGGGGGAAGCCCTCGCTCAGATCGAAGCGCATCTGATGGCCGAACACGCTGCGCGTGCCCGTGCCGGTCCGGTCGCCCTTGGCGACACCATGCTCGTAGACATGGCGCATGAAGTCTTCGTACTGGCTGCGCACCGGGCGGGCGGAGGTGGGTTCTGCGGTCATGGGGCGGGATTTTATAGAGGGGGATGCCACGGGCGCTGGCCCTCACGCATTGAACTGCAGCGCCGCCAGGCGCGCGTAGAGCCCGCCGCGCGCCACGAGTTCCGCATGCGTGCCTTGCTCGACGATGCGCCCGTGGTCCATCACCACGATCCGATCCGCGCGCTGCACCGTCGCCAGCCGATGCGCGATGACCAGCGTCGTGCGGTCCCGCATCGCCTCGTCCAGCGCCTGCTGCACCAGCCGTTCGCTCTCCGCGTCCAGCGCGCTGGTCGCTTCATCGAGCAGCAGCAACGGCGCGTCCTGCAGCATGGCCCGCGCGATTGCGATCCGCTGGCGCTGACCGCCTGACAGCCGCACCCCGCGTTCGCCCAGGAAGCTGTCGTAGCCCTGCGGCAACTGCTCGATGAACTCGTGCGCATGCGCGGCCTTCGCCGCGGCGATCACCGCCTCGCGGCTCGCATCCGGGCGCCCGTAGCGGATGTTGTCCAGCGCGCTGGCCGAGAAGATCACGCTCTGCTGCGGCACCAGCGCCATGCGCCCGCGCAGCGCCGCCAGCGCCACCCGGTCCACCGCCATCCCGTCGATCCGCACCTGGCCCGACTGCACGTCGTAGAACCGCTGCAGCAATTGCAGCACCGTGCTCTTGCCGGCTCCGCTCGGCCCCACCAGCGCCACCGTCTCGCCAGGCTCGATGCGCAGGGTGAAGTCCTCCAGCGCCGCGCGATCCGGCCGCGACGGGTAATGGAAGCGGACGTTCTCGAACGCCACCCGCGCCGGCCCCGCCGACGCCGGCAGCGCCACCGCCGCGGCCGGATCCGCCACCGGCGATCTCGCCGCCAGCAGCTCCATCAGCCGCTCGGTCGCGCCCGCGGCGCGCAGCAGGTCGCCCCAGACCTCCGCCAGCACCGCCACCGACGACACCAGCAGGATCACGTACACCACCGTCTGCCCCAGATGCCCCGCCGTGATCCGTCCGGCCATCACCGCCTGCGTGCCCTGGTACAGGCCCCACAGCAGCGCGCCGAAGGTCGCCGTGATCACGAAGGCCACCAGCATCGACCGCACCTTGGTGCGTCTGCGCGCGGTGTCGAAGGCCGCCTCGCTGGCGGCGTCGAAGCGCGCGGCCTCGCGGGCCTCCTGCGCATGCGACTGCACCACCCCGATCGCGTTGAGCATCTCCGCCGCGATCGCGCTGGTGTCGGCGATGCGATCCTGGCTGGAACGCGACAGCCGCCGCACGCGCCGGCCGAAGAACATCGCCGGCGCCACCACCAGCACGAGGATGCCCAGCACCTGCGTCATCACCCACGGGTTGCTGGCGATCAGCAGCGCCACCGCGCCGAGCCCCATGATCAGGTTGCGCAGGCCCATCGAGAGGCTGGAGCCCACGATGCTCTGGATCACCGTCGTGTCCGTCGTGATGCGGCTGATGACCTCGCCGGTCTGGGTGGTCTCGAAGAATTCCGGACTCTGCCGCAGGACGTGGCTGTAGACGGCGGTGCGCAGGTCGGCGCTGACGCGCTCGCCCAGCCAGGTCACCGCGTAGAACCGCAGCGCCGAGAACACCCCCAGCGCCGCGCCGGTGGCGAACAGCCAGAAGAAGTGCTCCCGCAGCGCCATCAGGCGCTCGCCGGGATCGGCCGATACCAGGCCCTGGTCGATCAGCTGCCGCAGCGCGATCGGGAACACCAGCGTCGCCCCCGCCGCCAGCATCAGGAACACGATGGCGGCGGCGATCCGCCCCCGGTACGGCCGCAGGAAAGGCCACAGCGCCGGCCACATGGCCCGCAGCGGCGGCGGCGTGCGCACGGCGTTTGCCACGGCGGGCGAGCCGGTCGGCGCTTCGGATCGGGACGTCGTCGAGGAAGGGGACAGGGCGGACATCGGGCCAGTGTAGGGGCCGCCCGTGACCGGAATATCCCCACCGGCGAAAAGCCCATCCCACGCAGTGATTGGCAGGGCAATGATTGCCTAAGCAATAATTGTCTTCAGCTTTTTCCAGAAGCACCCTCCCGGAAAGCCGCCGCCATGACCGCCACCTTGCCTCCGCCCGCTGACTTCTACAGCGCCGACAGCTTCACCTCCGAGCCCAGCCTGGGCTGGCTGCTGCGCCAGATCAAGCAGTCGATGGTGCTGCAGGCCGACAAGATGCTGGGCCAGCACGACCTGACCCACGCCCAGTGGGCGCCGATGCTGCGCCTGCGCTTCAACGGCCCGATGTCCAGCGCCGCGCTGGCGCGCGAGCTGGCGATGGACGGCGGCGCGATGACGCGGCTGCTGGACCGGCTCGAAGCCAAGTCGCTGGTGCGCCGGGAGCGCTCCGTCGAGGACCGCCGCGTCGTCATGGTCTCGCTGACCGAGGTCGGCGTGAACGCGATGGCGGCCGCGCCGGGCGTGCTGTCCAAGGTGTTCAACGACCATCTGGCCGGCTTCAACGACGAGGAGTTCCGCACGCTGATCGGCCTGCTGCAGCGCATCGTCGCCAACGGCCATGCGATCCGCGACGCCGGCCTCTCGTCCGAGAGCTCCACGCTCGACGACAAGTGCGAGTGAGCCCGCGGCCCGCCGGCCGAGCTGTCCCTTTTCCCGACCTGTCACAAGAACAACATTCACGAGGAACCCCGATGAGCTCCCATTCCCTTCACCGCACGACGCTGGCCCTGGCCATGGGCGCCGCGCTGCTGATGGTGCTCGCCGCCTGCGCGCCCATTCCCAAGCTCGCCGAGCCCGGCCAGCCGATCGACGGCCCCGAGGCCGCCGCCCGCCTGGGGCTGGACGCCGGCCCCGGCCAGGCGATCGACGCGTCGTGGTGGAAGACCTTCCGCGATCCGCAACTGGACGCGCTGGTCGAGCAGGCGATCGAGCACTCGCCGAACCTGGCGCTGGCCCGCGCCCGCATCGCGCGCGCCGCGGCGATGACCGAGAACGCCGAGGCCGCCAAGCGTCCTTCGGCACAGCTCGAGGCCGACGCCACCCGCCAGCGCTTCAGCGAGCACGGCATCTACCCGCCGCCGCTGGCCGGCAGCGTCCAGACGCTGGCCAACATCCAGGCCGGGCTGAGCTACGAGTTCGATTTCTTCGGCCGGCATGACGCGGCGCTGCAGGCCGCGCTGGGCCAGAAGCGCGCCGCCGAGGCGGACGCCGCCGCCGCGCGGCTGAGCGTGTCCAACGCGGTCGCGAAGGCCTACGTGGCGCTGGCCCGCAGCCAGGCGCAGAGCCGCCTGCTGGAGCAGCAGAAGACGCTGCGCGACCAGAGCCTGGACCTGGTGCGCCAGCGCAGCGCCGCCGGCCTGGACAACGGCCAGGACCTGCGCGTGGCCGAGGCCCCGCTGCCCGACATCCAGCGCCAGCAGGTCGTGCTGCGCGAGCAGCAGCAGCTGCTGCGCCACCAGATCGCCGCGCTGACCGGCCAGGGCCCGAAGGCGACCGAGTCGCTCGATGCGACGCTGCCCGCGGCGCTCGACTGGCAGCAGGCGCCGCATCTGGACCTGCTGGGCCGCCGCCCGGATCTGGCGGCCGCGCGCGCCCGCGTCGAGGCCACCGCCCAAGACATCCGCGCCGCCCGCGCGCAGTTCTATCCGAGCGTGAGCCTGACGGCCTTCGTCGGCCTGAATTCGATCGGCCTGGACGACCTGTTCAAGAGCGGCAGCCGCCAGTACGGCGTGGGTCCGGCGCTGCATCTGCCGCTGTTCGACAGCGGCCGGCTGCGCGCCAACCTGCGCGGCAGCGCCGCCGAGCAGGACGCCGCGATCGCGACCTACAACGCCGCCGTGCTGGATGCGGTGCGTGACGCCAGCGACCAGTACAGCTCGCTCGAATCGCTGCGCCAGCAGCGCACGCAGCAGGACGCGCTGGTGGCCAACGCCGACAGCCAGGCCGCGCTGGCCGAGCAGCGCCACCGCGCCGGCCTGACCGGCCGCATCGCGGTGCTGAATGCCCGCCAGAACCAGCTGCTGCAGCAACGCGGCCAGATCGACCTGCAGGCGCTGACCGTCGACGCGCAGATCAACCTGATGCGCGCGCTGGGCGGCGGCTACGCCGAGCCAGGCCGCGCCCAGGCGCAGTCCCGGCCTGCCAGCGATCCCGGCCGCGGCTGACGCCGGCCCCGCTCGACGTCTCCACAGCGGCGCGAGGGCGCCGTCGCGTCACCGGTCCCGCCACCGATCCCGTCACCGAATTGCGCGCTTCCCGCGCCTCCGACAGAACAACATCTCCCAGAGCCCACCATGAGCGCTACTCCCGAGAACAAGCCCCAAGCTCCCGCCGCCAACGGCGCCAAGAACGGTTCCCGCAAGAAAGGGCTGACCGTCATCGCCGCGGCGGTCATCGTCGCCGGTCTGGTGTACGGCGGCTATTCGTGGATCGTCGGCAGCCGCTACGAGACCACCGACAACGCCTACGTGCAGGCCAACGTCGTGCAGATCACGCCGCTGGTCGGCGGCACGGTGCGCGCCGTCTACGCCGATGACACCGACTTCGTGAAGGCCGGTCAGAAGCTGATCAGCCTGGACCCGGTCGATGCCCGCGTCGCGCTCGAGCAGGCGCAGGCCCAACTGGCGCAGACGGTGCGCGAGGTCCGCACGCTCTACGCCAACAACAGCGGCCTGGAAGCGCAGGTCAAGGTCCGCGAGGCCGACCTGCAGCGCACCGTCACCGAGCTGGGCCGCCTGCAGGCCGACGTCACGCGCCGCCAGCCGCTGGTGGCCACCGGCGCGGTCGGCAAGGAAGAGCTGGAACACGCCCAGTCGCAGCTGACCGCCGCCCGCGCGCAGGCCGCCGCCGCGCAATCGGCGCTGCAGGCCGCCAAGGACCAGCTGGCCTCGAACCAGGTGCTGACCGACGGCGTCAAGGTCGAGGAACACCCCAACGTGCTGCGCGCCTCGGCCCGCCTGCGCGAGGCCTACCTGGCGCTGCAGCGGTCCGAGCTCATCGCGCCGGTGGACGGCTGGGTCGCGCGCCGTTCGGTGCAGCTGGGCCAGCGCGTGGCCGCCGGCGCGCCGCTGATGGCGGTGGTCGGCCTGCAGCAGGTCTGGGTCGACGCCAATTTCAAGGAGAGCCAGCTGGCCAAGCTCCGCATCGGCCAGTCCGCGACGCTGGAGGCCGACGTCTACGGCAAGAAGACCGAGTACCACGGCACCGTGCAGGGCCTGGGCGCGGGCACCGGCGCGGCCTTCGCGCTGCTGCCGGCCCAGAACGCCACCGGCAACTGGATCAAGGTCGTGCAGCGGGTGCCGGTGCGCATCGCGCTCGACCCGAAGGAAGTGCAGGAGCATCCGCTGCGCGTGGGTCTGTCGATGGACGTGCAGGTGGACATCCGTGACCAGGGCGGCCCGATGCTGGCCGCCGCGACCGGCGCCAGCGCCCCGCGCCTGCAGACCACCATCTTCGACGCGCAGGAGAAGGCCGCCGACGAACAGGTCGGCCGGATCATCGCGTCCAACCTCGGCAAGGCCGCCAAGGCGAGCCCGGCCCGCGTGCAATGAGCAATTCCACCGCGGCGGCTCCGGCCGCTCCACCCGCGAACCCGCCCGCCGGCCCGCCCGCGGGTCCCGCGCCGCTGACCGGCACCGCGCTGGTGCTGGGCACGATCTCGCTGTCGCTGGCCACCTTCATGAACGTGCTGGACTCGTCCATCGCGAACGTGTCGCTGCCCGCGATCGCTGGCGATCTGGGCGTCTCCCCGGTGCAGGGCACCTGGGTCATCACCAGCTTCGGCGTGGCCAACGCGATCTCGGTGCCGCTGACCGGCTGGCTGACGCAGCGCTTCGGCGCCGTGCGGCTGTTCACCACCAGCGTGCTGCTGTTCGTGCTGGCGTCCTGGCTGTGCGGCTTCGCCCATTCGCTCGAGATGCTGGTGGCCGCGCGCGTGTTCCAGGGGCTGGTGGCGGGGCCGATGATCCCGCTGTCGCAGACGCTGCTGCTGTCGAGCTACCCGAAGCACAAGGCGGGCACGGCGCTCGCGCTATGGGGCATGACGACGCTGGTGGCGCCGGTGGTGGGGCCGCTGCTGGGCGGCTGGATCACCGACAACATCACCTGGCCGTGGATCTTCTATATCAACGTGCCGGTGGGGCTGTTCGCCGCCGGCCTGACGTGGAGCATCTACCGCACCCGCGAGACCCCGACCAAGAAGCTGCCGATCGACACCATCGGGCTGGCGCTGCTGGTGCTGTGGGTGGGCGCGCTGCAGATCATGCTGGACAAGGGCAAGGAGCTTGACTGGTTCGAGTCCAACCAGATCATCGCGCTGGCGGTGATCGCGGTGGTCGGCCTGGCGGTGTTCATCGTGTGGGAGCTGACCGACGACCATCCGGTGGTGGACCTGCGGCTCTTCGGACGGCGCAATTTCCTGTTCGGCGCGTCGGTGCTGTCGATCGCCTACGGGCTGTTCTTCGGCAACGTGGTGCTGCTGCCGCTGTGGCTGCAGCAGCACATGGGCTACACGGCCACGGCGGCGGGTTTCGCGCTGGCGCCGGTGGGGGTGCTGGCGATCCTGCTGTCGCCGGTGGTGGGCAAGAAGGTGTCGGTGTGGGATCCGCGGATGATGGCGAGCTTCGCCTTCGTGATGTTCGCGATCGTGCTGCTGATGCGTTCGGTGTTCACGACCGACACGGACCTGGGCACGATCATGGTGCCGACGATCCTGCAGGGCGGGGCGCTGGCGTTCTTCTTCATTCCGCTGACGACGCTGACCTTGTCGGGCATCACGCCGGACCGGATCGCCGCGGCGGCGGGTCTGTCGAACTTCGTGCGGATCACGGCGGGGGCGATGGGGACGTCGATCTCGACGACCTTGTGGGAGAACCGCGCGGCGCTGCACCACCATCACCTGGCGGAGCGGCTGTCGCTGGGCGACGTGCCGGAGATGCAGGCGATCGACACCTTGACGCGGCAGGGCTTCAGCCAGGATCAGGCGTTGGCCTACCTGAACCGATTGGTGGATCAGCAGGCGTTCACGCGCGCGGCGGACGACATCTTCCTGGCGTCGGCGATCCTGTTCCTGGTCCTGATCGCCTTCGTCTGGCTGACCAAGCGACCGCCGAAGATGGGCGCGCCGGTGGATGCCGGTGGGGCGCACTGATAGCGCCTGATAGCGACCTTCGGTCGTGACATGAGGAGGGCCCTGCGGGGCCCTCTTTTTCTATGCGGCCTTCGCGAGGAGCTGGGAGCGGAGCCGGCCCGAATCGAGCAGCGCTTGCACGGCCTCGGCTTGGCGCCGGTCGCGAGCGCGCTTGATGAACTCCCTGGAGTCGCTCACGCTCAGCGCACGCTTCACCTGGACGAAGGCCAGCGGATCGATGGTGCGCATCAACGCCATCCGACCATCGGTCCCCACGACCACCTGGTCGAACCGGGGCGAACTCAAGAGCAATTGGGCACTTCCGGCTTGCACGGGATAGACGTCGCCGTCGTGGCCGCTGATGGGAAACGCATCGCTGTGCTTGCACGGCTCAAGCCGTCGCAGGAAATCGACCGAGAAGCCGGCCGCGTTGATCGCTGACTCCTTCTGCGATTCATCGCGCCGGAATGTAGGGTCGGCCGAGCGGAGCACATCCAGCATGAGCTTCGGTGGATTCGACATCCGCTGCACGAAGCGGATCCGGGACTCGCCCATAGCTGGCTCTGGCGTTCTGTCGCTGCGCTTCGACCAGTGCGATGTCGTGAGCGGCTAGATCGGCCAAGGCCTTCGAGCGCCGTCGACCGTAGTCGTCATGGAGATGGGCAAGGAGTGGACTCTGGAGCCCGAGATCCGCGATGCAGGCGCCGCTTTCCGGGTCGACACGCAGAAGACGGGTCTGTGTCGATGTACGGGACCAGTGCAGCTGATGCCGGAACCGCTTCGCGTGTTGGTTGGCGATCTGTCGCCGCTGGAAGCAGGCGATCGCGTCGTCGAGCTGCTTGCAGACAGCGGATTCGTGTGGGAGGAAGGACATGTGTGCCACCGGAGTTGAACCGGTGACTACGCTATGGCAAGACCTGTCCCTTCTTCCATTCCTTGGAGTTGTTGTTTTAGCTGCTCATATCGGTCAGCGGATGACAGCGGGGCGACCATGTGTTGCTCGAGCATCCGCTCGATCACCGGCAAGGTGTGGCTGTCTTGCTGTTGTGCCAGCAACGCATACACGCCCGGATCGACAGCGCGCACCGGGGCCATCTTGCCCGTCGTGCCGATGACCACGTGTTCAAGGGCGGGCTCATTCCGGATCACACGCATCGTCCCTGCCAGCCGCTGAGCCTCCGCTCGTGCCAATGGCTGCCGACGACCTCCAGGGAGTGCGGTCAGATCGCTCTCGTCCCGCCGCACGTGCAGAAGCAGGCCGTCCTCGCCACCCAGGTCAACCACGTCCACCCGCGCCTGTCGGCGCATCGCCACGCGGAGCTTGGGGGTCCACTCGCTCGCTTCGACCGCGGTCAGGGCGACATGCACGAGTGCGGAGCTCGGTGCCGCGTATCCGCTGACTCCGGCGGCCTGTGCATAGACGAGCAGCGCGGCAGGGCCCAGCACCATGCATCGGCCCGATAGCCCGAGCAGTTCGATCTGGTTGAGGGCATCGACGAAGGCCACCGGCGTGACACCGGCGCGCACGGCCCGATTCATCCGCTGAGCCACGCCGACCGATTGGTGCAGCGCTGAGGATCGCTGCTTCAACTGTTCCCGATCGTTCAGGAAGCCGTCATGACGGGCCTGCATCGAGGACGTGCGAGGCCCCAGATAGATCAGCTTCCTGCCTTGCCGCTGGACGAGGTACTCGTAGTCGCCCACGGCCTTCCAGAACATGGAGCCCCCGAGGGCCGTCAACGCCCGATCCACGCGCACTTTCTCCTTGAACAAGCGCGTCGAATCGATGACCTGCCGCAAGGTCAGGTCCGGTAGTCGTCGAAGATCGATTTGTACCGATGTGCCAGACATTTTCGAAAAATGGAGTAAATCGCCTAAAAACAATGGCTTGCGATTGAAATCGTCCGTCAGTCTTGCGCTTTGGAGAGGGTGTAGTCAAGCCTTCGACGCCGCCAGATCCAGGCAGTACGCGATGAGCTCGTCGAGCTCGCTGGACTTGTCGAAGACGCGGTCGGCGCCCAGCTGCTCGCAACGTTGGCGCATGTCGGCGGTCGCGTAGTTGCTCAGCACGATCAGCTTGGCCTCGGGCTGCAGCAGCCGCGCCTTCGGCAGCAACGACAAGCCCGATCCCCGCTTCAGAAACAGGTCGATGATCAGGATGTCGCAGGGCACGGCCTCGTCGTGCAGCCAGCGCATCGCGCCGGCCTCATCCTCGGCCCAGCCCACCACCTCCAGGTCCAGCATTTCCTGCAGGGTCGCGACCAGGTTCTCGCGGATCAGCGTGCTGTCCTCGACCAGGAAACAGTTCAGCGTGCCGGGCGTCGGAGCGGTGACGGGAACGGGAACGGTGGACATGGGTATGGGCGTGTACGAGGCGCCCATTATCACGAACCCGTCCTCCCCTTTGACGTCGGCGCCAGCCGCGCGTTGCATTCGGACAGCGCCCGCAGGTTCTCCGCGTCCGGCTCCTCGCCCAGGTCGATCAGCGGCACGATCGCCGCCA
>Ga0102591_1003077_pt1 | contig 15841 bp, 17 predicted proteins | sample AraplaCol_mCL_r2_2_FD_76860 | JGI IMG/M metagenome (GOLD analysis project Ga0102591, IMG submission 76860) | Arabidopsis root microbial communities from North Carolina, USA - plate scrape MF_Col_mCL_r2 (SPADES assembly) (version 2) | ecosystem: Host-associated > Plants > Roots > Endosphere... | reverse complement strand
GACGTGACCGGATCCGACGATCTGCGTCATGCCTACACCGCCATCGTCGACCGCTATGGTCAGTACACCCGCGCCACGTGGCCCGAGAAGATCGCCGACGATGCCGCGCTCGAGGCGAAAGCGAACGCCGCGCCGTCCGTGCCGAAGGCGACGAACCTCGACCGTTACGGCGGACGCACCGATCTGCCCGCGCTGAAGGCCACGGGCTGGTTCCACACGCAGAAGCAGGGCGACCGCTGGTGGCTGGTGACGCCGGAAGGCCACGCCTTCTTCTCGCTGGGCGTGAACGCGGTGAACCTCACCGATGGCCGCACGTACGTGCAGGGCCGCGAGTTCATGTTCACGAATCCGCCCGCGGCCGGCGCGCCCTACACCGGCATCGCCGACAGCCGCAGCGATCAGGGCTCGCAACGCGACAACGGCATGAATCACGGACGCTGGTGGGACATCTACGCCGACAACGTCGCACGCACCCTGGGCGACAAGCCCGAAACCGCGTGGCGCCAGCGCACCGTCGATCGCCTCAAGCGCTGGCGCTTCAACACGCTCGGCAACTGGAGCGATCCGGCCTTCGCCGGCGACCACCGCATTGCCTACACGGTGCCCATCCTCATCACCGGTCGCTACAACACGGTGGGCACCGGCTTCGACTACTGGGGCCGCATGCCCGATCCGTTCGATCCGACGTTCACCGCGGCGACGGACGCCGCGGTGGCGAAGGCGACGAAGGGCGTGCGCGACGATCCGTGGTTGCTCGGCTACTTCGCGGACAACGAACTCGCGTGGGCGGGGCAGGGGCCACAAGGGCGCTGGGCGCTCGCCACCGGCAGCTTGACGCAGGGGCCCGACAGCCCGGCGAAGCAGGCCTTCCTCGCGTATCTGAAGAAAACGCACGGCGATGTCGCGACGTTCGCGAAGGCATGGGGCGTCACGGCCGCGACGTGGGACGACGTCGCGAGGCAAGGCTTCATGGCGCCTGACCCGAACGAAGCGCACCCGGCCATCGCCACCGACTACATCGCGTTCCTGACGCTGTACGCCGGCCGGTACTTCGAGACGGTGGCCACGGCGCTGAAGAAGGCGGACCCGCACCACCTGTTCCTCGGGGGTCGACTCGCCGTGCGCACGCCGGAAGTGGAAGCCGCGAGCGCGCGCTACGCCGACGTGACCAGCATCAACACCTATACCGACCTGCCCGAGCACGGCTTCGACGTCGCGGCGTTCCGCCAGCGCGACACCCCCGTGATGATCACGGAGTTCCACTTCGGATCGGCGGATCGCGGCCCGTTCGGCAACGGTGTCGCCGCGGTGGCGAACGAAGACGAGCGCGGCAAGGCCTACGCGCGCTTCGTCGACGCGGCGGCGTCATCGGGCGTCGTCGTGGGCACGCACTGGTTCCAGTACGTCGATCAGCCGGTGACGGGACGCGTGCTCGACGGCGAGAACGCCCACATCGGTCTCGTCGGCATCACCGACATCCCGTTCGACGGTTTCACGCGCGCCGTGACCGACACCAACGCCCGCACAGGCGGCGGGCAAGCCGCGTCAGACGGCGGTCGATAGGGGGAGGCCGCGGTGGTCTCCACGGGCCAGGTCACGGCCCAGCGCGAACGCGATCGGTTCCGCGATGCCGACGATCGTGCTGATCGCGACATTCTGGTTCACGGCGTAACTCATCGAAAACGCGATGCTGAAGTGCGTCGCGGCATATTTGATCTTGCGGGCCATAGCGAGCCACTCCAATGGGAATGAATCTCATTATGGGGACGCCGGGCCGCAAGTCCAACGGATGCTCTCAATCGCGACGATAGGGACACACTATCCCGGAAGAAGCCAGCGCTTCATGGGGTCACTGGTGGGAGCCAGCCTGCTGGCGAAGGGTGCTCGCGCCAAGCCCGCATCGCAGCAGCCTGGCTCCCACCCATCAACGATGAATGGCCGTCCCCGTCACCATCGCCACCACCATCACCAGCGCCACGACCATGCAGGCGCTGGTCGGCTTCACCCGTCGGGCATCGATGCGCGGCACCAGGCGCCAGATCAGCCACACGCCCACCACCATGTCGAGGATGAGCGCGGCACGCATCCAGGGCAGGGCGAACAGCGACTGCCCCGCCGCCTGCCCATGCTGCGAGGCGATCACCAGCCCGCCGGTGAGCACCGCCACCAGCATCCACAGCAGGCTGGCGAGGTAGGCGCGGTTGAACACCACCGCCGTCTTCTCGAGCCAGCGCAGCGTGAGCCACGTGATGAGCGCCGGCACGACCGCCGCGGCGCTGGAATAGATCACCCACCAGATGGCGGCGGAGAGCAGGGTCAGGATCGATTGGGTCACGACAGGTCCGTCAGTACGGCACGCCGAAGCGCGCGAGCGCCTTGCTCATCAACCACGCGGGGCCGATCAGCAGGTACTGGAGATCGGTGAGGAACGACGGGCGCCGGCCTTCGATCCGGTGGCCGATGAACTGGCCGATCCACGCCACCACGAACACGCCGACGGCGAGCCACAGAAGGCCCGTGCTGCCGATGGCGCGGTAGAGCATGTCGGTCAACAGCGCCAGCACGACGAACGCGCCGGCCATGGCGAAGCCGATCCGGCGCGACAGCCGGTAGTAGTAGAAGCAGAACGCCAGGAACATCGCCAGCACCGCCCAGAAGCCCGGCCGGCCGAGCCAGCCGGGGACGGGGATCAGCCACACGAAGGCGACCACCGTCCAGGTGATCGCCGGCACGCAGATCCAGTGGATCAGGCGGTTGGTCGCGTTCTGATGGTCGCGGCTGTAGTTGCCGAACCAGGTGGCTGCGTCGCGCATGGCTTCCCCTCCGTCGCTGGCGTGGCCGCCAGCTTAATCCAGGCGGATGCCGGCCAGCTTGTCGAGCGCCTCGGCGTACTTCGCCGCCGTGCCCGCGATGACGTCCGCCGGCACCTTCGGCGCGGGCGGCTGCTTGTTCCAGCCCACCTGCTCCAGGTAATCGCGCACGAACTGCTTGTCGTAGCTGGGCGGGCTGATGCCCACCTGGTATTCGTCGGCGGGCCAGAAGCGCGAGGAATCCGGAGTGAGCATCTCGTCCATGATGTGCAGCACGCCGTTCTCGTCGGTGCCGAATTCGAACTTGGTATCCGCCACGATGATGCCGCGCTCGGCGGCATGGGCGGCCGCGAACGCGTAGATCTTCAGCGTCGCGTCGCGCACGGCGTTGGCGAGCTCCTCGCCCACCTGCGACACGACGCTGTCGAAGCTGACGTTCTCGTCGTGGTCGCCCACGGCGGCCTTCGTCGACGGCGTGAAGATCGGCGCCGGCAGCTTCTGCGCCTGCTGCAGGCCGGCGGGCAGCGCGATGCCGCAGAGCGCGCCCGTGGCCTGGTAATCCTTCCAGCCCGAGCCAATGAGGTAACCGCGCGCGATCGCCTCGACCGGCACCGGCTTCAGGCGCTTGGTGATGACCGCGCGCTTGGCGTAGAGCGCCGGGTCGACGCCGGCCGGCAGCACGGAGCGCACGTCTTCGCCCGTGAGGTGGTTCGGCATCAGGTGCGCGGTCTTTTCGAACCAGAAATTCGAGATCTGGGTCAGCATTTCGCCCTTGCCGGGGATCGGATCGGGCAGCACCACGTCGAACGCCGACAGCCGGTCCGTCGCCACCATCAGCAGGCGATTGCCGGGCAGTGCGTAGACGTCGCGCACCTTGCCGCGATGGATGAGCTCCAGGCCCGGCAGGTCGGATTGCGAAAGGGTGGTGGGCACGGCAAGGCTCCGGTGAGGCGGGAATCCGCCCATTGTAGCGATGTCGCCGGAAAGCATCGCCAGCAGACTGGCTCCCACCACGTGTCGACAGCCCCGTTGGGAGCCAGCCTGCTGGCGATGGCTGCTTGCCGCACCCTGCTAGAATTCCCGGCCATCGCCCCCATAGCCTCGCCATGCGCATCCTCACGACCGCGGCAATCGCCCTGGCCCTGTCCGCCCCTGTCCTCGCCGCCCCGCCTGCGAAGCCGGCGCGCCTCGGGCTGTGCGCGGCGTGCCACGGCGAAGATGGCATGGCGAAAATCCCCGGCGCACCGAATCTCGCAGGCCAGAAACTCGATTACCTGCGCGAGGCCCTCCGCCAGTATCGCGACGGCCGCCGCGACATCCCCGTGATGCGCGCGGCGACCGGTCCCCTCACCGACGCGGAGCTCGACCAGCTCGCCCAGTGGTACTCCGCGCTGACGCCCAGAGCTCCTCAATGAATTTCACCGCGACCCTCATCGGCGCCGTCATCGGGATGTACTTCACGCACAACCTGATCGGCGCCCTCGTCGGCGGTGCGCTCGGCTTCATGTTCGACGCCAGCCGCCAGCAGCAGCGCCGCCGTACGCCGACGCAGGGCGGCTACGTCGCGCCGCTGTTCGCGCTGATCGGCGCGGTCGCCAAGGCCGACGGCCGGGTGTCCGAAGCCGAGATCGCCATCGCCGAGCGCCTGATGGCCCGCATGGGTCTCGACCAGGACGCACGCCGCGTCGCCATCGAAGCCTTCAACGAAGGCAAGCAGCCGGAATTCGATGCCACGGCCGTGATCGACGAGCTGCGCCAGTGGGTCGGCCATCGCCGCGACCATGCGTTCCCCGTCATCGACGTGGTGATCGAGACCGTGCTCGCCGAAGGCCAGCCGTCGCCCGAGAAAATGGCCATCCTGCGCCAGCTCGCCTTCGCGCTGCGCGTCAGCGACATGGAGCTCATGGCGCTGATGGCCATGAAGGGCTACGCCTGGAACGCCGGGCAGGGCGGTCGGTCCTATGGCGGCGGCCGCGCGAACGGCGGCGGTGGCTACGTGCCGCCGCAGCGGAACCCGCAGGGCCCCGATCCCTACGCGATCCTCGGCATCCAGCGCGACGCCGACGACCGCGCGATCAAGCGCGCGTACCGCAAGCTGATCTCCGAACACCATCCCGACCGCCTCGGCGACCTCCCCGAAGACATGCGCCGCCGCGCGGAATCGCGCGCCAGCGAAATCAACGCGGCCTACGAGCGCATCAAGGCCGAGCGAGGCTTCAAGTAACGAACGCCGCCTGGGTGGGAGCCAGCCTGCTGGCGAAGGGTGCTCGCGGCAAGCACCCTTCGCCAGCAGGCTGGCTCCCACCGATAACGGCGCCAAGCCCGTCCGCGCGCTAACGGTTTACCCTTAAGCATCCCGCCGCCCGAACACGGTACCCCTCATGGCCAAGCAGTCCCCCGTCATCGCCCCGTCCATCCTCTCGGCCGACTTCGCCCGTCTGGGCGAGTCCACGCGCAAGGTGCTCGACGCCGGCGCGCAATGGGTGCACTTCGACGTGATGGACAACCATTACGTGCCGAATCTCACCATCGGCCCGATGGTGCTGAAGGCGTTGCGCGATTACGGCATCGTGGAGCATATCGACGTGCACCTGATGGTCAAGCCGGTGGATCGCATCGTGCCCGACTTCGCGAAGGCCGGTGCGCGCAGCATCAGCTTCCACCCGGAAGCCACCGAGCACGTGGACCGCACCATCCAGCTGATCAAGGACGAGGGCTGCGAGGCCGGGCTGGTCTTCAACCCCGCCACGCCGCTCTCGTGGCTGGACTACGTGATGGACAAGATCGACATGGTGCTGATCATGTCGGTGAACCCCGGCTTCGGCGGGCAGAAGTTCATCCCCACCGCCCTCGACAAGATCCGTCACGTGCGCGAGCGCATCGACGCCAGTGGCCGTGCCATCCGCCTGGAGGTGGACGGTGGCGTCAACGCCGACAACATCGGTCAGATCGCCGCCGCGGGCGCGGACACCTTCGTCGCCGGCTCGGCCATCTTCAATGCCCCGGATTACGCCGACGTCATCCGCCGCATGCACGCCGCGATCGAGAAGAACGCCTGAGGTATCGGGAGCCAGCCTGCCGGCTCCCGCCCTAAAGAACATTTCACGACTCAAAAGCGAACTCTGTAGTACTGTAAATTGGCCCAGGGGGGCTGATGGAGGATGCGCTCATGAAGTCGTTATCCGTACTTGCCTTGACCCTCGCGATCGCCGCGCCGCTGGCCGCCCAGGCCGGCGAGCGACCGCAGCCGTTGCCCGACCAGAAAAGCGTCGTCGCCAAAACGTTGCAACCGTGTCCTGGCGGACTCGAACGCTTCCTCCCCGGCGACTACTACTTCTGCTCCGCTGCCCGTAACTACTGGAGCGGCAACGAAGGCCTGGCGCGCGAAGGCCTGAAGAACGCCGCCGCCTGGGCCAGCAAGCCCGCGCAGTACGCGCTGGGCGTCATGTACTTCAATGGCGACCACGCGCAGAAGAATCGCCCGCTGGGCCTGGCCTGGCTGGCGCTCGCGGCCGAACGCCACGACCCCGCGTACGAACCGACCTTCATCTCCGCCTACCAGCAGGTGACGCCGGAAGAGCGCGCGCAGGCCGACGCGTACTGGAAGGACCTGAAAACGACGTATGCCGACGACATCGCCGCCCCCCGCGCGGAGCGTCGCTTCGATCGCGAATACCAGCAGATCGCCTGGGCCACCAACTTCGGCGGCAGCGTCTTCATCGACGGCGTGACCATCCCGTACGGTTTCGGCTTCCCGGACGACGGCCCGCTGCAGTCGGGTTTCTCGCTCGGACGCATCCTGCAGACGCAGAAGGCGATGTATTTCTACGGCTACAACAGCCACGTGTTCGTGGGCGAAGCGCAACTCGTGCCCATCGGCACCGTGGCGGCACGCACGACGCCGGCCGAACAGAACTAGGCCAGGAACGGTGGGAGCCAGCCTGCTGGCGAAGAGTGCTCGCGACAAGCACCCTTCGCCAGCAGGCTGGCTCCCACCGGCGAGAACCGGAAAATCGCCTCGAAGGAGAAAGGCATGTCGGTGAAACGTATCGCGCTCTTCGTACTGTGCAGTGTCTTCGCCACCGGTGTGTTCGCCGGTGAAGCGCCACCCACCAACCCGAAGGACGTGATCCGCCAGACCGTGCGCTATTGCGCCACCGGTCTCGAGCGCCTCCTGCCGGGTGAGTACTATTTCTGCGCGGCCATCCGCGATTTCGGCAAGGGGCACAACAACCTCGCCGCCGAGCGCCTGCGCGATGCCGCCTTCTGGGCCAGCAAGCCTGCGCAGTACGTGCTGGGCCTCATGTACTACAACGGCGACGAGGGCAGGGCGAATCGCCCGCTCGGCGTGGCGTGGCTCGCGATCGCCGCGGAGCGCCACGATCCGAAATACGAAGCGGCCTTCGCCCGCGCCTATCTCGAAAGTACGCCGGACGAACGCGCGCAGGCCAACGTCTACTGGCGCGACCTGCGCGGGAAGTTCGCCGACGCGACGGCCGGCCGTCGCGCGCATCGCCGCTACCTGTCCGAGATACGCATGATCGAAGCCGCGTCCTTCTTCGGCGGCTCGGTCTTCATCGCTGGCCTGACGCCGCCCAGCGGCGACGTGCCGGGCCAGTTCGGCGACGGCTCCGAGGCGTCGCGTGCCGGTGGCGTGTCGGGTTTCAGCGTGATGCGCGTCATCAAGAAGGACGCCGACGAATACTTCCGCGGCCTGAACGGCACGGTGACCGTCGGCGAGGTACAGCCGACCAACCTCGTACCCATCGGTCAGGTCGCCACGCACGTCTCCGCGCCGGAGTAAGCGGGCACGAAAAAGCTCCCCCAGCCAGGCGGCCGGGGGAGTGAAGGGAGGCTCCCGGGGAGGAGCGTCTCAGGGGAAAAGGGTCAGACAGGCTGCCAGTTCGGATCGGGCTCAGCCGCCCCGGCGACCGGCACGCATCCGTGCGCACCGGCCGCGCCATGACCTTCCATGGCCGGTTCCACGAAGTCGTCGAAGAGATCCATGAGCGTGTCCTCTCGTCAGTGCATGCCGAACAGCAGACCCAGCGCCAGGGCGCCGAGCGCGAGTGCCACGCGCAGCGGCTCGAAGTCGCGGTCCAGTTCGGTGTTGTCGGCGTCGGGTTTGGTTTTCATGGGTTCTCCTCCGGCGCCGGATGGCTCGCCGTCGTGGACAGTTGAACGCCGCTGACGGCGGGCGGAGCGTCCTCGCTGGGGCAATCCGCAGATGGTTTATGGCAAAGCGCGGGCAAAGTTTTCGTGATGCGGCGGGCGCGGCCCCTTACCGGCGCGCCGGGAGGCGAAACGCGGGCAAAGCAGGCACGGCCCTTGCAGATGACGCGGCCACATAGCAACCTGCGCGCAGCCGATCCACTCACGGAATGCCCATGGCCCGCAGCATCGCCATCGTCGAAGACGAACCCCTGATCCGCGCGAACTACGTCGAGGCGCTCAATCGCTTCGGCTACGAGGCCCGCGGCTACGGATCGCGCGGGGAAGCGTCCACCGCGTTCGCCATGCGCCTGCCCGAACTCGTGATCATCGACATCGGTCTCGGCGACGAGCCCGAAGGCGGTTTCGATCTCTGCCGCGAACTGCGCGCGAAGTCCGCCACGTTGCCGATCATCTTCCTCACCGCGCGCGATTCCGATTTCGACGTGATCTCCGGCCTGCGCCTCGGTGCGGACGATTACCTGTCCAAGGACACCAGCCTGCATCAGCTCGCCGCGCGCATCGCGGCGCTGTTCCGCCGCATCGAGTCGCTGAAGACGCCGACGGCGAGCGAGACGGTGATCGAGCACGGCCCGCTGAAGCTGGAATCCGAGCGCATGCGCGTGCTGTGGAATGGCATCGAGATTCCGCTCACCGTCACCGAGTTCTGGATGGTGCACACGCTGGTGCGCTTCCCCGGCCACGTGAAGAACCGCGACCAGCTGATGCGCGAAGCGGAGCTGGTGGTGGACGACGCCACCATCACCTCGCACATCAAGCGCATCCGCAAGAAGTTCGTCGCGCTGGCGCCGGACTTCGACGCGATCGAAACGGTGCACGGCGTCGGCTACCGCTGGACGCCGTGATGGGTGGGAGCCAGCCCGCTGGCGATGGATGCTCGCCGCGAGCACCCATCGCCAGCAGGCTGGCTCCCACCCGGCAACATCCATGACCCTCCGCCAGAAACTCCTCCTCGTCGCCCTCTGCACCCTGGCCCTCCCCGTGGCCGGGTGGCTCTACGTGCGCCAGATGGAAACGCTGCTGCGCGAAGGCCAGGCGCAGGCGCTCGTCGCATCGGCGCGCGGCATGGCCCGAAGCCTCGTGGTCGTCGACGCACCGATTCCGCCGGCCGGGCCTGCGTGGTACGTGCAGCGCACCACCGTGCCCATCGCGATCGACGGCTACGGCGACGACCTCGCCTCGCTCAGCCCGTGGGCCCAGTCGTTCGGCCGCAACGCGCGGGTGATCCTCGCGGAAGACGATCACTGGCTCTACTTCTACATCGACGTGCGCGCACCGCAGCGCCGTCGCGCCGACGCCACCGATCGCCTCGCCCTCAGCGCCGACCACCTCGTGGTGTCCATCGCCAGCGGCGACGACACGCAGCGCTACCTCCTCGCCAGCGCCGCGCCCGGCGCGACCACCGCCATCGCGCTCGACGCCGAGGCCGGCGTGCTGCCCGATCGCATCAATGCGCAGTGGCAGGAAGACGGCAGCGGCTTCCGTGCGGAATTCCGGCTGCCGCGCGGACTCCGGCTCGACCGCTTCGGTCTCGGCGTGCACGTCATCGCCGAGGGCGATCACGAGCCGCTGACCGCGGAAAGCCGCCCGCTGCTCGACTTCTCGCCGTCGCTCTCGCAGGAAATCGGCCGCCTGGCGCCCGACGGCGTGCGCGTGCGCGTGCTGTCCGATGGCGCGTGGCTGATGGCGCAGAGCGGCAAGCTCGACCTGCCCGATCTTCCGTACAGCGAACGCCCCGGCTGGTTCGCGTCGCTCGTCTACCGCTCGCTGCTGGCCACGCGCCTCGACCCCGACAGCGCCTGGGCGGAAGACGCGCCGCGCATCGAGCTTCCGGAAGTGCGCGAAGCGCTGCAAGGCCGGCCCGCCACCGCATGGCGCGCCGGCGAAGCGCGCGGCAGCGTGGTGCTCGCCGCCGCGACGCCGATCGAGGTACGCGGAAAGGTGCACGGCGTGGTGCTGCTCGAACAGCCGAGCCGCGCGGTACCGCTGCTCGCCAACCGCGCGCTGTTCGGGCTGCTGCTGACGAGCTTCGCGGTGCTGCTCGTCGCCGGCGGCGTACTGCTGCTGTTCGCCACGCGCCTGACGATCCGCCTGCGTCGCCTGCGCAACGCCGCGGAGCGCGCGCAGGACAACGACGGCCGCCTCGACGGCCCGTTCCCGCTCACCGACGCCACCGACGAGCTGGGTGACCTCGCTCGCAGTTTCGCGCGGCTGTTCGACGTGGTGGGTGGCTACACCGACTACCTGCGCACGCTCGCGTCGAAGCTCTCGCACGAACTCAACACGCCGCTGGCGATCGTGAAGTCGTCGCTCGACAACCTCGACCACGCTGGCCTGCCAGCGGAGGCCGAGCCCTACCTCGCGCGTGCCCGCGATGGCGTGGCGCGGCTCGGCGCGCTGGTTCGCGCGATGAGCGAAGCCACGCGCATGGAGCGCGCCATCGCCGCCGCCGAAGCCGAAGACGTCGATCTCGCCGACATCGTGCGCGGCTGCGCGGACGGCTACCGCCACCTCACCGGCGACCGCGAGCTCGCGGCGGAGCTGCCCACCACGCCGGTCTTCATGCACGTGTCGCCCGAACTCATCGCGCAGGCGCTCGACAAGCTCTTCGACAACGCGCTGTCGTTCACGCCGCCCGGCGGCTGGATGCGCATCGCGCTGCGACCCACGGCGGAGGGCGCGGACATCGAGCTCGCCAACGAAGGCCCGCCGCTGCCCGCCGCGATGCAGGGCCGCCTGTTCGACTCGCTGGTCAGCCTGCGCGACAAGGCCACCCCCGGCGACGCACCACACCTGGGCCTCGGCCTGTACGTCGTGCGCCTCGTCGCCGAGCGCCACCAGGGCATGGCCAGCGCCCGCAACATCGAAGGCGGCGTCGCGTTCACCCTGCACCTGAAAGGTATGCCCCGCCAACGCCTGGCCTGAGCGGCGCCGCTGGGAGCCAGCCCGCTGGCGAAGGGAGCTCGCCGCAAGCACCATCGCGGCCAAGGCCGCTCCCACACAGGCTGGCTCCTACCTATTAACGGCTACAATCGACGGTCACCCCGAAGCCGATCTCCGCCCCATGATCTCCCGCGACCAATTCGACGCTTACGCCGCGCAGGGACACACCCGCATTCCGCTGGTGCGCGAGGTGTTTTCCGACCTCGATACGCCGCTGTCGGTGTACCTCAAGCTCGCCGATGGCCCGTACACCTTCCTGTTCGAATCCGTCGAGGGCGGCGCCACCTGGGGACGTCATTCCATCATCGGCCTGCCGGCGCGGCGCGTGTATCGCCTGCGCGGTCACGAGCTGGAAGTGGAAGAAAGCGGCGAAGTCGTCGAACGTCGCCACCTCGACGACCCGCTCGCCGAGATCGAAACGCTGCGCAAGCAGTACGACGTGCCGAAGCTCCCGGGCCTGCCGGACTTCACCGGCGGACTCGTCGGCTACTTCGGTTTCGAGACCATCGGTTACATCGAAAAGCGCCTCGCACAGTGGGACAAGCGCGACGAGCTCGGCACGCCCGACGTGCTGCTGATGCTCGCCGACGAAGTGGCGGTGTTCGACAACCTCAAGGGTCGCCTCTACCTCATCGTGCACGCCGACCCGTCGCGTCCGCAGGCCTATGCCGAAGCGTCGCGCCGTCTCGACGCGCTGACGTTCCGCCTGCGCCAGTCCGGCGTGTCGTACCAGCAGATGCTGCAGCCCGCCGCGCTCGACGAGTCCGATTTCAAATCCTCGTTCACGCGCGAGGAATACGAAGCCATGGTGCGCACCGCACAGGAATACATCCGTGCGGGCGACATCTTCCAGGTGGTGCCGTCGCAACGCCTCAGCATCGGTTTCAACGCGCGGCCGGTCGACGTCTATCGCGCGTTGCGCGCGACGAACCCGTCGCCGTACATGTACTTCATCGACATCGGCGAAACGCAGATCGTCGGCTCGTCGCCCGAGATCCTCGTGCGCCTGAAGAATGGCCGCGTGGTACTGCGTCCGATCGCCGGCACGCGCCGCCGCGGCAAGGACGACGCCGAAGACATCGCGCTCGAGACCGAACTGCTCGCCGATCCGAAGGAACGCGCCGAACACCTCATGCTGATCGACCTCGGTCGCAACGACGTGGGCCGCGTCAGCCAGACGGGCACGGTGGAGCTCGCGGAATCGTTCGTCGTCGAGCGCTACTCGCACGTGATGCACATCGTGTCGCAGGTCGAGGGCGACATCCGCGACGACCTCAGCTACATGGACGTCATCAAGGCCACGTTCCCCGCCGGCACCGTCAGCGGCGCGCCGAAGATCCGCGCGCTCGAGATCATCCAGGAACTCGAACCGTTCAAGCGCAACATCTACGCCGGCGCCATCGGCTGGCTCGGCTGGTGGGGCGACGCGGATACCGCCATCGCCATCCGCACCGCGGTGATCCAGGACGGCCGACTCCACGTGCAGGCCGGCGGCGGCGTGGTCTACGACTCCGACCCGGCCGCCGAGTGGGAAGAGACGATGAACAAGGGCCGCGCGCTGTTCCGCGCGGTGGCACAGGCGGCCAAAGGCCTCTGATCCCAACCCTTGCAGCAGCGCGACCGCTTGCGAGGCCAGACGCATCAGGCCCTGCGCGCGCCTGCCGGATCGACGATGCATCTGCCCCGAAGCCAGCACACGACATGCCCATGACCACCCGAACTCTCATCGCCGCTACCTCGCTCGCCGTGTTCGCCGCCACCGCGCAGGCGCGCGAGCCGTGGACCGACGACGTCGCCTCGCGCACGCAGGTGCTGGCGCTGCTGCAGTCGTTCAACGCCGACCTGCTCAGCCACCCCAGCGCCACGCTCACGCTGGAGCGCTGGTGCGGCGTGCATCAGCTCGCACCGGAGGCGAAGATCGTTGCGCACCGGATCAAGGGGCAGGACAAGCCGCTGCCCGACGACGCGCGCGAAACGCTCGGCATCGGCAAGGACGAACCGGTGCGCTACCGCCGCGTGCAGCTCGCCTGCGGCGACCACGTGCTGTCCGAAGCCGATAACTGGTACGTGCCGGCCCGGCTCACGCCGGAGATGAACCAGATCCTCGATACCACCGACCAGCCCTTCGGCAAGGTGGTGCAGGCGCTGCACTTCCGCCGCCAGACAATCAGCGCGGAACTGCTCTGGTCCCCGCTGCCCGCCGGCTGGGAAATGGACGCGCCGCTGCCACCGTCCCGCGACGGCGCACTCGCCATTCCGCACGATGTGCTCCGCCACCGCGCGGTGCTGTTCAATCAGGCCAACCAGCCCTTCAGCCTCGTGGTGGAAACCTACACGGCAGAAGTCCTGGCCTTCGGCCACCGCTGATTCGGCAAGCCGGGCACCGAGCCCCCGGTGGGAGCCAGCCTGCTGGCGAAGGGTGCTCGCCGCAAGCCCCCATCGCGGCCAAGGCCGCTCCCACACAGAGTGCGAGCTTTCGGTGGGAGCCAGCCTGCTGGCGAAGGGTGCTCGCCGCGAACACCCATCGCAGCCAGCGGCTCCTACGCCAAGCCGCGTATCCCATCCGGCCGACTTGGCACCTGGGCCGCCGCACCGGAAGCTGTGTTCCAGCCCCGAAGGAGCGCCGCCGTGTCGTCCGTGCCGATCTCCGCACGCAAGCCGCCCAACGCCAGCCTTCCCGGCACGCACGGTTACGCTTCCCTGCTGAGCATCAGCAACACGCCCCGGCTCGGCCCGCAGCCCAATTCCCTCGACCACGCCGTGAGCTGCGCCACCCACTGGGTACGGATGTCGGACGGTCGCCGTCCCGACGCGATGTGGCTCGAAGCCGGCGCGATGATGCAGAAGATCGTGCCGCGCGCGGAATGGGTGCGTTACCTCCGCAAGATCCGCCTCGATCGCGGCGTACTCGTCGGCCGCGAGTGGTTCGAAGTCACCCGCGTCCGTGATCCGGCCGGCTTGCCCGCAGGCGACTACCTCAACGTCATCTTCGTCGCGCATTACGCACGCGCGCTGATCTACGAAACCGTCTCGCTCGCACCAGGCAGCAGCGGATGGCTGCCCGTCGGCTACGTGATCCGCCCGATCCAACGCGAGATCAGCTTCGCGCCGTAGGCGAAGGCACGGCCCGTCACCCGAACCACTCCAACCAAAGAGTGTGGGAGCCAGCCTGCTGGCGAAGGGTGCCCGCCGCAAGCCCCCATCGCGGCCAAGGTCGCTCCCACACAACCGGTGGGAGCCAGCCTGCTGGCGAAGGGTGCTCGCCGCAAACACCCATCGCGGCCAAGGCCGCTCCCATAAACACAGGCATCGAACCTCCGGTGGGAGCCAGCCTGCTGGCGATCCGCGCAGCGGCCCATCACCCGAATCACCCCTTCGGCAGCACCACCTCTACCACCGGGTGATCGTGGATCGCTCGCTCAGAGCGCCCCATCCAGCGCCTCATAAAACCGCTCGGGCGCCTCGATCATCGGCGAATGCCCCAACCCGTCCAGCAACACGAACCGCGCGCCAGGAATCCGCGCCGCCGCCTCCTTGCCGAGCGCCGGATAATCCCCCAGCTTCGCCGCGACATCCGCGGGCGCGGCATCCTTCCCGACCGCCGTGCGGTCCTTCGATCCCACGATCAGCACCGTCGGCACGCGGATGTCCGGAAACTCGTAGACCACCGGCTGCGTAAAGATCATGTCGTACGTCAGCGCCCCCGCCCACGACGACACCTCGCGCCCGTCGCCTTCATACATGCCCGCCTGCATCAGCGCCCAGCGGTCGTATGCCGGCTTCCACCGACCGTCGTAGTAGCTCTTCATCTGATAGGCCTTGATGCTCGCGTACGACGTCTTCAGCTCGCTCGCGTACCACGCATCGACACTGCGCCACGGCACGCCCTTGGCCTTCCAGTCCTCCAGTCCCAGTGGATCCACCAGCACGAGCCTCTCGACGCCCTGCGGAAACATCAGCGCGTAGCGCGCGCCGATCATCCCACCCATCGAATGCGCGACCACGGTCACCTTGTCCACGCCGAGCCGCTTCAGCAGATCGTGCGTGTTCGTCGCGAGCTGCTGAAAGGTGTATTGATAACCGCGCGGCCTGGACGATTTGCAGAAGCCGATCTGATCCGGAACCACCACGCGATAGCCTTCCGCACGCAGGTGTTCCGCGGTCGCCGCCCAATAGGGCCCGCAGAAATTCTTCCCATGCAGCAACACCGCGGTGCGTCCGTTCGCGTGCTCCGGTGTCAGGTCCATGTAGGCCATCTCTAGCGACTGGCCCTGGCTCTTCACCGGGAACATCGTCACCGGGTACGGATAGTCGAGCCGTTCGAGACGCGCGCCGAGGTCTTCGACCTTAGGGCCGTCGTCGGCCAGCGCGGGCAGGGCGACGAGCAACAGGGAGGCTGCAAGCGTACGGAACATGAAGGTCTCCGACTGTAGGAGCCGCTATAGCGGCGAGCTCTTGGCGACGCGCGAAAGAGCTCGCCGTTATAGCGGCTCCTACACGAGCACCGGCCTGAGCTTATAGCCATCCATCGGCCCGGTGGCATACTCGCCCTCACGCACCATGAAGGGATGTCGCCATGTCGGATTTCGAAACGCCGTCACATACGTATACGCGCCCGCCGATGACGCGCGGGGTCGATCCCCAGCGGATGAACTGGCTCTGGCAGCTGATCCTGCAGGCCACGGACCTCGACACGGCGGACGTGCGCGCCGCACTGGCGGCGGCTGGCGTCGGCGGCGCCGACAAGCGCATCGCCAGCTGGCAGGCGCAGGACGGCGACGACAACTATTTCCCGCTGACCATCGCGGAACTGGAGCGCAACCTGCGCTCGGTGGTGGCGTGGAAGGCGAAGCAGA
>Ga0102591_1003072_pt1 | contig 15874 bp, 18 predicted proteins | sample AraplaCol_mCL_r2_2_FD_76860 | JGI IMG/M metagenome (GOLD analysis project Ga0102591, IMG submission 76860) | Arabidopsis root microbial communities from North Carolina, USA - plate scrape MF_Col_mCL_r2 (SPADES assembly) (version 2) | ecosystem: Host-associated > Plants > Roots > Endosphere... | reverse complement strand
GCGCCTTCCCCGAGTTCACGACGTCGAAGAACCTGGGCTTTTCCTTCGGCCACTCGCTCGTGGTGGTGAAGATGTCCGCCAAGTACCTGTGCCGCGGCAGCGCCTTCGAGCAAGGCTGGGTCTGCCGCCCGACCGCTCCGCTGGAGGTGCTGGAGGTGGTCGACCGCACGCTGGGCTTCAACGAGAACCTCAACGCGATCAACGCGTCGTGATCGGCTTCGCCCCATGTCCAAGTACCTGATCTCCTTCCCGAGCGCGGCGATGGTCGTCGCCGATGACGACTGGGGCGCCGTCGTCCGCGAATCCCATGCGGTGATCGAGGAGGCCAAGCTCGCCGGCGTCTACGTGTTCGGCGGCGGCCTCGACGAGGCCGTCCCGACCGTGCTCGTGTCGGCCGACGGCAGCTTCAGCGAGGGCGGTTACTCCTGGGGGCCGACGCTCAACGGCGGATTCACCATCCTGGAGCTGCCCACGCGCGAGGACGCCGTCGACTGGGCCGCGCGCATCGCCAAGGCCTGCCGCTGCCAGCAAGAACTGCGCGTGTTCATGTTCGACCCCGTCTCCTGAGGCGGGACCGGCGCCGATCGATACGCCGCCAGCCGCGCCGCATACGGATCGAGCACGTCCTCCGCGACGTCCAGGCGCAGCGACGTCACTTCGGCGAAGCGCTCGGGCGTGACCTGCCCATGCGCCATCAGCTCGTCGACCAGCGCGAGCAGCGCGTCGCGATGCGTCTCGATGAGCTCGCTCGCCCGCGCATGCTCGGCCTGCAGCAGCGCCTCGATCGGCGCGTTGCTGGCGTCGACGTCGGTGCAGACGTTGTCGTCGCTGTCGACCGACACGTCGCTGCGAGCGATGCGCGTGCCCAGGCCGAGATGGCGCCACACCCGCGCGGCCGTCTCGGTGGCCTTGCGCAGGTCGCTCTCCGCGCCGCTGGAACTCATCTCTGGCCCGAAGACCAGCAGCTCCGCCGCGCGGCCCGCCAGGCTCGTGCAGATCGAGTCCAGCAGGTTGCGCCGCGACCAGACCTTGCGCGAGGTGTAGGCGTTGTAGCCGCCCTCGAAGCTCGCCACATGGATCTTGATCTCCTGCGGCGCGCGACCGAACAGCAGCGCATGCACCAGGCCATGCCCCGCTTCGTGCACCGAGAGCAGCGCGCGGAAGTCGTCGTTGGTGCGCTGTCGCAGGCGGCTGATCTCGAAGGGCGCGGCGATGACGGCGGTGCGTTCATCCCACTGCGCGATCAGATGACGCGTGTCCGCACCGACCACCACGGTGTCGCCGACGGCCGCGCCTTGTTCCAGCGCCCACAACGCGGCCTTGGCCAGGCCCGCGCCGAGGATCGCATGCAGCGAGGAGAACAGCGGCCGCGTGCCCTGCGCGGGGAACACCGCGTTGGCGTAGATCTGCGCGCGCACGCTGTCGAGCAGCTCGAAGCGCAGGTCGCAGCGGGTCTGCGTCTCCTGCACATAGCGATGGCATCCCTGCGCGATCACCTGCTCGTACGCGCGACGCGGCAGCGACGGGTAGATCACATGCTCGTTGCCCAGGCGCGCGACCTGCTCCGGCTTGAAGCGGCGATTGAGCGCCTGCTTCACGTCGATCACGCTGAGCTTGCTCGTCACCGCGTGGAAGGTGTCGGCGTCGCTGTCGCAGTCGTGGACGCTGGTGGCGAGGTCCTCGTAGAGCTCATCAAGATTGCCGCAGACGAAGACCAGCAGCCGCGTGTAGTCGGTCTCCCATTGCGCCAGCCCCCTCTCGCGGAACGCGCGCAGCCGATCCTGGATCTGATCGGGGGTCCAGGCCATGATCTCGATCAGCGGCTCGTCGAGCTTGAGGTTGCGCTGCAGCTCGCGCGCCTCCCAGGGCCGCAGCTTGAAATGCAGCTTGGCATCGTCCTCATCGGCGCGTTCGGCGTCGAATGCCGCATCGGCGATGGACGCCTCGATGTCGCCGAGCAGCGAGAGCGACGGCGGGAGGCGGCCGTCGGAGAGCAGCGCCCAGAGGTCCTGGAAGCGATCGACGCGCACGTCGTTGCGCTTGTTGTCGATGGTGCGGAAGCGCTGGAACTCGTCGAGCACGAGGATGGCCGGTTCGCCTTCGCGCACGCTGGACTGGGAGAGCAGGCCGGAGATGTTCTGCGCGCCGCGGCGTGCGCCGTTGGAGAAGCCGTCCATCTGCACTTCGACGAAGCGGTCGTAGAAGCCCAGCAGCTGCGCGAGGCGGCGCACGAGTTGCGTCTTGCCGGTGCCTGTCAGGCCCCACAGGCAGACGATGACGGGCCGCGAGACGAGCTCGGGCAGCACGTACCACGCGCGCACGGCATCGATGACGCGGTCGACGATGGCGTCGATGCCGAAGAGCTCGGTCTTGAGCTGCGCGGCGATCGCTTGCAGATGCGCGTGGCGTTGCGTCAGGCGCGCGCGCAGGTCGGTGGATTCATTCATCCCAATCCTCTCGTCGCAGCAGCGCCTGGAGCGCCACGCGGTCGGCGCGGCGTTGGGCGCCGCGGCTCTGGATGTGTTGGCCGGCGCCTCGCAGTCCACGCTGGGCGAGCGCGCGCGCCACGGGGTCGCGCGCGCCGGGGCTCGTCTCGAGCACCAGCGTCATGGGCTGTTTCATGCGGCGCAGGGCCTTGACCCGCCCCTCCTGGAGGGCGCGGGAACGGAGTTGTGCACTCATTCGGTTTCCGAAAAGCAAAAGCCCCGGCTCGATGGCTGCGGGGCCTTGCGTGCCGCGCGGTCTGGGCCGTATCTGTGAACAGACACGGTTCAGCCGGGGCTCGGGAACCGTGTTCAGTCGATCGTCGAGATGAACAGGGAGGACATAAGAGGGATCTCCGTCATGCGGGCGCTGTCGTGGGCGCCTTCAGCAATGGGCGCGAATGATGCAGGCATCGGCGCGGGCGCGCAAGGGCGGCGTCCGGCCGCGTTGCGGCGCGCCAACGGGATGCACGCTTCGGTCGCTTCCGCTCGCCCTCGTCAGCTCGCGATCACGAACGCACGCAACTCGATCATCTTCCCTTCGCGGAAGCGCCAGACGTCGCAATAGGCGTTGCGGATCGCCTGCCCCCCATCGCCCGGGACGTCGATCTCGCCCAGTGCGATGACGAAGTCGCGCTCCGCCACCAGGTCGTCCACGGAGAACGAGGGCGGCGTCGCGTAGTGCTTCGCCGTCCAGCGGCGCACCGCCTCCTTCCCCGTGAGGGTGTTCTCTCCGACCGTGGTCCACACGATGTCCTCGGCGCAGTGCGCAAGGAAGCCTTCGATGTCGCCTCGGGCGATGGCCGCATTCGCCGCCGTCAAGGCAGCCTTGTTCCGCTCGGTCATGATTCCTCCTGGATGCCGTGGCCCCCTGTGCCGGCAATGGGCGTGCCATGGGAACTTTTTGCGGGCCTCAAGCGATAGATCCTCGACGCACTCTTCCATCGCTGCATGAGACCCCACTTCCTTGCCGGCCTTCCCCGCCGCTTGCGCCTCGCCCGTGCCGATGCCGACCTCGCCCGCGCCTGCGCCGGCGACGCAAGGCAGTGCGGCCTCGTGTTCGACAAGCACGGCCCGGCCATGCTTCGCTTTGCGCACTGGGTGGCGGGGCAGCGCGAGCTGGCCAACGACGTGGTGCAGGACATCTTCGTGCAGATGCTTGAGCAGCGCCTGTCGTACTCGCCCGCGCTGGGGGAAGAGCGCAGCTTCCTGCTCACCGTCACGCGCCGCAAGCTCATCAGTGCCCTGCGCCTGCCGTCGGCCGTGGTGCATGCGGACGCCGACGACGCCACGCCCGCGGGCGACATCCCCGACGACGGCGCCTGCGACCCCATGGCGCAGCTCGTGCGCGCCCGCGAGGCCGGCTTCGTCAGCACGGTGCTCAAGGCCCTGCCCTATGCCCACCGCGAGGTGCTCGTGCTCCGCGAATTCGAAGGCTGCAGCTATGAAGAAATCGCCGCGCTGGTGCAGGTCCCGATCGGCACCGTGCGCTCGCGCATCCTGCGGGCCCGCAAGAGTTTCCTGGCCCACTACCTCAGCCACACGGGGGAATGACCATGACGAGTCCCAGAGACGGCTCTGACCACGACCGGGTGACGCTGCGATCCCTGGTGCAGGCAGTGGCGGACACGCCGGTGTCCGAGATGCCGCAGTTGCGCGAGGCCCTCTTCCGGAAGCAGGCTCCCCCGCGATGGGACCTGGGCGAGGCCGCCCGCATCGGCTTCGCGCTCGCGTCGGTCGTGTTCGCGGTGATGGCGTCGTGGCTGCTCTTCTTCAACCAGCCCCATGCGCCCCGGGGCCGGCCGGTCCCGGCCGTGGCCACCGCACCGGCACCGGTCCCCGCGGTGGACCGCGGCGACGCGCCCGCGCAGTTCATGCCGCTGGTGGACCTGCGCACGCATGCCGGACCGTTCCGCATCGCCGAAGCGAGGATGTCGCGCGTCCAGATGGCCGCCACGGGCGTGCCCGTGGACCTGGCGAACGCCGATCCCTTCGTGCGCGTCCAGATCGTCTACGACGGCGCCGCCAGGCCGGTGGCCGTGCGGCCCCTTCCATCCACCCGTTGAGTCACTTCCCGGAGCCCTCCATGCCGACCCTCGACCTCGCCGCCCTGAACCGGTCCCTCGCGGCCGCCTGCCTGGCCACCACCTGCGCCGTTGCCCTGGCACAGCAGCCGGCGCCCTCGCAGCCCGCGCGCGGGCTCGCCGTGCCCAGCGTGGCGGCGGTCCCGGCGATGCCCCTCGAAGGGGGCGTGCGCACCGGCAAGCCCTTCCAGCTCACGGCGACGACGCGCACCCGGCTGCGGCTGGCGGACGGCAACGAGATCGTGACCTTTGCGCGCCATGTGCAGGCCCGTGACAGCAGCGGACGGATGCGCATCGCGGTCTCCGGGGACACGGGGGGCGTCGCATCGGACGTGGTGCTGATCCAGAACGCGAGCGGCGAGACCGAATTCATCCTGTCGCCGCAGGACCGCACGGCGATCCGGCTGTCGGGACAGGAGCCGCCCGCGGGGTCCGTTCCGGCCTCGAGTCCCGGCGTCGCGATCCAGGCCGTGCCGGCGATCCCCTTGCCGACGATGCCGCTCGTGGGCGGGCTGGCCACAGCGCTGCCCTATGCCGACTTCACGGGCGGCGTTGCAAGCTGGCGCACCATCGAACTCGGCGACAAGGTGCTGAACGGCGTGCAGGCCTCCGGTCGCCGCCTCGTGCAGGACATCCCCGCCGGCCGCATCGGCAACAAGCGCCCGCTGCACAACGAGATCGAGCAGTGGACGGCGAAGGACCTCGGCATCCCGCTGTGGGTCCGCCATCGCGACGCGGTGGCCGGCACCACCGAGTACCGCGTGGAGAAGCTCGAGGCCCGCGAGCCGAGCCCCGAGGCGTTCACGGTGCCCGGCGACTACCGGCCCGTCACCGAGCCGGCGCAGACCATCCACATCCAACCGGCGCCGGGCCGTTGACGCAGCCGCCGTCCGTCAGTCGAACTGGCGGATCGCGGCGAACCCCGGCTCGATCGGCCCGCTGCGGCCGACCTCGTTCAGCAACGCGGCAAAGATCTGCCATTCGGCATCGGTCAGCATGCCGGACACGATCACGGGCCGGGCGGCCCCGCCTTCGGGCGTGAGGAGGATGAAGGCCCAGCCGATGGCGGGGTTGTTGGGGACGCAGCTGAACACGCCGGCCTCGCGGTGGCCGGCGCCCACCATCACATAGCGCCCCTGCTGCCCTTCCTTCCCCGCGTCGAACGTCAATGTCATGAGGCGGGACTCGCCGCCCTCGAGCCACTGGAACGTCCCCGCGAGCCCGACCAGGGTCTCGATGTCGTCCGCGCCGTGCCAGCCGGCGGGGCTCCTGGCGTACTTCTGCACGTGCCGCTCGAACTCCCGGTGCAACAGCGCGCCGCTGTCCCCCTGGAGGCCGGCCGCTTCCAGCGTGGCGCTGGCGGTGTCGTGTGTCATGGCGTTCTCCCCTGTCGATCGGCGCGCGGCGCCTGCCTGCCCGCCCATCGGGAAAGCTTGTCGCGCCCGGCCGATTGCGGCAGAGCGTAGGGGGCACGCCGGCGGCACGCCATCCACTGGATTGGTGACGCCACGGGGATCGTGAGCGCACGCTCTCTCGCCCTCAACTGGTATTGCCGGCGCCAGGGCCCCGCGTCGCAGGACTCCTGGAAATCGCCGTTTGCCACAGGTGAAATTGGTGTCTTTGCGAAACCGCGGTTGGCATACCAATGCAGTACCAGCACAATACCTTTGGGATCTGTGAGTCCTGGCGGCGGAGCGATCCTGCCGCAAGTCGAGGGGTCCTGTCCCGCGCAAATTTGTTGCAAGCCGTGCGCTGTTCCGCGTGCCCAACAGAGTCGCCGCGCCTTGAAAGATGAGCATCTCAACCGAAGGAGATCACGAGATGAAGGTGAAGACATTGGGTATGAGCATGGTTGCCGTCGCGATCGGCAGCCTGTGGGGGCAGGTGCAGGCTGCATCAGCCCACGACGTGCAGGGCACCTGGGCCAGCGACGTGCAGCTGGCACAGTCCAGCGCCCCTGCCTGGCGCGAAGGCGTCACCTACACCGCCGGCACGGTGGTGAGCTACAACGGCCGCGACTATGTCGCGCTGGTCACGCACACGGCCTGGGTGGGCGCCAACTGGACGCCGGCCTCCACGCCGTCGCTGTGGTCGCCGACGAACGCGGCACCAGCCCCCGCGCCGACGCCTGCCCCCGCCCCGGCGCCCGCACCGAGCCCGGCCCCTGCGCCCGCACCGGCCCCTGCGCCGAGCCCGAGCGGCACCTGCTACCTGGCCTGGGCCGCCGCCACCGCCTACACCGGTGGGCAGACCGCCAGCTACAACGGCGTGAACTACAAGGCCAACTACTGGACGCAGAACCAGAACCCGGCCACCAACAGCGGCCCGGCCGGCAGCGGCCAGCCCTGGACGGTCGTCGGCAACTGCGGCAATGCCCCGGCACCGGCGCCCGCTCCGGCCCCTGCGCCGGCACCCGCCCCTGCGCCGGCTCCGTCGCCGGCCCCGGCACCCGCTCCGGCCCCCTCGCCTGCACCGGCACCCGCGCCGGCCCCGGCACCGGCGCCGGGCGGCCGCCAGGTCGGTTCCTACTTCACGCAGTGGGGCGTGTACGGTCGCGGTTATGAAGTCGCCGACATCATCTCGTCGGGTTCGGCCAATGCGCTGACCTTCGTCAACTACGCCTTCGCGAACATCTACCAGCGCAATGGCGGGTACGAGTGCGCACAGGGCATCGACAAGCTGGAGCCGGGCGCGACGAACCCGAACGACCCGAGCGCCGGCACGGGCGGGGATGCGTGGGCCGACTATGGCCGCACGCCGCTGCGCCTCGTCGGTGCGGCGCCGACCTGGGATTCGAAGCTGGCCGGATCCTTCAACGAGTTGAAGCAGTTGAAGGCCAAGTACCCGAACCTGAAGGTGCTGATCTCGCTGGGCGGCTGGACGTGGTCGAAGTGGTTCTCCGCCGCGTCGCAGACCGATGCGCTGCGCAAGCAGCTGGTGAGTTCGTGCCTGAACATCTACATCAAGGGCAACCTGCCGGCATACAGCGGCCGGGGGGGTGACGGCGTGCTGGCCGGCGTGTTCGACGGCATCGACATCGACTGGGAGTTCCCGGCGGTGATCGGCCAGCCGTACAACACGGTGAGCCCGGCGGACCGCCAGAACTTCACGCTGCTGATGAAGGAGTTCCGCACCCAGCTCGATGCGATCAACGGCAAGCACTACCTGCTGACCGCGGCGCTCGGCTCGGGCAAGGACAAGATCGACGCCACCGAGCCCGGCAAGTACGGCCAGTACATGGACTGGGTCAACCTGATGAGCTACGACTTCCACGGCGGTTTCGAGCCCCAGGGCCCGACCGACTTCCAGTCGAACCTCTATCCGGACCAATCCAGCCCGAACTACTACGATCCGTTGAAGCCGGGCGTGCGCAGCGTCGCCTCGTACTACAACATCGACGAAGCGGTCGGCATCCTGCTGCAGGCCGGCATGCCCCCCGGCAAGATCAACGTCGGCGTGCCGTTCTACGGCCGCGGCTGGACGGGCGTGCCGAACGTCAACAACGGGCTGTACCAGAAGGCCACGTCGCCGGCGCGCGGCACCTACGAGGCGGGCATCGAGGACTACAAGGTCCTGAAGACCGCCCCGGGCACGGTGTACGTCCACCCGGTGACGAAGCAGAGCTACAAGTTCGACGGCACGAACTTCTGGAGCTACGACACGCCGGAAGTGATCCAGACGAAGATCAACTACCTGAAGTCCAAGGGGCTGGGGGGCATCTTCAGCTGGTCGCTGGATGGGGACTTGAATGGTGAGCTGATGAAGGCCACGGCTGGCGCGAAGTAAGCCGCCCAGGCGTCGAAAGGCCTTCCCTCGTCGGGAAGGCCTTTTTTCTTGCTGATCGGGATCGCGCTGTTGTCAAGGCCGCTGGCGCACGTCGGTGTCGTTCAGGAATTCCGACAGCAGCGCCTGCCCTTGCGCCCAGGCCCCCAGTCCACTGCCCGCGTTGAGGTGCCCTGCCGCACCGACCTCGACGAGCTGGCTGCCCCAGGCGCCCGCGCAGCGGCGCGCACGGTCGATGCTGCCGTAGGGGTCGTTGCTGCTGGCGACGATGATGCCGGGAAAGGCGAACCGCTCGAGCGGCAGCGGCGAGAACCCGATCGCTTCGCGAGGAAAGGCGGCGCCCTCGGGGTCGGGCACGGCCACCAGCAAGGCGCCTCGAACGCGGCAGCGCGTCGATGCGGCCCAATGCGCCAGCTGGAGGCATGGCGCGAGGATCAACCTGCGCTCGCTGGGCCTCGCTTTGCAGGCCATCGTCCGCGTGCGCACCACCCACGAGCACATCAAGGACTGCGTCGGGCTCTTCGAGAAGATGCCCGAAGTGCTCGAGGCCGATCGTGTGACCGGAGAAGACTGCTTCATCGTCCGATGTGCCTTTGCCGAACCGCGAGACCTGGAGCGCGTGGTGGATGCCCTCGCCGCGCACGGCTCCGTGACCACGTCGCTCGTCCTCTCCAACGCGGTTCGCAAGCGCGTCCCATTGCAGGGGCACAGCCTTTGACGGTCTCGCCCGGGCAGGCAGCCCTCTGAGCCCTCGTGCTTACGCGGTCTCCAACTCTGGCCGATTCGCGTCGGCCGCAGCGCCAAAACTCAGCAGGTCACCCTGCCACTTGCTGCGCCGCAGGAATTGCTCCCACGTCAGGGCATCCGGATCGATCTTGCGGCTCAACTCCAGGTCGCGCGCGGGCGAGAAGTAGCCGTACTCGACCGCGTACTCCACCATTCCGACCAGTTCGCGCACGAAAGGCTCGTTGCCCGCGAACGCCGGGAAGTGGTGCAGCAGCTCGTCGCGCGTATAGGCCGAGGCGTAACGCGCCTTTTGGCCGGTGACACGCACGAAGGTGTCCACCATCTGCCGCGCGGTCAGAATCTCGCCGATCACCGGCAGCGTTTTGCCGTCGTATTTCTCGGGGTGGTCGAACATCTCCAGCACCGCCGGCCCCGTCGCGGTGAGGGGGTCCACAAACGGCATGGGTGCGTCTGGCGGCAGGTAGATGGCGAAGGTCAGGCCGTCGGATCCCCGTTGGGGCACGTAGTACTCCAGAAAGTTGCTGTAGAAGAACGCCAGGTAGACGAACGAACTGCGCAGCGGCAGGCTGCGGATGTAGGCCTCCACCTTGGCCTTGTCGGTAAAGTGAGGGGCCCACTTGGTGCCGTTGGTGAGCGCCTTGACGTTCTCCAGGCCGCTGAAGACCACGTGTTGCACGCCGGCGGCTTGCGCCGCATCGGCCAGTTCCACGCCCATGGTTACCTCGACTTCGGCGGGCGGCACCTTGATGATCGGCGGGGTCATCAGGAAGGCACCGTACGCGCCGCGCATCGCGGCCGTGAACTCGGCTTGGCGACCGACTTCCAACGGCGCCACGACGATCTCGGCTCCGCGCTCGGCAAGTTCGCGCATCGGCGCACTGTCGGCCCGCCGCGTAAGCGCGCGGACGCGATAGCGACCGCTATCCAGAAGCGTCGCAGCCACACTGCGGCCTTGCTTGCTGGCGGCGCCAGCGACGGCGATCAAAGGTTTCTCGGTTTTGAGGGTCATGCAACTTCTCCAGGCTTGGGGTATGTGTCCTTCGCGCTACGCGAGGACTGAACCTAGTTTTGTGCTCCTCAGCACATTTGTGAAATCGCAAATTTATGGGTCTGCTATTTGCATCGTGGATACCAAGCGCTTGGACCTCAACCTGTTGATGACGTTGGAGGCGCTGCTGGTGGAGCAGAACGTGACCAAGGCGGCCCATCGCCTGCACTTGAGCCAGCCAGCCGTGAGCGCGCAGCTCAGTCGCCTGCGCGACATGTTCGATGACCCGTTGCTCATTCCCGCGCAGCGCGCTGCGCAGGCCAGCGTAAACCTTGCGAAAGGATACGAGCCCTGCCGTCGGCAATTCCCGCGCGCTCGAAAGCTGACGGTCGCGATCGTCCGGACGTGGTCGGCTACAGACATTCGCTCGCCGCAGCTGGCGGGCATCGAGCGACACCAGAGACGTCCTCGGGTCCTGATCCCTCCGCCTCGAAACTGCCGCTCAGGCACCTATTCCCGAGCTTGTGGCATGCTCGGTCCGGCACGATCTTCAACATCCATCGCACGAGAGAGCCAACACCATGGGCATCATCGGCACCATCCTCGTCGGGTTGATCGTCGGCGCGATCGCGCGCTTCCTGCTGCCAGGCGAGCAGAAGATGGGCTGGATCCTGACCTGCCTGCTCGGCATCGCCGGCTCGGCGATCGCTGGCTTCGTCGGCCAGGCGATAGGCTGGTATTCGGTGGGACAGCCGGCCGGATGGATTGCCTCGGTCATCGGCGCCATCGTGCTGCTGTTCGTCGTCGGCAAGCTCAAGGGCAGCAGCAGCTGACCGCGTTCGCGGTACTGGCCATTCCTGCCACGCATCGGGGCGCAGGTGCTTTCGCTCCAACGAAAGGCCGTGCCATTCGTGCCCACCAGGCAGCGAGATGCGATAGCGCAGACCTTCAGCGGCGCCAAGCTGCGCGCCCGTCTTCATGGCGAGCGCGTCAGTACCACCGTGAGGTGGTCACCCTCGGCACCTCGCGGATACGGAGGTTGGGGCCACGCCCAGCGCTCGGCACTGAAGAGCGCGCGCATGGCGTTGATGTCGCAGTGGTACGGCGGACCCGCCACCCAGCCCTCGGCCGCTTCGGCGCGCGGCACCTGCTCGAACTGCGCGAAGAGCCGTCCACCGGGACGCAGCCAGGCATGCAATTGCCGCGCGTAGCGAACCCAATGGTCGGGGTGGAGCGCGCACAGGCAGGTTCGCTCGATGACGGCGCCCACCGGCGCCGGCGGCTGCCAACTGAGCACGTCGGCCTCCTGCACCTGCACGAGCGGGGCCGCCAGGCCCGCCTGCGCGAGGCGCTCGCGCGCCAGGGCGACGGCGGCAGGCGCGTAGTCGATCCCCGTGACGGCGATGCCGCGTGCGCCGAGCAGCGGCAGGTCGCGGCCAGCGCCGCAACCGGGTACGAGCACAGGAGCGTCCTGCGCCGTCAGCTGGCCACTGCCCAGCCAGCCCAGCAACTCGGCATCGTCGACACCCTCGTCCCAGGGCGTCTGCCCCGTGAGATAGCGTTCCTGCCAAAAGAGAATATCGGGGCCTGCCACGGCGAACCTCCGCACCCGGGACGGGTCGCGCCAGGATACCGAACGCACCCGTGCGCCGCGATTGGGACAAGGCCCGCCTGCTGTTGAGCGAATGCTGAAACGCTGAAGCTGACCAACCCGGCGCCTCAGCTCGACGAGGTCGACAAGCAAGGGCTGGCGTTCAGCAAGGGCTGGCGTTCAGCAAGGGCTGGCGTTCAACCAGGTCGACGGCATGATCTGGAGCGGCGTCATCGCATCGGGCTCAACGGCCCGAAGGCTGGCCGGGGCACGTGGCCGACCCGGCGGCACCGCTGCCCGATGGCGCGGCTTATTGCCTGGCCCACAAGTTCAGCCGCGACCGCCTTCGCCAGCGGGATCGGCTAAGGTCGCGCCATGAAAACCCTGCGCGACCTCTTCATCCCCCCGCCGCACGTCCAGGGCCGGGTGGAAGCCATCATCGTGCGCGACGCCCCGCGGGATGCGGCGCGGCGCATCGACGCCACCACGGCCCTGGCCGGCATCGGCCTCGCCGACGACCGGCTCGGCCGGCGCGGCGAGCCGGAGCTGACGACACGCCAGGTGACCCTCATCCAGCAGGAGCACCTGCCGCTGGTCGCCGCCTTCGCCCGGGTCGGCCCGATCGATCCGGTGGACCTGCGCCGCAACCTCGTGGTCTCGGGCATCAACCTGCTGTCGCTGAAGAATGCCAGGCTGCGCATCGGCGACGCGCTCATCGAGATCGTGGGGCCGTGCGCACCGTGCTCGCGCATGGAAGAGGTCATCGGCCCCGGCGGCTACGCGGCGATGCGCGGGCATGGCGGCATGACGGCGCGGGTGCTGGAGGGCGGGGCCATCCGCGTGGGCGATGCCGTGCGTGTCGCCCACCCCGACGGCGCGACAAAGCGCATCACCTGATCGCACACATGATGCGCACGCCCCCGCCCATGCACAGCCCATCCTTGCGCCGCGCGAAGTAGCGCAGGTTCAGGTCTTCCGGCGTGGCGCTCTCTGCGGACCTGAATCCCAGCTCGAGCAGCTGACTGCGCAACTGCGCCGGATCGAAGGTCGAGAGCCACGGCTCACCCATCGCGGCAACCTGCCGTTCGAGGACTTCGTTGATGGCGCGCTCGATCGGATTGAGCGTCGTCACCGGAACGCGGTAGTCGAAGCACAGGCAGCTGCCCGCGGCCCAGCCCGCCACCGCATGGAGTGTCCTGCGCACCGCGTCGGCCGTCAGGTACATGGTCACGCCCATCCAGCTGATGCAGGCCGGCTGGTCGTCCCGGAAGCCGGACTGCTGCAGCGCGTCGCGCAGGTCGTCGCGCTCAAAGTCCAGGGGCACGAACGTCAGCGACCCAGGCATGGCGATGCCGGCCTCGGCCAACCGGTGTTGCTTCCAGCGTTGGGTGCCCGGGTGGTCCACCTCGAACACCGCCAGGCCCTCATCGCGGTGCGGATTGCGATACGCAAAGGTGTCGAGCCCAGCGCCCAGAAGCACGTATTGCCTCACGCCCTCCGAGACGCAGCGCGCCAGTTCATCCTCGACGAACCGGCTGCGCGCGACCAGTGCAGCGCGAAGGCGCCGTGACATCGGGTCGTTCAGCGCGAACGGATCGTCCCGCAGCGCGGCCTCGGCCGGCGCGCCCAGCAAGGGCAGCGCCACCCGGTCCGCAAAGACCAGCGGCTCGTCGAGCAACGGGTGCACGGCGCGCAACGAGGCGACCGCCAGCGCCGAGCGGCTGGGCTCGCCCTGGCGAACGATGTTGGTCGGCGAGGTGGTCATCGGAACCCCCGGTTGTCGTGGAGGCCGCATCGTCCACCCTCACGTTGCGTCAGGGTCAAGGGATCGCTGCCCGCTCCACGTAGCGCCATGCCTCCAGCGTGAAGACCGCCCCGGCCCGGATCAGCGGCTCGTTCTCGTAGGCCGCACGCAGCCGGCCGCGCAAGGCCGCATCGTGCCGCACCATCCGGTCCATCAAAACGTGCCAATCGTGCGCCAGCTGTCCAGCCTCTTCGGAATGCGGCGGTACGCCGTCGGCCATCAGGCGCTCGGCGCGCTCGCCGAGCACGCGCCAGTCCGGATCCAGCGTCTTGTCCAGGCGCTGCCACTCGTCTGCACTGATGTAGTGGGCCAGCACGACCATCCGCACCTGGATCGCCTGGTCGATGTAGTCCAGCAAGGCCCGATCCATCCCGGCCGGCAGCGGCAGGCTCGGCTGCTCGCGCAGCATGCGGCCCCAGCGCTTCAGCAGCGCGACATCGCCGTTGGCCCAACGCGCCGACACGTCCATCCACCGTCGCGCCAGGGGCTGCACCTCGATCGAATCGGACGGCACGCCACGGTCCATCGCGTCGCGGATCGCCTGCAACAGCGGTGGCCACTCTGCCTGGCTGCGCGTCCACCGCTCGAAGATGTGCTTGAGTTCGGCGGCGCTGAAGTACTGCTCGAACGTGCTCATCATCGACAGGCTGGCGAGCCAGTCGCCCAGCCCAGGCTCGCCACCACCTGCGAGGATGAGTTGCATCACCCCGAGCCGCTCGCGCAAGGCCTGGGCCTGGGCGATCTCCTGATCCAGCGCGCCGATCTGCTGCGCGAGGATCGCCGGCAGCGTGACGGCGCCGCCGTCCAGCAACTTCGCCACGTCGCCGAGCGTCAGCCCCATGCGGCGCAGGGTCTGGATGCCGTGCAGCCGCGCGACGTCGTCACGGCTGTACAGCCGATAGCCGCCCTCGGACCGCCCCGAGGGGCGCAGCAGTCCGATGCTGTCGTAGTGGTGCAGTGCGCGCACGGTCAGCCCGGTGAGCCTGGCCAGTTCGCCGACCTGGAGGAGCATGCCGGCGAGTATCCCCCCTCTTGAACCGTCATTCCCAACCCCTATAATCCTCCTGCTAGCACTCATCCAACCCGAGTGCTAACGACATCCAGGCACCCTTCCCGGGCGCCGATGTTGCCCGGGTCAGTGAGCGCCTCCTCGCCTCACGATCCACAGAAGTCCCATTTTTGAGACATCAAGGAGAAGCTATGAAATTCCGTCCGTTGCACGACCGCGTCGTCGTCGAGCGTGTTGAAGCCGAAACCAAGACCGCTTCCGGCATCGTGATCCCCGACGCCGCCACCGAGAAGCCCGAACAGGGCATCGTGCTCGCGATCGGCCCCGGCAAGCGCAACGACAAGGGCGATTTCGTGGCCCTGAACGTCAAGGTCGGCGACCGCGTCCTGTTCGGCAAGTACAGCGGCCAGACCGTCAAGGTCGACGGCAAGGAACTGCTGGTCATGCGCGAGGAAGACCTCTTCGCCGTGATCGAAGCCTGACCCCCGCACCTCATTCGCACTACGGAGAATCAACATGGCAGCAAAAGACGTCGTCTTCGGCGGTGAAGCCCGCGCACGCATGGTCGAGGGCGTGAACATCCTCGCCAACGCAGTCAAGGTCACCCTGGGCCCGAAGGGCCGCAACGTGGTCCTCGAGCGCTCCTTCGGCGCCCCCACCGTCACCAAGGACGGTGTGTCGGTCGCCAAGGAAATCGAGCTCAAGGACAAGCTCCAGAACATGGGCGCCCAGATGGTCAAGGAAGTCGCTTCCAAGACCAGCGACATCGCCGGTGACGGCACCACCACCGCCACCGTGCTGGCCCAGGCCATCATCCGCGAAGGCATGAAGTACGTGGCCGCCGGCATGAACCCGATGGACCTGAAGCGCGGCATCGACAAGGCCGTCACCGCCCTCGTCGAGCAGCTGAAGAAGGCCTCCAAGGCCACCACCACCTCGAAGGAAATCGCGCAGGTCGGCTCGATCTCGGCCAACAGCGACGAGACCATCGGCAAGATCATCGCCGATGCGATGGACAAGGTCGGCAAGGAAGGCGTCATCACCGTCGAAGACGGCAAGTCGCTCGAGAGCGAGCTCGAAGTCGTCGAAGGCATGCAGTTCGACCGCGGCTACCTGTCGCCCTACTTCATCAACAACCCGGACAAGCAGGCCGCCCTGCTGGACAACCCGTTCATCCTGCTGTTCGACAAGAAGATCAGCAACATCCGCGACCTGCTGCCGGTGCTGGAGCAAGTGGCCAAGGCCGGCCGTCCGCTGCTGATCATCGCCGAGGAAGTCGAAGGCGAAGCCCTCGCGACCCTGGTGGTCAACACCATCCGCGGCATCCTGAAGGTCGTCGCCGTCAAGGCCCCGGGCTTCGACGGCGACGACCTTCAGGATGCCGC
>Ga0102591_1003067_pt1 | contig 15928 bp, 5 predicted proteins | sample AraplaCol_mCL_r2_2_FD_76860 | JGI IMG/M metagenome (GOLD analysis project Ga0102591, IMG submission 76860) | Arabidopsis root microbial communities from North Carolina, USA - plate scrape MF_Col_mCL_r2 (SPADES assembly) (version 2) | ecosystem: Host-associated > Plants > Roots > Endosphere... | reverse complement strand
TTTGCCCGAACCTGTTTATCTGGCATTACTTTCAAACGGACATGACCCGCGATGAATTTTAGCCAGCGTTACTCTTCCGCCACAATCGTTTCAGCTCTTCGGATCGCAACCCTTGGTGCTGTCTGCTACGTGGCTGGATCCGTCGGCGTTTTACTTATCTTAAACCTTCTCGTACCGGATCGACCATTTTTGGTGGGATTTGTCGGCGCAGGCTTAATTTCACTTCTTGTTGCATTTCCGCTGCTATTGATCTTGCAGCTCAAAGTTGGCGACCTCAAAAAACTACAAGAAACGATTAACTATACTGCGCGCCACGATGCCGTAACCAAAACACTGAACGGGACAGCCTTTGCCGCGGCCGTCGAACACTACATCGACCGGCGCAAGCGAATCGCCACCGACGCCGGCGGCGTGATGATCGCCGTCGTCATCGATACGCTCGACGAGATCAGCAGGCGCTATGGCCCGCAATGGGCGGACACCGTCATGCAGTCGCTCGCCGCGATCATTCAGTCGTCCGTGCGAAAGGGCGACCTGGTTGCGCGCCTCGCCACCAACGAGCTCGGGGTTTTCCTCCCGGGCGCGACCATCGAAAACGCCCAGGACGTCGGCACCCGCATCCGCCGGCGCGTTGCGGAAGCCTCATTCTCGGCCGAGGGATCGCCGATGACGATCGGCATCCGGCTCGGCGGCGCCGTTTTCGAGGGAGCTACCGACTTCACGCATATCCGTCAGTTGGCAGACGAAATGGCCATGGAGCGCGGCGGCGAGCGCGAAGACGCTATTCCGCTGTCGCGGCTGCCGGCCGCCTGACCTGGCGAACCCTAAAACGAAGAAAAGGCGCCGAGAGGCGCCTTTTCCATGCCGGTTTGTCCGAACATCAGCCGACGTGCGGCGCCGTCGTCGTGTCATGTTTGTCGTCGAAGAGGATCTTGACCGCTTCCGTGGTGTTCTGGAGAACCGCCACATCGTGCCAGCCGCCATTGGCATTGACGCTGACTACGGTATCCGTGCCTGACACCGTCGTCTTGACGCTGGCGAGTGCTTCCGCCTCGCTTGCCTGGTGACCGAGCAGGCTGTCGAGAAGCTTCGAGACGTCGAGCGTGTCGCCTTCGCTTGCCTTGTAGTCGGTGATGACGTCGGCCATCGACACGCCCTTCAAGGCGTCGGTGTCGAGGACGAAGGTATCAGCCCCTGCCCCGCCGGTCATCGTGTAACCGCCGCCGCTTCCCGACAGGATGTCATCACCGTCGCTGCCGATCAGCGAGTAGGCGTTGCCGCCGTTTTCGCTGCCGCCGAGCGTCGTGTCGAAGGCGACCTCGACGAAGTGGCCGGTCGAGCCATCCGTAAGGGTGTAGCTGCCATCGGCAAGGATCGATTGACCGTTGATCTCCGTGCCGGACGTGCTGGCATCGAGCGAAATGCTGCTGATCGAATGATCCGCCAGGCTCGAAAGCTCGCCGCTGTCGGTGATGCCGTTGTGGTTCAGGTCCTGCCAGACGGTCAGCTTCGAGAAGGCCTCGTCGGTCGCATCGATCTTGCCGTCATGGTTGCTGTCGAGCGTTGCCAGTGCCGCCAGGCCATCGACATAGCTTCCACCCGCAAAGTGCGGCGAGAAGATCTCGCTGCCATTGTCGATCTTGCCGTTGCCGTCCACATCGAGCGCCAGGATACCGTCACTGCCGGCTGTCCAGGCAATCTGATCCTTGTGGCCGTCGGCGTTGATGTCGAACTGCACGCCCTGATCGAGCGAGGTCAGGGCGACGCCGTTGTGGTCGAGGTCGAGGATAATGGGATCGGTGGCGCTACTGGAAACAGCGAAATTCGACGCCGACAAGACGTTGGCCAACGTCGTACCGCTGTTCACGCCAGTGATGGTAAGCGAGGCCACCTGTGTACGGCCCCCGGTGTTGCTCCAGTCCGTATCGAACCAGACCTCAGCCTTGCCTGTGTTGCTGTTGTAAATCACAAGATAAGTGTTTTTCGCATCGTTGGTCGTGAAGCTGTCAATATCGGTACCACCATTGACACTCGACGTGCTGTAGAACGTCGCGCTGGACACGACAACCTTGTTATTGTGACCCGAGAGGCTCGCGTTTGAGATCTCCGCGTAGTCGCTGGAGTTGAGCGCTCCATCCGACGTCGTGTTGGCGAAATTCACCGCTCCGGTGCCGGTCCCTCTCAGGAAGCTGATCTTGTCAGCTCCATTGTTGAGGAAATCCGTGATCGTATCCATTCCAGTGTTGGTGGCGATCCGGAACTGATCGGCGCCGTTGCCACCCGTCAGAATGTCGTTGCCCGCGCCGCCGATAATGATGTCGTTTCCAGCACCGCCGACAATGGTATCGATGCCAGCTCCACCCTCCAACTTGTCGTTCCCTGCACCACCGGTGATGATAAATGCGCCATCGGTTTCGGCCGCGCCGTTCCACGTGAGGGACTGGTTGGACCCGAGGGCGGAGCCGTTGACCGTGAGCGTCGCGCCCGCAGCCACCAGGGCATCGACGGTCGTCACATTCGTCGCCGCGGCGCCGAGCGTGATGGTTTCGATGTTGGTAACCTTGTTGAGATCGTTGGTGCCTGTACCGTTGTCCGTGAACGACAAGGTATCGCTGCCGGCGCCGCCGTCAACCGTATCATCGCCCGTCAGATACCCTTCGAAGACGATCCCATCATTGCCCGAGCCGGCCTTGACCGTGTTAATTCCCGAGCCCGCCGTGATCGCCGTGAAGCTCTCGATCTGATTCGAAAGATCGAGCACAACCGTAGCGGTGGAATTGATCGTTACCTTCTCGATGTTGACGATCTGCGCGTCGCTCCCGCTTGTGAAGCTTGCGTCGACACGCAGCGTATCGCTGCCGTCGCCGCCATCGATCACATAATCGTTCTGGTCTGCAACGATCATATCATCGCCGCCACCAGCCAGGATGATGTCCACCCCGCCCTTGCCGTCGAAGGTGCTTGCGCTGCTATCTCCGATAAGAATCTCGTTGGCGCTCGTGCCAGTGAGATCTCCGCCCCTTTGGTTTGTGACGTTGACATTCGCCGACGCCGTCGTGACCGTATTCGTCACCCCGTAGACGAAGCTGCCCGTGCCGCCGTTCCCGGTATCGTCGATGGTCACCGTGCCGTTCGTGCCGGTTCCATTCTGATGGGTTACGCTGCCCAAATCAATCTGGCTCTGAATGCCGGTGTTTCCGGAGACGATATCGATCGATCCGCTATCGGTTGAGTCGTTATAGAGGAGCGCCCATTCCGGTATCGTGTAGGCGCTACCGCCATAGTTGGACAGGACGGTATCGGTAACCGCAGTGACTTCATTCGCATTCGTCACCGTCACGTTGAGCGTCTGCGTATCGACGCCGCCATGGCCGTCTGAAACCTGCACGGTGACGACATAGACGTTGTCGCCAGCCGTACCACCGACATCGCCCGGCGCTTCATAGTTGGGCGCGGAGATGAAGGTGAGAACGCCGGTCGACGAGTTGATCGCGAACTTGGCGTAGTCGGTACCCGCCGTCTCGACGATGGAATAGACCAGCGTGTTGCCGTCGGCATCGGTCGCATTGACGTCGGTGACCACCGTCGTGTTTTCCGCGACGGAAAGGTTCGTCGGATCGGTTCCGTTGTTCGGAGCGGTGATGACCGGGTTGGCATTCGGCGGCGCGGTCACTGAAATCGCCAGTGTGGCGCCAGCGGTATCTCCATCGCCATCCACGATCGTGTAGGCGAATGACTCGTTGCCCGTGCTGCTGATCGGCGCGAGGTAGCTGTAGTCGCCGGCATGATGGGTCGTTCCGACATCCGTGAAATAGAATGTCAGAGTGCCGCCAAGCGCCGTCTTAATCTCGATCCAGCTGCCGTGGTCCTGGTACGCGCCCCCCGGCGTGCCGCTTTCCGAAACCGTTCCTGTTCCTGCGATCGCGCCGGGCGTGAAGCTATATGTCACGCCATTGACAACGATCGACTGGACATGCCCGCCATCGGCGCCGAAGCTCGCGTCGACGCCGCCATCGATGACAACGTTGCCGCCGACCGACTGGGCATTGCCGAGGAAGTCCTGCAAGGTTGCAAGGAGGCCGGTAACATCGCTGGTGCCGACCAGGATAACGGTGTCCTCGGTCGTGTTGCCGTCCGATCCGTCGGTGTTCGGATAGGACACCGGCTCAAGGTTGGCAACGTTGATGCTACCGCCAATGCCGATCGCATAGACGCTGTCGATACCCTTCGCATTGATGAAGGCTTCCCATTCGCCGGTGGTCACGGAATTGTTGGTGTGATTACCGTCATCCGCGCCGCTGGCAATCCCATCGCCGCTCGGCGCACCGTCCGACAGGAAGTAGACGACGTTCTTGTCGGCCTGCACGGGCGCGCCGGTGCCATAGCTCGACATCGCCTGCTGCAGGCCGAGGTCGTAATTGGTTCCGCCGGAGCCGTTCCAGTTCGCATTGTTTTGAATGTACGCCAGCGCATCTGCCTTGGTCATCCAGACCGTGCCGGATGCGTTCTCGCCGAACTTGACGATCTCGACGTACTTAATCTGGTCGTTCGATTCGAGCAGCTGCTCCATCGAATACCGCGCGAGACCAATCCGGTCTTGGGTATAGCCACCAGGCACATTGCTGACACCGCCGCCGTAGGACGAGTACATGCTGTACGAGACGTCCACGATCAGCTGCACGTTGACTGTGCTCATCGAACCGGCCACCGTGCTTTCGGTGACGTTATGCGCAACCGGTGCGTCGTCGGTGATCGTTAGGTTCACCGAACCCGATACCTTGTCACCCGAAGCGTCCGTCGCAACGACCTTGATGCCCCCGATGGTTACGGCATCCTTATTGACACCGTCGATGAGGTTGTCGGTCAGCGTTGCGGTGACGGTCGGAGTGACCGACTGGCCGGGGGCCGCCGAGGTGTTCGTCAGCGAAAGCCTGACGAAGGCGCCGAGATTGGTATCGGTCGGGGAGAACAGGTTCCCGACCAACTGGGCGCCGCTCAACGCCCAGTGCACGCTGTAGCCGGGGGCGAGACCATCGACGGTCGGCGCGGTCCAGCTGCTGCCGGTCGGATTGTCGAAGGCAATGGTGATAGTCTCGCCAGTCGCGGTGAAGGTGATCCCCGTCGTTGCCTGAGCCGTCTCACCACGGCTGTCCGGCGCGCTGCCGGTTACCGCGCCCGCGGCGAGATCCGCCGGCATACCGCCACTCGAGCCGTTGAGAACTGTATCGAGCGCCGCCTCGCTGAGCGTCAGCGAAACGCTGCCACCTCCGGTCGGAACGCTGTTCACCGTCGTGTCTATCGTTCCGGTCGGGACCAGATGCTCGTATTGGTCTCCACCGCTGATGAGACTGATCGAGTTGTGAACTGAAGTGCCGGAAATCGAACCCGGGGCGAAGGTCACGTCCGTGCTCGCACTTGACTGGTTGGCATGGATCGTGACCGTCTGACCGGTCTCGAGCGTGAAGGTGAGGTCCGACTTCGGCGCGACCGCCAGGTTGTCGGAGTTCGTGAGGGTCACCGTATAGGTGATCGTGGTCGTGCCACCAGCATCAAAGACAGGCGAACCGGCTGTGAGAGTGGCGGTTACAGTATCGATCGTGTCGCTGACCGACGCGGTAGCGGAGCCAGTTCCGACCTGCAGGCTTTCGAAGTTGCCGCCGCTGGTGCCGGTGATCGTCGCTGTCCTGGTCGAGGCGTCGCTGTAGACGTCCTCGCCATTGTTGGCGGCGATCGTCAGCGTGCCGCTGGTCTGACCGTCGGCGATGGTGATGTCGCCCCGATCGGTATGGACAACCGTGACACCCTGCGAGGCGTTCGTCAGCGTTGCCGTGAACACGTAGCTGGCAGTTGAGCCTTCGGTTACGGACGAGCCGGAAAGGTTGACCGTCGTCACGTCCGTGGTGTTCGAGACATTGAACGACACGTTCGCCGTCGAGGTATCGCCGTCGCTATCCTTTATCGCAAAGGTGAAGCTTGCCGAGCCGGCATCCTTGTAGACGGTGTCGGAATGCGCGGTGAACTGATAGTTTCCGTCAGCTGTTACCCGCAGCGTTCCCTGCGCTGTCGTGACGCCCTGCGACCAACCGTCATTTCCAAACGTCAGGTTGACGCCGTTGATTTGAGAGACAACGGCGCCATCGGTGCCCCGGGCGAAATCGAGCGTGCCTTCGGCGACCGAGCCTTCGGCAACCGACTGCGCAACCATGTCGTGCGCCACCGGACCGTCATCCTGGAACTGGACCGTCAGATCCACCTGCGATACGGCGCTGGTCCTGTCGCCGTCTGCGTCGGTCAGGGTTGCCTGGATGTGTAGGCCACCGTCGACGACAACCTTTACGACGTCGTCATAGGCTGCCTGGCTGGAGCCGGCTTCGCTGTTATGGATCGGCTGGTACTGGGCGATCCAGACATGACCGTCGGCATCAACGTATACCTTGAAGATCTGGTTGGCGGCCGGATTGCTGCCCGTGTAGCCAATCAGCGTTCCGTCCGAGGCAGTCGTCATCTTGATCGAGGTGCCGTCCAGCGTGGTCAGACCGGAATCCACGCCGCTGAAGGCGCTGCCGTCGGCCTTGGTGATGGCGAAGGACCAGGTACCGCTCTTGTCAGCGCCGACGCTGCCGGTGAACAGAGCGTTCGGTCCGGAAAGCACGCTCGTCGCGGACTCGGCATAGCCGATGGCGTTGGCCATGTAGATCGCCACCGGCGGGGTGTTGGCGGTATCGTCGGCGGCGTTTGGACCCGACGCGGCAACTCCCGCGCTTTCATCGATGCTGACCGCCAACGTCTCATGGTGGGTAACGGTGGTATAGACAGGCACTTGCTTCGAGTGCTCGACCTCCACAGTCACAGACGTCTCAATATTGGAAATGCCAAACTTGTCGCCGTGGTATGTCCTGTTAGAGCCGTAGCTCACGTCATCGTAATTGCTAACCTTGAGCACGTCGAAGGTGCCGTTTGCATTTGCCGCCTTGACGTTGATCACCGCGTTATCGGGAACCTTGGCCAGCACATAGCCAGTCAGCGTATTGCCCTGATAGACCGCGTTGGCGCTAACCGCGTTCCCGTTGACCAGGAAGGTCAGCGCTACGAAGTTGCCGTTGTTGGTGGCATTGATGAAGACTGCGGCGGTGTTGTTGTTACCAGTAACATCAACCTTGAACTGTGCCGACGAATGCGGATCCGCTGCCTGATTACTCTTCCCAGCATTGGTTACGAAGTTCATGGACAGAACTTCGCTGGGGCCGTCGATCCACGGGTTGGAGACGCCGATATTGTTGCTGCTGGTGTTGACCGTATCGCCATAGCCACCGCTCTTGGCCGTCAGCAGCAGGTCATGTCCGGCCGCGCTGCCGGCACCGACAAGCGTGCGCTCCGACTGATTGCCGGCCTTGAACGCGAACGTATCAGCGACCACTTCCGTCGTGGTCCAGGTGTAGGTCGTCGTACCGGTCAGAACCTGTTCGGTCGTATCGTTCGATGCGCGGGTCGTAAGGACCGGAATGTCGTCCAGCACGCTGACCTGAATGCTGCCGGGTCCAAGGTCGATGGTGTCGTTGTCGCCGTCGGTCGCGGTGACATAGTTGGAAAGGTCGAAGGTCAGCGTGTTTTCGCCGTTGCCCGTCGCGTGGTCGAGCTGCGCGATCAGCGTGAAGATGTAGGCGCCGTTCGCCCCGAGAACCAGGGTGAAGACAGGTTTGTCGTACGCCGCATTATAGCCGACGCCACCACCTGCCTCGACATAACCGGTCAACGTCGAGCCATTCGACGACAGGTAGACCTGTTGCTCATGCGACGTAACGCCGGAAAGTTCGGCCGCGCTGACCGGCTTCAGGGCGAAGCCGCCATTTGGACCGGGACCGTCCGCGCCGAAATTGACCAGAGCCGACAGGATTCCCGTCGCCGTCAGGCGGTTGCTCGGCGTGCTAGTGTCGGTGTCGGCATGCTCGCCCGTGCGGTTGGCATCGGCATTCGCCCAGGTGAGGCCGTCTTCGTCGACTTTGGCCGTCACCGTCGCACTAGCGATCAGCTTCGGACCATCGTCGGCGAAAGTGATATTGCGACCGATCTCGATCGTGGCGCTGCTGCTCTTCGAGTCGCCGTCATAATCAATGATCGTCGCCGTCGCCGTCAGCTTGATGAGATTGTCAGCAAGCGAGACCACCGTGCCGTCGCCGCCGTGATCGATAGCGTCGTACTGGGTCAGCGTGACCTTGCCGGTATCGTCCACCGTGACCTTAAAGATGGTGTTGCTCTGCCCGACACCCTGGAACGTGGAGGCGGTCGAGCCGTAGATCACTCCATTGCTCTGATAGAGATAGATAGTCTGGTTATCGCTCTTGAGCCCGGAGGTGCCGCCCTGGGTCACCGAAAGCGCATATCTCGTGGCGAGATCGCCCGCGCCGTCCGCGCCGTAGCTGGAAACAGCGTTGAACACGCCGGCGAAGCTCTGGCTGGCCGTATCGTAATTGGCGCCAATGGTGTCGGCGTCCTGCGTGGCCAGCACAACGTTCGCCTCACCACTAGCGGTCAGCGTGATCGACGGGGTGTGGTCATCAAAGCTGATATTTCCGCCGAGATCGACCGTGGCGCTGCTGCTCTTGCTGTCATTGTCACCATCGGTGATCGTTGCGGTCGCCGTAAGCTTGACGAGATTGTCGGCGAGCGAGATCACCGTGCCGTTGCCGCCATGATCGATCGCGTCGTACTGGGTCAACGTGACCTCACCAACGTTGTCCACGGTGATCTTGAAGATGGTGTTGGTCTGCCCGACCTTGTCGGACGAGGAAGCCGTCGAGCCGTAGACGGTGTCACCGATCTTATAGAGATAGATCGTCTGCCCGTGGCTATCGAGCTTGGAGTCGACGCGGTTTTGGCTGTCCGGCTGGCCGGTCACCGAGAGCGCGTAGCTGGTGACGGTGCTTCCCGTGCCATCCGCGCCATAGCTGGAGACAGAATGGAACACGCCGGCGAAGTTCCGGCTGGCTGTGTCGTAATTGGCGCCGATGGTATCGGCGTCCCGTGTGGTCAGGGTGAGCGCGGCGTCGCTGCCCGCTGTCAGCGTGATCGACGGCGTATGGTCGTCGAATTTGATATTGCCGCCGAGATCGATCGAGGCGCTGCTGCTCGCCTTGTCGCCGTCATCGTCGGTGATCGTCGCCGTCGCCGTCAGCTTGACGAGATCGTTGGCGAGCGAGATGCTCGTATTATTGCCCTCGCCGAGATGATCGATGGCGCTGTACTGCGTCAGCGTCACTGTGCCGCCGCTGCTTACCTCGATCTTGAACACCGTGTTGCCAACGTTGATGTCGTTTGCCGAACCGGCGGTGGAACCGTAAACAACGCCGTTCCTCACAAACAGGTGGATCGCTTGGTCGTCATGCGACAGGCCGCTCAATCCGCCCTGAGCGCTCACCGAAAGCGCGTAGCTGGTGACGGTGTTGCCAACGCCGTCCGCGCCGTAGCTGGAAACGGCGGTGAACACGCCGGCGAAGCTCCGGCTGGCCGTATCGAAATTGTTTCCGATGGTGTCGGCGTCTTGCGTGGTCAGGTTGAGCGCGGCGTCGCTGCCCGCTGTCAGCGTGATCGACGGCGTGTCGTCGTCGAATCTGATATTGCAGCCGAGATCGATCGAAGCGCCATCGGTCGCCTTGTCGCCATCATGGTCGGTGATCGTCACGGTCGCCGTCAGCTTGACGAGGCCCTCGTCGAGCGAGATGACCGAGCCATTGCCGTTGCCGACATGATCGATGGCGTCGTACTGGGTTAGCGTGACCTTGCCAGTGCCGTCCACGGAGATCGTGAAGATGGTGTTGCTGAGCCCGACGCTGTGGGACGAGGAGGCAGTCGAGCCAACAACTACACCATTGATCTCGTAGAGATAGATCGCATGGTCGTTGCTTTCGAGCCCGGAGTCGACGCGGTCGCCGAAGCCGCCACGATCCCAATCGTCATCGTCATCGTGATGCGAATTGCCGCTGAGGCTGAGCGCATAGGTAATCTCTTTGCTACCGGCGCCATCCGCGCCATAAGCAGGTTGAGAGGGGGTCGTGAACGCTCCGGAGAAATCGGCGCTCGCCGTATCGGTACGATCGCTCCCGTTCCAGATTGTGTCGTGATCCTGCGTCTCGAGGATCGGCGCCACGTGATCGGAGGCCGTGATCGTCGCCACCGGCACGTCGTCGATGACGCTGACGAGGAAGCTCTTGGCGTCCAGCGTTACGCTGTCGTTGTCGAAATCGGTGTACTGGACCAGGCTTGAGAGGTCGAGCTTCAGCACGCCCTCGCCATTGTTGCCGTAGCTGTGATCGAGATTGTCCTTGAGTTCGAATTTCCAGCTGCCGTTGTCATAGACGGTGAGGGTGAAGACAGAGTGCGCGCCTTCGCCAGTGGTCCCGGCCGTGATGGTCTGATAGTGGCCGTTGGCGTCGACGCCTTCCGCGACCGAAGTTACCGAAACGAGGCTGCCGCCCGACTTCACGCTCGCGCCGCCGTCGGTCTTGATGGCGTCGCCGACCAGCTCCGAGTTGAACGAGAAATGCCCGCCTTCGTCGGCGCCGGTGTTGACCAGCGTGGCGAGCGAATTCGCGCCGCTGCCGCTGACGACCGCGGTGGTATTGTCGTGGAAATGGCCGTGGTGGCTGATGTCGTCGTCCGTGGCCGAGCCCGAGCCGCCACTGCTATCCTCATTGCCGTTGAGCTGCTCTTCCTCGACCGTACCCGAGACATGGGCGCGACCGGCCGTAGTCGGCGCGTCGTCGGTGATGGCGATTTTCAGGCCGCCGGTCAGCGGAATGCTGTCGCCATCGCCATCGGTCGCCTGGATCAGGCCGCCGAAGTCGACGGGCAGTCTGGTGGCACCTGCGGCATGGTCGATCTGATCGAAAAGCTTGAAGGTGTAGTCGCCGTCATTCGACAGGGTGAGCGTGAAGACGACGTGCCCGCCCGCCTTCGCGGTGAGTGCACCGTCCTCGATTGAATAGCTCAGCGCGATGTGATGCGAGGACAGGCCGAGCGCGCCAAGCGTCGTCTTGATGGTAGTTTCGCTAACGAAGGAAAAACCGCCCTTGCCGTCATTGCCGAAGTTCACGACGTTCGCGATCGAGCCGCTGACTGTCGCGGGGCCTGGCAGATTGTTAGAGGCATTGCCGGTATAGGAACCGTCCGCGTTGCCGTCGTTCGGGCTCGTACCCTGCGAAAACGACGTCTTGATGTCGTCTTCGGCGACCGTGGCGCTCTGAAGTGCCTGCTGGTTGATGCTCGGGCTGTCGTCATCGACATTGACGCTGATCGTGCCGGACACGTGGTCGCCGTCACCGTCATAGATGTCGAAGCCGAAGTTCAGGACGAGATTGTCCTCGGTGCCCGTTGCGGGGTGAGCGAGGGCGGCGTTGAGCGTAACCGAGTAGGTGCCGTCGGCATTGACCGTGACGACGATCGCGTTTTGGACGTGCAGGCTGCTCCAACTCATCGAGCCGCCCTGCCCGTTCGGCGTCCAGACCCCATCGCCCAGCACCTCTGCTGTACCTTTGCCGGTGCCGTCAATGTACATGACGGAGAGCGCAGCGTTGCCGAGGCCGGTGATCTGGATATGGCCGAGCCCATCCGAGCCCGCGTCGAAATCGATTGTGCCGAACGCGGTGGCCCCGTGACCGTCGTCGCCGGTGCCGCCCTGGTTGCCGGTCCCGCTGACGTCCTCGTCGTCCAGGATGACGCCGTTGCCAGTCACCGACACATTGGCGAGGAACGTGCCGTAGCTGTCGGCTTTCCCGGTTTCCTTGAATTCCAGCGTGTTCGATCCCGCGTCGGCGCCGCCGACAATGGTGAAGCTATAGGTCTTCATCGGCCCGGTCGGGTCGATATCGAGTACGACCACGCCGCCGAACGTGACGATCAGGTGCTTGCTGCCCTCCTGTGCCGCGCCGGCCTCGAAGGTGAGGGTGTAGCTTTCGCCCTCAGCCAGTTCGAGCACCTGCGAGATCGCTACATCGCCGGGCGATGCGTCGAGGTCGATCATGAATCCCTTTGTAGAGGAGCTCATTCCGAGATAGCCGTCGCCGACGCGCTCAAGCTGCGGGGTGCCCTCGGAACCGTCCGCCCAGGCGATGTGCCAGTCGCCCGAGAGACCGGTGTTGTTGACGCCGCTGTTCTCGTTCCAGGCATTGCCGTTGGAGGTGAAGCCATCGAAGAAGAATGAGCCCGAATAGTCGCCGGCCGGTGCCGGGACCGAGATCAGAATCGGGCCATCGTCGCTGAAGCCAATTTTGTCGCCGATATCAACGGTTGCGTCGACTTTGTCGCCGTCGAAATCACTGACCGTGACCTTGGCGAGGACCTGGCCGGACTTGATGAAGTCGATCTCGTCTTGTGAGTTGCTATCGGTGTTGTAGATCGAGACATACTGGACCATCGACAGCTGGCCAGTGACTGGATCGATCGCAAGGGCGAATGCGGCGGGATCGGCACTAGTGACTTCGCCGTTCTCGGCGTCATAACGACCGACGATTAGGCCATTTTCCTCGAAGAAGTAGATTTCGTGGCCGCCCGTGGTCTTAAGGCCGGAATCGTGATTGTTGCCGGAGCCGAGTTCGAGCGACCACTGGACTGCATTCGTAGCGGCAGGACCATTGATGCCGAACTGGATATCGGCCTGCAGGAGGCCGGCGGTCGCGTATTGCGCCCCGTTCATATGCCCATCGAAGCCTTGATTGCTAACACCTTTGAACAGGTCCGCAATATCGGAGAGGGCCGTATCGTTGTCCGGGCTGGTCTGGATGCCTGCCGATTCATCGAGTACGAGCGTCGCGGCAAGGTTGCCGAGGTTAATGACGTGCAGGCTGACTGTCGGCGAACCGTCCGGGACCGCTGGCGATGTCGGTGGGGTTGCATCTTGGCCGTGCCTGCCGACTCCGCCGAAGAGGCGGCCGGGCTGACCATCCGGCTGGTCCGTGTTCTGCAGGAGGTCCGCTATCAGCGGCGGCAGGTGGGGAGGCTGCTGGATCGTGTCGAAGTTACCGCCCGAGCTTGGGGAGCCTGAATGGGCCGAATAGGAGCCGTCGGGACCCGCCGCAACGTTGATGTTGTTCTGCTCGAGGGCAGCGATCACGGCCTGCTGCGGCAGCTCGACTTCGCCGAGCAGGAAGGTCGGCACGTGCAGGGCGCCGTTGACGATGACGATCTCCGTGCCGTCTGCCTGGATGAGCACGAGATTGTTGCCTTCGACGCGGATGTCGTCGATCGATACGTCAGCCGGCAGGTGGGCGACGTTGTTCTGATCCGGAACGATTTCGGCCGGATGGGCGCTGGCAGCTGCCGTCTGGGGAGCCGCCGGCACGCGGTCGGTCTTCTCCGGCTGCTGGTTATTATTGGCCTGCGCGACCTCGACGCCCTGACGAGCGGAAGTCTCAATACTTGCGCCTTCATGAATGTCCTGGCGGAAGTCGTGCGAGACGTTTTCGCTTGCAGTAGCGGAAATGCGCGGATCTTCGATAGACATAACAAAACAACCCCAATGAGAAACTGGGGCCAATCAATTACGCGGAAGAGCCAAAATCAATACTTGCAGCCGCTTCAGGCATAGCCGGTTATGCTTCCACCCAAAAATGTTTTAGGAAGAGTTAACGCCGCGGCCACGAACCTCGCCGGAAACGCTAAAATTCTAATAAAATTAATGAAGTACAAACGCGCTCCCGCAACGCGTCCCAGCTCCTTCGATTCGACGCGAACGCTGCCATGCGGCTTGCGGCGGAGCTCCCGGAACCCTCAAACAGTTCAGCGCGAGACGGCGTCCGGCCATCTCGCGCTGAGTTGAAAATCGTCGTTTAGCGCGCCTATCGAGCGGGCGCGACGAGGCAGAAGAATGCCCCCTGGGGATCGGCCGCCTGGATGATCCAGCTGCCGCCGGGCACTTCCATCGGGCCGTTCAACACCGTGCCGCCGCCTGCCTTGACGCGTTCGATAGCCGCATCGATGGCCGGCACGTTGAAATAGTAGGCCCATGCCGGCATGGGAACGCTCGGCGGCTTGGTCATCATGCCCCCAATTTGCGTGCCGTGCTCGGCGAAGATGGTATAGGCGCCCATCTCACCCATGTCGAAGTCATGATCCTTCGTCCAGCCGAAGACCTTCGAGTAGAATGTGAAGGCTTCGGCACCGTTGCCGGCATAGAGTTCGTGCCAGCCGATATGGCCGGGCGTACCCATCGGTGCCGGCGGCGACGGATTGTCCCTCGGCAGCGGCGTCATGATGCAGATGACCGCCCCATGCGGATCGGCAACGACGGCAAAGCGTCCGACCGTCGGAATATCCGCCGGCTCGCGCCGGACGGAGCCACCGTTGGCGGCAAAGTCCTTCGCCGACTTGTCGACGTCATCGACAGCGACATAGCCCGTCCAGTTCGGCGGAATGCCCTTCCCTTCCAGTTCGGCGGGAAAATCCATCAGGCCTGCGACGCCGGCTCCATTCGCTTCGAAGATCGTATAGGGCGGCAGGTCCTGGATCGTCATGTCACTTGTCGTCCACCCGACAACCTTGCCGTAGAATTCGGCGGCGGCCTTGGGATCGGGGGTCATCAGTTCGCACCAGATGAATTTGCCGTGGTCTTCGGACATGGTCTTCTCCATTTGGATTTGGACTTGCGACGAACGGCAGCGCCGTCCGCAGCTATTGCTTGCGGGTGTAGTGCGCTTCCATGAACTGCTTCCAGGAACCGTCGGGCTGCCTGGCAGCAGAATTGAACGTGCGGTGATCGCGATGGTGGAAGATAAGCTGCTCGCGATACTCGGCGAGTTCGTTTCCGCCGATAAGATCGGGGCCCGTGGTATAGAGGCTCAAGGTCTTGCCGTCGTCGGAAACCTCACCCTCGTAGACCCACATGTGGTCCATCATCGTCCCTATCCAGGTTCCGACATATCTTCCCTTGTCGGCGCTGTAGCCGAGAGTAAGTACCGTCGTTGCCGCGCTACCGCCCGGCATCGTGCCGGAGCCTTCGGCGACGAACCAGATGCCATGAAGCGACCGCACGATCTCCGTCCACGGTTCCTGTCCGGTCATTTCGGGTGCCGTCACGTCCCATACGCCAACGAGGTCTTCGAGGAACTCGTGCTCCTTCAGAACTTTCGCTTGCTGCATCGTCCTTCTCCCTTGGGATGATGGTCGCAGATATTATCAGTGACAGCAGGATGGCGCGCTCTTGGCCGGCTCGTATTCGTCGTGACGCTTGACGAAATCCATGGTCGCGTCTTCGTTACGTCCCTTCGGCGCGCGATCGAGGATCATCAAGGTGCCGACCGCTTCTTCGAGGCCGCGGGCGTAGCTCGAGTAGGTATGGAAGACTTCGCCTGCGTCGTTCTTGTAGAATGCGCTGAGACCGGGAAGCTCGTCATTGGCGTTGGCCGGATCAATCGCCTCGAAATTGTAGAAGACCTTGTCCTTCGCCAGATCCTCCGGACTGAAGGACACATGGTAGTCGAAGTTGAAGCTGTTATCGAAGGATGAGACCCAGGGGAATTTCCAGCCCATGCGCTTCTTGTAAGCCTCGATCCTGGCGAGCGGCGCGCGCGAGACGGCGACCCAGGTGACATCATGGTTGTTGAGATGTGGCAGCGTTCCATCGACGTGATCCGACAGGAACGAGCATCCGGGGCAACCGGCCTCCCAATCAGGCCCAAGCATGAAATGATAGATCAAAAGCTGGCTGCGCCCATCGAAAAGGTCGGCGAGGCCTTTCTTGCCCTGCGGCGTGTCAAAGATGTAGTTCCTGTCAACCTTGACCCATGGCAGGGCCATGCGTTCGGCGTTGACCTTGTCCCTCAGATGCGTCGCTTCCTTCTCCTTGAGAAGCAGTGCACGGCGGGCTTCCAGCCATTCTTCACGGGAAACGACTTGGTTCTGCATCACGTGCGCCCTCCTCCGGCGCGGTCGAGACGTG
>Ga0102591_1003063_pt1 | contig 15944 bp, 17 predicted proteins | sample AraplaCol_mCL_r2_2_FD_76860 | JGI IMG/M metagenome (GOLD analysis project Ga0102591, IMG submission 76860) | Arabidopsis root microbial communities from North Carolina, USA - plate scrape MF_Col_mCL_r2 (SPADES assembly) (version 2) | ecosystem: Host-associated > Plants > Roots > Endosphere... | reverse complement strand
AGAAAGAGGGATAAACCCATGTTTAACAAAGTAACGAAGTCCTTCCAGTACGGCCAACACACCGTGACGCTGGAAACCGGCGAAATTGCTCGCCAGGCATCCGGCGCGGTAATGGTATCGATGGATGACACCGTCGTACTGGCAACCGTGGTGGCGCGTAAAGACGCAAAGCCAGGCCAGGACTTCTTCCCACTGACCGTTGATTACCTCGAGAAGACCTACGCAGCAGGTAAGATTCCAGGTGGCTTCTTCAAGCGCGAAGGCCGTCCTTCCGAGAAGGAAACCCTGACTTCCCGCCTGATCGACCGTCCAATCCGTCCTCTGTTCCCAGAGGGCTACATGAACGAAGTCCAGGTGATCGTGCACGTGCTGTCCGTGAACCCTGAGATCGATCCGGACATCGCATCGATGATCGGCGCTTCCGCCGCCCTGTGCGTGTCTGGCGTTCCATTCAATGGCCCGATCGGCGCAGCGCGCGTCGGCTACAAGAACGGCCAGTACATCCTGAACCCAACCGCCTCCCAGCTGAAAGATTCCCAGATGGACCTGGTGGTTGCCGGTACCGAATCCGCCGTGCTGATGGTGGAATCCGAAGCGCAGCAGCTGTCCGAAGAAGTGATGCTGGGCGCCGTGGTCTACGGCCACGAGCAGATGAAGGCCGTTATCGACGCGATCCATGAACTGGTGCGCGACGGTGGCAAGCCAGAGCAGCAGTGGACTCCACCTGCCAAGAACGAAGCCCTGATCGCTAAAGTAGCCCAGTTCGCAGAAGCGAAGATCAACGCCGCTTACCAGACCAAAGACAAGCAAGCCCGTACCGAAAAGCTGCGCGCCATGTCCGCTGAAGTCGCCGCCGACCTGGCCGCTGACGCAGCCGCCAACGGCGTTGACGCTCCTGACTCGGTAGAAGTCGGCAACATCCTGTTCGAAATGGAGGCCAAAGTTGTGCGCTCCCAGATCCTGCAAGGCGAGCCACGTATCGACGGCCGCGACACCAAGACCGTGCGTCCAATCTCGATCCGTTCGTCCGTGCTGCCACGTACCCACGGTTCCGCACTGTTCACCCGCGGCGAAACCCAGGCACTGGTCGTAGCGACCCTGGGCACCGCCCGTGATTCGCAGAAGATCGACGCTCTGATGGGCGAGTACACCGACGACTTCATGCTGCACTACAACATGCCTCCGTTCGCCACCGGCGAAACCGGCCGTGTTGGTACGCCTAAGCGCCGCGAAATCGGCCACGGCCGCCTGGCCAAGCGTGCACTGATCGCTGCACTGCCTTCGCAGGAAGAGTTCTCCTATTCCGTGCGCCTGGTGTCGGAAATCACCGAATCCAACGGCTCCTCGTCGATGGCTTCCGTCTGCGGCGGCTGCCTGGCACTGATGGACGCCGGCGTGCCGATGAAAGCACACGTTGCCGGTATCGCCATGGGCCTGATCAAGGAAGGCGGCCGCTTTGCCGTTCTGTCCGACATTCTGGGCGACGAAGACCACCTGGGCGATATGGACTTCAAAGTAGCTGGTACCGCCGCTGGTATCACCGCGCTGCAGATGGACATCAAGATCCAGGGCATCACCAAGGAAATCATGCAAGTGGCACTGGCGCAAGCCAAGGAAGGCCGTGAGCACATCCTGGGCGAAATGCAGAAGGCCATGCCGACCGTGAAGACCGAACTGTCGGACTTCGCGCCACGCCTGATCACCATCAAGATCAACCCAGAGAAGATCCGTGACGTGATCGGCAAGGGCGGCGCTGTGATCCGCGCGCTGACCGAAGAAACCGGCACCCAGATCGACATCAGCGACGACGGCATCGTCACCATCGCTTCCGTCGACGCGGCTGCTGGCCAGGAAGCCAAGCGCCGTATCGAAGAACTGACCGCTTCCGTGGAAGTGGGCAAGACCTACGACGGTACCGTTCTGAAGCTGCTGGACTTCGGCGCCATCGTCCAGGTGATGCCTGGCAAAGATGGCCTGCTGCACATCTCGCAGATCGCCAACGAGCGTGTGAACGCCGTTGCCGACTACCTGAAAGAAGGCCAGCAAGTGCGCGTGAAGGTCCTCGAGACCGACGAGCGCGGCCGCCTGAAACTGTCGATGAAAGCCGCCGCTGAAGAAGCTGCTGCTGCCGCACAGTAATCAGCCAAGCTGAATAAAGAAGCCGCCGGTGCGAAAGCCCGGCGGCTTTTTTTATTGCGTTGTATTTTAATAGCTTGTGAACATTCGAGAGATTCAAACGCCCCCGATGACGGCATGATGCTGGGCATTCAAAACAATTAATCTTGGGGGTATGACAAATGATCGTATGGGGATCGAAGGGTGAAGTGGAAGTACTGCAAGCCGAAGAGCACAAGCATTGCCCGGTTTGTGAAAAGGAGCGGACCTTCATGGTCCAGCTGCATTACAAGGTCAATCACATCTGGTATTTGTTCAAGTGGGTCACCGCCAAGCAGTACGTCAAGGTGTGTGAAGTCTGCCAGCGCGGCGAAAAGCTGATTTCCAGGGAAGTGGAAGAGAAACTCGGCAAGCCCGCCATCCCATTCATGTCCCGCTGGAGCTGGGCATTCCTGGTTGCCCTGATCATCGGCTTTGTCATCTTCGCGGAAGTCGACGGCGCAAAACGTAACAAAGAGGTGCTGGCGATGATGGCAAGCCCGATGAAGCGCGACCTCTACGTCGCTGACGTCGCAAGCCTGGTGAAGGCCCCTGACGCTCCGGTCATGTATGGCGTGCTGCGGGTTAAGAACGTGGATGGCAACAATATCGAATTCGACGCTCCACGCGTCACCTACAACAAGCTGAAAGGCGCAACGAAGGACGTGAGTAGCGGGGAGGTGATTGGTTCCGAATACTACGAAGGAACGATTGTCTTCACCAAAGACGAACTGGCCACGCTGCAGAAGGGCGGCCATATTTATTCCATCGAACGCCGCTGATGAATGACGTGAATTCCCGCAATCCTTATCAATCGCCGTCCACCACCAGCTTCGCCCAAACCACGGAGTTACGGACCGACTTCGGATTCCGCCTTGGGTGGTCGCTGCTCTGGCGTGTGTTCGTATTGCAGTGGTTCGGCGTATTTGCTGTCGATGCGCTGCGCTATGTGCCGCTAGACATTGGCCAGTTCAAGCAAGTACTCATTTGCCTGGGATTGGCGCTGATTTCAGCCTTGTCGCTGCTTGGCACCAAACACGGTGCGCTGTACTTTCTGTTCGGCGACCGGCTTCGCCTGGCAGATTCGGCCTGGCGCAAGTTCCACTGGCTGCTGGTGGCGTATTACGGCGCGATGCTGGCATGGAACCTGGTGGCGGTGTTTGTGCTTGTGGACGTGACGGCAAAAAGCAAGATCACCGTCTCGCTGGCCTCGTGGCTCTTCTTCTTTGCAATCGTTCCGCGATTGCTGCGCACGGAAACCGATGTCGAATAACCTGAACCTGCAGCACGGAGAGGAGAGTATCCAGCAGATCTCCGACCATATTGAAAAACACCTTGGAAAGATCGAAATGGTCTTTCACGAGATTGTTTCCGATGAGGTGCACATTGACGTCTACTGGGTGAAGGCGAGCGAAAGCTTTCCGTTCAACCGGCTCATTACCTCCGGCATGAGCGACCTGCCGATGGTGACGCCACCTGGAACGTCGCAGTCGCGCTATGCGGAGTTGATGATGACGCTTCCAGCCGACTGGAAATTTGACAAGGAGTCGTTCAACAACGAGGCTTGGTATTGGCCCATTCGCACGCTCAAATTCCTGGCACGGCTGCCGCATCACTATGAAACCTGGCTGGGATTCGGCCATACCGTGCCGAATGGCGATCCGGCGGAGCCGTATGCCCCGAATACAAAGCTGTGCGGTGCGATTATCCTGCCATCCGTCACTGCGCCCGAAGACTTCAACCGCCTGCCGATCCGGTATGGAAAAGAGATCATCTTCTATTCCGTTGTCCCCTTGTTCGAGTCGGAAATGAACTTCAAGCTGCGTAAAGGCGTCAACGACCTGCTTGATCTGTTTGATAAGAAGAGGATCAGCGACATTGTCGACATCAAGCGCGTTGACGTGACGAAGAAATTGTTTGGATTCCTGTGAATTTATTGGCTCTTGCAGCGAAGAGGGCGGGGCACGCAGGGCGCGCGCTGCCGTTCTCGGTTTATTCGTCGGTTTCCGAGCAGAAGATCGTCAACGTTCCGATCATCAAGCCGATGCTGATTTGCGTGCTCGATGGCAGCAAAAGGCTTGGCAGTAAAGGAGAAATCGATTGCCCGACGGGATCCTTCGTCGTGCTGTCGAACCACCCCGGCATCAACATGCGCAATATTCCCGGGGAAGGGGAGTACCTCGCCCTCATCGTTGAATTCGAATACGAGGACTTCAACTGCCTGCCCGCCAGGACAGGCCGGACGGAATCGCATCTTCAAGGCCCGATATGCGAAGTGTTCCGGAAGACGCTTGAGCAGTTCGTGGAATGGTCATCCTTTGCTCCTGCCGCGATGTGGGCTGCGCGCCGGCAGGAAATCCTTCAGCTGATGCACCACCTGGGTCACGAGCGGATCAGCGCGGTCGTCGAGCCGCCAAGCCTGAGCCACAAGCTTCACGCCATGATCAGCGCCGATTTGGCCAACGAGCTGGGCGCCGGCGTCCTGGCCTCGCGGGTAGCGCTCAGCGAATCGACCCTGCGCCGGAAGCTCGCGGCGGAGGGCACGACGCTGCAAGCAATCAAGGACAGGACCAGGCTGGGGTATGGCCTGCACCTGGTCCAATCGACTTTCGAACCGATTGGCCGTGTGGCGGACAAGTGCGGCTATCAATCGCAGTCGCGCTTTACGGACAAGTTCAAGCAATTCTTTGGTGTCACGCCGACGGAACTGCGCAAAACGCGCATAATGCATCCTGACTGATCCATCCAGGGAGAGTGTCATGAAGGCAGAAGATTTGCGCGCAGTGCAGGCGCCGCTGAAGGACCGCTACAAGGAAGAGCCGGAAGCGGCAATGATCACCTTGCATGCGCAAGGCCGTGCGGGAGAGGGCGTCAGCTGCAAGATTGAAACAGGGAAGGGGCTTGTTGTCGCTGGGCTGCATCCGGCCACCGGCGGAACCGGGCTGCAAGCCTGTTCCGGCGACATGCTGCTGGAAGCCCTGGTGGCGTGCGCCGGCGTCACGCTGAATGCCGTGGCCACATCACTGGGCATCGTCTTGCGCGAAGCCGTGGTCAGAGCGGACGGCGATCTGGACTTCCGCGGCACCTTGGGCGTATCCAAGGAAGTCCCGGTCGGCTTCCAGGCCATTCGCCTGCATTTCGAGCTCGATACCGACGCCACCGACGAGCAAGTCGCCACGCTGCTACGGCTCACGGAAAGATACTGCGTTGTCTACCAGACCCTTGCAAAGGGACCTGACATTTCAGCCGCCACTTCCCGAATGCGCGAATAGGGCGAAGATCTGGCGGAATATGGGCTAAACGAAAGCCGGCCCGCCGCCTAGGATATGCGCTCCCAAACACAGGAGCACATATGCGACACCTTATTCTTGCAGCACTGCTGTTATCCAATACCGCGCTGGCCGGCGCCCTGACGCTGACCAGCACCGACATCGCCAACGGAAAATTCATGAACAAAGCCCAGGAATTCCAGGGCTTTGGCTGCGACGGCGGCAACCAGTCACCGCAACTTTCCTGGACCGGCGCACCGGAAGGCACGAAGGCCTTCGCCGTCTTTGCGTACGACCCCGATGCGCCAACCGGCAGCGGATGGTGGCACTGGCAGCTGGTGAACATTCCCCGGGAAGTGACGTCGCTGCCCGCTGGTTCCGCTGCGCCGGCCAGCAGCCAGGCAATGAACAACGACTACGGCGCTAAGGGCTTTGGCGGTGCCTGCCCGCCACCCAAGCACGGCGTGCACCGCTATCAGTTCACGGTATATGCGTTGTCGCAAAAGCTCGACCTGCCGGAGAACGCATCGGCTGCGTTGACCGGCTATATGGTGAAAGCCTACTCGCTAGGATCCAGCAGCATCGAGGCGCTGTACAAGCGTGATTGAAGCGACGTTGGCCTATTCCAGCCTGACTGGAACGCCGTTGCGAATGGTGTTATGAACCTCCGCCACAGCGTCGGTATGGCGCAGTAAATCTGCAATGACATCTTCGGGCGCTGGCGAGGTAATGCGGGCATGGTATCGGATGTTGGTAGCCGCCAGGCCGGGGCCGGTAAAGTTGGCACTGGCCTCAACGAAAACGCCATCAATCGGGATCTGCAGCTTTTCGGCCTCGCGATAGACATCGTTGCAGTAGCAGGTGGCCAACGCCAGCATCAGGAACTCTCCACCGTTGACGGCTGAACCTTTGCCTGTACTCTTGGCCGGCACGGGGAGTGATTGAGCAACGCCGTTCGTGGCGACATCGACCAAATGCATATCGGCGGAATTGCGAACTGTGGCAGTAATTTTCAAGGGACGCTCCTGCGGTTTAGTGCTCCATTCTACGCCGACTCCAATTCGTTACTTTTGGAGAGCTTTGCGAAGGCGCGGGCAAGCTAAGATGCCGGCTCCTGATCACTAGCCACCCGATGGAGTCACAATGAAGAAACTGGTATTTTCCCTGTTAATGGCCGCATCCGGCGCCGCTCTCGCAAACTCCGCGTGCGACGTACCGAAGAATGACTTCGACGGCCTGTATTGCCTGAATAAGGTCTACCAGGAAGCGGACAAGGAACTGAACGAGACCTACAAAAACCTGAGCGCCAAGCTGGATGCCAACGGCAAGAAGGCCCTCAAAACCGGCCAATTGGCATGGATTGAAAACCGTAACAACACCTGCTCCAAGCGCGAAGCAAAAGCTTTTTACGTCAACCTGGACTGCGCCACCAACACTACCATCGAACGCTCCCGCTTCCTGCAGGACCGCCTGCGCGAATGCTCGAGCGCGGGCTGCATGAACAGCAAACTCTAAGCTGGGAGAGGCTCAAACATGAATGGCAAAACCGCATTCCTGGGACTTATGCTGGCCGCAAGCTGCCTGGCGCAAACCGCATACGCAGCAGGGAAAGTGCCGCTGGTGCCGCGCACTGCTGCCATGCAATGCGCCGACCGCAAGATCGAGTTGAAAGCCGATTGCTTCAAGCAGGAGGGGATTGCGGGCTTGTCGTGCACCAGGCAGCGCCTTAGCATCATTGATGCCGGCACCGGCCGCGAGCTGGGTAACCATACTTTCCAGCCCGCGCCGCTCCAGAAAGGCGATGCCTACCCATTGATCTCCGAACATCTGGGCGACGTAAGCTGCAAAGAGACGCCAGCCAAAGAAAAGTTCATCGTCATCATGATGAGCAACGGGGGCAATTGCGAACAATGCGAGTGGCAGCAGGTGTACACCTGGGATGGCAAGGTGCTGGGATCGAGCATCGATGCAAAGAAGGACCCGGTAATCAGCGCCGCATTGAAGGGCACCGAGAGCAAGAAGTCCAAAACCTTGGGCGCGGGAGACCTGTCGCTAAACGGTACCGCCACAAACGCACTCGCGAGCGAGCCGTATTCTCCTTACGGCCTGCGCTGCGTCGCGGGCACCAAGACCTACGATGCAGATACCACCAGGATCGCCGATAGCCTGAAGTCCCGCTATGAGCGGGCATGGGGCAAGGATTGGATGGGCAAGCCAGTCCCGCGTCAACGCATCGACCCTCAGCTGATGGGGGAAATTGCCGCCATTTCTGGCTGCGCAGCGATCATCGACGAACCCGCCTGCGCGAATTTCTTCAGCCCGGACATTGGCGGCGAGTTTTACATGTTCGCTGAATTCGGCAGCAAGGTCCCTTTGCGCAAACAATTCGACGAAGCGGTGACCGCGCTTCCACCTTCAGAAGGGAAGGCTGCAGTCCAGCGCTGCATGAAGCTCGTGGCGAAAAAATAGAAGGTGGGCCGAAGAGCTCCGGGGAAGTCATCAACCTGACATATTCGCTGCGTAGCATGGGGAACAGGCAGTAGCCAGGAGGCGCCATGTTCTTCATCCGATACAGCTGGACTTTGCCGGTCAAGGCGCAATTCGCCGTCTGCGTAGTGCTGCTCGCCGTTCTGGGATGGATGCACGGTTCCGATGCGCGGGCAAAGGAGTTCGCCTACCTACACCACAAGCGTTGCGTCATGCAGCGCGGTGCATTGGCCGGTGATGGTTGTGCGAAGAGCACGATTCAACTTGCCATGCAACTGCATGGCTCCGAATTCAGCGGCCGCGTTGCCGACGTGCTCCGCTGAAGTCCCGCCGATTACCGGTCAAGCGGGCTGATAACGCCTTGTCCGCCCCGGTTCAGGACATGGGTGTAGATCATTGTGGTACGCACGTCTTTATGTCCCAGCAGGTCCTGCACTGTGCGAATGTCGTAGCCTGCGCGCAGTAAGTCGGTTGCGAAACTATGCCGTAGCGTGTGCGGCGTCACTCTCTTGTTGATGCCGGCATCCCGCGCTGCCTGGCGAACCGCACGTTGAATCCTTTGCTCCTCAATATGGTGGCGGCGAACTTCGCCTGTACGCGGATCGGTCGAAAGGCGGCTCGCTGGGAAAACGTACTGCCACATCCATTCCGTTGGTGCGTTGGGATATTTTCGATCTAGTGCGTACGGAAGGTAGACTTGGCCATGGCCTTGCTCGCAATCGCGTTCGTGCTGCAGTTTGACTAGCTGCAGATGCGATTTAAGCGGCTCGATCAGGGAGGTCGGCAGCATTGTGACCCGATCCTTTGCGCCTTTTCCATTTCTAACCGTGATCTGTTTCATTTCGAAGTCGATGTCGAGTACCCGCAGGCGACAGGCTTCAAGCAAGCGCAATCCGCTGCCATAAAGCAGGGAGGCAACGAGCCAGACATCACCTTCCATCCGTGAAAGCAATGAACGCGATTCCTCGTTTGTCAGAACGGTGGGCAATCGCTGCGGCTGCTTCGCCGACACCACGTCTTTAAGCCAGTCCACTTCGACCTTCAGCACCTTTTGGTATAGGAAGAGCAGGGCGGATTTGGCCTGCGATTGCGTTGAAGCTGAAACGCGGCCCTCGACCGCCAGGTGAGTCAGAAAGGCCTCGATTTCTTCCTTCCCCATATCTTTTGGATGCCTCTTGTTGTGAAACAAGATGAATCGTCGAACCCAGTCCACATATGCCTGCTCGGTTCGGATGCTGTAATGCAGGGTTCGGATTGTTGCCCTTACCTGATCGAGCAATTTTGGTTGGCTTGGCGACATGATGGATTTCTCCAGGTGTTCGGAGGCTTTATGTTCACATTGCGCCAAGTTTCAGACTTAGATAATTCTCAAGAAGCGTTTATGCGTCATGATAGAATTTTAAGAAACGTCAATTTGACGTCCACTTAACGTTGGGAGGAACGTTGAAAGCGAAATCGGCATATCTCGGCGCACTTTCGGCGCTGTTGGCGACTTGCGTGTTTGGCCGTATGTCGTTCCTCGCAAGCACCGGTGCCTTTGAAAATCCAGATCCGACGCAATTTCAGCAATTCGCTACGCTCTGGCGGTCTCTTTTTTGGATCGTTCCGGCCTTGGTACTTGGCACACTCATTCGGTATCACTTGGTTCTGGTTGCTGCCGCAGTCCACTTAGCTGGCGGGCTTGTGCTCTTAGCTTTCGAGTATTCTCATTTTGTGCCAAAGGGACAGCTTTTTCCGCTACCGCGTGACCTCTTAGGCATGGGATCGGAGCTCATTCTAGGTATTCCTGTTGCCATCCTTCTTGCGTGGCTAGTGCGAAAAACATCGGTCAAATTTTCTGGTCGGCGTTCAGCATGAGCTATTATCCCAACCATTTGTTCCAGCGGACGCCTAGCGGCGCCGCTGAACAGCGACGTTAGCGCTCGCCCAATGCAGATCAAACTGAAAGGCCTATTTAGTATTGAGTTGAACGAGCCGGATCTTCCGCCAGATCCTGCCTGCTGCTGTATCCTGATGCACGCTGACATCGGTTCCAGTGATTCGGCTGGCGCGGACCAGTTTAATTTTTACGTCGTCACCCCGGGTTTTCTCGCGAAGTATCCTGAAGTACGTTGGGGCCATGCATATTTACACATGCCCGAGTTCGACTGGGCTGAGACGAAACGCATGCTTGAACGTTTGGTTGCCGGAGTTCGTGCCGATCGGTGGGAGGACGCTGCAAATCAGCTCTGTCGTTTCTTACAATGGGAGTTCGATGGCTACCACTAATATCATGCCTGTATTCGCTAACCATCAGTTCCAGCGGACGCCTGACGGCGCCGCTGAACAACCACGTTGAGGCTGTATTTTTAGTCTCGAAGTAAACGCCTTCGCCCCCTAATGCGTTGAACCTCCAGGCAATTCATGGAGCTTGCAATGGCGCGCTACAAAGTTGTTGACCGCAGTCCGAGATTTCTTCCCGTCGTCCTCGATGCGCAGCTGCTGCCAGGCAGCTTTGAGTTCGCCCTGGACTACCTGATCGACCACGAACTTGACCTGTCAGCGCTAGGACACCGTTATCGCAACGACGCAAGCGGCGCTCCCGCTTATGATCCGGCGGTTATGCTCAAGATCATCCTCCTGGCCTATAGCCGTGGCATGGTTTCCAGTCGTGCCATTGAACGGGCCTGCCGCGAGAACGTACTGTTCATGGCGATATCCGGGGATAGCGCGCCTCAGTTCACTACCATCGCCAAATTTATCCGCGAGCTGAATTCTCAGATCGCCGAACTTTTCACCCAAGTCTTATTAACCTGCGATGCGCAAGGCCTGATTGGCAGACAGATGTTCGCCATAGACGGCGTCAAGCTGCCGAGCAATGCATCCAAGCAGCGCAGTGGAACTCATTCCGAGTTGGCGCACAGCGCGCAACGAATGGAGCGCGCCGTCAAGGTCATGCTCACGGCGCATCAAAGCCAGGACGATCTTCCTGCTGTTGATGATGAGGGCACCAGTCAGGCCAAGCGACAGCGCAGGATTGATAGCCTGCAGGCAGAAGCCCTTCGCATTCGTTCATTCCTCGCTGCGAAGCCGGAGCGGAAAAGCAATAAGGGCAGTATCCGCAAGAGCAATGTGACTGATAACGACAGCGCAAAGATGGCGACCTCCAAAGGCGTCATTCAAGGCTACACGGCCGTAGCTGCGGTTGACAGTCTGCACCAAGTGATCGTTGCCGCTGCAGCCCATGGATCGGGTAGCGAACAAAATGCCTTGATGCCTACCGTGCGTGCCACCGATTTCATAAGAGAAGCGCAAACGATCATCACAGCTGATGCGGGCTATCACAGCGAAGCCAATCTCCGCGAGCTTCATGATGCCGGTATTCCTGCGATGATTGCCGATGGCCTTATGAGGCGCCGCGACGAGCGCTTTAAGGGACAGGAGAAGTACCAGGGCAAGCCTGATCCCCTCTATGACAAACGAGTGGCGCGGCAACCAAAGCAGGCCAGCCATTTCCGGCCTGACGACTTTCAACTCGATGAAAGCACCAACACCTGCATCTGCCCTGCGGGGCAGCGGCTCTATAGCAATGGCACGAATTGCACAGTCAATGGCAGGCAGCACCACAAGTTCACAGGAGCAAAGCAAAGCTGCGTTCCTTGCGCTTTGCGGGAGCAATGCCTTCGCCATCCGGAACGGACGCAGGTGCGCCAGGTGGCGTTCTTCAGGAAGGGCCAGTCGTCACCCCTGACTTACACCCAGCGAATGCGACAGGCCATCGACACGCCGCGAGGCCGCTCGTTATACAGCCAGCGCATGGCGACCGTGGAGCCGGTGTTTGCCAATCTGCGCTTCAACAAACGGCTTGATCGCTTCACCTTACGCGGGCAGCCTAAAGTGAACACGCAATGGCAGTTGTACTGCCTGGTGCACAACATCGAGAAGCTGGCACGAAGTGGATACGCGGTCTGATATGCGAAAAAAAGGGCCCGGATCGGCTCCAGACTTGCCTGAACTGGGCTGATCCGGCAAACTGTTTCGATTACTAATTAAATAACTGCGCTGTAGCGAATCTTCTCGGTAACTTGGGTGGTTTGACTCCCAAATGGGATTTTTCTACAGCCTCGTTAGCCTGAATATGAACATGTTGCAGCTCGCGCGGGCGCTCGAAGAGAAAAACATCTCGTCCCGATTCTATCGATTCGGTGCATTTGGAAGCGGCTTTTCGGACGACTCTTTCCTCATCGAGGAGTTGAACGGTTCTTTTGTGGTTTCGTACATCGAACGTGGCTGCACAACTCCTTTGGGCACGTTTTCGTGCGAAGATGGCGCCTGCGATTTTCTCTTCTCTGAGCTCACGCGCGGTAGCACCTACGTTCGTCAATGGGGGCAGTAATGCAGTTCTGGGCTAACAAATCAATCAACCGGACGCGCTACTGCGGGCTTCGCCCGCCTCCGCGCTCCGCTGAGCAATCACGTTAGACCGATGCTTGGATAGCTATGGGTATTGAAATTGTCCGCGTTCCTCCTGCGTTTGAACACCCGACCGATGCAGACGGTGAGTTCATCGTGGGTGCTCATCACGAACTACTCTATGAACTTGCTGACTCGATCAAGTCGGCGTATCAAATCTATGAAAATGTAACTGAAGGGTCACCCCAAAGTCCAGTTTTCTTGGATCTGTTGGCCCTGCGAGCCTGGCTTACTGCACAAGGATGGGATGATCAACGCATTACTTTCCTTCTCGAAAATGGCCATGCACCTTCATTCGTTTTCCGTCAATGACGTACTTGTCTAACCTCTCGCTCCAGCGGACGCGCTACAGCGGGCTTTGCCCGCTTGCGCGCGCCGCTGAGCACGCACGTTGGGGAGCACATTGAAGCTGTTCATGCGAATCTTTGCTGAATGCGAAAACGCCGCAGCTGCTGGTGCTGTTGGCGACCGTATGCTTTCGACCCTAAGCAGTATCGGTGTTTCGGCTTCGGCTTCGCCGAAGCCGTATTGGAAGATTCCTAAGTATTTTGAATTTACCTTTACCGCAAAGCCTTCGACCGAACAGGCCTTCCGTTCTGTTGTTGCGTTGTGCGCGGGTGGCTGGGTACATCATGGTGACGCACACGAACTCTCCTCAGTGTGGAACAAGGTGGGCGAAATGAACTTCCTAGATCCATTGGTCAAATGGGCTGAGGTGCAACTCCATGCGTAACAGCCCCAACAATGCAGTCAACTGGACTGCCTCCACGCTGCGCGTTCCGGCAGCCAGTTACTTGTCACGTTAGAACGGTCAATGTCCTTCAACACTTTGCCACTTCACGACGCAGTCTTGGCTACGATTTACGTTAGCTGGGAATCTGCTCGATGTGAGCTTCGATTTCGTCCGGTCGGCCTGCCGTCGCATCTTTTGGTGTTTGATGGCTTCACGAACATTGAGCTTCCTCGTCGCGAGAGCTGGGGGCCATCAGCATCCGTCAACACTGTACGCCAACCGGAATCGGGTCTGTTTGAGCTTGAGCTTCAATCGGGCGACACCATTCGCGTCGAAGCCCCTCACTGGTCATTCCGTCCGGAGGAATCGTGACGCATTTTTCTAACCTTCTGTTCCAGCGGACGCGCTACAGCGGGCTTCGCCCACTTTCGCGCGCCGCTGAACAAACACGTTGGGCGGTTTAGAAAGTCAGCTATGAAGGGCTTTGACCAAAATTCAAACGAACCCGTCGGACGGATGATCAATCAGGTTCGATCGGCTGTGAAAGCGGTACCTGTTGGTAGTACGGCGGCGCACCTAATTGAAATTCTCGGCGAGCCTGATCGCAAGAGCTCGACAGTCAAGACTGATCTTTCAGCCGATGCACGGCAACAGGTTTCATCGGGCGTGCTTGGAAACATCTTGGCTTCGACAGTCCTAACTGAGCGGCCTGACCATGACGAAATATGGACCTACGTAAACCCTTACCGGCCGTCCATTTCACATCATTTTGCTTTGAAAGACTCAGTCGTTGTCAGAACATGGGAGTTTCGGGCAAATGCATAAGTATCCCAACCTTTCAGTCAACTGGACTGCCTCCACGCTGCGCGTTACGGCAGCCAGTTACTTTGCGCGTTAAGCGTCCCGCTTCGCCAGCCTTACTTTCCCTAATAGACCAATGTTGGAATATCTCGATCAAATTGACTTCACCTTTCGGAAGGTTTGTGGCGCTACGTTCCTTGCCAATATTCCCTTCGTTACGAGCGATGAGCAGTTCTCCGATTCGATCAGACGCAGCGGCGGGTCTCTCCTAAGAGCCGAAGAGGACTGCAATCGCTTTTTCGTTGTCCAGGATTTCTTTAGTCGGTTTCTCCCGAACTATGACTACTCGGAAGATGACCTCATCAACATTGCAAGGGCCTACGCGACAAGGCTCAAAGCGGAGCTACAAACTGCTTATGCTGGCGAATCGTTTTCTGTAGAGATAATCGGAGATGACCTCGTCGAAGACGAGCCTCTCGAACTGTGTGTGACATTTCGCTCAGAGTATGCGGCAAGGCATAATGGCGCTTAACCACTTAATCAACCGGACGCCTTCCGCGCTGCGCGCTCCAGCCGCCGGTTATCGCACACGTTGTACCCCGCTTTGATTTGTTTATGACGCTTGCCACCGCCACTTCGTTCAGCCTCTGGGCCGCCGCCAAATCTGGCAGTGCGGCTCGCGGTTGCGTTTGGGCCGCTGGCTGCGGCGCGCTCTATGGCAAGGGCAAGCAGGTGCGGTATTCTGCTGTTCGTGTGGGCGCTGGCGCGGACGCCTTGGTGGCAACGCCTTCGTGGCAAGTTCACGCGCGTTGCACAACCCTACATTCGAGCGGACGCGCTAAAGCGCACCGCTCAACTCCACGTTGGGCACATGACTACGACTGATCTCACTCTCGAAAAAATGACCTTTGTTGCGGTCGCCGTTTTTCTCAGCTGGTTGTTCAATAGGTTTATGTCGAAGCGAAATGAGCGCGGGCGCTGCGCCACCTGCGGCAATACTCTCGACATCTATTCGAAGGGGATCGACGCTTTTCGCGGTGACTCGTTCGAGCACTGCCCATCGTGCATCCGCAAGATTCGCTTCGCTCGTATGTCGCTAGTTCTCCTCATTATTGGATTGATCGTTGCTGCCATCTACTTTTCATTGGCATAATTGGCCCAACCACTCATTCCAGCGGACGCCTACGGCGCCGCTGAACATTCACGTTGGTCATCGCTTTGAACATGATGCAGGCTTCAGCTCTTACTTCTGGCACTTGGGCCGCTGGCAAATCCGCCGGTGCGGCTAGTGTCGGCGTTTGGGCCGATGGCAGTTCTCAGTTTGGTGGCAGGGGCCTGCACGCGCGGTTCGCCGCTGCTCGTGCGGGCGCATTCGCGGACACGCTGTCGTCTGCGCCTTCGCGGCCAGTTCACGCGCGTGTCCAACACTACATTCAACCGGACGGCTACAGCGCTGCGCGCTTCCGCCGCCGGTTAATTCCACGTTAGATACCGGAATGACTCTTTTCAGACGCCCTCATGTTTTAGTTGCATTCTCTTTCGCTGTTAATGCGGTCGTCTTGTTTTACGTGTTTTCGTGGAGTCTGTTTGCGGTCGCTGCCGCTGGTCACACTTACGATACTTCTCCACAGGGCGCACGTAACTTACAAGTCCTATATTGGGTACTCTATGCACTTCCGGCTTCATGGATTCTTGCTGCTGGTTGCGCTGCGACGGAACTCGCTCGCCGTAAACGTGCGCCTCGACTTATTCTATGGTCATTGTTTCCGGTTTCTGTGTGTTTCGTCATTCCGATCACCGCCGTCCTCTTGGGGAAAATCTACGGAGCGTTTGACTAATATGCGTATCTATCAGTCTAACATTCAGCTCCAGCGGACGCGCTACAGCGGGCGTTGCCCGCTTTCGCACGCCGCTGAGCACACACGTTAGAACGGTCAATGTCCTTCAACACTTTGCCACTTCACGACGCAGTCTTGGCTACGATTTACGTTAGCTGGGAATCTGCTCGATGTGAGCTTCGATTTCGTCCGGTCGGCCTGCCGTCGCAT
>Ga0102591_1003060_pt1 | contig 15953 bp, 18 predicted proteins | sample AraplaCol_mCL_r2_2_FD_76860 | JGI IMG/M metagenome (GOLD analysis project Ga0102591, IMG submission 76860) | Arabidopsis root microbial communities from North Carolina, USA - plate scrape MF_Col_mCL_r2 (SPADES assembly) (version 2) | ecosystem: Host-associated > Plants > Roots > Endosphere... | reverse complement strand
CGCCTGGTGTCGCCGACCGTCGATCCGGTCACCCGCCTCGGCCTCGTCCATATCTCCATCGACGATGACAGCAAGGCGCGTTCCGGCATGTATGGCAGCGCCGAGATCATCGTCCGCGAGACCGAGGGCGTATCGCTTCCCCTGACCGCCGTGCTGACCGGCAATGAAGGCTCCTCCGCCCGCAAGGTCGAGGATGGCGTGGTGAAATTCGCCAAGATCGAGACCGGCATCCAGGACGGTGCCTATGTCGAGATCGTCGATGGATTGAAGACCGGCGACGAGGTCGTGGCCAAGGCGGGCGCTTATGTCCGTGACGGCGACCACATCACTCCGGTGCGTGAACAGCCCCCGGCTTCCAACTAAAGAGACCATCCGATGAATTTTTCAGCCTGGTCCATTCGAAATCCCATCGCGCCGCTTCTGGCCTTCTGCCTGCTGGTGTTCATCGGCATGCAGTCCTTCAATTCGCTGCCGATCACGCGCTTCCCGAACATCGATGTGCCGCTCGTTTCGATCAGCGTGACCCAGAGCGGCGCCTCACCGGCTGAACTCGAAATGCAGGTGACGAAGGAGATCGAAGACGCGATCGCCTCGATCACCGGCATCGACGAAATCCAGTCGACGGTGACCGACGGCAGCTCGCAGACCAATGTGATGTTCCGGATGGAAGTGCCGACGGAACAGGCCGTACAGGACGTCAAGGACGCGATCGACCGAATCCGCAGCGACCTGCCGGCGACTGCCGAAGCGCCGATCGTCACCAAGGTCGATGTCGAGGGCCAGGCGATCCAGACCTTCGCCGTTTCCTCGCCCGATATGTCGCTGGAAGAACTCTCCTGGTTCGTCGACGATACCGTCAAGCGTGCGCTGCAGGGCCAGGCCGGTATCGGCCGCGTCGATCGCTATGGCGGCGCCGAGCGCGAAGTGCGCATTGAACTCACCCCCGGCAAGCTCGATGCCTATGGCATCACCGCTGCAAGCGTGAACCAGCAGCTGCGTGGCACCAACATCGACCTCGGCTCCGGCCGCGGCCAGGTGGCCGGCAGCGAACAGGCGATCCGTGTTCTGGGCGATGCCCGCAACGTCGCCGAACTCGCCGACACGACGATCGCACTGCCGAACGGCCGCTTCGTCAAACTGTCCGATCTCGGTGTCATCAAGGACACCTATGAAGAGCCGAAATCCTTCTCGCGCTTCAACGCCACGCCGGTTGTCACCTTCGGCGTCTTCCGCTCGAAGGGCGCCAGCGAAGTCAGCGTCGCCGAAACCGTAGCGCAAAGCCTCGACAAGGTGCGGACCGAAAACCCGAACGTGAAGATCGAACTGATCGACGATTCGGTGTATTTCACCTATGGCAATTACGAAGCCGCCATCCATACGCTGCTCGAAGGCGCGCTGCTCGCCGTCATCGTCGTCTTCCTGTTCCTCAGGAACTGGCGCGCGACGCTGATTTCGGCAATCGCCCTTCCGCTGTCTGCGATCCCGACCTTCTGGATCATGGACATGATGGGCTTCTCGCTGAACCTCGTCAGCTTCCTTGCTTTGACGCTCGCGACCGGTATTCTCGTCGACGATGCGATCGTCGAAATCGAAAACATCGCCCGCCACATCAAGATGGGCAAGACGCCCTATCGGGCGGCGATCGAGGCGGCTGATGAAATCGGCCTTGCCGTCATCGCCACCACCTTCACGATCATTGCCGTCTTCGTGCCGGTTTCCTTCATGCCGGGCATTCCGGGCCAGTACTTCATCCAGTTCGGCCTGACGGTCGCCTTCTCCGTCTTCTTCTCGCTGATGGTCGCGCGCCTCATCACCCCGATGATGGCTGCCTATCTCATGCGCGCCGAAGACGGCATGGAAGACCATCACGACAATGACGGCCTGCTGATGCGTGGATACACCCGTCTCATACGCGGCACGACCGGGCGCTGGTATACGCGTTACGCGACGCTGATTGTCGCCTTCGCTTTCCTGGTCGGCTCCGTTTTGCTGCTGATGCAGGTTCCCGGCAGCTTTTTGCCGCCGGAAGATGCCTCGCGCATCGTTCTCTCCGTCGAACTGCCGCCCAATGCACGGCTTGACGATACCGAGAAGACGACGGATGCGATCTACGATCGGGTCAAGGACATCAACGGCGTCGAAAGCGTCTTCGTCCTCGGCGGCGCATCGCCGAAGGGGGATCTCGAACTGCGCCGCGCCACCATCACGCTGGCGCTTCACAAGCTCGACCAATCGCTGATCAAGAAGATGGTCAATGACGGGCTCGGCCATATCCCGGTCATCGGGCCGATGCTGCCGAAGGTGGAAGTCCACGGCCGCGAACGTCCGCAATGGGATATCGAAAAGGAAGTCTTCGCCAAGTTGCGCGACATTCCCGACGTTCATATCCTCAAGCTCAACGACCGCGGCGAACGCGACCTCTCCTTCAACTTCCTCTCCAAGAACGAGAAGGACCTGAACGACGCCGTCGGCATTCTGGAATCCAAGCTTCGCGCTGATCCGCTGCTGGCCAATGTCAGCGCCGACGGCGCCCTGCCCCGCCCGGAACTGCAGGTTTACCCGCGCAAGGACGAGGCCGCCCGCCTCGGCATCACGCCGCAGCAGATCTCCGAGACCATCCGCGTCGCCACCATCGGCGATGTCGATGCGGCCCTTGCCAAGATCTCGCTCGACGATCGCCAGATCCCGATCCGTGTCCAGGCGGCACTCGACATGCGTCGCGACCTTGCGGCGCTGCGGGCACTGAAGATCCAGACCGCCAGCGGCGGCACCGTTCCGCTCGCGAGCGTCGCCAATATCGACTATTCGGAGGGCGTAAGCTCGATCAAGCGCAACAACCGTTACCGCGTCGTCTCGATCGGTTCCGACCTGCCGCAGGGCGTGGCGCTCGACACGGCTTCGGCCCGGTTCCGTGAAATCGTCAAGGAGGCCAATATTCCGGCCACGGTGCACCTTGCCGAAAGCGGCGACACCAAAGTCCAGTCCGAGATGCAGCAGAGCTTCGTCAACGCCATGTTGATGGGCCTCCTGCTGGTGCTGACGGTGCTGATCCTGCTCTTCAAGGACGTGATCCAGCCCTTCACCATCCTGTTCTCACTGCCGCTCGCCATTGGCGGCGTCGCAGCCGGCCTGATCCTCACCAGCAATCCGCTGTCCATGCCCGTCATGATCGGTATCCTGATGCTGATGGGTGTCGTCACCAAGAACGCCATCCTGCTCGTGGATTTCGCCATCGAGATGCGCCACCAGGGCATAGCCCGGGTCGAAGCCATGGTCGAAGCCGGCCGCAAGCGCGCCCGGCCGATCATCATGACCTCGATCGCCATGTCGGCAGGCATGCTGCCTTCCGCGCTCGGTGTCGGCGAAGGCGGCTCCTTCCGGGCGCCGATGGCGATCGCGGTGATCGGCGGCATCATCGTCTCGACGGTGCTCTCGCTCGTCGTCGTGCCCTCCTTCTTCCTGATCATGGACGATCTGTCCCGCCTGCTCGGCTGGGCTTTCGGCCGCCTGGTCGGCCGGAAGGACAATGAGGACCTGCCGCTGTCGCGCGAGGATCTCACCCGCGTCACCCGCGAGAACCGCAGCGAGATCGACTCGCTGGAGGAGCGCCTGACCGCGATCGAAAAGCCGGAAAGCAAGCGCAAGACCGCCAACAGCAACGACACCAACGTGCTCCGCCTGCCGCCCTTCGCGGCGGAATAGTCAAAAAACCCACAAAATGAACGGGCCGGGAGTCAACTCCCGGCCCGTTCATTTTGCCATTCCTTTTTCGCCGTTCTGACCGTCAGAGCCCGCCCTGCTCCCTGAGGAAGCTGACGATCGAGCTGATGCCGTCGCCGCGCTTCATGTCGGAGAAGACGAAGGGGCGGCTCGCACGCATCCGCGTCGCATCCCGGTCCATCACCTCGAGATCGGCGCCGACATAGGGCGCCAGGTCCTTCTTGTTGATGACAAGCAGGTCCGAGCGGGTGATGCCAGGCCCGCCCTTGCGCGGGATTTCCTCGCCCTGGCAGACGGAGATGACATAGATGGTGATATCGGCAAGATCGGGCGAAAAGGTCGCCGCCAGATTGTCGCCGCCGGATTCGATGAAGACGACGTCGAGATCGGGGATCCGCTGGTTGAGGCCGGCGATCGCCTGCAAATTAATCGTCGCATCCTCGCGAATAGCGGTATGTGGGCAGCCGCCGGTCTCGACGCCGACGATGCGGTCGGAAGGCAGTGCCTGCATGCGCACCAGCGCTTCGGCATCCTCGGTCGTATAGATGTCGTTGGTGACGACGGCGACGGAATAATCGTCGCGCATCGCTTTGCAGAGCTTTTCGGTCAGCGCCGTCTTGCCCGAACCGACCGGCCCGCCGATGCCGACACGCAAAGGTCCGTTTCTTGATTTCATGTGCCTTACTCCAATCCAAGCTGATGATAGCGAAGCCGCCCGCCCGCGCCACCGTCAAATGACTTAGAGCGCTTGTTTTTCTTCGAATCACGGAAGCGCTCTATCTCGTTGTTTTCACGCAATTCCGGGCGCAAAACCGCTGCGCACTTTTGCTGGAATTGCTCTAGCCACAGCGATAATTTCGCACCGTCACGAGCGGAACAGCCGCGTCGTCTGCATCTCGTGGCGCAGGCTGGCAATATCGGCCTGCACGGTCGCCGAGCCCAGATCGTCGAGCGTCGAGGCTGCCGCCCGTCGGGCGACCTCCGCGATACATTCTTCAAGACCGGCAAGGATGGCAACGCCATTCCTCTGTCCGGCAACGCCGAGACGGATGCCTGCCGATATCGCCTGCGATGCATAGGCATGCAGGAAGATGGCAAGCGCCTTCTCGGGCTTTATGTCGTGGGCGCCCGTCACCGCCCCGACCGCAATGGGATAAGCGACCTTGTCAGGCAATCGCTCGAACACCTCGTCCGGCCAGGCCCGCGCCGCCGCAAGAAAAGCCTCGCCGAGCAACATCGTTTCCTGATGGCGCTCGCGCGACCCGGCAAGCGCTTCGGCGAGTGCGGCAATCTCGGCAAGGCGCAGGGGCTCTGCCTGGTACCTGTGACTTTCGGCCAGAAGCACGGCATCGTTCCAGACCGACCCATGGCCGATCAGCGTGCCGATCCAGGCCGCAAGCGAGCTCGAATCTGTAACCAGCCCGTCGGACACTGCCCGCTCCAGCCCTCCCGAATAGGCAAAGCTGCCGATCGGAAAGGCCGGCGAGAGCCATGCCGTCAGGCGCAGCAATGCCTGGAGCTCGCGATCACTCGTCATCAAGGCTCAGTCGTGCTTGTGGTCGTGATGTCCATGGTCATGATCCCGTCCATGGTCATGACTATGGTCATGATCATGACCGCGATCGTGGCGGTGCTCATGCTCATGCTCGTAGCCATGTTCGTGATCATGGTCATGGCCGTGATTATGAGCAAGATCGTGATCATGCCCATGCGAATGCCCGCCGTGAGAATGGTAGGCGCCGCGCGCCGGCTGGAACGGCTCGTCGATTTCGAGAACGACGGCGCCGAGTCCCTGCAGCATGGTGCGGATGACATGATCGCGCAGGATGACGATGCGGTCTTCCTCGATCTGCGCAGCAAGATGCCGGTTGCCGAGATGCCAGGCGAGTTCCACGAGATGCGTGCGGTCGCGTCCGCGAACCTCGAAGAGCTTCTCGTCGGCAGCGAGGATCTCGATCAACTCGCCGTCGTCACGTACCAACAGATCGCCATTGGCGAAAAGCACCGCATCCTTGAGATCGAGCATGACCATCTCGCCATTTTCCAGATGCAGCAGCTTGCGGCGCAAATGGCGCAAGTCATGCGGCAGCTTGACCTGGGCGGTCGGATGGGAGGAAGGGGTTCCGGCAGGAAGATAGGAAGTAACGCGCTGCATGGTATGTCCGTTTTCTGAGAGGACGACCATGCAAAATAGCTCTTCCCGATGCAAGCACCAATGGTTTTTCACTCGGATCCATCTTTATATTCCGTAAGCCTGCATCACGTTGTCGCTCTCCAGCCCCCTGCCTTCGACATCGACGCCGTTCTCCGCAAGCCCGTGCCAGGCATGATGCAAACCCTCCCGCTCGTGCACGACGCGATTGCGCCCAAGCGCCTTGGCCAGATAGAGCGCCCGGTCGGCAGAAGCATAGACCTGCTGCTTGTTGCGCTCGGCGACGAGATCGGCCACACCGCCGGAAACGGTAATGCGGATGTCGTGCCCGTCCGCCTTGATGGCGCCGCTTGCGATCCGGGCTCGGACACCTTCGATGCGCTCCATCCGTGCCTCCAGCGGCTCGCCGGAGACGATGACGCCGAACTCCTCCCCACCCAGCCGTGCGACAATGGAAATTTCATCGAAGGTAGATGTGAGCATGCCTGATACTGCGGTAATGACGGCATCGCCGCAAGCATGGCCGAAGCGATCGTTGATCGCCTTGAAGCGGTCGACATCGAAAATCACAAGCGAAGCGTTGCCCTCGGTTTTTTCCAGTGCCTCCGTAAAGGCGCGCCGGTTCAGCAGGCCGGAGAGCGTGTCCGTGCGGCTGAGCTTTTCGAACTCCGCCCGCGACAGCGTCAGCTCATGCAGGGCAAAACCGGCAGCCAGCGACAGCATGCCGGAAACCGTCCCGCCGACGAGCCAGGAAAAAATGGCGCCGAAGCTGATCGCATGCGAGAGTGTCACCGGCAACAGGCCGAAAAAGCCAAGCGGCGGTATCGTCAGCACCATGATGACGCCGGAGAGGACAACGGCAAGAAAGCTCATCTTCAGCGCGAAGACATAGACGTTTCTGCGATGTTGAAAATTGCCAAAATCGGCCTGCAGCGACATCCAGTTTCTCATGAGAATCGACCTTCCTGCCCGGCGTTTCAAGGCATTGATAAGAGCCCAATTGCTGCGGGTGTCTTAATCGACTCGTTAAAATTCGAACGGTTTCAGACGATTCGGTGGACAGAATTTTTCTAGCAGGGGATGCAGCTTTCCAATCCCTGAATCGAACAGCTCAGAGAGACACTTAACTAATTGACATAAAAGCGATTTTCTACGCTGGTCAGTGCCGCTGTTCCAGAATGGTTTAGCTGGGGAAAACATCGGTTTTCCCAGCGATTTTTACAACCAAATGGAGAGTGCGATTCACAATTCACTTTAGGAGTGGGCGAGCTCGGCGGTTGCTTCAATTGTAGACAGAAACAGATAATCGCAATGCTTGTGGAAGCGGGTTCCATAAGCCGGTTCGAAGCCCGGCCGAGCGCAGGGCAGCGGCAGTCCAGGTGTTGCAGCCGAAGAGGGCGTTGAAGTATCCCTTGGCCTCGAAGAACCGGTCGATCTCGCCGTATCCTGCATCCGGGATCGGCACCACCGTGCCTGCGTCGCGGACGAAGCTCTCCGAAATAAAATCGCGCAGCCGCGCCAATTGATCGTCACTGACATCGAATGCCGTAACGGTGGGCTGGGGCTCGGTGATATGACCGGCAAGGTCCACATGCAGCGCCGAACGGTCGATCGTCAGCGCGCGCAGCACCGGCACCGGCTTCAGCTCCGCCCATGTCGGCGTTTCCAGATAGAAGGCACGGCCGCCCCAGCCGATAATGAGCCATTCGGCATTCGGATGGCCAAGCGGAAAACCGGTATCGCCGAGGAAGGAGAAAGCCGCCCGCGTTTCCGCGTCGAGCGGAATGGCAATATCGGTATGGATCGGACCCGACAGCAGGAGAACCCGATGCGTCACCGCCGCCGACGCCTTGCCCGGCGCAATCAGCGGCCTGGGAATGAAGATTCCGCAGGCCGCCAGAAGCACAAGCAGGAAGACGATCCGCAACAGCCAGCGGATGCCTGTTCTCATCAGGGCCGTCCGTCGCACATCGGACGTGGACCTAAAACAGGAAGTAGCGTTGCGCCATTGGCAGCACCGTCGCCGGCTCGCATGTCAGCAATTCGCCGTTCGCCCTCACTTCGTAGGTCTCCGGATCGACCTCGATCTCGGGTGTCAGGTCGTTGTGGATCATCGATGCCTTGGAGATGCCGCCGCGCGTATTCTTCACCGCAACCAGTTGCTTGGCGACGCCGAGCCGGCCCTTCAGGCCGGCGTCGAGCGAGGCCTGGCTGACGAAGGTGACGGAGGAATTGGTGAGGCTCCTGCCGTAGGAAGCAAACATCGGCCGGTAGTGGACCGGCTGCGGCGTCGGGATCGAGGCGTTCGGATCGCCCATCGGCGCGGCCGCGATCGAGCCGCCGAGCAGCACCATGTCGGGCTTCACCCCGAAAAAGGCCGGGTTCCAGAGCACGAGGTCGGCGCGTTTGCCGATCTCGACCGAGCCGATCTCATGGCTGAGACCATGGGCGATCGCCGGATTGATCGTATATTTGGCGATATAACGGCGAACGCGGAAATTGTCGTTGTCACCCTTTTCTTCCTTCAGCCGGCCGCGCTGACGCTTCATCTTGTCGGCCGTCTGCCAGGTGCGGATCGCCACTTCGCCGACGCGGCCCATGGCCTGGCTGTCGGACGAGATGATCGAGAAGGCGCCGATATCATGCAGGATATCTTCCGCCGCGATCGTCTCCTTGCGGATCCGGCTTTCGGCAAAGGCGATATCCTCGGGGATCGATGGCGACAGGTGGTGGCAGACCATCAGCATGTCGAGATGCTCGGCGATGGTGTTGACCGTATACGGCCGCGTCGGATTGGTGGACGAGGGAATGACGTTCGGCTGGCCGCAGATCTTGATAATGTCGGGCGCGTGCCCGCCGCCCGCCCCTTCCGTGTGGAAGGCATGGATGGTGCGGCCCTTGATCGCGCCGATCGTATCCTCGACGAAGCCGCTTTCGTTCAGCGTGTCGGTGTGGATCATCACCTGCACGTCATATTCGTCGGCAACCGACAGGCAGCAGTCGATGGCGCCTGGCGTCGTGCCCCAATCCTCGTGCAGCTTCAGCGAGGTGGCGCCGGCTAGCACCATTTCGGTGAGCGCCCCCGGCAGCGAGGCATTGCCCTTGCCGGCGAAAGCGAGGTTCATCGGGAAGGCGTCGGCCGCTTCGATCATCCGCGCCAGATGCCAGGGACCGGGCGTGCAGGTGGTGGCAAGCGTGCCATGCGCCGGCCCCGTGCCGCCGCCGAGCATGCAGGTCATGCCGCTCATCAGCGCTTCTTCGATCTGCTGCGGCGCGATGAAGTGGATATGGCTGTCCATGCCGCCGGCGGTGATAATCTTGCCTTCGGCGGCGATCGCCTCCGTGCCCGGGCCGACGATGATATTGACGCCAGGCTGCATGTCAGGATTGCCCGCCTTGCCGATCGCGACGATGCGCCCGTCCTTCAGCCCGATATCGGCCTTGTAGATGCCGGAATGATCAACGATCACCGCATTGGTGAATTGGTGATGACAGTATCGACCGCGCCATCCGCCCGCGTCACCTGGCTCTGGCCCATGCCGTCACGGATCACCTTGCCGCCGCCGAACTTCACCTCCTCGCCATAGGTGGTGAAATCCTTCTCGATCTCGATGAAAAGCTCCGTATCGGCAAGGCGCACCTTGTCTCCGGTGGTCGGTCCGAACATGCCGGCATAGGCGGCGCGCGAGATCTTGTAGGGCATCCATCAGGCTCCGTGGGAAGAAGAGATAAGGTTTTTTCCGCCGAGCCGGGTGAGGCGGCCGGCGGCAATATAACTATCGACAAGCTGCCTTTCGGCCGCAAAAGGGTGCCATTCCCAGCCGGCATGGCCGAAGCCGGCGAGCGTCACCTCGGCATCGGCATATGTCTCCAGCACCTCGCCGATCACGATCATGCCGCTGCTCGGCACGACATATGGCTGCGGATCAAAAGCCGAAAGCGACACGTCGACGGCCTCGTGGATCGACTTGCCGATGACGACGTGCCTCTTGCCGGCATCGGCACAGAAGGCACTGAACTCATCGGTATAGTCGTCGCAGAAATCGTCGAGTTCCGGATGCGAGACGGCAAGCGGCGCGCGCAGCGCGGCGAATTTTTCCGGATCGCGCACGCTCCAGATCTCGCGCGCCGAAACGACGCCGGGATGGGCGCGCCACTCACGCGAACCGAGCATCGCTTTCGCCGGCCGGCCGGTATTGCAGACCGCGACGGCATCGGTGCGGCTGCCGCCGTCGCCATAGGAGCGACATTCGTTGAAGCGGACGACGAAATCGGCGGCATCGATGATGCCTGCCATCCCTTCTCCGACCTCACCATTGCCGACGATCATGATCTTCCTGATCACCTCAGTTGCTCATCGTGTCTTCGAGCTCTTTTAGCTCTTTCGTGCGTTTGTCCGTGATGTTGGCGAGACATCCGGCGACCAGCATCGGCTCCATCGTGCCGCCGCGGGCCTGAAAGCCGAAGGCGTCACATTCGGCGTCGCGATAATCGATCCAGGCGCGCTGCGCTTTGACCAGCGCCTGCTCCGCGCCCTTCATGTCGCCATCCAGGTCCTTGTCGATCGCCGCCAGGGCGGCGCGGGTCTTCTTGTATTGCGCATTCAGAGCCTTGTCGGCAGCCTCATGGCGCGCCGCCTCGCAGGCCGTCATGTCCGATTGCGTCTTGGGACTGTTGCAATCGATCTCCTCGGCGGAGGCGCTACCAGCCATGAGCAGCATCGCCGCTCCGACCAGGCAGATATTCAAACGCATGCGTTCCTCCCGACCATCGCTCTTAGAGCTTGCCCATCACCAGCTGGCGGAAGCCGTAAACCTCGCGCTTGCCGGAAAGCGGGATCAGCGTCACCGAGCGCGTCTGCCCCGGCTCGAAGCGCACCGCCGTTCCCGCCGGGATATCGAGCCGCTTGCCATGTGCAACAGCGCGATCGAAGGAAAGCCCGGCATTGGTCTCGGCGAAATGATAGTGGCTGCCGACCTGCACTGGCCGGTCGCCCGTATTGGAAACCTCCAGCGTCACCGTCTGCGCGCCGGCATTCAGTTCGATGTCGCCGCTTGCGGCAATGATTTCACCTGGAATCATCTCGTCCTCCTTAAGCCGCCTTGGGCGCACAGCCCTCGGCCTTCAGCACGCGCTTCGTCGACGCCGGATTTTTGGCAAGCATATCAACCGGCCGAATAGGCCTCGCGACGAGATTGCCGCCGCAGTTCGGGCAGACACCTTTCAGCACACCCTCGACGCAATCGGCGCAGAAGGTGCATTCATAGGTGCAGATCCGTGCCTCGGTGCTGTCCGCCGGCAAATCCTTATCGCAGCATTCGCAATTGGGCCTGAGCTCCAGCATTCCTATCTCCTCACCGGATCGGCTCGTGCACGGTGACGAGCTTGGTTCCATCCGGGAACGTCGCCTCCACCTGCACGTCGTGGATCATCTCGGCAACGCCCTCCATCACCTGGCCGCGGCCGATCACATGGGCGCCGGCTTCCATCAGCTCGGCAACCGGGCGGCCGTCGCGGGCGCCTTCGACGACGAAATCGCTGATCAGCGCGATCGCTTCGGGATAGTTCAGCTTGACGCCGCGCTCCAGCCGCCGCCGCGCCACCATCGCCGCCATTGATATCAGCAGCTTGTCTTTTTCTCTCGGAGTGAGGTTCATTGCTTGCCCATCTGCTTCATACCTAGAACAGGATGATCCTGTTCTGCATTAAAGAGTTAGAGCCTGATGTCGTCCGAAAACCGCTCACACTTTTCGGCATCATGCTCCAGGTTCATAGATTCCAGACTTTCGGCACAGGCGCGCCATTGCGCAAGGCGGAAATGACCGGGATCAGGATTTTTCTGAGTGAGAATCCGTCGGCCGCCGCAAGGCGGACGACAAGCTTGCCATCCCAGGCGCTTGCACCGCCCATCGATCCTTCGACGAGCGGCCGGACCTTGGCGAGATAGGCTTCGGAAAGCGGTCCGGCATAAAGCAGCGTCGCAAAGGCCACCTGCCCGCCGAGCACGGCCTGCCGCGCGGCCAGCGCCGCCACGCCTTCGGAAAGCCTGAGTTCCTCGGCATGGATCAGTTGGCCCGAGCGGCGGATGCGCCAGCGGTCGCGGAACAGCCCGGTCTCCACCGCCTCCCCCATCGCCTTGCGGCCGAGCAGGACGGCTTCGACGGCCAGAAATTCGGCACTCTCGTCAAGATCGACATCCAGCCGGCGGAAAAGTGCGGCTCTATCGAAGAGGATCGTTTCCTGCGGCAGCCAGTCGACGCGAGCCTGGGCTCCAACCTTGATGCTGGTCGTCACCTCGGCGGTGCCGGCCGATGCCTTGTAAATCTTCTCGCAGGCCTGGGTGGTGACGTCGATGCGCGTACCGGCGCCGGCATCGACGCTCCAATCCATCCGGTCGCCGCCGGTGAGCCCGCCAGCGGTGTTGATGATGACGGCTTCCATGGAGGCATTGAAGGTATCAGGCAGGCGGATCTTCGCCGCTCCCTCCTGATAGAGCTCACGGATGCGCGTACGGCCATCGAACAGCTTTGCCGCCAGATGCCCGCGCCCCTCCGCTCTTTGCGGTCTCGTGCCTGCCGCCGCAATCGTCATATCGTCCCTTTCGGTCGCGCCTTTGATTTTCATTCAAGCGCGCAGATAGCAGAAAGCAAGCAATTCCCATGCCGTCCAGGATGCCCGCAGCAGATGCGGCAGATCTGCGAATTGCTGGGTCCACTGCTGCAAAATGCGGCATCTGCCGGTCAGACGGTCAGATGACGGCGGGCCTCCGGTGTATCCAGCGTTTCGGCAAGCCCTTCATGCACGATCTCGCCGCGATCCATGATGTAGACGTAATCGGCGAGCTCCCGGCAGAAATCCAGATATTGTTCGACGAGCAGGATCGCCATGCCTGTGGAGTCACGCAAATAGCGGATCGCCCGGCCGATATCCTTGATGATCGAGGGCTGGATGCCTTCGGTCGGCTCGTCGAGCACGAGGATCTTCGGCCGCGTCACCATGGCGCGCCCGATCGCCAACTGCTGCTGCTGCCCGCCGGAAAGATCGCCGCCGCGACGCGACAACATCGACTTCAGCACCGGGAAGAGGCTGAAGATGTCGTCGGGGATGTTGCGGTCGCGGCGACCAAGCGGAGCGAAGCCGGTTTCGAGATTTTCCTTGACGGTAAGCAGCGGGAAGATTTCGCGGCCCTGCGGCACATAGCCGACGCCCTGCTTGGCGCGGGCAAAGGGCGGCAGACCGTTGAGTCTGGTGTCATTGAAGGTGATGGTACCCGCCGACAGCGGATGCTGGCCGGTAACGGCGCGCAGAAGAGAACTCTTCCCCACGCCGTTACGCCCCAGCACGCAGGTAATCTTTCCCATCTCCGCTTTGATCGAGATGCCGCGCAGCGCCTGGGCGGCGCCATAATGCAGATTTGCGTTTTCGACTGTCAGCATCCGTTCACCCATTCCCCATCAGTTCATTAGGCCACGCCTCAGCGTCTGCAGGGCGTGCTCCTGTTCCGTCGTTCTCTCGCCGCCGACCGCGGCCACGTCCTCGGCAATACCGATCAATTGCTGACGCTCTTGCATGTCGAGCGCCTCTATCCAGAGAGGCCGGAACCGGCGGATCGGATCTTCGGGACTGGTGACGTTCTTGGACGCCCACTCGCCGAAAACCAGCACCTCTTCCATGTCGCCCGGCCGGATGATGCCTTTCATGCGGTTGCGAACGACATCCTTCGCAGCGTCGACATAGATCGGCTTTTCCTTGGCAAGGCAGAAGAAAAAGGCCACCGCCGCAATCGCCGGATCGGCGATCGAGGCCAGCGGCGCGACTTCGGCCTGCTTGCGAAACTTTTTGCGCTTATAAGCGCCCCGCATCCGCTCGACCGAATCGATGATCTCGTTTCCCGCTTCACGCGCCATTTTCAAACGCCAATACCAGACGACCGCGCCGCTGAGCGCCACAACCAGAATACCGAGAAAAGCCATGATGAAACCCCACAGTAAAACCCGCCCGTTTTAGAGCGTCTTCTTTTGTCAGGTTCAAGTCTCCAAGTTGCACTGATCACCGCCCCAGATAGTTCTCGATCACCTTCGGATCGGAACTGACAAAATCGATCGACCCTTCCGCCAGCACCGAGCCTTCGGCAAGGCACGTCACCTTGACGCCGAGGTCGCGGATGAAGCCCATGTCGTGCTCGACGACGACGACCGAGCGGGTCCTAGCGATATCCTTGAGCAGGACCGCCGTTTCCGCCGTTTCCGCATCGGTCATGCCGGCCACCGGTTCGTCGACCAGCAGGAGTTTCGGCTCCTGCGCCAGCAGCATGCCGATCTCCAGCCACTGCTTCTGCCCATGCGAGAGGTTGGCGGCGAATTCGTCACGGCGGTGCGTCAGCCGCACCGTTTCCAGGATCTCCTCGATGCGCGCCTTGTCCTCGCCCGAAAGCCGGTAGAACAACGTCGGGAACACACCACGACGCCGGTTCAGCGCAAGCTCCAGATTGTCCCACACCGTATGGCTTTCGAAGACCGTCGGCTTCTGGAATTTCCGGCCGATGCCGAGCTGGGCGATATCGGCTTCATCCTTCTTGGTCAGGTCGATCGTGCCGTTGAAGAACACCTCGCCCTCATCGGGCCTGGTCTTGCCGGTGATGATATCCATCATCGTCGTCTTGCCGGCGCCGTTCGGGCCGATGATGGCGCGAAGCTCACCGGGCTCGATAACGATCGACAGCGAATTCAGCGCCTTGAAGCCGTCGAAGGAAACCGACACGCCGTTGAGATAAAGCACGCTGGTGGGTTTGACGTCGGGAATCACTGTGCTCACTCCGCTGCCTGGATTTTCGGCTCGATGTCGTCTTCTTCAGCCGCCGGCGGGGCAGCCTTGGAGACAAGCTTCTGCTTGCCGAGATATTGCGCAATCGTGCCGACGACGCCCTTCGGCAGGAACAGCGTCACGGCGACGAAAAGGCCGCCCAGCGCAAACAGCCAGATCTCCGGGAAGAGGCCGGTGAAGATCGTCTTGCCGCCGTTGACGAGGATCGCGCCGATGATGGGCCCGATCAGCGTCGCCCGCCCGCCGACCGCCGTCCAGATGACGACTTCGATCGAATTGGCAGGAGCGAATTCGCCCGGATTGATGATGCCGACCTGCGGCACGTAGAGCGCGCCGGCAATGCCTGCCATCATCGCCGAGACGACGAAGGTGAAGAGCTTGAAATGCTCGACGCGGTAGCCGAGGAAGCGCGTGCGGCTTTCGGCATCGCGCACGCCGACCAGCACCTTGCCGAATTTCGAGCGCACGATCGCCGAGGCGATCATCAGCGACAGGGCCAGGAAGATCGCGGTCGCCGCAAAGAGGCTCGCACGCGTGCCGTCCGCCTGGATGTTGAAGCCGAGGATGTCCTTGAAATCGGTCATGCCGTTGTTGCCGCCGAAGCCCATATCGTTGCGGAAGAAGGCCAGCAGCAGCGCATAAGTCATCGCCTGGGTGATGATCGAAAGATAGACGCCGTTGACGCGCGAGCGGAAGGCGAACCACCCGAAGACGAAGGCGAGCAGGCCGGGCACGGCGAGCACCATCAGCGCCGCAAACCAGAACTGGTCGAAACCGTACCAGAACCAGGGCAGCTCCTTCCAATTCAGGAACACCATGAAATCGGGCAGGACAGGATCGCCGTAGACGCCGCGCGAGCCGATCTGGCGCATCAGATACATGCCCATCGCATAACCGCCGAGCGCGAAGAAGGCGCCGTGGCCGAGCGAGAGGATGCCGCAGAAGCCCCAGACGAGATCGAGCGCCAGCGCCAGCAGCGCATAGGTCAGATATTTGCCGAACAGCGCCATGATATAGGTCGGGATGTGCAGCGGGTTGGTCGGGCCGGTCGCCAGATTGAGCACCGGTACGAGAATGGCGACCGCCAGCAACAGGGCGATGGCAATCGAGATCCTGCGATCGAGAGACCGGAGAAGGAAGGCCGTAATCATGCTTCCACCGCCCTTCCTTTGAGTGCGAAGAGCCCGCGCGGACGCTTCTGGATGAAGAGAATGATGAGGACGAGCACCAGGATCTTGCCGAGCACGGCGCCGGCGAA
>Ga0102591_1003059_pt1 | contig 15959 bp, 16 predicted proteins | sample AraplaCol_mCL_r2_2_FD_76860 | JGI IMG/M metagenome (GOLD analysis project Ga0102591, IMG submission 76860) | Arabidopsis root microbial communities from North Carolina, USA - plate scrape MF_Col_mCL_r2 (SPADES assembly) (version 2) | ecosystem: Host-associated > Plants > Roots > Endosphere... | reverse complement strand
TCTGGCTGCCTGACTCGATGGAAGGCCCGACCCCGATCTCGGCACTGATTCACGCGGCAACCATGGTTACCGCCGGTATCTTCATGGTGACCCGCATGTCGCCGCTGTTCGAAATGTCGGACGCCGCACTGTCGTTCATCCTGGTGATCGGTTCGATTACCGCGCTGTTCATGGGCTTCATGGGCATCATCCAGAACGACATCAAGCGCGTGGTTGCTTACTCGACCCTGTCGCAGCTGGGCTACATGACCGTGGCGCTGGGCTGCTCGGCTTACTCCGTGGCCGTGTTCCACCTGATGACCCACGCCTTCTTCAAAGCGCTGCTGTTCCTGGGCGCCGGCGCCGTCATCATGGCGATGCACCACGACCAGGACATCCGCAATATGGGCGGCCTGAAGAAGTACCTGAAGATCATCTGGATTACCTCGCTGCTGGGCTCCCTGGCGCTGATCGGTACTCCGTTCTTCTCCGGCTTCTACTCCAAGGATTCGATCATCGAAGCCGTGGCCGCGACCCACATCGCCGGTTCGGGCTTTGCTTACTTCGCCGTGATCTGCGGCGTGTTCGTGACCGCTTTCTACTCCTTCCGCATGTACTTCCTGGTCTTCCACGGCCCGGAAAACTTCGGCAAGGAGCACCACCATGCGCATGACTCGCACCACGCCGATGAAGGCGAAGAGGACGACCACGGCCACCACGGCCTGGCTCCGGGCGAGAAGCCGCATTCGCCAGGTTGGGTTGTGACCCTGCCTCTGATCCTGCTGGCCATCCCTTCGGTGGTGATCGGCGCGATCGCGATCAAGCCAATGCTGTTCGGCGACTTCTTCAAGGGCGTGATCTTCGTCGGTGAAAACCACCACGCGATGCACGAACTGGCGGAAGAGTTCCACGGCGTCGTCGGCATGGCAATGCATGCCTTCCAGACCCTGCCATTCTGGCTGGCCCTGGGCGGTGTAGCCGTGGCGTACTACTGCTACATGGTGAACCCGAAGGTGCCGGAAGCCTGCTACAAGGCGCTGAAGCCGCTGTACACCCTGCTGGACAACAAGTACTACATGGACAAGTTCAACGAAGCTGTCTTCGCTCGCGGCGCACGCCTGCTGGGCGAGGGCCTGTGGGCAGCCGGCGACCGCGCCATCATCGATGGCCTGATGGTGAACGGTTCGGCGAAAGTGGTGGGCTGGTTCTCCAGCATCACCAAAGTGTTCCAGACCGGCTACATCTACCACTATGCCTTCGTCATGATCATCGGCATCCTGGGCTTCCTCGTGTACTTCCTGCCTTTCTGGCAGGCTAACAGCTGACGCAAAAGAGATAACAAATGCAGTCAACGACTAATCTTTCTACATATCTGAGCCTGTCGATCTGGGTGCCGATCATCTTCGGCCTGATCGTCCTGGCCGTCGGCCGCGATTCGCGCGCCGGCATGGTGCGCGTGCTGTCGCTGGTCGGCTCGCTGGTCTCGCTGTTGCCGACCATCCCGCTGATCACGCACTTCAATACCGAAGCCCACGGCATGCAGTTTGTCGAGAAGGCTCCATGGATCGAGCGCTTTAACATCTTCTACTCGCTGGGCATTGACGGTCTGTCGATGTGGTTCATCCCGCTGACCGCCTTCATCACCGTCATCGTGGTGATCTCGGCGTGGGAAGTGATCACCGAGCGCGTGGCGCAGTACATGGGCGCGTTCCTGATGCTGTCCGGCCTGATGATCGGCGTGTTCAGCGCCACCGACGGCCTGCTGTTCTACTTCTTCTTCGAAGCGACCCTGATCCCGATGTACATCATCATCGGCGTGTGGGGTGGTGCGAACCGCATCTACGCAGCGTTCAAGTTCTTCCTCTACACCTTCTTCGGCTCGCTGCTGACGCTGGTTGCCATCATCTACCTGTACAACAAGTCCGGTAGCTGGGACATCCTGGCGTGGCACCAGCTGCCGCTGTCGATGAAAGAGCAGACCCTGATCTTCTTCGCCTTCTTCATGGCCTTCGCCGTGAAGGTGCCGATGTTCCCAGTCCACACCTGGCTGCCGGACGTCCACGTCGAAGCGCCTACCGGCGGTTCCGCAGTGCTGGCCGCGATCATGCTGAAGCTGGGCGCTTACGGCTTCCTGCGATTCTCGCTGCCGATCGCCCCTGACGCATCGCGCGAATACGCCTGGTTCATCATCGGCCTGTCGCTGATCGCTGTGATCTACATCGGCCTGGTGGCCCTGGTGCAGAAAGACATGAAGAAACTGGTGGCGTATTCGTCCATCGCGCACATGGGCTTCGTGACCCTGGGCTTCTTCATGTTCAACGACATGTCGGTGCAGGGCGGTATCGTGCAGATGGTTTCGCACGGCTTCATCTCCGGCGCAATGTTCCTGTGCATCGGCGTCCTGTACGACCGCATGCACTCGCGCCAGATCGCCGACTACGGTGGCGTCGTGAACAAGATGCCTAAGTTTGCTGCACTGTTCATCCTGTTCTCCATGGCTAACTGCGGCCTGCCGGCAACCTCCGGCTTTGTGGGCGAGTTCATGGTGATCCTGGGTGCAGTGAAGTTCAACTTCGTGACCGGTATCGCTGCTGCGACCGCGCTGATCTTCGGCGCCGCATACTCCCTGTGGATGGCCAAGCGCGTGATCTTCGGCGCCATCACCAATCCGCACGTGGAAGAACTGACCGACGTTAACAACCGCGAGTTCCTGATGCTGGGCATCCTGGCAATCGCTGTTCTGGTGATGGGCCTGTATCCAGCTCCGTTCACCGACGTGATGCAAGTTTCCGTGGCCGACCTGCTGGCGCACGTCGCCCAGACCAAGCTGCCAGTTGTGGCGCACTGATAGGACCAAGTTTTCATGAATACCACTAACCTGATCCCGATGTACGCAGAAGTCTTTCTGCTGATCGCTGCCTCGGCGATCCTGCTGATCGACATGTTCCTCGACGAGGGCAAGCGTGCGATCACCTACATGCTGACGCTGGCGACCCTGGTGGGCGCCGCCGTCTTCAGCTTCTCCGACTACAGTTCCGGCAGCACCGTCTACGCGTTCTCGAATATGTTCCTGAACGACCCGATGGGCAACCTGCTCAAGCTGTTCTCCTACCTGACCATGGCGATGACGCTGGTGTATGCACGCCAGTACTCCACCGACCGCGGCATGTTGGGCGGTAACCTGGGCGGCGAGTTCTACGTCCTGGCGCTGTTCTCCCTGCTGGGCCAGAACGTGATGATCTCGGCGAACAACTTCCTGACCATCTACCTGGGCCTGGAACTGATGTCGCTGTCGCTGTACGCCCTGGTGGCGCTGCGCCGCGATAACGCCCGTGCTACTGAAGCTGCGATGAAGTACTTCATCCTGGGCGCGCTGGCTTCCGGCTTCCTGCTGTATGGCATGTCCATGCTGTACGGCGCGACCGGCACGCTGGATATCTCCGAAGTGGCTCGCAAGCTGGGCACCGGTACCGTCGACAAGTCGATCCTGATCTTCGGCCTGGTGTTCGTGGTGGCTGGCCTGGCCTTCAAATTGGGCGCCGTGCCATTCCATATGTGGGTACCGGACGTCTACCAGGGTTCGCCAACCGGCGTGACCCTGCTGCTGGGCGGTGCACCGAAGCTGGCGACTTTCGCCATCTGCGTGCGCCTGCTGGTGGAAGGCATGCTGCCAATGGCATTCGACTGGCAGCAGATGCTGATGATCCTGGCCGTGCTGTCGCTGGCGATCGGTAACCTGACTGCAATCGCACAGACCAACCTGAAGCGCATGCTGGCTTACTCCACCATCGCGCAAATGGGCTTCGTGCTGCTTGGCCTGCTGGCTGGCGTGGTTGGTCACGACACCGCCAACGCAGCTGCTGCCTATTCGTCTGCGATGTACTACTCGATCACCTATGTCATGACCACCGTCGGCTCGTTCGGCATGATCATGGTACTGGCGCGCTCGGGCTTCGAAGCTGAAGAAATCGACGACTTCAAAGGTTTGGCCAAGCGCAGCCCGGCTTACGCCGCGCTGATGTCGGTGCTGATGTTCTCCCTGGCCGGCGTGCCGCCGATGATGGGCTTCGCCGCCAAGTTCGCGGTGCTGCAATCCGTGCTGGCTACCGGCGCCGTGTGGCTGACCGTGTTCGCCGTGATGTTCTCGCTGGTGGGCGCGTTCTACTACATCCGCATCGTGAAAGTAATGTGGTTCGACGAAGCGTCCGATAACACCCCGCTGGTTGTTCATGGCGACAAGGGCCTGGTACTGGCACTGAACGGCGTGGCCGTTGTGGTGCTGGGCATGATTCCTGGCCCGCTGCTGAACGCCTGCATGTCCGCGATGTCGAAGACCCTGGCTTCCTGATCAATGGACGTCAATGCATCATCCTGGCTGGTCATCCTGCTTGCAGTGGTGGCCGCCAACCTGCCTTTCCTGAACGAGAAGGTGTTCGGCCTGGTTCCGCTCAAAGCCGCCAAGAAGCCATTTCTGGCGCGGCTGGCGGAACTGGCTGTGTTATATGTCGTCGTAGGCGGCATCGGCATGGCCCTCGAATCCCGCATCGGCACCGCGTTTCCACAGAACTGGGAGTTCTACTGGGTCGCGGCTTTTGCCTTCCTGGTGTTTGCATTCCCTGGCTTCGTGGTACGCTACCTGCGTAAACACCACTAAAACCGTTTAAAACCGGGAAACCGGGGTACGGCCCAAGGGCCGGACCCCGGTTTCCCGGTTTTGAAGGTTTTAATCAAAAAAGACATGGACAAGCACCTTAAAGAAACCAAAATAGACGGCGGCATCGCCTACGACGGCGGCTTCCTCAAAGTCCACCGCGACACTGTCAGCCTGCCCGACGGTAAGCACACCAAGCGCGAATACATCCGCCACCCGGGCGCTGTGGTGATCATCCCCGTGCTGGACGACGGCAAAATCCTGCTCGAACGCCAGTACCGCTATCCCAACGACCGCGTCTTCATCGAACTCCCCGCCGGCAAGATCGATCCGGGCGAAGACCACCTTGCCTGCGCCATCCGCGAGCTGGAAGAGGAGACCGGCTATACCGCCGCTGAATGGAAATTCGTCAGCACCATCCACAACGCCATCGCCTATTCGGACGAGCACCTGGATATCTTCCTGGCGCGCGGACTGACCGCCGGCGAAACGAAACTGGATGACGGCGAATTCATTGAGACCATCAGCGTCACGGTGGATGAAATGCTGGACTGGGTCCGCACCGGCAAGATCACCGATGTAAAAACCGTGATCGGCGCCTTCTGGCTGGACAAACTGCGCGCAGGCGCCTGGAAGCTGGACTGACGCCATGAACGCCTCGCGCAGCCTGATGCTGGTTGGAGCCCTTGCGGCGAACCAGGCGCAGGCGGCGCAGGTGGAGCGCACGCCGTTCCAGATCCGCTGTGAAGACACGATCAGCAAGACAGTGTCGGTACTGTCGGCGCGCCAGAATGGCTACACGGTCAATACCCAGCTGTCCTACAAACAGCTTTCAGCGTTGCGGACCGAGAAGATGCCGGCGACCGGCTATGTGCTGGGCCTGACCCGCACCGAGTCGCGCGTTCAGATCGGTCTCGATGGACCGATGCTGACCGATCCGGTGAGCGGCTATGAATGCGTGGCGCCGCAGATCAAGGTGCAACTGACTTACGCACCGGTGCGCATTTATGTGGGCAACGAATTTCCGGCAGGGACCTGCGGCTACGCCGAGATCCTGTCGCATGAATTGCGGCACATGAACGCCTACATGGACCATCTGGTCAAGGTCGAAGGGGTGGTGCGTTCGGCGTTGGCGAGGCGCTTTGAAGGTAAGCCGTTGTACGCCCCGGCCGGCACTGCGCGCTCGGCGCTGGAGCATGAGATCGACAGCGGATGGATGCCTTACATCAAAGCCGAAATGGCCAAGGTGGAGGTGCAGCAGGCGCTGATCGATTCGCCGGCGGAATATGCCCGTTTGGGTAAAGCCTGCAACGGCGAGATACAGACTATTTTGAGGAAGACACGTAGCAGAAAATGAAGCGATACTTCGCATTGATTCCAGCCGCCGGCATCGGCGCGCGCATGGCCGCGGCCACTCCCAAGCAGTATTTGCCGATCAACGGCGTACCTATGCTGCAGCATACGCTGGATGCGTTCCACCACAGTGACTTGATAACGCACACCTTCGTCGTGGTCAGTGCGGACGATGGCTATATCGACTCGATCACACCGGAAGGCGGCGTGACGATTCTGCGCTGCGGCGGCGCCACGCGCATGGAATCGATCCTGAATGGCTTGCGCGCCATGCGCGTTGAGCTGGGTGACGACGACATGGTGCTGGTGCACGATGCCGCGCGTCCCGGCTTAACGCCGGCCCTGATCGCAAAGCTGATCGCGGCGGTTGGCGACCACGAGGGCGGCGGCCTGCTTGCGCTGCCGGTGGTGGACACTGTAAAGTCCACGCGCACCGGCGCCGTGCAGACTACGCCGCGCGACGGCTTGTGGCTGGCGCAGACGCCGCAGATGTTTTCATACGCCTTGCTGGTGCGCGCACTGGCGCTGGCGCCGGACCCGAATGCGATCACCGATGACGCCAGCGCCATCGAGATGCTGGGCTTCTCGCCAATGCTGGTCGAAGGCCATCCGCGCAACCTGAAGGTAACGCTGCCGACCGATATCGCGATTGCAGAAATGTATTTGAGACAGGATTCAAAATGACGCAACTTCCATTCCGTATCGGCCAGGGCTACGATTCGCACCGCCTGGTTGAAGGCCGCAAGCTGATTCTCGGCGGCGTCGAGATCCCGCATGAACGCGGGCTGCTTGGCCATTCGGACGCCGATGCGCTGCTGCATGCGATCACCGACGCCATCCTTGGCGCGGCGGCGCTGGGCGATATTGGCAAGCACTTCCCGGACACCGCTGAAGAATTCCGCGGCGCCGATTCCCGTGTGCTGCTGCGCGAGGCCGCCAAGCGTGTGCGCGCCACCGGCTACGACATCGGCAATGTGGATTGCACGATTATCGCGCAGCGCCCGAAAATGGCGCCGCATATCGCGACCATGGCGGCCAATATCGCCGCTGATCTCGGCGTGCCGGTCGGCCACGTGAACGTGAAAGCCAAGACCAACGAAAAGCTCGGCTACCTGGGCCGCGAAGAAGGCATCAACGCCGAAGCGGTGGCGCTGCTGGTGCTGCGCCAGGGCGCGTAAGCCCATGTCGTCGCGATTGCCGCCACTCGACGCTTCGCGCGTCGTTCCTCCGGATGAGGAGGGCCAGCGTGCGAAGGCCGAGGCGCGCGCCCGCCGAGATGCCGAAGTGCGTGGCGTGTCGTCGATGGAGGAAATGCGTGCCGCAATCAAGCAGGCCTCACGCACGCTGCCATCGATCACCGAAGTACCACGGGTCCGCATGCCCAGCGCCGCCGACTTCCGCACCCGTGCGCGGCAGGGCCTGCCATTCCTGATTCCCGGCGCCATCGCCCGCTGGCCAATCAGCGCGCTCGGCCCCGAAATCTTACGCGAACGCTTTGGCGACGTGCACGTGCGCGCCCGAGTGGGGGACTACATCGGCACCGCCTTCGCCCCTGACCGCGCGATGCTCGACACCACCATGCGCGAATACCTCGACCTCGCCGAAGCGACCGAAGGCCTGCCGCCATACCTCGGCAACCTCGAATTGCGCGAGTTGAACAGCATGTGCCACTGGCCGACGTACTTTGAGAAAATGGGCCCGCCACGTTTCTGGATCGGCCCTGCGGGAACTGTCACTCCCCTGCACAGCGATTTTGACGACAACATCTTTGCGCAAGTGTGGGGCACAAAGCGCATCTTCCTCGCGCCACCGCACCACGACGAATTCCTCTACACGCGCGAAGCCAACCCTGTCTTGTTCGGCAGCCCCTTCGATCCCGAAAACCCGGATTTCGACCACTACCCGCTGGCCCGCCAGGCCACGTTGATCGAAGTTATCGTGCAGCCCGGCGACATGCTTTACGTCCCCGCCGGCTGGTACCACCAGGTCCGCGCGCTGACGTTCTCCCTCTCATCCAACCGCTGGGCGCGCGGCAAGCCCTTCGTGCTGAGCGCTGCTATTTTGCCTTCCGAGGCCGATTGATATAAGTAAGCAATTGGCGCTTTGCCTCTTCTAATTGTTCCGGCGTGGGAGTGATTCCGCTGAGTCGAACAACTCCGCGCTGGAGTTCCCCAGGCTGAATTTCCGGGTTATCCTCATCGAAGACTATATCCTCGTCATCCATTGCCTCAACTCGGCCCCAATCGGTCAAATCGTTCAAAGGTTGCGAAGTATTCTCGTGCTTCTCGCCGGGTTGCTTTTCGAAAGGAAATGACATGTCTATATTCGTCCTTTTTCTTCTCGTTCCATGTGAATTTCATATTCAGTGTAGCCCTATGAAAAATGGGGTCAAGCAGGCTCGGCGGAAGCTGTGATTACCTTGTGGCGCGCGGCGGGCGGTGTTGAGGTGGATCGGGTAACATGCGGGGATGACAAGAGATACTTTTGATTACCGCGACGTGGCGGTGGAGTCGCTGGAAGAGGATGGCCGGGTAGTGGTGCGGCCGGTGAATGGGCAGGCGTTCAGCCCGGAAATGCGGGTGCAGTGTTCGCGCGAGTTGCGTGATACGGCTGTTTATCCGTTGGGCACTTGCTTTCTCGTGCTGGCGAAGATGACTGACCGCCTGGGCGGGGAGCCTTACCTGTATGTCTTCCACGGTGATCCGGTCAAGGTGCTGACGCCGGAGCAGCTCGATACCTTCCTCAACGACCGCCGCCGCTTGCGTATCTAATCCTTAAGGAGACCAGCTTTGATCAAGATCCGTGAAATCGACCATATCGTTCTGCGCGTCGTCGATGCCGACCGCATGATCCGTTTTTACACCGAGGTTCTGGGTTGCACGATTGAGCGCCGCCAGGACGAAATAGGCCTGATCCAACTGCGCGCCGGCAGTTCGCTGGTCGACCTGGTGCCGGTCGACAAGAAGCTGGGGAAGATGGGCGGCGCCGCGCCGGGCAAGGAAGGCCGTAACGTCGACCATTTCTGCTTCCGCGTAGAGCCGTTTGATGAAGCTGCGATCCGCGCCCACCTGAGCGCACACGATGTGCCGAACGGTCCATCCGAATCGCGTTATGGCGCGGAAGGCGAGGGGCCGTCGATCTACGTCAACGACCCCGAAGGCAACACCGTCGAACTGCGCGGTGCGCCTTACGCGTAGTCACTTAGCCTTTGGAGTTCACGATGACCACCTACATCCCAACTTTAGTTTGATTGGTTGCAGGTTTGGTTTGCCTGCTTATCGCCGAGCATCGCCATGTGAAGCAGACCACCCGCCGGGCGATGCCGGTAGCTGTGCTTGGCCCTGCGGTCCGATCGGTATTGGTGGCAAGACCTGATGACTTCAGCCAGCGCTGATCCGTCGCTATCGGCCAAATGCGGACATAGATTGCGGTGAAGGTTTTAGGAATTGATATGGACCAGCGTGCTCTCGTTGTGCAACTTCAAACACCGTTTGCAGACTACTGCAGGGATGACGCCGCTGCAAGTGATGTTATTCTTGCTGGACTTTGCTGGCCCCTGGATACTCCAGCAGGCTATTGGCAAGGCTTGGCGGTTGACTGGATTGAGCAAGGGACCACCGTAAATGCTGAAATGGTGGAACGGCTTGACGTTATCGCGGTAACAGAAAGACTCCCACAGAAACTGCGGCATAAATCACGGGCGATAGTGCAGCAGTGGCGTTCCAAAGAACACGCTGCTCTGCCTTGACCGTGTCCGGTCATCTGCGGACGGTCATTGTTGAGCATTTGATTGACGGTTAACAGTAATGAAAACTTGTGACGAATGTGGAAGCGATTACAGCGACGATTCTTCATCCATGGCCAACTTGTGCCCTGAATGTGCACACGCCATTTATGGAGCGCCAAACTGCGTGCACGTTTTCGAGGCAGGTCGATGCCAGAAATGTCTCTGGAACGGTGCCACTAGTGACTTCGTTCGAAATCTAACAAAGAATGGCGAATGAAATTGCCCGCCGGTGGATTTGCCGTATTCGGCCAATGGCGGACATTTGGGAAAGGAACTAATGGAACGAAAGTTGGCCTTACGTGAATGTGACAGATGCGGCGCAACAATTACTTCATTCTGTCCGTCTCTTCCCACGCTCTCTTCAATCGGCAATTACGTGAAGGGCCCGCGCGATGTGCTCGAACGAAAGATCTCCGAAGCTGAAAATGTCCCGCTGGATGTCGTCCGTGAATACGTGAGACACAGAATATTCTTGGAATGTGAAAAGGTCTTTGGGATTTGCCCGAAATGTGGGCAGCACCTCGCTACTCGGCGTGCGCGACAATGTCTAGCCTGCCATGCGTCATGGCACAATGATGCACCATGACAGCTGAAATCGGCCAGAAGCTGACTGATACAAGGCACTGCAGATCTACTCAGGGACTAGGATGAACTTATGGTGAAGGCGCTGTTAGTTAATCTCGCCACTCTTTGGGCAACTGCATGTCAGGCTGGTTCGACATGCGACTTACAGCAGCCACCTCGCGCAGCTGCCGTCGATGGAGTACATGGGCAGTACATATTCATTTACCCCGAAAGAATGCCCAGCAAGTTCACGGGATGCCAGATAGTTTGGACGGAATCGGGACACAAATGGATGGTCTATCGGTTTGAGAAGGGTTTGTTAGAGCAATTCACTGTTGACTACCCTCAACCCGTTCGGCCAGGGAATGTAAATCTTGACTGTCATTACAGAGACGGAAAGGCCCTGGAAAGAGATAACAAAGACTGTTTGTCCGAGGAACAAAGCAAGGGGTTCCCGCGCCTCGGTTCAATTCCAAAATTAATCCCTCCGCCAGAGAAAGACCCACGACGCTAGAAGTGGGGAATCAGATATCATGGTGGTCGGATTCGGCCAAGACCGGACCTGCGCTAATTCGGTAGCCCCCAAAGAAAGTCGACCTAGATGAAAACAACAATCTCAATCGCGCTACTGGTGTTCATTTACGCCAATGCTGCATTGGCAGGTAGCACTCCTTCATTTGAGAGCCTCCGCGCACAATCGCATAGGGATGCGCGCACACCAGAAGGGCTGGCTTGGGAGCAAAGAAATGCTCCGGAAGGTGGGGCTAAGTTAACCCCCGTCGTTAATGAGTGTCGAGAAATTGCGCCGGAAGGTAAGGACGATGGCTTCACGTTGCTGGTGAGTTTATCTAAGCATGGTATGCCTTTGAAGGTGCATGTTTCGACTCAAACTAAATTTGCCGAATGTGTGCGGTCGCGAGTCGAGGGCTTCATGTTTTCTGACGCTCCGTGGGAAGGCTACTGGCTGGAAATTAATATGCTGAAATGATGCATCTAAACACGAAATCTCTTTGAGTTGACAAGCTGGAACGGAAGCGTCTGCTGATGACCGAGTACAATCGGCCAGGAGCAGCCGCTAGAAGCATTACGTGGAGAATTTTATGGCCGAATTCGGCCCATTCGAAAGAGTGTACGTTGAGAATGATTGGTACGATGGACCACGGGAGGGAATTGCCGACATCGACGGGGTCCCCCATCGATATCAGTCTCTCTTTGACGAAAGTGAAGATGAGTATCTTTCGACCTTTGAAGTTTGGCCAGTCAGCCAGGATGAGTTAGAGCTGGAAATCGAGCAATGGGGCATATTCGTAAATTGGAATATGCGCTACGAGTCTGGTGAGGTCGACACAGAGTCTCATCCCGCGCATGGAGGACGTGACTTGCGGTGGGATCAGATAGTGGCGGCGCTTAAAGTTTTGCGGCAAGACGCACCCTCAAACGTAAGACATGCAAAAGCACAGATCAAGCCGGCCAACAAGGCGCATAGATACGAAGTATCTGGGCCAAATTATCTAATGAGCTGGAAGTTCCTTTAACGGCCAAAAGCAGAACTTGGAAATTGATGGCCTTTTTGCTTAAAAGGGAGTGCTCGTAAGTGCAGTTGAAAATTAAAGTTACATGCGGCGACGAAGTGAAATGGGCGGGCGCATCGCAAAGCGGACTAGTCTATTATGGCGGTCCACCTCCGGCGACAGGAATCTGGAAGCTGAGCATAGCTAAGATCGAAGACTACTTCGATTCGGCCTTGAAAAATTCTTCGTATGGCGACTCGGTTGAAACCTTTGTCCTTGGGTTTGAGATTGCAGAGTTAGAGGGCTGGGACGAATTTTTCACTTCGATGAGCCGCTATACTAGTTATCGACCAAAGACAAAAGCGCTGATCTCAGTTGGCCAGCTCAATTGGCCTGATGTGAAAGATCTTGCAGCGATTGAGCAATTTCAACGATTCTCTGAGATCCTGCTCGCAGCGATTGAACGCGTAGCTGAGATGAAGCGAAAACCAAAGGCGTTTGATTCGGCCGCGTTCTCGAAAGATGTTGCACGACTGCTGGCCCAGTGCCCGGTCGATGAGCTGGAAGTATTAGCAAGCTCGTAGGCTGTACTCGGCCAGGTGCGGTCGTTCAGTTAAGTAAAGAAATGAGCATGTATCGAAGCTTTTTGGCGTGGATGCCTATATTGTTCCTTTTGGCTTTGCAGTGTATTCCTGCGGCACATTGGTGTACCCCGATAAATCCTGGTGGAAGAGAACTTGCGTGCGGTTACGAGTATGCTGAAAAGGCGGTTAGATTCACCGTCGACTTGATGCAAATCTTCGGAGCGTGCGCATTTATTGCGACCGCCTGGCACGCGGTTCAGCGGCGACTTTCCGTGTTGGGACTATGTGGATTTGCTCTGTCGATCGTATTGGCTGGATTGATGATCTTCTTGAAGGTTCGATACGGCGTAGATGATTCGCCGTGACAGGTCAAAATCGGCCAGTTGCAGACTGTCGGTTCGCGCACCACCAATGTTATATTGCCAATTCGCGAAATGAATTGCGTTAGCCCATGAATGATTTTGACTATGTCATCGGCGTCCTTGAGCCGTGGATCGACAAATACATTGAGCAAGGCCCGGACGCTCTTTCACAAATTGAACGCATCGGTGTCGGGATTTGGATCTTTGAGGCCGAAGTGAACAATGGCGGCTTTGACCAATACTATTTCAACTCGGCGGGCAACCTGGCAATCCCGACCGTGCAGGCGCTAATTGATATTGGCGCCCCGAATACGTCGTCGTTGCTTGCGGCTGCAAATGCAGAATTCCCCGACTCGCATCCGCCAGTTGATCGAAGCGCCCGCCAGCGGTCACTTGATGAAATTCGAGATGCTGCTCGGTTTGGTGCACTGGAACAGGAATTCTATCGAGGTAGCGAAGACTTAACAGCTTTACTGGCCGGTTACCTCAGGAAGAACAACGGTTAGTTGGCAGTGGGCGGCCAGTTGCAGACGGTCCAAAAAATCGAAGGAGGATTTCTTGCTCCCAGAAATACCTAGTCAGTATGTCGAATACCTCGATGCCAATGGTGCCTTCGAGGGGGTTACCACCGATGAAGATTCACCGGGCTACGTTGCGCTTTGGACGATAGAAGAGTTTCCTGAGCATAATCGAGACATTGATGTCGAGACGCTTGCTCCGGGGTTTATCGCCTTCGCGGGAAATGGTGGTGGCGAAGTGCTAGCATTCGATACGTCAGGCATCGTGTATATGCTGCCGATGATTGGCATGGCATCCGACTGGGCAATTCGTGTGGCCGATAATTTTCAATCATTGGCAGAACGATTCGTACGTTGACGGCCAGAACCGGTCAGCGCGGGAAGGGCGGAAAATTATGATGCCGATTACTCACGACGCGGGGAGATAAATGGGACTGGGATTGTTGCCTTGGGAGCGTTTGCCTGCATGGCTACTTGGCCCCCTGTTTGTCGTAGTGGGCGTGTTTCTTTTGCTTCATGCTGAACCGCTTTCTTGGAGTCAGATTGAAGCCATTGGTTTCATTGTTGTGGGTATTGGCGTTTTCATTCACGGAGTCAAGAAGCTACTCGCAAAGCCCGCACCAGAAGCGAATGCCGACGAAATATAGACAGGTGTTACCGGCCAGCAGCAGTCACTGAGATTTTCGAATTGAATATAGAAGACATCCTTCATCAAATCGTCGAGAACGACTACCCAAGTGCGGGCGCGTTTGACGATGCCTTGGCGTCTTTCGGGGGCTCAAGAAAGGCTTTTTCTGAAAACTTTGCTAAGGAAGTAGCGCTGCGCTATCTTCAAGGGAATCTGGTTTTCGATATCGCCGATTGTGCGATAAATGCGCTGTCAGATTGGACGCCACTTGAAGATTTCTCGGCGTGCTGCTGGGCGATCTATCGGGCCTTCGACGAGGGAGAGTATTTGCATCGTGGGCAATCGGTCGGAACCAATGAAGAGCTATTCACTCGGCCATTGCTTAGGCAGGCAATGACTGATTTTTTCCCGGATGAAGATGGCTAACGGCCAAGAGCGGACCTCGTTCGCGACGACAACAACAGGAAACAACTTGACGATGCATTTATCAATGAAAGTCGTTGGAATTATCTCTTTTTCAGGCGCGATAATTATGGGAGCGCCGTATCCTGCGTTTGCTAGCGGTCCGAAATCAACTACCTGCGAATTGGTGTCCTCTCTTAACGATGGAGAATCCGGAGAAGAACGGTCTCACTCGACTGCACGGGCACTAATTAAGTATGTCGAAAAATATTGGGATGTCGCCACGTCGGAAAAACCTGAGAAATCTTCTATGTCACGTGTGCAGGACCCTTCTGGTGACGGCTCAGAACTTGATTTTCATAAGGTACAATTCGGGAGTTTTCAAGCGGGCTTTTATCGCTATCCAGATGGGACAGCGATGCCATCAGAGCTTTCGACAACATCCATAACGTTCAACCTTCCGTGTGGCCTGAAGGTAGGGCAAGCTCAGAAAAAGGTGCAAGCCGTTCTAGGGACGCCTACACAAGTTCAGCAAGAATCTTTTATTTATGGCACTGGTGGTGACCAAAACGGTGAGGTAATTTTTACCTTTAAACGAGGAAAGCTGAGCCAGGTCATGTGGGCCTATGACACTCACTAGCCGCATTTCTCTCGCTAGAGGATATTGGCTTCCCTCAGATACCGCAACCGGCCAGCAGCAGCCATTCCATATTTTCCAAGAGTTCTATGTTTCAGTACACCATTGACGACCCGATTGAGCTGCCCCTACAAACGTCAGTCGAAGTAACAATTTCGTTCCCGACCGGTAAACGTTGGCTTTTCTTCGTGACACCTGAGCTACTGAGTCGAGTGGGCGATGTTGTTGAGGGCGGGACGGCGAAAGTCCACTTGGGAGAATTGCACATGATCGTCGTTAGTGAAATCAGTGCACCGATCATTGATTCGGTACTTCGGGAATTGCATCGAGCTGGTGAACTAGAGCGTCGCACGCTTGCACTATCGATGGATTCTGGAACTTGAAACTGCCGATCCCGGCCAGAACCAGACACTCGAACATGAGGGAAAATGGAAACTGATTTCGAGATCACATGTAATGCCTTTGTGAGCAAAGAAGTTGACCGTCTCGCTCGACTTTCCCCGTGCGAGTTGATGCAATTGACTCAAAAGGGTGTGGAAGTAACTGTCGCAGATAAAGCAGCTAAGCTTTTTCATCACATCCTGGATTTTGGCGATACCCGACAAATCGGGGTGATACTTCTATTCCCAAGTAAGCTGGGCTTCGGTGGGTGGCAATTTCGAGGCGGTGTTAGAGTTCATTTGCGCAGCGAACGCATTTCCGATGCCGAAGCGTCTGAACTGTTCGACTTTCTGTAGGGCCAGTATCCGACTGTCTTCGGCCAGAAGCTGCCGTTGCGCCCTCGGCTTCCCTCCCCAGTTGATTGCAAATATGTCAAAATCGGTGCGCACCAGGTCGCTGCGACTTTTGTCGATTCTGTTAAACCTGTATGGAAACGCAGTAAATACTAAAGAAGCCCCGCCGTTGAAGGGCTTCCTTGGTTAAAAACAAGGGATGTTATATCGCAGACGCCCATGTTAACTCGGTATTTTGCGATCTATAAC
>Ga0102591_1003056_pt1 | contig 15973 bp, 17 predicted proteins | sample AraplaCol_mCL_r2_2_FD_76860 | JGI IMG/M metagenome (GOLD analysis project Ga0102591, IMG submission 76860) | Arabidopsis root microbial communities from North Carolina, USA - plate scrape MF_Col_mCL_r2 (SPADES assembly) (version 2) | ecosystem: Host-associated > Plants > Roots > Endosphere... | reverse complement strand
ACCTTGTTGCCGTTGACCGCCATATAGGCGTCGATGCCGGCCTTGAAGTTCTTGCCCTGCAGCGCGAACGGACCGGAGAACGGGCCGATGACGCCGACCTTGATGGTGTCTGCATAGGCCGTGCCGCTGAGCACGACGGCCGCAACGGCGGCCAGAAATAGCTTCTTCATTCTCTCTCTCCCTTTTTGGCGCACTCCCGCGCCGTATTCGCTAGCCGCCCAAAATTGAGCGTTAGCTTGTCATGCGAAATGGTGATGTAAAATGAAATAAATGCCGTAATCCATGACCTAGCGATTATGATTGTGCATCGAAGATGCGGAATTATCCTCGTCTCAGAATGGTAATCCCACATAATTCTCCGCGAGCGCCGTCGAGGCGGCGCGGGAATGGGTGAGATAGTCGAGCTCCGCCTCCTGGATTTTCTGGTCGAAATCACCGGTATCGGGAAAACGATGCATCATCGTCGTCATCCACCAGGAAAACCGCACGGCTTTCCACACACGGGCGAGCGCCTTCTGCGAGTAAGCGTCAATGCCACTATTCGAGCCTTCGCGGTAATGCTCGATCAGCCCGGAGAAAAGGTAATGGACGTCGCTGGCGGCAAGGTTCAATCCCTTGGCCCCGGTCGGCGGGACGATATGGGCAGCGTCGCCGACCAGGAAAAGCCGGCCGAAACGCATCGGTTCGGCAACGAAGGAGCGCAGCGGCGCAATCGATTTCTCGAAGGACGGCGCGGTCGCCAATGCCTCGGCATGATGCGTCGGCAGCCGCCGTCTCAACTCGTCCCAGAAGCGATCGTCGCTCCAGTCCTCGATCTTCTCGTCGAGCGTACATTGGATGTAGTAGCGGCTGCGGGTGGCCGAGCGCATCGAACAGAGCGCAAAGCCCCTTGGATGGTTGGCGTAGATCAGCTCATGGCTGACGGGCGCCACGTCGGCCAGGACCCCCAGCCAGCCGAAGGGATAGACCTTCTCGAAACTCCTGATCGCGCGTTCCGGGACGGCCTTGCGGCTGGCGCCGTGAAACCCGTCGCAGCCGGCGATGAAGTCACAATCGATGCGCTTGGCAACACCGTCTTTCACATAGGTGACGAAGGGAGAAGGGCCGTCGAAGTCGTGCGGCGCGACATCGACTGCATCGTAGATCGATAAGGAGCCGCTTACTTCGCGCCGCTCCATGAGATCGCGCGTCACTTCGGTCTGTCCGTAGACGGTGACGCGCCTGCCGCCGGTCAATTCGTGAAGGTCGATGCGATGGTCGCGTCCGTCGAAGGCCAGCGAGAAACCGTCATGCGGCAGCCCCTCGGCATGCAGCCTCGCGCCTGATTTGGCCTGATCCAGCAGCCCGACGGTGCCTTCCTCCAGAACGCCGGCACGAACCCGGCCGAGGATGTAATCCTTGTTCACACGATCGAGGATGACATTGTCGATGCCGGCTTCGGTCAGAAGCTGGCCGAGCAGCAGGCCGGATGGCCCCGAACCGATGATGGCGACCTGAGTTCGCAAATGCTGCCTCCCTGCATTTTTGCGTTTTGTCAGATTCTGCCGTGCCGCGCTTGCCGCAGCAATGGACATGCCGACCTTAAAATTGCACTAATCGAACATTGGTGTCGGCGAAGCCCCACGGAGCCCCATGAGCAGACAGGTCCCTACCTATGAACTCTACGGCGAAAAGACCGGGCGAGAACCGGATTTTTGGGTGCATTGCGAAACAATTCGCTCTCGCAGCAGTTTGCATCACTGGGAGATTCGCCCGCACCGCCACGAGAGTTTCTTTCAGATATTGTACATCGAGAGCGGTTCGGGCGATGCGATTTTCGGCGAAAAGAGCCATGCCATCCGTCCGCCGGCCATCATCACCGTGCCGCCCGGGCTCAATCACGGCTTTCGTTTTTCACGCGATATCGACGGCCTGGTGATCACCCTGTTGAGATCCCATCTCAGCCATCCGCCCGGCGACCGAAGCCAGCTCGGCGAATGGCTGGCGGCGCCGCATCTGACGCCGCTCGATCCCGATCATGCCGAGGCCGTCTATGTCATGCAGACGTTGAAGCGGCTGGGCGACGAATTCGAAAACCGCCGCAGCGGCCGCAATGAGGCGTTGGCCGCCTATGTCGCCCTGGCGCTACGGCTGACGGCAAGGATTTCCCATGAGGGGAATACGCATGAACTTCCGCTCAACGAGAACGAGCGGCGGATGGAAATGCTGAGCGAGCTCATTCAGCAGCATTTTCGATCGCACAAGCCCGCGTCTTTCTATGCCAGAGAGCTTGGGGTTTCGCCGACGCATCTCACCCGCATCGTCCGGTCGATGACCGGCAACACTCCCCACGAACTGATCGCCGGTAAGCTCGTCGAAGAGGCGAAACGCCAGCTCGTTTTTACGCTGGGCAGCGTTCAGGAGATCGGGTTTCGGCTCGGCTTTGCCGATCCCGCCTATTTCTCGCGCTTCTTTTTTAAGTATACGGGAGAAACGCCGCGGGTCTGGCGCATGAAGGAAAAAGTCCGGCTCGAACGTGCATAGGGTTTCGGCATTCCGGGTGCGACGCGTTCGCGGAGGGTCGCCCGGTGGGGATCGCCTTACCAGGCTTCGACGCCGTCTTCCGTGTTGCGGGGGCGTTCGTCGGCGCGGGTCTCGTATGCCTTGCGCTCCCCAGCTGGCTTGACGGTATCGGCTGAGCCATCCGGCCGGGCTTCGGGCGTCATGTAGAAAGCGAGCGCCTTTTCCAGCCGGGCGGCGGTGAGCGTGGCAGCGAAACCCTTCATGTCGTTTCCTCGGTCAGTGGCTTAGAGCTTTCCCAAGACACATAGCCTACGATATGGCCATTCTGGAACAGCGCCCTGATCGTTTTCACCAACTTTAGACCGTCGCTTGACGATTGCTCCCGCCGGATAATCTTCTCCGACCAGGTCCGCGCGACTCTGTTTGGTTTTGGCTTCACGCCGTCGGCCATGTCCAGTTCCGCACAATCTCGCTGTAGATGCCTTCGAGATAGGTGTTGGCGACCATGCCCGGCCCGCCATGGCCGGGGCCGCACATGTAGATGATATCGAGGTCGCGGGCGCGGATCAGGCGGTTCAGATGCGCATAGATGAAGTTGAGGCCGGGTGTCGTGCCCCAATGGCCGAGCAGGCGGGGCTTGATGTGCTCTGGTTTCAGCGGCTCGCGCAGCAGCGGATTGGACAGCAGATAGATCTGGCCGATGGAGAGATAATTGGCGGCGCGCCAATAGCGGTCGATCAGAGTGAGTTCGGCATCGGTAAGAGCGGCGGTCGAGACATGCTTTTCCATGGGTTTCTCCCGTTCGAAAATGTCTTCAACGTCAATTCTACCGGCGGATGCCGGCAAGCTGTTGATCTGGATCACCCGCCGCGAAGAAGAGACAGCGCCTCGTCAGCGATGACCTGTTCCTCATCGGTGGCGATGACATGGGTGGCGATGCGGCTTTCCCTGGTGCTGATCGTAAAATCATTGGCGGCATTGGCCTTTTCGTCGATTGCAAGGCCAAGCCAAGACAGCCGCTTGGCCACGCCGGCGCGGATCTCCGGTTGATGTTCGCCGATGCCGGCGGTGAAGACGATGGCGTCAAGCCCCTTCAGCGTTGCCGCCATGCGGCCGATTTCGCCGGCAATGCGCAGTGTGAAGAGGTCGATCGCCTGGCGCGCCTGCGGCCGGCCGTCCTTCAACAGCTCGCGTGTATCGGCGCTGATGCCGGAGACGCCAAGCAGGCCGGATCGGTGATAGAGCAGGTCTTCGATCTCCTCGAAGGACTGTTTCCTCTGACCGGCCAGATGCAAGATGACGCCGGGATCGAGCCAGCCGGGGCGCGTCGCCATCGGGATGCCATCGAGCGTCGAAAAGCCCATGCTGCAATCGCGGCTGATGCCGCCATCCAATGCACAGAGGCTCGCGCCGCTGCCGAGATGGGCGACGACCACCTTTGCCGCGCGCGGCGCCTTGCGGCGAAGCTCTCCGGCGATGAATTTATAGGAAAGGCCGTGGAAGCCGTAACGCTTGATGCCCTCGTCATGCAGCGCGCGGGGAATGGCGAAGCGGCGAACGAGATCGTCCTGCGTGGCGTGGAAGGCGGTGTCGAAGGAGGCGGTCTGGGCAAGATGCGGTTTCAGATGCTTGAGCGCGCGGATGAAACGCAGCGCCTGCGGTTGGTGCAAGGGCGCAAGCGGGGTCAGCGCATCGATGGCATCGATTGCGGTGGCGTCGAGGGCGATCGCCCTGGTGAAGCGGTCGCCGCCATGGACGACGCGGTGGCCGGCAGCGTGCGCGGCGGTCATGTCGAAATGATAGGAGAGAAGCGCGAAAGTCTCATCGATGACGCCGTGCAGATCTTCTGTCACCTCGGCCTTCATCGGAATCTCGAAGGTCTGCGGCCCTTTCGTCAGGCCGAGCGACAGCGGTTCGGCGCGGAAATCGATCACGCCCTTGCCGATGCGCCGTGCCTTGCCGCCGTCTATCGCGAAGATGCCGATCTTAACGGTCGAGGAGCCGGTGTTGAAGGTCAGCAGCAGGCCGGTCGATGACATGTCTTCTAAGACTCCGCGCGGGTGTGAGATGACCGAACTTAGCGTCGGATGTCCAGGCGGGAAGGATTTATTCGCTCGGGGCGCGCTTTGTTGCTGCATAGACAACCATCGTCCGCCGCTTGGGATCATAACGCGGCATCTTTTATGGAGGCGAGGGTACCAGGCGCATCACCGTCAATATCGTCGGACATCAGTGCTTACGGGCGGTTCTGACGCTGCCGGCCTCGATCGCGATCGCCTTCGTGCTCTTCGTGATCATGCGTCAGGTTTTTTCGGGCGTCCCGTCAGGCCGTGGAGGCCAGGCTGGCATTGCGATCGCTGATGAAGATGCCCGCCTCGGCGGCGGGCATCGCCTTGCCGAAGAGATAGCCCTGGCCGATGTCGCAGCCGAGCTGCAGCAGGAAGGCGAGCTGGCCGTGCTCCTCGATGCCTTCCGCAGTCGTCTTGATGTTGAGGCTCCTGCCGAGGCCGAGCATGGCGCGGACGATCTTTTCCTGGCGCTCCTCGTCGCGATAGGTGGCGATGAAGCTTTTGTCGATCTTGATCTTGTCGAAACGATAGCGGGCGAGCTGGGCGAGGCTCGAATAGCCCGTGCCGAAATCGTCGAGTGCGATCTGGATGCCGGCGGCATGCAGTTCGTCGAGAATGAGGGCGGCGACGGCGGGATCCTGGATCAGCGCGTTTTCGGTGATCTCCACTTCCAGGCGCTGCGGTGGCAGCCGGCTTGCCGAAAGCACCTTCAGAATGCGCGACGTCAACAATCTGTCTTCCATCTGCACCGGCGAGACGTTGAAGGACAACGTCACATGCTCCGGCCAGGTGAGGGCATCGCTGCAGGCCTGGGCGAGAAGATCCTCGAACAATGCGGTGATCATGCCGGTTTCCTCGGCGATATCGATGAAGACCGGCGGCGGGATGTTGACGCCGTCGTCGCCGATCCAGCGCGCCAGCGCCTCGAAGCCGCAGAGCTGGCCGGTCTTCAGGTCGATCAGCGGCTGATAGAAGGGCTTGATCGCCTTGTTGGAGATTGCGGCGCGCAGCCTGGTTTCCAACGCGGCGCGTTCCGTAACCTTGTCCTGCATCGAAGGTTCGAAGACGAAATAATGGTTGGGCCCGCGTGATTTCGCCTCGTACATGGCGAGGTCGGCACGGTGGGCGGCATCTTCCAGCGGTTCGGCTTCCTCGACCCAGCGGTCATAGCCGACGCTGGCGCCGACTTCGACGGCAAAACCATCGATATGGATCGGCCGGGTGACGGCCTGGATCAACAGCCTGGCAAAACGCTCCTCGCGCTGCGCCGTCAGGGCGAAGGCGACGATGATGAATTCGTCGCCGCCGAAGCGGTAGACGCAATCGGCATTGCCGAGCGCGCAGATGCGTCTGGCAACCTCGATCAACAGGATGTCGCCGCCCTTGTGGCCGACGAGGTCATTGACCTTCTTGAAGCCGTCGAGGTCGACGGAGAAGATGGTGACGTTGCGGTCCCACTCCTCGATCTCCGCCTCGTCGTCCTTGATCGGCCGTGAGAGGATCTTGCGCTCGAAGGCGTAGCGGTTCGGCAGCTTGGTCAGATGGTCGTGGGTTGCGGTCCAATCGGCCTTCGACTGGGCGGTGGCGCGCAGTTCCATTTCCTTACGCAGATCGGCGATGCGCAGGACCGAATAGATGAAGCTCATGGCGCCGGCGATGCCGAGCGCCAGAACGAGCTTGTCGGCGCCGTACTCGCCGAAGCCGATCATGAAGGAGACCAGGCTGTCGTCGAGCTGCAACAGCGTGCCGAGGAGCCAGAGGGTTACCCCAAATCCGACGATCGACACGCATTGCCTTCCGGCCCTGCTTTGGAAAAACACCGGCATTATGCCTTCTCCATCTCCCACCATTCGCGGAGATATCACGAAAGTCTGAATGTTTGTTGAAACCAGAAGGCGAATTATCGGAGGCAGCAGCCTGTTGCTGTGCCGCTGAGAGACCGACGGGCTTGGGGGAATTGGGCGTCGTCGTAAGGGCGATCCCGGTTCAGGAGACTAGTCGACGCGGGAAAGAACGAAGGCGAGCGTGCTAATGCATCGCTCGCCCTTTCTCGTGCTTCAGGCGGTGGCGATCAGCAGCGGAACGCTGACGATGAGACCAACCAGAACCGTGACTGTGGCGAGACGCATGAAACGCAGCCGTCGCGTGCGCTCGCCACTCCAATCATATGTCATTCTTCCATCTCCTTGGGACAAGGAAGTAGTCCCCGCGAAACCGGGTTCAACAGAGATGACGCGATTTGCTTGTGCAAGGCTGGATAAGAATCAGCAGTTTCTAATGCTGGAAGCGCAGCGACCAGCGCAGTCCGTTGCTGGTCATGCGAACGATGGCGAGCGGCTCGACGTCGCTCAGCCAGAAAGAGGAGAGCGGCGCCTGAAGCACATGGGTGACCGCCGCCCGGATGACGGCCGCGTGGCTGACGGCGATCACATGGCCGCCGAGGGCGGATTCACTGTCCATCCAGCCGGCGACGCGGGTGCGCAGATCAACAAAGCTCTCGCCGCCATGCGGGGCCGCTTCCGGATCGCTCATCCAGGCCATGAGGTTCTCCGGCTCTTCGGCCTCTATCGCCGCGATCGACCTGCCGGCCCACCGGCCATGGTCGCAGTCACGAAGTGCGAGGTCTATCCTGGCTTCGAGGTGGAGCGCTTTCGCTGTCTGGCGGGCACGCAAAGCGGGGCTCATGGCAATGCGGTCGGCGCGCGGCGGGGCGGCCATTTTGCTGGCTTCTTCCGCCGCTTTGCCTTCCAGCGGTTCGTCGAGCGGGAACAGCGCCTTGCGGTTCGCCGTCGTCGCGCCGTGGCAGATCCAGGTGAGGCGCGTGTTCACAGTCGTTCTGATCTCCCGGAATGCGGCTCCGGCGCCGCGCGTCTTTTCGAGAGGCGCAAGGGACGCTGTAGCAGGTTGAATGGCTCCATAATGTATCCCTGAATCAATTCCGATTTAAGGAATTATGCAGCAGGACGCCTCTCTGCCGGCTTGTGAAGTTTCGTTGACAGTCTCTTCGGCGTGCAGATATAACCGTGCCGTTGCGGGTTTGGAAGCCGGTGTAAGTCCGGCGCGGTCGCGCCACTGTGACCAGCGTGTCGAAAGCTCTTCGCGCTGGAAGTCAGACCCTACTGCACAAGCACTCTTTCGACTGAACGCGTCATTCCCGGAGGAATATATGTCTGACACCACTTTCGCGCCCGTTGCGGTACCGGCGCCGATCCCTGTAGGCGAGATCCTGCCCTGGGCGATCTTTGGCGGCCTGCTGATGCTGATCGTCCTCTATTTCGTCGGCACCGAGGAAGGCGCGATGGCGCTGTTCAACGGCATGTATGTGCACGAATTCGTGCATGACGGCCGTCATCTCCTCGGCTTTCCCTGCCACTAAAGCGCGTCGCGATCTTTCAGATTCGCTCGTCGCGCTTTAGGTTTTCGTTTTTACGCATGTCGTTATCGCAAAACCGCTGCACACTTTTGCGCGACATGCTTTAAGGGAGTTCCTGACATGGTTGGAAACCTTCTGCTTCGCGGCATGCTCGCGGGCCTGATTGCTGGCATCCTCGTTTTCGCTTTCGCCCATACTTTCGGTGAGCCGCTGGTCGATGCGGCGATCGCCTTCGAGGAAGCAAGCGCCCAGGCGGCCGGCGAAGCTGCCGAACCTGAAATCGTCAGTCGCGCCACGCAGGCCGGTCTCGGCCTTTTCACCGGCGTCATGGCCTACAGCGTCGCTGTCGGCGGGCTCTTCGCACTTGCCTTCGCTTTCGTACACGGCCGTTTCAGCAGCCTTTCGGCGCGTGGCACCTCAGCCGTCATCGCCATTGCCGCCTTCGTGGCGATCGTCATCGTTCCCAGTATCAAGTATCCGGCCAACCCGCCGGCGGTCGGCAATCCCGACACGATCGGCGTCAGGACCGAGTTGTTCTTCCTGATGATCGTCGTCTCGCTCGCAGCCCTGATTGCCGCGGTGGCGCTGTCTCGCCGCCTTTCCGAGCGCTTCGGTCTCTGGAATGGCGCGATCATCGCCGGCATTGTCTATCTCGTCTTCATCGGCGTCGTGCTCTATCTGCTGCCGCCGATCAACGAGGTGCCGGAGAACTTCTCGGCGATGGTGCTCTGGCGGTTCCGCACGACCTCGCTTGGCATGCATGTGATCCTCTGGGCAGCCTTGGGGCTGGCCTTCGGAGCGCTTGCCGAAAAGCGGCTTGCAGTTAAGGGCGGGCAACGAGGTCGGCCGGCAACGGCATTTCACTGAAAGCATCGAAGGGCGCCGCTTTGCCGGCGCCCTGAACTTTGGGAGCTAGCCCGACTTTTTCGAGCGAGTATGAAAAGCAGCAGAACCACACCACTCCTGTCGGCGGCGTTAATCACGGCCGCCTTTTTGTGTGTGGTTGCCGGAAGCGCTTCTGCTCATAGCCGCAGCGATGGCGGCAGCCATGCAGGCCTCAATATCCCGGAGATTTCCCATGGCGAGATGGCTGTCATGTTTGACTATCGCAGTGGGATTATCGACCTTGCATCCCGCGCAGTCGATACGAACGAGCCGTTCCGGCGCGTTCTGAACTATGCCGAAATCCAGTATTCCTACTGCCTATGGGGCCGGATGCCGGGCAGTGTGACCGATGAGCAAAGCCCGTTCAACGAATGCGCCCATGCCTATCTCGCGGCGGCCAAGGCGGTCTTGCTTTCGATGCGTGAGATGCCGCGGGAGAGAGCTGCGGCGGATGAAATCATTTCCGCGGTCGATGCCGATATGGTGCGGCGCGGTCTTGCGCTCATCACCTGTCGGTTCAGCGGCGAGGCCTTCAACACTGCTGATATCGTCAAGCCACGCTGGAGCGGGATACCATTCCATGCCGCCAGCATGGCGTCGCTGACGGGGCTTGCCTCCTTGTTCGGCTTTAGCGTGTTTGCGCTTCGCCGTTTCTCGCGGCCGAAAGCTCAATCGTCGGAATAGCGCTGCTCGCGCCAGGGATCGCCATAGATGTGATAGCCGTTCTTTTCCCAGAAGCCGGCCTGGTCGGCGGGCATCAGCTCGATGCGGCGCAGCCATTTGGCGCTTTTCCAGAAATAGAGATGCGGCACGACGAGGCGCATCGGGCCGCCGTGCTCCGGCGTCAGCGGCAGGCCTTCCCAGGCGGTGGCAAGGATCGCGTCTTCGGCGGCGAAATCGGAAAGCGGCAGGTTGGTGGTATAGCCGTCATAACTTGTCAGCATGACGTAAGCTGCTTCCGGCTTGGGCATGGCGAGATCAAGCAGATCGCGCGTCGAAACGCCCTTCCATTTGTTGTCGTAGCGCGACCAGGTGGTGACGCAGTGGATATCGCTGACCCCAGTGCTCTGCTCGATCGCCTGGAAGGCAGTCCAGGTGAGGGTAAGCGGCGTTTCGACGAGGCCGCGCATCTCGAGCCGCCAGGAATCTGTGGAGATGACAGGCTGCTGGCCGAGATCGAGCACCGGCCAGTTCTTGACAAGGTGCTGGCCAGGCGGCAGGCGCTCGGCTTCGGGACGGCTGATGCGGCCGGTCAGGAACTTGCCCTCGGCCGCCCAACGGCGCTTGGATGTGGTGAGCTTACTGTCGGCGGGCGTCTGGTCGTCGCTCATGGGCGGGGCCTCCTTGCGGTGCAGCAATAGGACATCCGCCCCTGCCGGGTGTCAAGTTTCGGCAGGCCCTTGGAAATCCCTGTCCACCCCCATAGAGCGCCGCGCGTCCGGCAGGGAGCGCTAAGGACGCTCTATCACTTTGAATTGGCGCATAATCCTTTCCGAAAATCGATTCCGATTTTCGGGGTTATGCGTTAACTTGAGCCGTCGGGTATGCCTCGCTGGGGAGTGGAGGCAGAAAGGGGAGGAGCCGGATCTGTCTTCGAGATATCGTGCGATAGCGGCTTTGCTGGTGGTGCCGCTGATCATCTTCGCCTTCTTCACTTATGGGAGCGCGATTGCGACGCGCGCCTATATGGAGGAGGCTTCGGCACAGGCAGGAACGGCGCTGCGGCTTGCCGTTTCGGCACTCAGCGGCCATCTCAACCGCTACGAGGCGCTGCCGGCGCTGATCGCCGATCACGACGACATCAAGGAATTGGTGAGCGCGCCCGAGGATGCGGCGCTGCGCGATGCGGCCAATCTCTATCTCAAGGAGATCAACGGGCTGCTGAAATCCTCCGACATCTATGTGGTCAAGCCGGATGGAGAGACGATCGCGGCCAGCAATTACGATGGGCCCGGAAGCTTCGTTGGGCAGAATTTCAGCTACAGGCCCTATTTCCAGGATGCGATCGAAGGCCGGCAGGCGCGCTTCTACGCGCTCGGCACCACCTCGTTGAAACGCGGCTATTATTTCGCTGCGCCGATCCGGACCGGTGCGGATATTCGCGGCGTCATCGTCTTCAAGGTCGATATTGATATGATCGAATCCTCCTGGGGCGGCGGCGAATACAAGATCTTCGTCTCCGATCCCGAGGGCATTATCTTCATGTCCGGCAGCCCGGAATGGCTTTACGGCGCGATCCTGCCGCTGACGGCGGACCGCATCGCACGCACGGAGGCCTCGCGGCGCTATGCCAATGCCAGGCTGGCGGCGCTGCCAGTGACGCGACATCACTTCGAGCAGCATGAGCTGATGACGCTGGCCGGCGAGCGCGACTCGAGCGAATATCTGGTGCTCTCGCATTATATGCCGGCCGAGGAGTGGACGGTGAACGTGCTGATGGAGACGAGTTCCATCCGCGCCCAGGCGCGCACGGCGCTTGCCGCCGTGTTTCTTATTCTCTGCATTGCAGGGCTTACGGTGGCCGTCCTTCGCCAGCGGCGGGCGCGGCTTGCCGAGCGCATGCAGTTGCAAGCGGAGGCCCGCAACGAACTGGAACAGCGCGTCGAGGAGCGCACGGCCGATCTTGCGCGCGTCAACAGCCGCATCGAGGAGGAGATCGCCGAACGGCGGCTGACCGAACAGCAGCTCCGCCAGACACAAGCCGACCTCATCCAGGCGGGCAAGCTTGCCGGCCTCGGACAGATGTCGGCTGCCCTTTCGCACGAGTTCAACCAGCCGCTCGCCGCCGCCAAGACCTATACGGACAGTGCCTCCGTCCTCATCGACCGTGGGCGGACGGAGGAGGCGCGGGATAATATCCGGCGGATCGGTGGGCTGATCGACCGCATGGCTGCGATCAGCCGGCACCTGCGCAACTTCGCCCGCAAGCCGAACGAGAAGCTCGGGTCGGTGTCTCTCGACGAGGCGATGCATGATACGCTCGAGATCATTGCCTGGCGGCTGAAGGCGGCGGACGCCGAACTCCTGCTGGATCTCGGGCCGCGTCAGCCGGTTGTGCGCGCCGGTTCGGTGCGTCTGCAGCAGGTGCTGGTGAATGTGATTTCCAACGCGGCCGATGCGGTGGAAGGGCTGGATGACAGACGCATCGAGGTTTCGGCCTTCGAGGAGGCCGGCAAGGTGGTGCTGACAGTGCGGGACCATGGGCCCGGCGTGCCGGCGGCGATCGCCGAGCGTATCTTCGATCCCTTCTTCACGACGAAGGGTGTCGGCAAGGGGCTCGGCCTCGGGCTTTCGATCTCCTACAACATCATCAAGGATTTCGGCGGCAGCCTTGCTGCTGCCAATCATCCCGAAGGGGGGGCGGTGTTCCGCATCGAGCTGCAATCGGCGGCAGGGCTGATGCCGGAGGCGGCGGAATGAACGATGCGAAGATCCTGCTGGTCGACGACGAGGAGGAACTGCGCCGCTCGACGGCGCAGGCGCTGGAGCTCTCCGGCTTCAGCGTCGAGACCTATTCGAACGGCGACCATGTGCTGGAGCTGATCGGCTACAGCTTCCCCGGCGTGGTCGTCAGTGACATCCGCATGCCGGGCATCGACGGCATGACGCTGATGCAGAAGATCCGCGAGCTCGACCCGGAGGTGCCGGTCATTCTCGTCACCGGGCACGGCGATGTGCAGCTTGCGGTGAAGGCGATGCGCGAAGGCGCCTATGATTTCATCGAGAAGCCGTTCACGCCCGAGATGCTCGCCGGCGTCATCCGCCGGGCGATGGAGCGGCGCGGCCTCGTGCTCGAAAACCGGCTGTTGAAAGCGGTCGCCGGCAAGCGCGACGATATCGAGGCGCGGCTGCCGGGTCGCACGCAGGTGATGGTGGATTTGCGCTACCGCATCCGGGCGATCGGGGCGAGCGATGCCGATACGCTTATCGTCGGAGAAACGGGTGCCGGCAAGGAGGTTGTGGCGCGTGCGCTCCACGACATCAGCGCTCGGGCGAGCCGGCCGTTTATCGCGATCAATTGCGCCGCACTGCCGGCAAACCTGATCGAGAGCGAGCTTTTCGGCCATGAGGTGGGGGCCTTTCCGGGTGCGGTGAGGCCGCGTTACGGAAAATTCGAACATGGGCGCGGCGGCACGATCCTGCTCGATGAGATCGGCTCAATGCCCTTCGACCTGCAGGCGAAGTTTCTGCGGGTGCTGCAGGAACGGGTAATCTCACGGCTCGGATCGAACGAAGTGGTGGCGCTCGACGTGCGCTTCATCGCGACGAGCAAGGTCGATCTGGAGGCGGAGGTGGCGGCGGGGCGTTTTCGCGCCGACCTCTTCTATCGGCTGAATGTCGCGACGCTGCACGTGCCGTCGCTGTCGCAGCGGCGGGCGGATGTTCCGCTGCTTTTCCTGCAGCTGGTGAGGGAAGCGGCGGCCCGCTATGGCCGCGACGAGATGGCCGTGCCGCCGGACGTGATCTCCGATATCGCTCAGCGCGACTGGCCCGGCAATGTGCGTGAATTGAGGAACGCCGCAGACCGTCTGGTCCTCGGTCTCGACAATGGCGGGCGCCAAGCCGAGGAGGCGACCGGGCTTGCTGAGCGTGTCGCCGAATTCGAACGAGGGGTCATTGCCAGCGCGCTGGTGGCCCATGGAGGCAGCCTCAGGCCGGTCTATGAGTCGCTCGGCATTTCCCGGAAGACGCTCTACGAAAAGATGCAGAAATATGGTCTCGACAAGCGGATGCTGACCACCGAAAGTTAGCCATTTTCGGAAGGAGCATGCTTTTCGAAGTGACGATTCCGGCGGCTGGCCGCGCATTCTCTCCAACCTCAAGGCGCTGATCGAGACCGGCGAAGTGGTACTGCCTCAGAAAAGTAAGGGTGTGGCTACAGTGCGATGGGTGGATTCCCACCCATCGCACTGCCTGTTTGTTTCCGAATCGACCCATGCTGCATCGCACTGTCGCAAAATCGTCTTTCGAAAGCGGCTGTAATGATTGCGGGTCGATTTTTCCCGGCGGCAAATAGGTCATCCCCGGCGCGGAGGATGTGTCGGCGGGCTTGCTTATTTCATCAGGGAGGAAACGATGAAAATTCTGAAGGCCATGCTCGGCCTGACCGCGGCTGCCGCGGTCTCTGTTCTCGCCAGCGTCGCTTCGGCGCAGACCTATCCCGAGCGCACCATCACCATGGTCGTGCCCTTTGCGGCCGGCGGCCCCACCGATACCGTCGCGCGCCTGGTCGCCGAATCCATGTCGAAGGATCTCGGCCAGCAGATCGTCGTCGAAAATGTCGGTGGCGCGGGCGGCACGCTCGGCGCCGGCCGCGTGGCGAATGCCGATCCCGACGGTTATACCATCCTGCTGCACCATATCGGCATGGCGACCAGCGCCACGCTCTACCGCAAGCTTGCCTATGACACGCTCGGCGCCTTCGACTATGTCGGCCTCGTCACCGAGGTGCCGATGACGATCGTTGCCCGCAAGGACATGGAGCCGGCCGACCTCAAGGGGCTGATCGATTACATCAAGGCCAATAAGGACAAGGTAACGGTCGCCAATGCCGGAATCGGTGCGGCCTCGCATCTCTGCGGCATGATGTTCATGAGCGCCATCCAGACGCCGCTGACGACCGTTCCCTACAAGGGCACCGGCCCTGCCATGACCGATCTGCTCGGCGGCCAGGTCGACGTCATGTGCGACCAGACGACCAACACGACGAAGCAGATCCAGGGCGGCACGATCAAGGCCTATGCCGTGACCTCGCCCAAACGCCTCGACGTAATGAAGGACATTCCGACTGCCGTCGAAGCCGGCCTGCCGGGTTTCGAAGTCGGTATCTGGCACGGCATCTATACGCCGAAGGGCACGCCGGCTGAGATCAACGAACGTCTGTCGAAGTCGCTGCAGGTGGCGCTGAAGGATCCGAATGTCGGCGCCCGCTTCGCTGAGCTCGGCACGACGCCATCCTCCGACGCTGATGCGACGCCGGCTGCGCTGAAAGCCAAGCTCGAGAGCGAGATCGCCCGCTGGAAAACCGTGATCGAGGCTGCCGGCGAATATGCCGACTGAGGATTATCCTCGTCCAGGATATGCCGGATGAGCCCTTCACTCTAACCCTCTCCCCGCATGCGGGGAGAGGGTGCCGGCAGGCGGATGAGGGGCAATCGCATCAGCAGCGCGTCACGAACCATCTCCAACCCCAGGAGACACCATGAAATCCATCAGTTTCGATACCACCAATGCGATCTGCGGCGCGCTTTTCGTCGCGACCGGTGCATTCTTCGCCATCCAGTCGCTGGGGCTCGACCTCGGCACGGCAGTGCGCATGGGGCCCGGTTATTTTCCCCTCGTGCTTGCCTGTGTGCTCGTGCTTCTCGGCGCGATCATCTTCATTCAGGCACTCCGCGTCGAGGGCGAGCCGATCGACCCGTTTGCCTGGCGCGGCATGCTCTTCATCCTGCCGGCGCCGGTGTTCTTCGGGCTGACGGTGCGGGGGCTCGGATTTGCGCCGGCGCTGTTCTTCACCGCCTTCATCGCCTGCTTCGCATCGCAAAAGATGAACGTGGTGTTTGCCATCGTCCTCTCGCTGCTGCTGACTATCTTTTCGGTGGCGGTCTTCAGCTACGGGCTCGGCTTGCCGTTCGAGCGCTTCGGCCCCTGGGTCCGGTTCTAGGAGACGATGATGGATCTTTTCAGCAATCTCGCGCTCGGCTTTGCGACGGCCGGAACTCCGGAAAACCTGTTCTTCTGCCTGATCGGCGTGCTGCTCGGCACGCTGATCGGCGTGCTGCCCGGCATCGGCGCCACGGCGACGATCGCCATGCTCTTGCCGATCACCTTCCAGCTCGAGCCGGTCTCCTCGCTCATCATGCTCGCCGGCATCTATTACGGCGCGCAGTATGGTGGTTCCACGACGGCGATCCTGATCAACATGCCGGGCGAATCCTCTTCGGCCGTCACCGCGATCGACGGTTACCAGATGGCCCGCAAGGGCAGGGCGGGGGCAGCGCTTGCGATCGCGGCGCTCGGCTCGTTCTTCGCCGGCACCGTGTCGACCTTTCTCGTCGCGATCTTCGCGCCACCGCTCACCGCAATCGCGCTGCAATTCGGTTCAGCGGAATATTTCTCGCTGATGATCGTCGGTCTCGTTTCC
>Ga0102591_1003052_pt1 | contig 16010 bp, 13 predicted proteins | sample AraplaCol_mCL_r2_2_FD_76860 | JGI IMG/M metagenome (GOLD analysis project Ga0102591, IMG submission 76860) | Arabidopsis root microbial communities from North Carolina, USA - plate scrape MF_Col_mCL_r2 (SPADES assembly) (version 2) | ecosystem: Host-associated > Plants > Roots > Endosphere... | reverse complement strand
CCCTTCTCCAATGCGTCGACAAGATCCTCGTGCTCAAGGAGGGCACTGTCGCCATGTTCGGGGAAAGGATCGAGGTGCTGCAGGCGCTTTCCAAGAACAACGGCAATAACGGTCAACAAGCACCGCGCATCGAAGGATGAACGACATGGGACGGAAAAAGCAGGAGACGACCGGTCCGGTGCAGCTCGAATGGTATAGCGACGTGCCGCGCTCGATCCGGATGCACAGCATCGTCGGGCTGACGGTTCTCTTCACCTCGTTCGGAGGCTTCGGCTTCTGGGCGGCGACGGCACCGCTTGCTTCCGCTGTTATCGCGCAAGGAAGCTTCGTCGCGACCGGCAACAACAAGATCGTCCAGCATCTGGAAGGCGGCATCATCAGGGAGATGCGCGTCAGCGAGGGCGATACGGTCAAGGAAGGCGATATCCTGCTGACCCTCGATCCCACGGCATCCCGCTCGAACGAGCGGATGCTGCAGCTTCGCCGGCTGCGCCTGGAAGCTGTCGTCGCAAGGCTCCGCGCCGAAGCGCAGGGCCTGCGCGAATTCCAGCTTCCCGATATCGTGATGAAAGAGGCAAGCGATCCCGACATCAACGCGATCATCCAGAGCCAGAACGTCGTCTTCCACAGCAAGCAGATCAAGCTCGAGGAGCAGCTCAATCTGATCGAGAAGAACATCAAGTCGCTGGAATACCGTTTCGCCGGCTATAAGGGCCAACGAGAATCCTTTGAAAGGCAATTGTCGTTGCTGACCGAGGAACGCGATTCCAAGGCCCGACTGGTCAAGGTCGGCTATATGCGCAAGACGGATCTTCTGGCCATCGAACGGGCGATCGCCGATGCGATGGGCGACATTGCTCGACTGAACGGTGAGCTCAACGAGAGCGAGGCGGAGATCGCCAAATTCCGCCAGGAAGCCGTCATCGCCGTCAACTCCAATAAGCAGGCGGCACTCGATGCACTCGAGACCGCCGAAACCGATCTGGACAGCGTGCGCGAACAGATGCGGGAGGCCGCCGGCGTGCTCGAACGCACCACCATCCGTTCGCCGGTGTCGGGCACGGTCGTGCGCTCCTATTTTCACACAGCCGGCGGTGTCATCACGACAGGCAAGCCGATCATGGAGATCCTGCCGGCGCATGTGCCGCTGATCCTGGAAGCGCAGGTGCTGCGCACCTCGATCGATCAGCTGCATGAGGGCGAAACGGCCTCGATCCGCCTCACGGCGCTCAATCGGCGCACGACCCCTGTTCTGCAGGGCAAGGTCTTCTATGTCTCAGCTGATTCGATCGAGGAAAATTCGGGAGCTTCAGTCAAGGACGTCTATATCGTCCGCGTCGGAATACCCGATTCCGAGATTGCACGGGTGCACAATTTCCATCCCGTTCCCGGCATGCCGGCCGAAGTGCTGATCCAGACGTCGGAACGCACCTTCTTCGAATATTTGAGCAAACCAATCACCGACAGCATGTCGCGGGCTTTCAAGGAACGCTGATCGCCCGCGATCCGGTAAGTGCGACGGACTTGCCCGTTGTTCTGATGTAATGTCCATATGCCATCCTTCATGGATGGATCCCCTCCGGGGAGAAAGGGTCAAGCATGGCGGCGATGTCCGATGTCCTGCTGCGGGTCGGCCGGCTGAACTATGTCTGGACGAACACCGAAAGCCTGCTGATCTACATCATCGCCCATCTTCTCCGGGTCGAAAAGGAAGCAGCAATCGTCGTGTTCCTGACGCTCAACACGACGCGCGCCCGGATCGACCTCATCGAACGGCTTTCCAAACTCGCTTCGACATCTCCTTCCGACCGCAAGGCGATCCTTTCGGCCATGTCGCGGCTGAAGAAAGAATCCAAGACACGCAACAAATACAATCACTGCATTTATTCCTTCGACGATAAGGGAGAGATCTCGAGCACGCAGCTGATGCGGCTCGTCGAGGACGACAAGGAGATCCGTTACGGCAAGATCGAGCAGATGGACGCACGCGAGATCGACCTTCTGGAAAAGTCGATCGCCGAAATCGTCGCCATCAGCCGGACGCTCTGGGCCTTCATCCATGCGAGCCCGCAGATCGCCGGTGAGCTCTGATCTAATTCTTATGTATGCATGTTCTCAAAACCGCTGCACACTTTCGGGCGATGTACATTGAAGCGCGCCGTCCTCCAAGAGGCGGCACGCTCTATCACTTTGAATCTATGCATGATTTTCACCAAAAACGGTCGCGATTTTGGGTTATACGCCGGCTCCGGACTAATCACATTTAGGTCCTGCAAATCATCCGGACGGTTTATTTGAAGATCGGTGTTTGCCATTAGAATGAAACCTCCCGAGTGACGTATGGGGTATTGGGGGGCGGCATGCGCATAGATATCATCGACACCATTGCCGGGCTCGAGGCGGTACGCGACAACTGGGATCAGGTCTTCATGGAAGATCCCGACGCGCAGCATTTCCTCTCCTGGATCTGGCTGAAGAATTATCTGTCCCGCCGACGCCGCTGGTTCATCCTTGCTCTGCGCGAACGCGACCCCGAAGCACCTTATGTCGCCTTCTTTCCGCTGCGCCTCATCACGCATCTGAACGACAAGACCGGGCTCTTCTACGACGAAATCATCATGGCCGGGAATTTTGCGGCCGATTATACCGGTCTCATCGTCAGACCGGATTACGAGCATCATGCCATTGCCGGCTTTGCTTCGTTTCTCAAACATCAGAACTGGACCGACCTGAAGCTCGAATATTTCAGCGGCCCTGCCGGCCGGCGCGAGAAGATGATCGAGGCGCTGCAGGGACCGGAGGTGATGTTTCGCGACAGCTCGCCCAAGAACAGCGAGAATATCGACAATACGATCTGTCCCATCGTCCCCCTGCCGGCAAGCTTCGACGACTATCTCGAGCAGCGGATGAGCAGCCAGACACGCCAAAAGCTCCGGCGGTTCCTGCGCAAGGTCGAAGGCGACGATATTTACCGGATCACGATGGCAACTCCCGAGACCATCGATCGGGACATGGACATCCTCTTCAATCTCTGGCGGATCAAATGGAGTGCCCGCAAAGGCGCAGAGCGGACCGAGCGGCTGATCATCACCACGCGCGAGATGCTGATGGACAGCTTCCACTGCGGCAATCTCGAGGTGCCGGTCTTTTGGCATGGCGACCAGCCGCTCGGCGCGTTGGCGAATATCGTCGACTGGCAGAGGAAGGCCATCCTCTTCTATATCACCGGCCGCGACGAGAATTGGAAGACGCCGTCTCCCGGCCTCATCCTGCATGGATACTGCATCCGGCGAGCTATTGAGCACGGCTTCAAGACCTATGACTTCCTGCGCGGAAACGAACCCTATAAGTACATGTTCGGGGTGGAGGAAAGGCGGATCAGCTGCACCCTGTTCCGCACCCGCAATGGCCAGAATCTGCATGGCGTGCTCAACCCGCGCAGCATTCGTTTCGTCTATGACCAGGCGCTCGATATGTACCGCAATGGGGCCCGGAGCAAGGCGGAGATCGCCTTCAACCAGGTCCTGCAATCGGCTCCAGGCCATACCGGCGCGGAATTCGGGCTCGCCAATCTGCTGTTCGACCGGGGCAAGCTGACGGAGGCACTGGCTGCCTACAAGGCCCTCGTCGAGCAAGCGCCCGATCCGACGCCGATCCATATGCGGCTTGGCGACACGCAGCTTGCGCTACATCAATATGAGCAGGCCGCCGAGACTTTCCGCCGGGTTGGCGAGATCGGGCCGCATCTCATCCAGGCGCATTACAAGCGCGGTATCGCCCTTGCGGCCAGCAAACGGCTGGCCGAGGCGGAGACCGTCTTCGCCGCGATCCAGGAGGTGCATTCGGACGATCCGGCCGCCCTCGACTATGCCGCCAAGGCGGGTGTTGCCCTTGAACGGATCCGCATGAGTGCCGAGGCCGCCGCTCGCAAGACGGACGTCGTGCCGGAGACCCTCGCCCGCTGGAGCCGCGGCCGTCATCTGAGCGAGCGGCGCCGCCTGCGGCTGCATTGACGATTGTTGTGGACGCGCGATGCCCAGTGTCCAAACACACGAAAGCCCGCACGAGGCGGACTTTGTGTATCTGGTTGTGGGGGCAGGATTTGAACCTGCGGCCGGCCTGGCGATTGGCCGGCTGCCGGGCCGGGAAACGCCTCGCTCAAAGCGTCCGGGTCCGACCGAATGTCCGAAGCAGAAGGTTGATCGAGACAGCGACTTTGTCAATGTCACGAACGTCCTGGGAGTAACGCCCGGTATAAAGTTTCACGATCATTTTATCGCGGGGCGAACCGCTAAGATTGAAAAAAAGGTGCAGGTAGAAGGCCTCCTTGTCGCCTGAGCGGGCAATGCTCCTTCGTCTTTGGGTGACCGTCCTTAGTTCGGTCTTGAAGGGCGAGAACCCCTCGAGCGACAGCGTGACATCGGCGGATGCAAAGCGCGTCTCCGGTGGCACAGCAACGACTGCCTTGTCGAGCGCCAGACTGACTATGCGGCCGGAAACACCGTCGACGTGAACCGCTTCGTCAAGTTTGAACGCATCGAAGAGCCGTCGCGGTTTTTCGAAGCAGATCAAGGACGCAATAGCGAGAACGAGAATGTTGATGCCCGACCAGCAAACCGCAATCGGCGAGAACTGCGCCTCGATATGGGAGGTCTCAGGGACAATATTGATGACAAGACCGATGGCCGTCGCCACGATCAACGCCGCTATCCAGGCAAGGCTGTATCCATCAAATCCGATCGCCTCGTTGCCGCTGCCCTTCGGGGTCACCCTGAATGGCTTGCCGAAGGGACGCACCACACTGGAAATAACGGTTGGCAACATCCGAAACGTCGAAAAAGCCCCGACGGCACTCGATACGACAGGCAAATATCGGGTCGGTGTTATCCAGAGCATCAAAAGGAAATAGGCCGTCAGCAACGGCACCTGATGGGAGATATAGTCTGCAGCGTTGGTGAAGTAGAGCGGCAGCAAGCCGAACCAGAGATATATGATCGGGATGATCAATATCGTAAAGCGCACCAGATACTGCACCAACCACGACAGCGGAAGGAACATGATGCGTTGAAAAAGCGACAGACCAGGTCCGCGCAGTGGGCCGTTGTGAAGATAAAGTGTTTGAATTCCCCCCTGACACCAGCGCTCACGCTGTACAAAATAGCCGGTCAGATTCTCAGCGGCCAATCCCATCGACAGACGCTCATTCAGGTAACGGGTCTTGTAACCCTTGTTGAGCATGGAAAGGGTGGTCAACAGATCCTCTGTGATGGATTCCGTTGGAAACCCCCCAATCTCATCGATCGCCTTGCGTCGCGCGATTGAGCATGACCCACAGCAGAAACTGACGTCCCAGATATCTCGGCTCGGTGCAATTTCATCAAAGAACAAACGCTGCTCGTCCGGCCAGATATTTTCGAGACCGAGATTTGTTTGCACCGGATCGGTATTGAAGAAATGCTGTGGCGTTTGAACGATGCCGATGGTCGCATCGGAAAAGAAGGGAAGCGTCCGGCGCAGGAAGTGACGATAGGGCACGAAGTCAGCATCGAATATCGCGATGAAGTCGCCGGAGCTGACCTTCAGACCATTGTTCATGTTGCCGGCTTTGGCATGGCTGTTGTCGGGCCGTGTGACGTGGATTGCTCCCTTCTCCTCGCAGTAGGCCTTGAGCCAATTACGACGTTGATCGTCGAGCACGTAGACTTTCAGCTTGTCTTGCGGATAATCGAGCGCAAGCGCCCCTATGATCGTCCGTTCCAGGACGTCGAGCGGCTCGTTGTAGGTAGGAATGAACACATCCACCGTGGGCAATTCATCCTCGTCACCTCTAAAGAAGTCTGGCGCGAGCCTGTCGGCTTCTGCGCTCCGGTCCACGTATCGACTCATCAAAACCAGGAAGAGCACGACTTCGAAGAATGCGAGGATTTCTATGATGAACAGAAACCAGACCCAGTAGAAATTGAGGCCATTGTTGGGATAGGGAAGTACCGTCTCGAATAACCGCCAGAGTATATAGCGCAACGCAATGGCGCCAACGACCACGCATGTGATTGCGCGCGTCGAGCTATAGTTACGCGACCAGTTGAAAGGCCCAAGCAAAAAGAACGCCAAAACCGAAAATGTCGGAGCCAGTGCTATGAGATACTGAACCACAGGCTCTCTACCCAGTTCCATATGTGGATGTTAGGTTTGGGAAGGCGCACCTGAACAGAACGCCCCACCTGACAAAAGTTCGCATAATCCGTATTGAGAGCGGAGGGAGCCAGACCGACGCGTATTCGATCGTTGCGTTTGGTTGTTTCGGGCTGATTGGCTGCCAGCGTGTCCTTCTCGGCGACCGCGGAACTGCCTCTTACCGATAGGACAACGCCTTTGAAGGCCTCGCCTCCGCCTAACAAGCGCACCTCCGCAGCAAGGCCTGGATAAATCTCTTGGTAATCGACCTCCGGAACAAGGATATCGACGAAAAGATCGCTGCAATCGAGGATGCGCATCAGCTCGGTATTGAGGATGACGTTCGAGCCGTTGACGATGTTGCTACTCCACACGACTCCGTCGAAAGGTGATGGATCTGATGCCGAAGTGAGACTGCGGACGCGGTTTTCCTCCTCAATCAGCTGCATCTGTACCTGCGCGCCCCGTGTTTCGTTTTCGGCGATGCGCGTATTGAGATCGTTGATCCGAACGATGACCTCATCCTGTCGCTGGCGAGAATAGGGCACGTCGTTCTGGCCGTCACCGAAAACGAAAACACCCTTGCGAACGGCTTCCAGCTTTTGTTCGAGCTGGGCTACGGTCAAGCCACTGATTTCGAGTTCGCCCCCCGCCGCTTCCCAGGCGGCTCGGGCGGACTCGACCATCTTGGTGGACAGGATACCCTTCGCCTCAAGCGCGAGCCGCCGGTCAAAGTCGACTTGCGCGACATTGTCCTGCGCCTTGGAAACCTTGACCCGTTTGTTTAGAATTTCAACTTGTCGCTCCAAGTCGGCAACGGTTGTGCGCGTAAAGACTTCCATGCGTGCGCCCAATTGATCACGAAGCCGTACAAGCTCATCGCGTTCCCGCTTTAGCGCCGCAACATGTTCGACAGCAGTCATGTGGTCGGCCTGCAGCGAAGTCAGTATTGCGCGGTTCACGCGGGCATTGTGTATCACGGCGAGCGGCGCTCCTGCCGACACGCGCGCACCAACTTTTGGGGGCGTTTCTGCGACTTCACCGTCGATAGGAGCGTTCACGATCGCAAATCGCGCATTGACTGTACCGTCGAGACTTGTAAAGCCAGTTAGGCCGGGCAGCAGAAGGACGATGGCAAGCGCGAACAGTAATATGCCGATCAGAATGCGGGTAATGCGGTGGTTCCAGATCATTGGCAATTCCAAAATCATCAACCGCAAGGCACTCGTGTGAGACCTGCGTAACTGCAACCATATCTTGTAGTGATGTAGGCGCACCATGGCCATAGACAAGGGGACGAGCTGGCTGCACTCGATACGTTCGGTAAAAAGTCGCAATAAGGCTAACCTGGGATTAGCTATGTACTGCAGCGGAGGCTCGTTTTGTATGAGGATGGACCGCGCCGGCGCCCTGAGGAGGCGTTAAATCCTCGACCCGTTACCAAACGCACAAAAGCCCGCACGAGGCGGGCCTTTGTGTATTTGGTTGCGGGGGCAGGATTTGAACCTGCGGCCTTCAGGTTATGAGCCTGAGCCACACTCCAGCATCTATCTGTATTTACTTAAAAATTTCTATGCCTAAATTTTTTGTGCTAAAAACTGTGCTAAAAAATATTTCACAGCCCGCTGCAACGTTATCGGCATCAACAACGGGACATGGCGCATTCATAACACCTGCTCTGATGACACCCTCAGGCCTTTAATAAACCTGCCGAAAGTAAAAGCGGAATACCGCAACCAGCGATGCGTACTGGCCGAATCTATGGTATTCAGAATACATACTTTTTAAAGTTCCATCCCGCCTAACCGAAAACCCCAAAAGGAAGACTGCCAGCAGTGTATCTTGATCGACTTCGTTTAGAACGCTTCCGGTCATTCGAGAATGGATTGATTACATTTCATCCACACCTGACCGCGATTGTCGGCGAGAACAACGGCGGGAAGTCCAACATTGTCGATGCTCTTCGGCTCCTGTTCCTGCCAACTAACGGACGACGTGAAATATACTGCGAAGAGTCCGACATCCGGCGCGAAGCTAAGGATAAGAAGGATAAGTTTTTCAAAATTAAAGCATGTCTCACTGATTTAAGCCCGGCCCAGAAAGGGCTTTTGATATCAGCGGTTCCCAATCCTCTTAAATCCGAAGCTTATTATGGGCTCTTATTTTCAAAAGATGATGGAAAGCGCTATAAGCCAAAGTATTGGGCGGGAAAATTTGAGGTCCCACCTGAGGCTGGATCAACCGATCTAATTCGCTATGTTTATTTGCCTCCGCTTAGAGACGCGCAGAGAGCACTTGCTTCTGGCAATCCAACAAGAATTGCGCAGCTTCTTCGCTACTTCGTAGGGAAAGATGACGAAGAAAAGTTTAAAACTGATTTCCAACGAGCGCAAACAAGCGACGTCCTCACCACAATTGATGACGAAATCGGACTACTCCTGCGCGACCTCACGACAGGCGCACGAGAACAAAAAGCCGCCCTCGGCTTCTCAGACAACGAAAGCCTCTACGACATTGCACGTGATCTGCGGTTCAAGCTAGCAGACGCGGATATAATCAACCCGGAGGAGCTTCGCCATTCGGGTCTCGGCTACGCGAATCTCCTCTTCATGGCGACCGTGATAATGGAGCTTGAAAAGGCCAAAGAGGCCGATCTCACCTTATTCCTTGTCGAAGAGCCAGAGGCGCATCTTCACCCCCAACTGCAGATGCTCGTCCTGGACTTTTTACAGGAGAAAGCAAAACAAAGCAGTCAAACTGTTCGGAAACCCGGCGAAGCAGAGGGGCGGATACAGGTTGTCGTTACGACCCACTCCCCGAATCTAACCGCTTGGATTGAGCCAGAAAATCTTGTCGTGATGCGTTCTTTACCGGGCACTGACATGCGACCTGCATCAGCGGCAATTGCAATTCGCGCTCTGGACATTGAAAAGCGCAAACTCGCAAAAATCAGCCGTTATCTCGATGTAACGCGATCCGCAATGCTGTTTGGTGGGCGTGTGATGCTCATTGAAGGTATGGCGGAGGCCCTTCTACTACCCGTCTTTGCCGAGCGGTTATTTAAACACCGGGGAGACCCGCTCCACACAGACAGGCAAAAATGGAAACGCTTCCAATCCGCATCCCTTGTATCAATTGAGGGTGTTGACTTCGAGCCTTATGCCTTGCTCCTACTCAAACCTGGGCTTGACGTGCCCTGCATTGCAGAAAGACTTGTCGTGGTTACGGATCGTGATCCCAGCGCACCGGGAGACCGTGAAGAGAACCTAAGAACGCTCGCAGCCTCCATGGGCGTCGGCAACAAGCTCAGTGTAGCCGTAAACGAGGTCACCCTCGAACAGTCATTATTCACCGCTGCCAATGCACCTTTGCTCAAGGCAGCATTTCTCGATCTCCATCCAAAATCAGAAAAGAAATGGGTCGATCAGATTGAAAGCGTAACCGAAGCGGAACGTCCAAATGCATTCTTATCGCTTTTTACGAGTCGGACGAACGCAGTCCGAAAAGGTGACTACGCACAGTCCCTAGCCGTTGCCCTTTCACCTAAAGACCCGGATTATGTGCCGGACCCCATTCTTAAACTGCACAATGGGAACGTAGAGGCAGCAAAGAAAGCCTACGGCGAGCACATTGAGGCCTTTGAGATTCCCGATTATCTCCAGCAGGCGATTTCAGAGCTTGTCGCATGACGGAAGATGAAATCGCCCGATCGGAGGCCGAGGCTCGTCAACAAGTGGTCATCGACCACAGAGGCGAATGCTACGTGGAAGCGTGCCCCGGAGCGGGTAAAACATTGACCCTTGTGAAGCGGGTAATATCCGTCTCTGGAACACTCAGCCTGAGGCAAGGCATCGCCGTACTTTCTTTCACAAACAGCGCTGTCGATGAATTCAAAGAAAAGTATGGCTCTGAGACTAGCTCATCCCGCTTGGGCTTTCCCCATTTCATAGGGACATTCGATGCCTTCCTGAATCACTTCATTTTAATGCCGTTTGGGATTCCTGGCTGCGCAGATCGACCGACGGTCGTGGATCGCTGGGAAGGTATCACGATCCCCCACGGACGCCCTGGAGTTGCTGCTCCGCCCCTTCCTCTCCATTATTTTGATGGCGAGACAGGTTTATTGGCCGCCAATCGACACAGTTCGCTCACTCCGGCCCAAACCGGGGTTAGAAGCTATTATGAGGCAGCAGCAAAACGCAGGCTTGATGGCCTTCGTCGAAAAGCGATGCTCGCCGCGACCGCTGCACGAAAGGCCGCGATTGAATTTCTGAAGCAAAGTCCTGAGCGAGCGAAAGCATTAGGCGAAGCAATTGCCGCCCGCTTCACAGAAATCATCGTTGATGAGGCACAGGACTGCAATGACGATGATGTCTATGTACTGGAATGGCTGAGAACGCACGGCGCTAAACTCGTCGTCGTGTGCGACCCAGATCAAGCGATCTATGGATTCCGGAACGGGTCCTCGACCTGTTTCGCTTCCTTTGTCGGAAAGCTCCCTTCGCTCGTAATGAACGGTAACTTTCGCAGTTCCAAAACAATCTGCTCTGCCGCTGCAACGATGCGCTCCGCCAATCGCAGCACTCCGGACTTGGCAGTGGGGGTAGACCGCAACTCCCCCGCAGTCATCCATGTAGTGCCTTACAAAGATTCCCCGGCATCGAAGGCTGCGGTCAGCGTCAAATTCAGTGAACTTCTCCACGCCTCGAACGTACTTAAAGAAAACAGCACGGTTCTTGCCCACAAGCGTAAACTGGCAGCACGCATATCAGGAAACACACCGCAATCGGACGTGAAAAGTGATGGGCTAAAGCGATTAGCTGGAGCCGTTGCGGATTATCATCGATCTGAAACCTCACCTCGCGAGCGGTCGCATACGGTCAAGTCCGCTGTAAGACTTCTCATGTCGTTGGAAGGACATGACGAGGAGGAAGTTTCCAGTCTTCGTCCGCTTTCTGAGAGCCAAGAGCGGATACGGGAGTATCACCGCAAAGCTGTCATGCTTCTTGAACGTTTACCAGCCCAATGCGTCGGTCCAGTAACGACCAGGACTTGGCTGACCATGGCAAAAGCAGAAATACTCCGCTTGACGGGCATTACTGTGACTTGGAGGCCCCGTAAAAGCGATTGGGCCGCTTCACTCACTACGGGTAGAGACAGTGTAAGCGGCCTTCCCTATGCTACTATTCACGAAGCCAAAGGCCGCGCCTATGATGCCGTCTGCGTCGTGGTCGATGGATCATCAGAAAACATTATGGATCATTGGACACAACGGACATCGGCAACGTCCGAAGCCCTTCGTGTGCTTTATGTGGGTCTAACAAGAGCACGGAAGCTCGCGGTCCTCGCGGTCCCAGAAGGTCATGTAAACACCGCGACCGAGATTCTGAAGGGATCGGGGGTACCCCATCACGTCTGGACAATTCCTCGGAAACCTTCCTCGGCAAAACGCAGCACCAAACAGAAAACACCCGCCTTGGAAGAAACCGCTTCTTGAAATCCTCTCGCCTTTGAAAAATAAACAACCCTAAGTGGGAGCGCATAACTTCGGTTACAAACTTCTTGACGCAGCCTGATGAAATGCGAAGCTACGACTCAGGGTCGTAGGGAGGACAGGATGCCGTTTAGGGAAGTGCCTTGGAAGAGAAACCTCAAGAAGGTTCCGCAAGAGATTTTTTCAAAGATTCAGCAGCTCGATACCGATGCCTTTATCGTTGGCACGGTGAAGACACTTTCCGCCGCTGATATAGCAGCGCATTTTAGCCATCTTTCTCCTCCCGGTGAACTGGATGAGCCTTCGGAGATATTACCTCCCAAAGAGATGGGAATGTTTTCGACCCGCAACGTCGAAGGGTGGGAAGTTAAACGTACCGATCTCCCAAAAATCACGAAGACGTTCTATTGGGAAACCCCTAATTTCGGCGATGCAGCCACCTACGGAACGCACCTGCATTTCCATGATCGGGAAGTTTATCGCCGCGAATTCCACGAGCCTCGATTCTACGAAATCTCGACCAAGCTGCTGAAGATGGCGACTGGCGCGAGCGGCGGTGGGGTTTACCAGATTGCGATTAACCAGCCTCTTATCCGCACCCAAAAAGGCTACGAGGAAGAACTCTTCTTTATGCTAAATCTCCTCCAAGAGAATTGCGGGTCTATAGGAATATTCAGCGCAGACGCCTCGCCTGAGGACATCATCTCGACTTTATCGCTGGAATGGGAGATTTTCCCGCCGGGCACCAACGATGAAATCGTTCGCCGATTAACGGCAGGGCGAAAACAAGAAGCCGCGAAATCCGGCATTGTTTCAGAGCGGGTCAAGCTCTTTTCTCTTCTCAAGCCCAACGCTTACCTACGTGGCAACGGTGCGTTCGGCAGTTATATCGGCGCTCGTTACGCCGATGATCTCGTTGTCTTTGAAAATATGGAATACGGAAACGCTCTTTATATCCTCTACGCGGATTGGCAGGAAGTTTCAAAGAGGTCGCGCTTAGACCTCATTCGGGGCACCGACGCAGAATTCGACCGGTTACCCCATTCGTATGGATGGGAACAGGCTTTCGGTAAGATTATGCGCCGGGAGAAGAGAAAGCGTGGCCTAGTCTAGCACGAAGCGGGGCCGCTGAACGGATAGCTGTTTCCCAGCCGTTCTTCATTTCGCGTGTTTGCATCGTAAACTCAAAATAACCCACCACGTCCGCCGCCATGGCACTTTTTGAATTTCTGTCCGCTGCCACAAAAGCAGCGGTCGTTTCTCGAGCTATATTTCATAGCAAGCTGCATCGTCAGTCTGGCATTTTTGATCTGAAGCGCCTGTATCCGTTGAGCCTCCCCCGGCGAGACCCGAATTTCACCGACGCCGGGCAGTGCGTTCATAGCCTCGTTATAAGCGCGGGCGCTCTCAAAGAAGTCCTGAATAAGCGGATCACGATTTAGGGCGAGCCGGATATTGTCACGGCGAACGCCCTCGTTCTCAAAATCATAAGTGGCCGAAGCATCCTCCACAAAGAGGCGCGAAGCGGTGCCGCCTACTTGCGATGGGGTAATATCGAGCCAGGGAGTTCCATCTAATCTCTCAAAAACCGCATGATGCTCGGCCTCAATATACACCTTCGGCCATATCCAAATTGCCCAGCCATAAACAATTCTGCCACCCTCTGACGCGACCTTGCGACGGACGTTGTTAAAGCAATCAAGCGGTTCAGCTAGCGGATCGGCGGCTATGGGAAGCAAAACTGGCTTTGAAACACTGCTGATCGTCCGGCAAAAGTCCAGCACTTGCCAATCGGTCGGCGAGGGTGTTTGCGTCATCATTCTAATATCCCTCAAAGACTCGGTGTTAGCTCTTTTTCGTTATCATTCTGGTGAGGGTCGTCCCAGATCAGTTTGATGTGCGTGCGATCTGCCGACTGCATATGCACGTAGGCGAGGATTTCCACCGACTGATATTGCTCAAGAATGGGGTGGGGGAATTTGCGAGCGATATCGCGGTCATTGAGAAGGTCGGCATCATCAAGCACAACAAGACGAACGTTGCGCGCGGTTGCCTTGCCTTTATTGAATACCTTGAGGCGCCAGTCGCTTTTTCCAGACTTGTAGAAATTCGCAGAGATATCCGCCTGTTTGTTCTGAATGTCCTCTTCGTTTTCTTTTTCCAAGAGCTTCTTATTAAGCCGGTCATTGACCTCAATGAACTGCTCCTGCCGTTTGTTGAAATCAAACGTCTTCTTCATTGAGTATGCGGAGATGATAAGAGCGAGAAACGACAGGACGTCGCCGACACCGATGTTGACCATGCTATCGAATCTTCACGTTCTTCAATCCGCGAAATGCTTTTTCTAAGCTCGCATGGAAGTCTTTTCGGATGTCCTGCATTACCTCGGCTGTCATTTCCTCAAGCTCAGCCGCGATCGTCTCGCCGTTTTCGCCAATAAGATCGTCCTTGGTCATGGTCCGACCACAGGAGGGGCATTTCACCATGACCAGGTCGGTATCAAGACTTTCGACCTCCATCAGCGAACTCGCGCATGTAGGACAATGAAGCTTAACTTCACGGCTATAATCAGTTTTCATATGAAAGCTCCTATCTTTGAGCTGATATTACTCCGAGTCGCAGCCATACGCAGCTGTTTGCCTTCCGGTAACCGTCGCCTCTTGCTTCTTACTTGCGCAAGTCCTCATTAACCAATCTGACGTAGTCAAATTTGATCAAGATCGTCCGACAAGGGGGGCAGGATACGGACGAGATCACCGTGGATTTCAAGCTTGTAAATCGCCGCCAAAATGGCGACTTGAGTGCCAACAAAAGCACGCAACTCGCCGAGAGCCGTAAAAAAGGCGGCTGGATGGGTACCCCGCCGCAAACCTCCATAGCGCTCGTTCTGTTCAAATGAAGGATCGCGTCTGTGATCCATAATGTCATCGAACTTTGGGTAAGGCTCATCGAGAAACCGGCGACAGGCGGAAGCGATGACACGAATATGCACTGCGCCCGGTGCATTTTCACTCAGATTCCCGACCGTTGAGGTGCATTCGCCTCGGATACCGTGGATGGACGAAATTACGTGGTCTTCCACTTCGGCGCTGAAGGGATTGAACAAGGCCCGACGATCTTCAAGATAGACCAGAAACTTCAGCACCGTTTCCCTGTCGGAAGTGGGAGGAGTCCATTGAACACCGAATATCGGTATGGAAAAGCCGTTGATACGCCGCAGGATTTCTTTCGCTCTGACCAGCACTGCACCTCCTAGATAACTGCTGCGTGGGTTTGCTACCCAGAGTGTCACAGGGTCGTTGATTTAGGAATACGGCAAATCGTGCTCTCGCTGACCCCGAATGTCCGGGCAATCAGTCCGCAAGTTTCCCCGGCCGCACGCCGTTTAATGACTTTGGCCCGCTCACGCGGCCCGAGCTTCGGCTTGCGCCCGAACTTGACCCCCCTCGCCTTCGCCATGGCGCGGCCATTCGCCGTATTTTCGAGGATGCGCAGCCGATGCGCACGCGCCACCCAGCCCCGGAAATACGCAATCACGTCTGCAAAATCGAAGCTCGTATCGATGAACGGCTCATCAAGAAACTGAAGGCGCGCTCCGGCATTCTCAACCTCCCGCAGGATCAGGACCATGTCGAGGGGATCGCGGGCCATGCGGTCCGATACCGTCGCCAGAAGAACATCTCCGGCCTGGAGACTGGCGAGCAGCCGTAAAAGCTCCGGCCGCCCCTTGGTGTCCTTGGCGCTCTGCTTCTCCTGCGCGATCTGCTCGCAACCGGCCTTCGCAAGCCGACCCAGTTGATACTCAAGGTCCTGCGCCTTGGTCGAGACACGGGCATAACCGTAGATCATTGCAGCACCTCGTCAAGTGAGGTCACCGTATTAAGCAGCAGAAACATGCATTCAAAGCTTTGTATTGGTTAAGTATCCTCCCATTGGCAAACATTCATAAATCACGACTTTTGCAAGGGGAGTAGATTCACGTTTTGTAACGCACTTCATACTTAAGCAATACTGAAAATATTAGTTTTTTCGACCGAGACTCAGTTTGACCCGAACCTTTCGCGCGTCCGTCATAAGTCGTGATTTTTGATACCCGTTTCCTTGAGAACCGCTTTCCCACGCGCTGCCCTCTCATGGAGTTCTTCTTGGCCAACACGTTCAAATTCTCGACCTTTCTCTGGATAGCAGCGGGGCTGCTTATCCCGCTCTGGCCGGTCAGCTTGCCGGTATGCTGGTTTTTCGCCTACCGCTCCTACCAAGCCGGGAGCCGACCGAGCCCCACCCTCCCCGATCTGCAAGCCGCTGCCGAACTGCACAAGTCCGGCAACCTCAGCGACGCCGA
>Ga0102591_1003051_pt1 | contig 16010 bp, 15 predicted proteins | sample AraplaCol_mCL_r2_2_FD_76860 | JGI IMG/M metagenome (GOLD analysis project Ga0102591, IMG submission 76860) | Arabidopsis root microbial communities from North Carolina, USA - plate scrape MF_Col_mCL_r2 (SPADES assembly) (version 2) | ecosystem: Host-associated > Plants > Roots > Endosphere... | reverse complement strand
AGAGAGCCATGTCCGATACCATTTCGTTTCTCGCCCCGCGTGCCGACGTGCTTGCCCGCCGCAGGCAGATCGTCGCAGATCTCATCGACCTGCTGCCGCCGGAATGCCTGGTGCACGAGGCGCGCGAGTTGATGCCGTTCGAGACCGATGCCTTCGTTTCCTATCGCCGGATGCCGCTTGCTGTTGCCCTGCCGCGGACGACCGCGGAAGTGGCTGCGGTCATGAAATACTGTCATCGCTATGGCGTGCCGGTGGTGCCGCGCGGCGCCGGAACGTCACTCTCGGGCGGAGCAATCCCACAGGAGGATGCGGTCGTCATTTGCGTTTCCAAGATGAACCGCATTCTCGAAATCGATCTGGCCAACCGCGTGGCGGTCGTCGAAGCCGGCGTAACCAACCTGAATATTTCAGAATCCGTCTCGGCGGACGGCTTCTTCTATGCGCCCGATCCGAGCTCACAGCTGGCCTGCACGATCGGCGGCAATATCGGCATGAATTCCGGTGGCGCGCATTGCCTGAAATATGGGGTGACGACCAACAACCTGCTCGGCGTCAAGATGGTGCTGACCGATGGCACCGTCATCGATTTCGGCGGCAAGGCATTGGACGCCGGAGGCTACGACTTGCTTGGCCTTGTCTGCGGACATGAGGGCCAGCTTGGGATAGTCACCGAAGCGACTGTCCGCCTGATCGCCAAACCGGAGGGCGCGCGGCCGGTCCTCTTCGGCTTTGATACGTCCGAGGAGGCGGGATCCTGTGTCGCCGACATCATCGCATCAGGGATCATTCCCGTCGCGATCGAATTCATGGACAAGCCAGCGATCGAAATCTGCGAGGCCTTCGCCAAGGCCGGCTATCCGCTGGATGTGGGGGCGCTATTGATCGTCGAGGTCGAAGGATCGGAGGCGGAAATGGACGACATGCTGAAGAGCATCGTCGAAATCGCGCGCAAGCATGGCGTGAAAACCGTCCGCGAATGCCAGTCGGCAACCGAGGCGGCGCTGATCTGGAAGGGCAGGAAATCCGCCTTCGGCGCGACTGGCCGGATAGCAGACTATATCTGCATGGACGGAACCGTGCCGCTCAGCCAGCTTTCTTATGTGCTGACGAAAACCTCTGAAATCATCGACAGCTATGGGCTTCGCGTCGCCAACGTCTTCCATGCCGGCGATGGCAATATGCATCCGCTCATCCTGTTCAATGCGAATGATCCGGAAGATGCCGCCCGTGCGGAAGCTGCGGGGATGGAGATCCTGAAGCTCTGTGTCGATGCGGGCGGCTGCCTCACGGGCGAGCATGGTGTCGGCATCGAAAAGCGCGACCTGATGCGTCATCAGTATTCCGAGGCGGACCTGGAGCAGCAGATGGCGGCGCGCGCCGCTTTCGATCCGGCCTGGCTCCTGAACCCCTCCAAGGTTTTCCCGCTCGAGGGACGTCCGGCCGCATGATCGATCTATCGCCCACAACGGACGAAGAGGCCGCGGCAATCGTCCGCAGCCACACCGAGGCCGGCGAGCCGCTGGCGATCTGCGGCGGCAACACTCGCTCGGGTTTCGGGAACGCCGTGGCGGCGGAAAGCCGCCTGCGGTCGTCCAATCTGCGGGGCATCACGGCCTATAATCCCGGCGAGATGGTTTTGACCGCTCGCTCGGGAACGCCGTTGTCCGAGATCGAAGCCGCACTCGCCGAGAACGGTCAAATGATGGCCTTTGAGCCCATGGACCATCGGCCGATCATGGGAACGACAGGTGAGCCGACAATCGGCGGCGTCTTTGCCGCCAATGTCTCGGGGCCGCGCCGTTTCGTCGCCGGCGCTGCGCGCGACAGCCTGCTTGGCGTGAGCTTCATCAACGGCAAGGGCGAGATCATCAAGGCAGGCGGCCGCGTGATGAAGAACGTCACCGGATTGGATCTCGTCAAGCTGATGGCTGGCTCGCACGGCACGCTGGGCTTCCTGACGGAAGTAACTTTCCGCGTGCCACCGCGGCCGAGAACCGAAGCAACGATCGTCATCTCGGGGCTGAACGATGCGGAGGCCGCCAACGCCATGGCGGCGGCGATGGCGCTGCCGGTCGAAGTCTCCGGCGCCGCACATCTGCCGATGACCGTCGCCTGGAAATTTCTCGACAGTACGCTCTCCGAAGGCGAGGGAACCTGTCTCAGGATCGAAGGCCTGCCCGGCTCAGTCGATGCCAGGGCAACCAAGCTCGCCGCAGCCATGGCGGCATTCGGATCCGTCACGCGCTTCGAGCAGGCAGACAGTGTCCGTCTCTGGAGAGATATCCGCGATGTCGCGCCCTATGCCGACGGTACGGCTCGACCGGTGTGGCGCGTCTCCGTCGCCCCAGGGACCGGCCATCAGCTGGTCGCGGCACTTCGCCTCGAAGCCGGTGTTGACGCATACTATGACTGGCAGGGCGGCCTGATCTGGATGCGGATGGAGGCCGACGCGGATGCGGACCTTTTGCGCCGGTTCATCAAGGCGCTGGGCGGTGGCCATGCGACATTGATCCGCGCACCTGAAAAGATGCGATCTGGGATTGCGGCCTTTCAGCCCCAGCAGGAGGCTGTGGCCTTGCTATCGCAGCGACTGAAACTGAAATTCGATCCCGCCGGCATCTTCAATCCCGGGAAGATGGCAGGAACTTGAGGCATGCAGACCAATTTCACCCCGGCCCAACTTGCCGACCCGCACGTTGCCGAATCCGAGAAGATCCTGCGCAAATGCGTGCATTGCGGCTTCTGCACCGCGACCTGTCCGACCTATGTCACGCTCGGCAATGAGCTCGATAGCCCCCGTGGGCGCATCTATCTGATCAAGGACATGCTGGAAAACGGGCGCCCGGCCGACGCCGAGGTCGTTACCCATATCGACCGCTGCCTCTCCTGTCTCGCCTGCGTAACGACCTGTCCCTCCGGTGTCGATTATATGCACCTCGTCGACCATGCGCGGGCGCACATCGAAAAGACCTACAAGCGTCCTTTCATGAACCGGCTCGTGCGCGCCATCCTTGCTGCTGTTCTGCCTTATCCCGATCGGTTTCGCCTCGCGATCAAGCTGTCGTCAGCGGGGCGGCCGTTCGCAGGTCTTTTAGCGCGCGCGCCCGCATTGAAACCATTTGCCGCGATGCTGGCGCTGGCGCCGCGTCGCATTCCTCCCGCCTCCGCCTATGCCGCGGCGGCAAGCCACTCGCCGGTCGGCGAGAAACGCGGTCGCGTCGCGATCTTGACTGGCTGCGCGCAGCCGGTTCTCGATCCCGGGATCAACGAGGCAACAATCAGGCTCCTGACACGGCTTGGTGTTGAAGTCGTCGTTCCCAAGGGAGAGGTTTGTTGCGGCTCGCTCGTCCACCACATGGGACGGGAAGAGCAGGCATTGGCGAGCGCACGTGCCAACGTCGATGTGTGGACGCGTGAACTCGAAGAAGGCGGGCTCGACGCAATCATCATTACCGCTTCCGGCTGCGGCACGACGATCAAGGACTATGGCCATATGCTGCGGCTGGATGCGGCCTATGCCGAAAAGGCGGCACGCGTTTCGTCCTTGGCGAAGGACATCACGGAATATCTCGCATCGCTCGAGCTCCCCGCGCAGATGCCGAAGGGCATCATCGTCGCCTATCACTCTGCCTGCTCGATGCAACACGGTCAGAAAATCACGATGGCGCCGAAGCAGCTGTTGAAGGCGGCCGGATTCAATGTCCGCGATCCTGCCGAAGGTCACCTCTGCTGTGGGTCGGCGGGTACCTACAACATCATGCAATCCGACATTTCCGATGCGCTCAAGACCCGCAAGGTCAAGAACCTCGAAGCAACGAAGCCGCGTGTGATCGCAACCGGAAATATCGGCTGCATGATGCAGATCGCGACAGGGACGGCGATTCCGATCGTTCACACGGTGCAATTGTTGGATTGGGCCTACGGCGGAGATATGCCGGAGAAACTAAAGGATCTGCCGCTGGCTTAGAGGTGCCGGATCGTCCGGTGGTCTCGAAAGCCCATGCATCGCATAGCCCTTGCGGTTGCGACCCCGCATCCGCGGTTTGAGATCGGCGACCGGTTGCCCGGCCGCCTAATTGCTTGGCTTAGCCGCCGAAAATCGTCCGCAGCACGTCGATGCCGCGATCTTCGAAGCTGATTTCGCCCTGCTTGTTGCCAGGGCCGACGACGATGACCTTCGTGCCGACGGGCGCACGATCGTAAAGATCGATCACATCCTTGTTCATCATGCGGATGCAGCCGGACGACATGTTGAGCCCAATCGACCACGGCTGGTTGGTGCCGTGGATGCGGAAGCTCGTATCGTTGCCGCCCTTGTAGAGATACATGGCGCGGGCGCCAAGCGGATTGTCCTCGCCGCCTTCCTGGAAGGTCGGGAGGATATGGCCCTTCGCCGCCTCGCGAACACGCATCTCAGCCGGCGGCGTCCAGCCCGGCCATTCTGCCTTGCGGCCGATCTTCACCACGCCCGACCAGCCGAAGCCCTCGCGCCCGACGCCGATGCCATAGCGCGTCGCGCGGTCCTTGGTTTCGACGAGATACAGGAACTTGTGGTTGGTATCGATGATGATCGTGCCGGGTGCCTCGTTGGTGATGAGGTGCACGCGCTGGCGCTTGAACTGCGGCTTGACCGACTTCGGCGGTGCGGCGACCCGAACGACAGGCGCGCCATCGTGAGCGGGTGTAATCGGCTGCGCCGAGACCGATGCGGACATGGAAGTGACCAGAAGGCCGGTGGCCGCAAGAGCCGTCGCGAATTTCAGCATGGTTGATTCCCTCAAAGCAAAACCGGACCGAAGCTACCCTAACTTCGATCCAGTTCAAGATGTCGGCGCGGAATGAAACAGCTGCGATGTCTAATTGCAACTATTCTTGGCCGCGCGCCCGATATTCGGGAGCCTTTACATGACGATGACGCGGGTTCCAACCTTTACCCGCTCGTAAAGGTCAACGACATCCTCGTTGCGTAGCCGGATGCAGCCGGAGGAAACGGCGTTGCCGATCGTCCAGGGGGCGTTGGTACCGTGGATGCGGTAGAGCGTCGAACCGAGATACATGGCGCGCGCGCCAAGCGGATTCTCGGGACCGCCGTCCATGCGCGCCGGGAGATAGTGGCCCTTGGCGGCTTCGCGGCCAACCATTTCGGCTGGCGGCGTCCAGTCCGGCCATTCGGACTTGCGGGTAATCTTGTGCACGCCGGCCCATTCGAAGCCTGGCTTGCCGACGCCCACTCCGTAACGCCGCGCCTTGCCGCCCTCCATTACCAGGTAAAGGAAGCGGCTGTTGGTATCGATGACGATCGTGCCGGGCCGTTCCTTGGTGTCGTAGGTGACGATCTGCGGCACAAATTGCGGCTCAAGCTGGCGGCGGACGACTGGGACGCCGGGATTGATGGCGGACACCGGTTGCGCCACGGCGGCCGGAGCGCGGCCGAAGACGCCGGATGTGAACAGACCGCGTTTCGGAAAGGCCGGTTGTCGGTAGACGACGGGACGAACCTTGCCGCCGAGCTGCATGACCCATGGGGCTGCAAGGTCCGGGCTTAGCACGACCGGCGGGCGCGTTGCATAACGGTCGTCGCCGAGCGCAGCGGTGGAAAAGACGCCGAGCATCGCTGCGGCGAGCAGAAGGGATTTCATCATCGGACGGACTCTCTACAAATGGCCGAAAATGCACGGACGGCAGCGGCCGCCTGCCGCCACGCTGCCACCGTTCCCGCCAGCGAATCGTAAATTTGAATTCATTCAAGTCCGAAGCGAGAGATAAACTTTTCGTCAGGGTTATCGTTCGGTTTGGAAAGAGAGTTTGCAAATGGTAAAGCCGGATTCGCAGCACGAAAGCGAAGCGGGATCATGAGCGATACGGGCATCATCATCGGCGAAGACGGCAAGAGCCGTTGTCACTGGCACGCCAACCTCCCGGATTACCTCAAGTATCACGACGAGGAATGGGGGCGGCCGGTAACGGATGACATCCGCCTCTTCGAGAAGATCTGCCTGGAGGGGTTCCAGTCCGGTCTCTCCTGGCTCACCATCCTGCGCAAGCGCGAGAATTTCCGCGCTGCCTTTGCCGGCTTCGACTTCGAGAAGGTTGCGCTCTTCGACGACAGCGATATCCAACGCTGCCTCGCCGATCCCGGCATCGTGCGCCATCGAGGCAAGATCGTCTCGACGATCAACAACGCCCGCCGTGCGATCGAACTGAGGCAGGAGTTCGGGTCGCTCGCCCGGTATTTCTGGAGCTTCGAGCCCGGTCATAACGATAGGCCAAAGGTGGTCGATCGTGCCACTGTCATGGCCAACCCGACAACGCCGACATCGGTTCTCATTTCCAAGAATCTGAAGAAGCGCGGCTGGACGTTTGTCGGCCCAACCACAGTTTATGCCTTCATGCAGGCAATGGGTCTCGTCAACGATCACATCGAAGGTTGCTTCTGCCGCGTCGAGGTAGAGGCGATGCGCAATGCGCTGGTGCGCCCATGAAGGCGCTCGCGGCAACCGTCGCATTCTGCCTGGTGGCATCCGTAGCGTTCGGCCAGTCACCGGAGCTGCAGCCCGGCGAGCGACTGGAGAAGCTGCAGTTTCCGGCTGCAACCATGGAGCTCAAGGGCTGGACGAAGCTCGGCAACGGGCGGGTTTACACACTTCCCGTCAAGGCTGGCCAGCATGTGAAGATCAGCTTTGCGACCAAGAGCAAGTTTGCCTTCCTTTCGATCTTCGATCTGGCAACGCCCGACGAGGAGGCGATCTTTGGTACCGATGAGGATGGCACCAGCTACACCGTCACGGTGAAGGACAACACCACCTGGCTGCTGCGGCCCTATTATTCCAAGGCGTCGCCGCGCCGCGGCCTGGGCGCGCCCTACAGCATTCTCGTCGAGCCGCAGGCAACAGCGCCGCAGCCCACGGCTCCGGCTGAACAGCAATCGCCGTCGCCACTTTTCCCTTCAAGGCAGTAATGAGGGGCTAGCCCAGGCCTTCGATCAACCTGCGCAGTTCTCCGAGATGTTCGATCTTGCGAAAGCGCGGTGCGTCCTTCGGTTCCTCGACATGCTCGACGACCCAGGTGAGTTCGTGCGGCACGAAGACGCCGTAGCTGCCGGCGGCAATCGCGGGGACAATGTCTGATTTCAGCGAGTTGCCGACCATCATCGCCCGTTCCGGGCCACCGCCGACCTTGGAGAAGATCCGCCGGTAGGTCACGGCGGTCTTGTCGGAGACGATCTCGACGGCGTGGAAGAAGTCGCCAAGCCCGGATTGCGCGAGCTTACGCTCCTGATCGAAAAGATCACCCTTGGTGATCATCACCAGCAGGTAGTTTTCCGAGAGCGCCGCCAAGGTCTCCTGCACATGCGGCAGGGTCTCGACCGGGTGAGAAAGCAGGTCGCGGCCGGTGTCGAGGATATTGGCAATGACGCTGGCGGGCACCTTGCCCTCGGTGACCTCGATCGCCGTCTCGATCATCGACAGCGTAAATCCCTTGATGCCGAAGCCGTACTGCCGGAGATTGCGCTTCTCTGCCTCCAACAAGCGCTCGGAAATTCTTGGACCATTTGCAAAATCGGACAGCAAATCCGTGAAGTGCGCCTCGGTAAGCCGATAGTATTGCTCGTTTTGCCAGAGCGTGTCGTCGGCATCGAAACCGATGGTCGTCAGCATGCGGGTCGTCATCGCCCATCTCCGAGTAATCTGATTTGAATCTATTGAAAGATGGCCGCGAAACAAGAGGATCGCAAAGCCGTGAGGCGAGTACACGGCATGTTGAAATGCCGCCGCCTCGCCTTACATCGATAGTGCCTTCCACGCGGCCGCATTCCGGCTGCTCCTGTCATGCGCAGGCCAATAACCAAAAAATGAACTCATCTGTCCGTGGGCAAGCCTGCGGTCGTCACAAGGAAATCTTCGACCATGCGTTACAATCAACTTGGAAATACGGGACTGTTCGTCTCGGAAATCTGCCTCGGCACGATGACATTCGGCGCCGCCGGCGAAAACAACCTTTGGGGCTCGATCGCCGACGTCGACCAGAAGGCCGCCGATGAAATCGTTGCGAAGTCGCTCGCATCGGGCGTCAACTTCATCGACACGGCCGATGTCTATTCCTTCGGCGAATCCGAGAAGCTGCTCGGCCAGGCGCTAAGGAACCTCAGCGTTCCCCGTAAGGACGTGGTCATCGCCACGAAAGTCTATAGCACCATGGGCGACAAGCCGAACGACCGCGGCGCCTCGCGTGGCCACATCATGGATTCGGTCGAGGCCAGTCTGAAGCGGTTGCAGACCGATCATATCGATCTTTACCAGATCCATGCCACCGATCCGGTCACGCCGATCGACGAGACGCTGCGAGCCCTGGACGATCTCGCATCCCGCGGTCTCGTGCGCTATGTGGGTGTCTCCAACTGGCAGGCGTGGCGCATCGCCAAAGCGCTCGGCATCTCGGAACGTCGCGGTCTTGCCCGGTTCGAGACGGTACAGGCGTACTATTCGATCGCCGGCCGCGATCTCGAGCGTGACATCGTGCCGATGATGCAGGAGGAAAAGCTTGGTCTAATGGTCTGGTCGCCGCTGGCGGGCGGTCTTCTCTCCGGCAAGTACGGGCCGGGAGCGCCGGGCAACGGGGAAGGACGCCGCGCCTCGTTCGACTTCCCGCCGGTCGACAAGGATCGCGCCTGGGCCTGCGTTGCCGTGATGCGCGAGATCGCCGCGAAACACGGCACAAGCGTCGCGACCGTCGCGCTTGCCTACATCCTGGCGAAACCTTTCGTGACGACTGTCATCATCGGCGCAAAACGCGTCGAGCAGCTCGACCAGAACCTGGCGGCCGTCAACCTGAAGCTCGATGTGGACGACCTGAAGAAGCTGGACGAGGTCAGCGAACTCGCGCCCGAATATCCGGGCTGGATGCTGGCCCGGCAGGGGGCAGCCCGACGGCCGGAACCTTTCGAACCGAAGGGCTGATCAAGGCCTTGTGAAGGCGGACGCCGGGGCTTCGTGCTCCGGCGTCCTTTGCGATTACTTGCCGTGAGCCTTCAGCCAGGCCTGCATATCGGCGATCTCAGCCTCCTGGGCCTTGATGACGGCTTCCGCGAGCTTGCGAATTTCCGGATCCTTGCCGTACTCCAGCTCGATTTTCGCCATGTCGATCGCACCTTGATGGTGCGGGATCATGCCGCGGACGAAGTCGACATCGGCGTCGCCGCTATACTTCATCGTCATGTCCTTGTGCATTTTAGCGTTCGCCTGCGCAAAGGCGTGGCTCGATGCGCCGTGGTCGCCCATTGGCTTGCTCATGTCCATTTTCATCTCCTCTGCGAAGACGGGTGCGGACGAGAGTGCGAGCGTGGCCGCTATGGCGAGAACTTTCAGAGACATGGGATTTCCTTCCTCTGTCTGATACTGGAATTCAATGCGCGGCCGAAGCCGCAGCGTTCATGAAGACCGTCAGACAAGCCGGGGAGGCGGCGCCAGCGGTGCTGGGCGGGCATCCTGCATGGCGTGAGCCGGTCCGGGCGCAGGATAGGAAAACATCTGCTTGCCGGTCGCGGCGATGACGCTCAATGGCGGAATGACCAGGCAGGCCGAACAGAAGGGCATGTGCACCATACCGGCGGCCGAACAAGGATCCTGCCGCGCCGGCGACGACTTGGCCTTCTCGCCCATATCCATGCCGGCCATATGCTGATGCTCGGCGCTGGGCGTGGCAGCGACCGGCTGCATGGACAGGCATGTCGGACAGCCAGCCCATGCGGACATAGTGCCGAAGGCAAACCAGCCGAAAACCATCGCTATGATTGCAAGAAACCGCATATCGTCAAAATAGGTGCAGCGCGCGAAGAAGCCAAGCCCACTTTATACACTTTGGCGAGAGCCTAGCGTCGGCCGACGTGCGGAGGCTGGCGCTAATACGCGGCAACGACCTGATGGACGATCTGATAGTCATTGCTCTCTTCGCCGAGTGGCGCCACGGGCCACTGCCAGTTGGCCCGAACCGATGACAGCGCCACGCCGTGCAGCAGATCAGTCTCGTCATGAACCTTCCCCTGTCGGTCTATCACGGCATAGGAAACATCGGTAACCAGGCATGTCTTGCAGGGCGCTGCCTCAAGCGCCGACCGGTGCGCCTCGATCAGTTGTGCGACGGTATCGGCGGGCATGGCGCCGGCCTGTTCCGCCTCGTAGCGGCGTTGTGCGCCGCGACCGATCTGGGAGAGGAGATTGGCCGAGACGACGAAGTCGAGATACGGAACGCTTCTCAGGAACGCCAGCGGCTCTGGTTGTTTGCCCGTGGCAAGCTCGTCGTAGCCGGAGAGATCGCGCTCGATCAGCCGAACATTGCTGTAGCGCTTGAGCCGCAGCCAGAGGCGCACCGAGGCAAGATGCACGAGATCGACGAGGACGACAGTGTCAAAGGTCCTGGCTAATTCCTCAATCGGCACGTCGCGGAGCAGGCCCGAGCCCAAAACGACCGCCGTCCTCCTCTGCCGCAACTCCGCAATGGCACTTCTCACAGCGTTCCGGCTTCGCTCCTCGTGCTCCGCCCATTGCCGGCTGCAACGGCCGGCGCGGGACCAGAGATTGACGGAGTATCGGATGAACCGGCGATGCGCCTTCAATGTCATCGGAACGGTGGCAGCATAGAGAAGCGCCTCGGCAATCATCGTGTAGCTCCCGCCATTCGATCCATTCTCTCTCGTTCAATCGATTCTGTGTTCCTGATCAAGGGCCTTCGCCCTTGCCGCACCCGGCCCTTTCCGCTAGGTAACCGCCACTGTCACAGCGAGCGGAATACCTTGGAAATGAACGACAAGCAGAAGAAACCACAAAAGCTCAAGGCCAGACTTCCCCGCGGCTTCGTCGATCGTTCGGCAGCCGACATTCGCGCCGTCAACGAAATGACCGCGAAGATCCGGGAAGTCTACGAGCATTATGGTTTCGATCCTGTCGAAACGCCGCTCTTCGAATACACCGACGCGCTCGGCAAGTTCCTGCCGGATGCCGACCGGCCGAACGAGGGCGTCTTCTCGCTGCAGGACGACGACGAGCAGTGGATGTCCTTGCGCTACGACCTGACGGCGCCGCTCGCCCGTCATGTTGCCGAGAATTTCAACGAGATCCAGCTGCCGTACCGCACCTATCGCGCCGGCTATGTCTTCCGCAATGAGAAGCCGGGCCCCGGTCGCTTCCGCCAGTTCATGCAGTTCGACGCCGATACGGTCGGTGCGCCGGGCGTGCAGGCCGATGCGGAAATGTGCATGATGATGGCCGATACGCTGGAAGCCCTCGGCATCAAGCGCGGCGACTACGTGATCCGCGTCAACAACCGCAAGGTCATCGACGGTGTAATGGATTCGTGCGGTCTTGGCGGCGATGACAACGCAGGCCGGCGCCTTGGTGTGTTGAGGGCAATCGACAAGCTCGACAAGTTTGGTTTTGATGGCGTCAGACTGCTTCTCGGTGAAGGCCGAAAGGACGAGTCCGGCGACTTTACGAAGGGTGCCGGGTTGAAGGCCGAGCAGATCGACTTCATCATCGGCTACCTCTCCAATGACGAATTCTACCCTTCCAGCGCTTTGTACGCGGAGGGCTTTGGTGAACTTTCCACTATCGAAAACCTCGTACGAGCTGCTGGGTACGAAGAGGATCGCATCAAGATCGACCCGTCCGTCATCCGCGGCCTGGAATATTACACCGGCCCGGTCTACGAAGCCGAGCTCCTCTTCGACGTCACCAACGAGAAGGGCGAGAAGGTCGTCTTCGGCTCGGTTGGCGGCGGCGGTCGCTACGACGGCCTCGTGTCCCGCTTCATGGGCCAGCCCGTGCCGGCCACCGGCTTCTCGATTGGCGTCTCGCGCCTGATGACGGCGCTGAAGAACCTCGGCAAGCTCGGCCAGGCCGAGGTCATCGAGCCGGTTCTGGTCACCGTCATGGACGGCGATGTCGAGTCGATGGGCCGCTACCAGCGGATGACGCAGGAATTGCGCAAGGCCGGCATCCGGGCTGAAATGTATCAGGGGAACTGGAAGAAGTTCGGCAACCAGCTGAAATACGCCGACCGCCGCGGCTGCCCCGTCGCCATCATCCAGGGCGGCGACGAGCGAGCTGACGGCGTCGTGCAGATCAAGGACCTGATCGAGGGCAAGCGCCTGTCGGGCGAGATCGAGGACAACGCCAGCTGGCGCGAAGCGCGCGTCGCACAGGAGACCGTTGCCGAAGGCGATTTCGTCGCCAAGGTAAAGGAAATTCTGGCGGCGCAGGCCGAAGACCGGAACAGGGCGGGCTGAGATGGCCCTGATCAACCTGCCGGACTTCTCCGGCGAGCTCCTCTCAGAGTTTGCGGCGCGAAAGACGGAGCGGGTGGATACGCCCGTCATCCAGCCGGCCGAACCGTTTCTCGATATCGCCGGCGAGGATCTTCGCCGGCGCATCTTCATGACCGAGAGCGAGACGGGCGCCAGCCTTTGCCTGCGGCCCGAATTCACGATCCCCGTCTGCCTGCGCCACATAGAGAGCGCGACCGGCACGCCGAAGCGCTATTCCTATCTCGGCGAAGTTTTCCGCCAGCGGCGCGAAGGCGGCAACGAGTTCTATCAGGCCGGGATCGAGGATCTTGGTGACATTAATATTGCCGCTGCTGACGCGCGGGCGATCAGTGATGCGATCGGCGTGCTGGAGCGCGTCGTTCCCGGCAAGCGTCTTGCGGTGACGCTCGGCGATCAGGCAGTCTTCGAAGCGGTCGTGCAGGCGCTCGGCCTGCCGCTCGGCTGGCAGAAGCGGTTGATCCATGCCTTTGGCAACATGAGCCAGCTGGAAGCTTTGCTGGCGAGCCTCGTCAGCCCTCAGTTCGTAACTGGATTGAGTGACGAGATCGCGCATCTGATTGCCGCCGACGATGAAGCAGCACTTGTTGCACACATCGATGCGACGATGCAGGCGACGGGTTACTCGACGAATGCAAGCCGCTCGCCGCTCGAAATAGCGCGCCGCTTGAAGGAGAAGCTGATCCTCTCCGAAACGCGCCTCGATGATGCGGCCTTCCGCGTGCTTGAGGAATTCCTGTCGCTGAACGTACCGCTGATCAATGCTTCGGCCGCGCTGGCCGGTTTTGCCGATGCTGCTGGCCTCAAGCTTGGCAACGCGCTGGCGCGTTTCGACGGTCGCGTGGCCGCTCTGGCCAATGCCGGCGTCGATTTGGCGCTGATCGATTACCGCGCAGCCTTTGGGCGTCCGCTGGATTACTACACCGGCCTGGTTTTCGAGATCGGCGTCCAGGGCACGTCGGCGGTTCTCGCCGGTGGTGGCCGTTTCGATCGCCTGATGACCTTCCTGGGCGCCAAGGAACGCATTCCCGCCGTCGGCTTCTCGCTCTGGCTGGATCGTATCGAAGCCGAGAGGGCTGTCTGATGACGATTACCATCGCATTGCCCTCCAAGGGCCGGATGAAGGACGATGCCTCGGCGATCTTCGAACGCGCCGGGATCAGGATCACCGCTGTCGGCAACGATCGCTCCTATCGCGGACGCGTCGAAGGTTGGGACGACGTCGAAGTGGCCTTCCTTTCCGCCTCCGAGATTTCCCGCGAACTCGGCAGCGGCACCGTTGATTTCGGTGTCACCGGCGAAGACCTTGTCCGCGAGGGCCTGGCGGAGGCGGACAAGCGTGTCGAGATCTGCGCGCGTCTCGGTTTCGGCCACGCCGATGTCGTGGTTGCCGTTCCTGAAATCTGGCTCGACGTCGACACCATGGCCGATCTCGGCGATGTTGCTTCCGACTTTCGCGCCCGTCACGGCCGGCGCCTGGCGATTGCCACGAAATACTGGCGGCTGACGCAGCAATTCTTCTCCAGCCAGCACGGCATCCAGCTCTACCGGATCGTCGAAAGCCTTGGGGCAACGGAAGGGGCGCCTGCCTCCGGCTCGGCCGATATTATCGTCGACATCACCTCGACCGGCTCGACCCTTCGCGCGAACAACCTGAAGATTTTGTCCGACGGCGTCATCCTTCGCTCCCAGGCCTGCTTCGTCAGGGCACGCAAGGAAAGCCACGCGAACGAAGCGACCGTTCAGCGGCTGATCGACGCCGTTCGCTCGGCACTCTGACCATCGCCAAATCGACACACGAAAAAACCCGCCGTCTGGTGACGGCGGGTTTTTCTTGCTTGGGAGTATGCTTGATCGCTTAGGCGACTGCGTAGGCGCCGCGGCGTGCGTCGAGCGAGTAGAGGCCCGGGCCGACGATGGCGAGGAAGATGTAGGCGCCGGCCAGCGTGAAGTTCTTCATGACCATGATCTGGTTCAGGGCGTTGATCCAGCCGAGAGCGGCAGCCGGAAAATCCGGAACGTTGACCGTCGGCAGGTGGAAAACGACAGCGGTGAAGATACAAAAGGCGGCGAGCAGCCAGCCGACGATCTTGGTCTGGTAGCCAAGGAGAACAGCTAGACCGGTGACGAATTCAAAGGCGCCGGCGATGTAAGTCAGGGCAGTGGACGCCGGAAGACCAGCACCGGCGATCATGCCAGCGGTGCCAGCCGGATCGGTCAGCTTGCCGAAGCCGGCATAGATGAACATGAAGGAGAGGAGGATACGAGCGACAAGAATGACGACATTGTTGGTATTCGACATGGGACGATGTCTCCGTTTTGAATGGCGTTTGAGGTTGTTGTGCCCCGGCACGGTTGCAACCTCGAATGCCACTTTGTCGCCTTTTTTTGCTGTCGTGGAAAGATAGACGGATAGGGACACTTCGTTCGCTATTATTGAACGACTGATCGGTGGCCAAGTCGTCTTGCCATCGGCGTTACGCCTCTACTATGGTCGGTCGCCCAAGATGGAGACCCCAATGGCAGATCTTTCCACTTTTCCGATCACGACGCGCTGGCCAGCAGCGAACTCCGACATCATCCAGCTTTACTCATTGCCGACGCCCAACGGCGTGAAGATATCGATTGCGCTTGAGGAGCTCGGCTTGCCCTACGAGCCGCATCTGATCTCGTTCAGCACGAACGACCAGAAGTCTCCGGAATTCGTGTCGCTCAATCCCAATGGCCGCATTCCGGCGATCATCGATCCCAACGGCCCCGATGGAAAGCCGATCGGCATTTTCGAATCCGGTGCCATCCTGCTCTATTTGGCCGAGAAGACAGGCAAACTCATTCCATCAGATGCAGCCGGGCGCTACGAGACGATCCAGTGGGTCTTCTTCCAGATGGCCGGTATCGGACCGATGTTCGGACAGTTCGGGCACTTCTACAAATTTGCGGCCGACAAGGTCGCCAACAACTCCTATCCGATGGAGCGCTACCGCGACGAATCAAAGCGACTGTTGAGCGTGCTGGAAGCGCGCCTCCAGGGCCGCCAGTGGATCATGGGCGATCTCTACACGATCGCTGACATCGCCACCTTCCCGTGGCTTCGCGGTGCCGACATCTTCTACGGCGGCAGAGAGGTGTTGGACTATAAGAGCTTCCCGGCCGTGATGGACTGGCTCGAGCGCTGCATCGCCCGGCCGGCCTCGGAAAAGGGATTGAATATCCCGGCACGGCCTGCGTAAATCTCAGGCAAGCATGCAAAAAAGCCGGTCCAAAGGGTCGGCTTTCTTCATGCGCGGGCGCGTCTATTGGCGCCGGGTAAACTCGCCGCCGGTATTCGTCTTGAAACGAGGAAAGATGAAAACACCGAGCATGCTGCCGTGATAGGCATCGTCATGGCCGTTCGACTCGCCCATACAGAACAACGGCTGACGGAAGCCGTTCGGCATCATGATGGTAGTCGAAAAGCAAAAGGATGAGGAGAGCGTCGCAGCCTGCTCGAAGAGTTCCAGGATGTGGTCGTGATCCTTCGGTTCGTAGCAGCGCATGAGGCTCAGAAGCCCGCATTCCCGTGCCGGCAGTCCGTGCAGCAGGGCGCTCCATTCCTTGAGGCGGATCACGCCGCTGGACAGGTCTCCGACCCAGGTTTCCGAAATGGAAAACTGCGCCAGCATTTCAGGATCATGATTGCTGATATCCAGTGAGC
>Ga0102591_1003048_pt1 | contig 16025 bp, 12 predicted proteins | sample AraplaCol_mCL_r2_2_FD_76860 | JGI IMG/M metagenome (GOLD analysis project Ga0102591, IMG submission 76860) | Arabidopsis root microbial communities from North Carolina, USA - plate scrape MF_Col_mCL_r2 (SPADES assembly) (version 2) | ecosystem: Host-associated > Plants > Roots > Endosphere... | reverse complement strand
TCTGCGAACGCCGTCTGCGCTGCGCCGTCGGACATCCGGTTACACCAGCACGTCGCAGCCCGGGAGGGGTCCGTCCACGGAGGGGCTCTTGAAGGGGGTGCGTGTTCGATCTGCCCGAAAAAGCGGCGATTGCCGTGGAAGCTCCGCCGTTTCGGCGGTATGCTCCGCTGCGCTTGCCCAATACATAACGAATGAGGAGCTAACCATGAAGATTGTTTCGATTACTGCCCTGGCCTTTGTCGCTGCCGCCCTGCTGTCGGGCTGCAACAAGTCGGAAGACGCTGCTTCGGCTCCGTCGAGCGCCTCGACCGCCGCTTCGGCTCCGGCCGACACGGCTGCGCCGGCTTCGACCGCCGCCGCCGCCCCGATGGAAGCGCCGGCCGCCACGACGACCGCTCCGGCTGCTGCCGGCACGGCCGCTCCGGCTCCGGCTTCGACGGCCGCTTCGGGCCAGTAAGCCGTCGCCACGCCGGCCCTTCGCGGGCCGGCATGCGACACGGAAACACCGCTGCTCCGGCAGCGGTGTTTTTTTATGCCCGGCGGAGGGGCCCGACGGCCCATGGTCCTCGCCGCGAGGATGCGGCACGCTAGGGCGGTTCGTCCGTCCCACTGCCACAGGATCCTCCATGACGCATCGCCCGTTGTTGCCCATGCTCACGCTCGCCTTGGCCGTCGCCTCCACCGTCGCGGCCGCGCAGACCGCGCCGATGACGCCCGACATTCCCGCGACCTTCGACGCTCCCCTCACCGCGAACGACTACGTCAAGCGCGTGGTCGAGATCCCGATGCGCGACGGGGTGAAGCTGCACACCGTCATCGTCGTGCCGAAGAACGCGAAGAAGGCGCCTATCCTGCTCACCCGCACGCCCTATAACGCCGACGGTCGCGCGGCGCGCGCCGATGCGTCCACGATGCGCGATCTGCTCCCGCAGGGCGACGAGGTCTTCGTCGATGCCGGCTACATCCGCGTGTTCCAGGACGTGCGCGGCAAGTACGGCTCCGAGGGCGACTACGTCATGACCCGGCCGCTGCGCGGCCCGCTCAACGATTCGAAGACGGATCACTCGACCGACGCCTGGGACACGATCGACTGGCTGGTGAAGAACGTGCCGGAGTCCAACGGCAAGGTCGGCATGATCGGTTCGTCGTACGAGGGCTTCACCGTCGTCATGGCGCTGATCGATCCGCACCCGGCCCTCAAGGTGGCCGCGCCGGAAAGTCCGATGGTGGACGGCTGGATGGGCGACGACTGGTTCCATTACGGCGCCTTCCGCCAGACCAACTTCGACTACATCGCCGGACAGAACGCGAAGCGCGGCAAGGGCGCCACGCTCGCGCGAGCCGGCTACGACGATTACACCAACTTCCTCGCGGCGGGCTCGGCGGGCGACTACGCCCGTGCCGCCGGCCTCGACCAGCTGCCTTACTGGCGCAAGCTCAGCGAGCACCCCGCTTACGACAAGTACTGGGAAGAGCAGGCCCTCGACAGGGAGATGGCGAAGCATCCGCTCAAGGTGCCCACCATGTGGCTGCAGGGCCTGTGGGACCAGGAAGACATGTGGGGAGCCATCCATAGCTACGAGGCCGTGGAGCCGAAGGACAAGGGCAACGACAAGAACTACCTCGTCATGGGCCCGTGGCGGCATAGCGGGGTGAACTACGGCGGCGCCTCGCTGGGCGCGCTCAACTTCGACGGGGACACCGCGTTGCAGTTCCGGCGCGACGTCCTGTTGCCGTTCTTCAACCAGTATCTGGTCGACGGCGCGCCGAGGGCGAACACCCCGCCCGTGCTGATCTACGACACCGGCGGCAACCATTGGGACCGCTACAAGGCGTGGCCCCAGGCCAAAGGGAGCCGTCCGCTGTACCTTAGTGCCAATGGCAAGTTGTCGTTTGAAGCCCCCGCCGAGGGTGCTGCGACGTTTGACGAGTACGTCTCGGACCCGGCGAAGCCGGTGCCGTACGTGCCCCGCCCGGTGCACTTCGGCGACCGCCAGTCGTGGACGACGTGGCTGGTGCAGGACCAGCGCTTCGTCGACGGGCGGCCGGACGTGCTGACCTATGTCACCGAGCCGCTCACCGCGCCCCTGAAGCTCGCCGGCGCTCCGCAGGTGAACCTCTACGCGTCCACGAGCGGCACGGACAGCGACTGGGTGGTGAAGCTGATCGACGTCTATCCGGCCATGAACGCGAGCAACCCGACCATGGGTGGCTACGAGCTCGCGGTGTCGATGGACAACTTCCGCGGCCGCTACCGCGAAAGCTTCTCCGACCCGAAGGCGCTGACCCCTGACACCCCGTTGCAGTACCGCTTCGGCCTGCCGACGGTGAATCACACGTTCGAGCCCGGGCATCGCGTGATGGTGCAGGTGCAGTCGTCGTGGTTCCCGTTGTACGACCGCAACCCGCAGACGTTCGTGCCGAACATCTTCTTCGCGAAGCCGTCGGATTACCGGAAGGCGACGCAGCAGGTGTGGCACGCGCCCGGCAAGGCCAGCAGCATCGAGCTGCCGGTGGTGGAGGGCAAGTAACGCCCATGTGGGAGCGGCCTTGGCCGCGATGGGTGCTTGCCGCGAGCACCCATCGCGGCCAAGGCCGCTCCCACGATCGGCGGGCTGAGGCGTAACGCGGGTTTTGCCAATCCCTCCACGCGGGCGTCCGTATCCTCGCGACACACCCCGCGTCGAGGACCACCCCATGGCCCGCCCCATCTGGACCGGAACGCTGTCCTTCGGTCTGCTCAACGTACCGATCCGCCTGATGTCCGGCGAGCGCCGTAACGACATCCACTTCCGCATGCTCGATCAGCGCAGCAACACGCCGGTGCGCTACGAGCGCGTCAACGCGGACACGGGTGAAGAAGTGCCCTGGAAGGACATCGTCAAGGCGTTCGAGTACCAGAAAGGCAGCTACGTGGTGCTCGAGGAAGAGGACATCCGCAACGCGGCCAGCGACGCGCACGAAACCGTGGAGATCGACGCCTTCGTCGATGGCGCCGACATCGCGCCTGCCTATTACGAGAAGCCCTACGTGCTGCTGCCGGCCAAGAAGGCTGAAAAAGGCTACGTGCTGCTGCGCGAAACGTTGAAGAAGACCGGTAAGGTGGGCATCGCGCGCGTCGTGATCCGCACGAAGGAATACCTCGCCGCGGTGATGCCGCAGGGCAACGCGCTGATGATGAACATCCTGCGGTACCAGGCGGAAGTCGTCGATGCCGATGAATACGAACTGCCTGAAAAGGCGGCCGGCGACTACCGCATCACCTCGCGCGAGATGGAGATGGCGAAGGAACTGATCGAGTCGATGTCCGGCAAGTGGAAGCCCGAGGCGTACCACGACGAGTTTCGCGCCAAACTTCGGGCGGCGATCGAGAAGCGCCTCAAGAGCAAGGGCGTCACGACCACGGTCGAGGAAGAAGAGCGGACACCGGAGAACGCGACGACCAACGTCGTGGATTTCATGGCCCTGCTGAAGAAGAGCATCGGCGCGAAGACGCGCACGCCCGCGATCAAGGAAGTCGCGACGAAGAAGTCCGCCGCGAAGAGAGCGCCTGCGAAGACCGCACCCGCGAAGAAGACCGCGGCAAAGAAGGCGCCCGCGAAGAAAGCGGCGGCGCGCAAGGCGCCCGCCAGACGCCGGGCGAGCTGACCGATGTCGGCGACCGTCGTCGGTGGCGTCACCATCACGCATCCCGAGCGCGAGGTCTTCGGCGAGGGCGGCCCCACCAAGGGTGAGGTGGCCGCTTACTACGACGTAGTGGCGCCGTGGATGCTCCCCGAGCTCCGCGACCGCCCGCTTTCCGTGGTGCGCTGCCCGCAGGGCTCCACGGGGCAGTGCTTCTTCCAGAAGCACCATGCCGACTCGCTGGGCCCGGACGTGAAAGCCGTGACGCTGGAAGAGAAGGACGGCGAGGCCGCCGAATACATCTACGTGGACGACGTGCGAGGCGTGCTGGAACTCGTGCAGATGAACACGCTGGAGTTCCACCCGTGGGGTTCCCGCATCGACGCGCCCGACCAGCCGGATCGCCTGATCTTCGATCTCGACCCGGCCAGCGACGTCGAGTGGAAGGCGGTGGTGGCCGGCGCGAGGGAGATTCGCGAACGCCTCGCGACGCACGGACTCGAGAGCTTCGTACGCAGCTCGGGCGGCAAGGGCCTGCACGTGGTCGCGCCGATCCGGCGCGGGCCATCGTGGGCCCAGGTGAAGGCGTTCTGCGAAGCCCTCGCCGACGAACTCGTCGCCGACAAGCCCAAGGCCTATATCGCGGAGGCGAGCAAGGCGAAACGCGAAGGCATGATCTTCATCGACTGGTTGCGCAACACACGCGGTGCCACGAGCGTCACAGGCTGGTCGTTGCGCGCGCGCCCGGGAGCGCCCGTGGCCATGCCGTTGCACTGGGACGAGATCGCGCGGCTGAAGACGGGTGGGGCTTTCGATCTGAAGCGGGCGCTGAAGCGGGCGAGGACGCTGGAGGCCGATCCGTGGGAAGGTGTTGCCACGCTTAAGCAAAAGCTGCCGTAGCATACCGGTCTTACCTCATGTCATACCGGCGTACGCCGGTATCCACCGCGATGCGATCAGTCCATGCGTGAAGTTGGCATCGGCTTTAGGCGCACGAGCTCGACGCACCCTCGGGGACCGACGCCGTGGATCCCGGCGTACGCCGGGATGGCGGTGACGGGGCGGGTTGACGCTGCGGGCATAAAAAAAGCCTCCGCCTCCTTCCGGGAGCGGAGGCTTCATCTGACGTGGCTTACTTCTTCTGCATGCGGCGCAGCGACGCCATCACTTCGTAGCAGGCGCCCATCGTGTGGTAGTCGGTCTTGCCGGCGGGGCTCTTTTCGTCGTCGTACTTTTCGTTGGTGCGCTTGAGGATGCGATACCACGCGCCGTACTTGTGATCGACGAAGTGCTCCCAGCTGTACGCCCAGATCTTCTCGTACCACTCGTCGTACTTCGCTTCGCCGGTGGTCTCGAACAGGAGCTGGGCCGCGCCGAGCGATTCGGCCTGCACCCAGAAATACTTGTCGTCGTCGCACACGTCGCCTTCCGGCGAGAAGCCATACGCGATGCCGCCGTATTCCTTGTCCCAGGCCTTGTCGAGCGCTTCGTCGAAGAGGTGCTTCGCCGTGGGAACGAGCCATGCCTTATGGCGCGACGTGCCCTTGGTGTAGCGCTCGAGCATCATCAGCAGCTTGGCCCATTCGGTCTGGTGCCCCGGCTGGAAGCCCCACGGGCGGAACAGGTGCTTCGGATTGTCGAGGTTGTATTCCCAGTCGATCGTCCAGTTCTCGTGGTAGTGCTCCCACACGAGCTTCTGCGGCGTGAGGCCCGCCTGGCGCTGGGTCATGTTCTCGGCGAGCACGAGCGCGCGGTCGAGGTAGCGATCGTCCTTCGTGGCTTCCCACGCGGCGATCATGGCCTCGGTCATGTGCATGTTCGCGTTCTGGCCGCGGTAACCGGTGAAGTTCCAGTCCTTGTCCGCCTCGTCGCGGTACAGGCCGTACGCCGGTTCCCAGTAGCGCTTCTCGAGCAGGTCCCAGATCTCGCCCTGCCACGCGCGCGCTTCGTCGAAGCCCACCTTCACGCCGCAGGAGTACGCCAGCAGCATGAAGGCCAGACCGTAGCAGTGGTTCATCTGGTCGTCGCGCTTGCCGTCGGCGATCGTCCAGGCGTAACCGCCCGTTTCCGGGTTCAGATGCACTTCGCGCAGGTACTTCAGGCCGTGCATCGTGAGTTCCTTGTCTTCGGGCTTGCCGAATTCGAGGAACGCCATCGCGTGGTTGAACACGAAGCGCGTGCTGGACACGAGGTGACGGTGGGTGCGGTCGTACACCGAACCATCGTCCTTGTAGTACTGGAAGAAGCCGCCGGCCTTGTCGACCTCGTTCGGCTGGTAGAACTTCATCGTCGTCGCGACGTGGTCGCGCAGGACGTCGACGTTGTGGAAATCGGGGAGGGGAACGGTCGTCATGCGTGCGTCTCCATGAAGGCCTTCACTTCGGCCTGGTCGGGGATAGCGGTGAACGAGCCCTTGCGCGTGGCCGTGATGGCACCACACGCGGCGGCGAAGCGGATCAGGTCGACGAGGCGCGCTTCGTCGTCGATCAGCGTGTCGAAACGGTCGGGGGTGATGCCCTCGGCGGACAGGCGCGCGAGCAGGCCGCCTACGAAGGCGTCGCCGGCGGCGGTGGTGTCCACGGCCTCGACGCGATAGCCGGCGAGCGTGCCGCGTGCGCTACGTGAGAACCAGCGCATCGGCTCTGCACCGTCGGTCACCAGCAGGAGACGGGCATTGCCCTTCCACAGGCGATCGAGCACCGCGTCGTCGGAACCCGCACCCGCGTGGATGAAAGCAAACTCTTCCGCGCTGAGCTTGATCACGTCCGCTTCGTGCAGGGTTTCCCACAGGCGCGGCAACGGTGCTTCGTCCTTCGGCCACAGGGCCGGGCGCAGGTTCATGTCGAAGCTGACCAGCGCACCCGCCTTGCGGGCGCGACGCATGCCCTCGACGGTGGTCTCGGCGATGGCTGCCTCGGTCAGCGAGTTGGAGCAGACGTGGAAGATCGCCAGGTCGTCGAACGCCTCGGCGCGGAAGTGTTCCGGGCGGAACAGCAGGTCGGCCGCGGGCGGACGGTAGAAGCTGAAGCTGCGGTCGCCCTTGTCGTCGTGCGCCACGAAGGCCAGCGCGGTACGCGCCTCGTCCGTGCGCGCGACGTCCTCGGTGCCGACCTTGAGGTCGGTGAGGCTCTTGAGCAGGAAGTCGCCGAACATGTCGCGTGCGAGCATGCCGGCGAATCGGGCGTTGCCACCCAGGCGGGCCGCGGCGACCGCGACGTTGGCCGGCGCACCGCCGGCAAAAGGGACGAAGGCGGGAGGCTGATCAGCGCCGCCCTGGGGCTGTGCGTGGAAATCGATCAGCGCCTCGCCGAAGCAGAGGATGGAAGACATGCGTACGGCCTGTCCTTGGGGGCGAGGTGGAAGGGAAACACGACGGCCGGCCATGCGATGGCCGGCCGTCGGGGGACGAAGGTCAGCGCGAGGCGACCGGGAGGTTGCGGATCTTCGAGCCGCTGAGGCCGTAGAACACGATGTACGCGTAGCAGATCAGCGGGATGAAGAACGCGTGCTGCAGGCCGATCTGGTCGGCGATGATGCCCTGGATCCAGGGGATCAGCGCGCCACCGACGATGGCCATAATCAGCAGCGAGGACGCCTTGCCGGTCAGCGGGCCCATGCGCTCGATGCCCAGCGAGAAGATCGTCGGGAACATGATCGAGTTGAACAGGCCGATGACGACGATGCTGTAGACGGCGACGGTGCCCGTCGTCAGCATGGTGGTGATGACCAGCAGCATGTTGATGACGGCGAACGCGGCGAGCAGCTTGCGCGGCGAGAACTTGGCGAGCAGTGCGGAGCCGATGAAGCGGCCGACCATCGCGCCGCCCCAGTAGAACGCCACGTGGCTGGCGGCCACTTCACCCGACATGTTGCCGATCTCCGGCAGCTGCAGGTAGTTGATCATGAAGCTGCCGATCGACACTTCGCCGCCGACGTAGAAGAAGATGCCCAGCACGCCGAACAGCACGTGCGGCGTCTTCAGGGCGTCCATCAGCGAATGCTGGCTGTCGTCCGCCTTTTCCGTGGTTTCTTCCAGCGCCGGCAGGTTGAACAGGTAGACGCCGATCGCGAGCAGCACGAGCACGACGGCCAGGCCGATGTACGGGCCCTGCACCGACGCGGCTTCGTGCGCGCGGTAGGTCACCTGTTCGGCGGCCGACAGCTTGTCGATGTCCGCACCCGACTTCACGGCGTTGGACAGGATCAGCACGCCGCCGAAGAACGGGGCGAGGAAGGTGCCGAACGAGTTCAGGGCCTGGGCGAGCGTGAGGCGGCTGGAGGCCGTCTTCTCGGGGCCGAGCAGCGCGACGTACGGGTTGGCGGCCACCTGCAGCACCGTGATGCCCGTCGCGAGGACGAACAGCGCGCCGAGGAAGAAGCCGTAGACGCGCATGCCGGCGGCGGGCCAGAACAGCGCGGCGCCGATGCCGGTGATGATCAGGCCGGCCACGATGCCCTTCTTGTAACCGAGGGCGGCAACGAGCTTGCCGGCGGGCAGCGACATGATGAAGTACGCGCCGAAGAACGTGAGCTGGATCAGCAGGGCCTGCGCATAGTTGAGCTCGAACACCGCCTTCAGGTGCGGGATCAGGATGTCGTTAAGACACGTGATGAAGCCCCACATGAAGAAGATGGTGGACATCACGCCAAGGGCGAGCGGGAAGAAGGTGTAACGGGTGTCACCCGAGTTCGTCGACGACGAGCCGGGCGCTGGCGTATATCCGGTGGCCATGTGGGCGCTCCTTTGTCAGTTCAGGGGGAGGACGGCGGGCAGCTGCTTTCGCGAACGACGAGCCGAACCGGCGCGATCGTATAAGCAGTGTCCGTCTCGGGATTGGAAAGTCTGTCGAGGATCAGTTCGGCGCTACGCCGTCCGAGTCCACGCGGGTCCACCGCGATGGTGGTGAGGGGCGGTACGCACACCGAGGCTTCGGCGACGTCATCGAAGCCGGTCAGGGCGAAATCCTCGCCCGGACGGCGGCCTCGTTTGGTCAGACCAAGCATAAGCCCGAGGGCCACGGCGTCGTTGTAGCAAACCGCCGCCGTCGGCGCGGGGTCGCGCGCGAACAGGGCGCCGGTCTGGCGTGCGGCCTCGAGGCGCGTGGGTGCGCTTTCGATGAGCCATGCGGGGTCGACGGGCAGGCCCGCGTCGCGCATCGCGCCGGCGTAGCCGCGGCGGCGCTGCTCCACGGAGCTGGAGTCGCGATGGCCGCCGAAGAACGCGATGCGCTGGTGCCCGAGGGCGATGAGATGCTCCGTCGCCAGGCGGGCGCCGTGTTCGTTGTCCATCTCCAGCGTGTCCCAGCGATGGGTGCCGTCGTCGTCCGGGAGCTCGCGGTTGAACACCAGCAGCGGCGTGTGCATGCCCACCGCGGCGAGCACCTGCTCGCCCTCGCTGCCTTCGGCCGGCGAGAGGATGATGCCGGCCGGGCCGTGCTCGATCAGGGAATTGAGTACCGCCTGCTGGCGATCGGGCGATTCGCCCGTGTTGCCGAGGAGGGTGACGTAGCCGGCGCGGGCCAGGGCCTCGTCGGCTCCGGCGGCGAATTCGGCGAAGAAGGGGTTGCCCAGGTCGTTGATAACGAGCCCGATGCTGGACGAGGTGCGCCGGCGCAGATTCGCGGCCGCCCGGTTATAAACGTAGCCCTGGCGCTTCAGCTCGGCTTCGACGCGGGCCCGGGTGGCGGAGTTCACGAGCGGGCTGCCTCGCAGCACCAGCGAGACGGTCGCCCGCGATACGTCGCAACCCTGGGCGATATCGGCCAGGGTCACCTTGCGGCGTTGCGGGGTATTCCTCGTCATCTGAACTCCTTCAAACGATCTAAACCGGGCGATCATCGCGCGGTGGGCGGAGGGATGCATCACGCACTGCAACATGCGCTTGGCTGCTATCTTTGCTACGTTCGACGTGTTTGTCACGATCCAAATGATCGGGACCGCCCGAATCGCGAAAATCCGAGGGGAACCTGAGATGCCGAGAACCACCCGCCTGCGCCGCAGCCTGCTGGCCGCCGCCCTCACTCTCGCCCTGCCGGCGCTGGCCATCGCGGCCTCGAGCGGCAAGGCCGGCAGCGCCTACGCGGCCGTCGATCCGATGATCGGCACCGGCGGCGACGGCCACACCTTCCCGGGCGCCACGGTGCCCTTCGGCATGGTGCAGCTGTCGCCCGACACGGCGATGCCGGACTTCAAGCACGCCTACAAGTGGGCCGCCGGCTATCAGTACGGCGACTCGAGCATCCTCGGTTTTTCCCATACCCATTTCTCCGGCAGCGGCCATTCCGACCTGGGCGACGTGCTCGTCATGCCCATCGCCGGCGACGTGAAGCTGGACCCCGGTTCCCCCGAGCAGCCCGGTAGCGGCTATCGCTCGCGCTTCGATCACAAGACCGAGAAAGCCGAGGCAGGTTACTACGCCGTCACGCTGGCCGACTACGACGTGCGTGCCGAGCTGACGGCCGGCACCCGCGTGGGCTGGCACCGCTACACCTTCCCGAAGGGCAAGCCGGCCCACCTGCTGCTCGACCTGCGCCCCAGCATCTACGACTACGACGGCAAGGTGCTGTGGTCGACGCTGCGCGTGCGCGACGACGCCACCGTGACCGGCGGCCGCACCGTGCGCGGCTGGGCCCCGGGCCGCCAGCTGTACTTCGCCATGCGCTTCAATCAGCCGCTGGCCTCGCGCATCCTGAAGAACCGCGAGGAAAACGTGCCGTACAAGGGCTTCTCGGGCCCGGGCAACCGCGCCGAGGACGTCGACGCCATCAGTGGCCGCGCGCTCGAAGGCGTGTTCGACTTCGGTAACCTGGCCAAGCCGCTGGTGGTCAAGGTCGCCATCTCGACCGTGAGCGAAGACAACGCCATCGCCAACCTCGACAAGGACGGTGCCGGCTTCGACTTCGACGCCCGCCGCGGCGAAGCCCGCCAGGCGTGGGAGAAGAACCTCTCGGTCGTCGATGTGCAGGCGCCGGAAAAGACCCGCAAGACCTTCTACACCGCGCTGTACCACGCGATGCTCTCGCCGACGCTGTCGATGGACGTCAACGGCCAGTACCGCGGCCCGGACAACCAGGTGCACACCGCGAAGGGCTTCGACTTCTACTCCACGTGGTCGCTGTGGGACGTGTACCGCGCCCAGCAGCCGCTGATGACGTTGCTCGAACCGGAAAAGAGCAACGATTTCGTGAGCTCGCTGATCGCGGCGCAGCAGTCGAGCCCGTTCGGCATCCTGCCGATCTGGGCCTACGGCGGTATGGAAACCTGGTGCATGGTCGGCTATCACGCCGTCCCCGTCATCGCCGACGCCTATATGAAGGGCATCCGCGGCTACGACGCCGACGCCGCGCTCAACGCGATGGTGAAGAGCGCCACCTATGGTCCGTACGGCGGCATCGACGACTACATGAAGCTGGGCTACGTCGCGATCGACCGCACGCCCGAAGCCGCGTCCAAGACCGTGGAATACGCGTTCGACGACTGGTCGCTGGCGCAGATGGCCAAGGCCATGGGCAAGGACGATGTGGCCGCCACCTTCATGAAGCGCGCCGGCAACTGGAAGAACAGCTTCGACACGAAGACCGGCTTCCTGCGCGCGCGCAAGAGCGACGGCAACTACCGCGAGCCGTTCGATCCGTCGTCGGCTGGCTACGGCAGCGACTACACCGAAGGCAACGCGTGGCAGTACTCGTGGTATGTGCCGCAGGACGTGGCCGGCCTGATCGAGGCGCTGGGCGGCAAGGACGCGTTCGTCAAGAAGCTCGACTCGGTCTTCGACGCCAAGGTGGATCCGAAGTCGTTCGCGCACGTCGAGGACATCACGGGCCTGATCGGCTGGTATGCGCACGGCAACGAGCCGAGCCACCAGGTGGCTTATATGTATGACTACGCCGGTCAGCCCTGGAAGACCCAGGAGCGTCTGGCGAACATCATGGCGACTCAGTACACCCCGACGCCCACGGGTCTCGTCGGCAACGACGACCTCGGCCAGATGTCGGCCTGGTACATCTTCACCTCGCTGGGTTTCTATCCGGTGGCTCCGGGCAGCAACCAGTACGTGATCGGCCGCCCCTTCGTGGAGAAGGCCACCCTGAACCTCGCCGGCGGCAAGCGCTTCACGGTCTCGGCCGACCACCTCGATGCGAAGCATCCCTACGTCGGTTCGGTCACGCTCAACGGCAAGCCGCTGGATCGCGCCTTCATCCGCCACGAAGAGATCGTGGCGGGTGGCGAGCTGCACTTCGCCATGCAGGAAAAACCGTCGACCTGGGCCGCCGGTGCGAACGCGGCACCCTACTCGATGAGCGACAAGGCGAACTGACCGGCCCACCGCCGTCACGGGTCCTTCACGGTCCGTTCGGCATTAAGCACGGCTCCTGAGCGGACGGGTACGTCGCTCTTCTCCCTGGAAACAGGCGGAAGAGGGGCGTGCCCGTCCTCGTATCCGAAGGCCGTGCCGTGTCCCGAAAGCGAAAAGTCGCCCGCGCGTTTACAATGAATGCCTTAAGCGGGCAGGGTCCGTCGCGGGGATGACGAAGGCATGATTGAACGGATCGGATTCCGCTGGCGACTCGTCGGCCTGCTGGCCGCCGTGCTCGTCATCGTCGCGCTGCCGTATCTGGCGACGCGCTCGAGTGCCGAGGACGCCCTCAACTCCCGCGACTGGGTCACCCACACGGCCGACGTGAAGGGGTCGGTCTACCGGATGGCCGCGTCGCTACGCAGCAGCGAGGCGGCGGTCTATGCCCGCCTGGCTGGCGCGCCGAACAATGCCGACCTCGACGAACGCGCCGTCGCGCCGCGGAAGCTGGTGCCGGGGCTGCTGGCCTCGCTGCGCGAGATGACGCGTGACAACCCGGAGCAGGTCGCGCGCATCGGCGCGCTGGAATCCCTCGCCAACGGGCGCATGGCCCTCACGGACCAAGCCCTGCAGCGGCTTCGCGCCAACGACCGCGACGGTGCGTTCGCGTCGATGGAAGACGCCCGCAACCTGTTCCCGATCCGCGAGCAGATCAAGGAAGTGCTGGACGAGGAGACGCGCCTGCTCGACAACCGTCGCTCGCAGGCGCGCAATCTGGCGACGAACAATCGTGCGGTGCTGCTGGTGGCCGCGCTGGCGCAGATCACCCTGCTCGCGATCGTGGTCGTGGTGTCCGAGCGCCAGATCGCCAGCCGTCTGCGCGCGGAATCGCGCGTGGCGGACGCGGTGCAGCGCTCGCAGCTGATCGTGCAGGCCGTGCGCGAGCCCATCGCGATGCTGGACAGGAACCTGCAGACGCTGCTGGTCAATACCGCGTTCGCGGAGCTTTACGGATTCGATCCCGAGCGCGACCAGAAGATTCCGCTGGGGAAGATCGGCAATGGTGCCTGGACGGACACCGCGCTGCTGCAGCGCCTCACCGACGTCATCGTCCGCGATCGCGAACTGTGGGACTACGAGCTCACGCAGCGCACCGTCGATGGCATCGACCGCTTCGTGGTGATCAACGCGCGCCGCATCGAGCAGCCGGACAGCGTCGATCCCGCGCTGCTGCTGACCGTCAGCGACATCACCGCCCGTGCGCTGGTGGAGCAGAAGGTCAACGAACTGAACCGCCAGCTCGAGGGCAAGTTCGAGCAGCTTTCGGACGTGAACCGAGAGCTGGAAGCCTTCAGTTATTCAGTGTCGCACGATCTGCGCGCGCCGTTGCGGCACATCTCGGGTTTCGCGGGCAAGCTCGAGAGCCAGCTGGGCGACAAGGTCGACGACCGTTCGCGCCATTACATCGATGTGATCCGCAGCTCGTCGCGCCGCATGGCGCAGCTCATCGACGACCTGCTGGTGTTCTCGCGCCTTGGCCGTGGCGCCCTGCGCCTGCAGCCGGTCGACATGCAGTCGCTGGTGGACGAAGCGCGTGCCCTCGTTGAAACCGACGCCAGCGGCCGCCATATCGAGTGGCGGATCGCGCCGATGCCCATCGTGGTCGGCGACGAGAACATGCTGCGCACCGTCTGGCAGAACCTGCTGGGCAACGCGGTGAAGTACACGTCGAACCGCGACAGGGCGCTGATCGAAGTGCTGCTGGCGCGGTCGCCCGCCGGCGACTACGAGTTCACCGTGCGCGACAACGGCGCGGGTTTCGACATGCAGTACGCGGGCAAGCTGTTCGGCGTGTTCCAGCGACTGCATCGTGCTTCGGAGTTCCCCGGCAACGGCATCGGCCTTGCCAATGTACGACGCATCATCGCCCGTCATGGCGGGCGCACGTGGGCCGAAGGCGAGACCGACGTCGGCGCGACTTTCCACTTTTCTCTACCGGCGTCGGATCTCACCGCCGCCCGAACGGGTGACACATGAACAAGCGCGACCTGCGCACGATCCTTCTCGTCGAAGACTCCATGGCCGATGCGGAAATGGCCATCGACGCCCTGCGCGAAGCGAACCTCGCCAATCCCGTGGTGCACGTCGAAGACGGCGTGGACTGCCTCGACTGGCTGCACCGCCGCGGCGCCTATGCGTCGCGCGAGGAAGGCGATCCGGCGGTGATCCTCCTCGACATCAAGATGCCGCGCATGGACGGGCTCGAAGTGCTCAGGAACCTGCGCAGCGAGGAGAAGTGGCGCCGCGTGCCGGTGGTCATCCTGTCGTCGTCGCGCGAAGAGAGCGACCTCGCGCGCAGCTGGGATCTCGGCGTGAACGCCTACGTGCTCAAGCCGGTGGACGTGCAGCAGTTCTTCACGGCCGTGCAGACGCTCGGCCATTTCTGGGCGGTCCTGAACCAGCGTCCCGAAGGCGAATAAGCGGAGCGACGACGAGGCATGGCTGGAATGGGCGGGCAAGGCCACAAGGTCAGGATTCTCCAGGTCGAGGACAACCCCCTCGACGCCGAGCTCGTGCTCGGTGAGCTGGACGACGACGGTATCGAATACGAGGTTCGCCTCGTCGACGACGAAGACGCGTACACGGCCGCGCTCGACACGTTCGAGCCGGAGATCGTGCTGTCCGACTTGAGCCTGCCCGCGTTCAGTGGCGAGCGCGCGCTGCAGCTCCTGCGTGAGCGCCGCTCCGACATTCCCTTCATCTTCATCTCCGCCACGTTGGGCGAAGAGGCCGCTATCGAAGCGCTGCGCAACGGCGCCACCGATTACATCCTCAAGCAGAACACGGTGCGCCTCGCGAGCGCGGTACGCCGTGCGTTGCGCGAAGCCGATGAACAACGCGCCCGCCAGCGCGCCGAACTCGAACTGATCCGCGCGCAGCGGTTCGAAAGCCTTGCCTTGCTGGCCGGCGGTCTGAGCCACGACCTGCGCAATCTCCTGCAGCCGCTGCTTCTCGCCGGCGACACGCTGGAAGACTACGCCGACGACCCGCGCCTCGCGCGCCTCGGCACGCTCGTGCGCGACTGCGGTCGCCGCGGTCTTGAAATGGTGTCGTCCATGCTGTCGTTCGCCCGCGGCGCCCGTCGCGCGGAGCGCGTAAAGCTCGGCGCGCTGCTCGAGGCGCTCAACCTGCTGTTGCAGGGGAGCGTGCCGCGCACCGTGAAGATGGAAGTCGACGTCTTCGATCCCGAGGTCGCGTTCGAAGGCAACCACACCGAACTGCAGCAGTGCCTGCTCAACCTCAGCCTCAATGCGATGCAGGCGATGCCGGAAGGCGGCGTGCTGCGCATCGAGACCGACGTGGTGAGCCTCCCCGACGATTTCTTCGCCGAGGACGAAGCGAGCCTGCCCGGTCGCTACCTGCGCCTGTCCGTGATCGACACGGGGCAGGGCATGCCGCCGGACGTGTTGCAGCGCCTGTTCGAGCCGTTCTTCACCACGAAGGAGGCCGGTACCGGCCTGGGCCTGCTGTCGTGCAAACGCATCGTCGCCAGCCACGGCGGCCTGATGCGCGTGCGCAGCCAGGTCGGCGTCGGTACCGAGTTCCACCTTTACCTGCCGCTGAAGACGGAAGAGGGCGAGCACGTGGATCCGCAGGTGATGGACGCGAGCCTGCAGGGCGAAGCCGAGCGCGTGCTCGTGGTCGTCGAAGAAGCCGTGCAGCTATCGCTGCTGGTCGACACGCTCGACGCCTACGGCTACCAGGCCGGAGCGAGCCAGAGCGGCACCGCCGCGCTGCAATGGATCGAAGCGCACGGCGTGCCCGATCTCGTCGTCATGGATGCCGACATGAATCTCTTTACCGGCGTGCGCACACTCGCGGCACTGCTCGAACACGGCTACAGCGGCGCGGTGCTGTTGCTCGCGCGGCCGGACTCGCCGCCGAATCTCGACGAACTGCCGCAGCTGGATCACCTGTACGTGATCGACAAGCCGGTGCAGTCGCGTGCGCTCCTGCGCAAGGTGCGCGAAGCGCTCGACGCGAGCGATAGCCAGGGCGGCTGACGGCAACCGGACGAAAGTCCGGTTTTTCAGATTTCTTCCAT
>Ga0102591_1003046_pt1 | contig 16033 bp, 20 predicted proteins | sample AraplaCol_mCL_r2_2_FD_76860 | JGI IMG/M metagenome (GOLD analysis project Ga0102591, IMG submission 76860) | Arabidopsis root microbial communities from North Carolina, USA - plate scrape MF_Col_mCL_r2 (SPADES assembly) (version 2) | ecosystem: Host-associated > Plants > Roots > Endosphere... | reverse complement strand
CCGGCCAAGCCTCCGACCCAGGCCGTCGTCCAGGTTCCGCCGGCGGCGCCCCAAGGAACCGCGCAGGGCGTGGTCGCCGTGCAGGCCGTGGCGGTGACCGGCTACAATCGCTGACGCGGTTCTGGCGCTGATCCCGCTCCGGTCACGCTAGGAACCTTTGCTCCAAGGCCCCCGTTCGGATGGGGAGTTCAATTCCAGCAGGAGCATACCATGAGCACCAATCGTGTTGAAGGCGCAGTCGACAAGGGCGTGGGCGCGGTGAAGGAAGCCGTCGGCAAGGCCACGGACAACGAACGCCTGGAAGCCGAAGGCGCGGCCCAGAAGCTCAAGGGCGACGTCCAGAACAAGGTCGGCAAGGTCCAGGACAAGATCGGCGACGCGATCAAGCACTAGGCTTGGTCCGAGCCTGATGGACGAAGGCCCCGGGAGCGATCCCGGGGCCTTTGTTCTTATGCGCCGTAGAGGATCGAGATGGTCTCGGCCACGCAGGCCGGGCGCTCCTCGCCCTCGATCTCGATGGTGCATTCGTTCTTCATCTGCAGGCCGCCGGCCTTCGGCTCGACGCTGACCAGCTTCTGGCGCATCCGCACCCGCTTGCCGACGCGCACCATGCCGGTGAACCGCACCTTGTCGCAGCCGTAGTTGATGCCGCGCATCACGCCGCTGACGTGCAGTATGCCCGCGCCCAGCATCGGGATCAGCGACAGGGTGAGATAGCCGTGGGCGATCGGTCCGCCGATCTCGCGGGTGGCCCGCTCGACGTCGATGTGGATCCACTGGTGGTCGCCCGTGGCTTCGGCGAACTGGTTGACCCGCTCCTGGCTGATCTCGACCCAGTCGGACACCCCGACCTCCTGGCCGACCAGGCTGGCGATGTCGGCGAAGGCGATCTCTTTCATGCGGCGTTCTCCCAAACGTTTGTTTGGAAGAGATCACGAGGCGGCCCGGGTCACAAGCCTTCGAGCGTCGCCCGCGCGTCGTCGGGCAGCAGGCCGACCGCTTCGTCGAGCAGCTTTCGCCAAGTCTCGCCACGACCGCGCGCCTCGGCATAGGCGTCGCGCAGGGCATAGGGATCGTCCTCGGCCAGGGCGCGGATGAGCTGGGTCGACTGCAGGCGGTCCTTCAGTCCCTTCTCGGGATTGACCTTGCGATCCCGGCTGACGATCAGCTTGTGGACCGCATAGCGCGCCGGCGAAGGCGCGTTGACGAGCACGCCGCCGCCATGGAGCACGGCGGTCTCGATGGGATCGCGCAGCAGGAAGTCCATGAAAGGCAGCGGAACGGCGTCACTGCCCAAGGTCGGCAGGTAGGATGGCTCATCACGCGGTGCGCCTCGATTGGTCGTCAGGACATCCAGTCGATAGCGTTCGCCCAGCGAGTAGCTCGTGGTGCGGCTGGCGTCGAAAGCGTAGCTTACCGGCGCGAAGCGAGTGTCCAGTTCCCTTAGGATTTCGAGTAGAGGCCGATCGAGCGTGTCGTCGAGGTTCGATGCGATGCCGAAGTCCTGGGCGATGTCGAGATCCATGGTCGCCAGGCTGGTGACAGGCAGTCGAACGCCGATATGCGCGGCGTAGGTCTGAAAGGCGACCGTGCCGATCAGCAGGGCGCGCAGGCGGAACGCGCCCGCCGCCGCCAGCGCCTGAATGATCTCCGCGCTGGTCCGGTCGGGGCGGGATGCGCCAGAGGCGATGATCGCCGCGACGAGGCGACGGCGATCGTCCTGGTCGGCGCGATGCTCGCCGTGTCGTGCGATGCGCTCGCGCAGTTCGTCGCTGTCGGGGCCGACATAGACCTGCCGCCGGCTTTGGGCGCCGCCCGTCGGCATCTGGACGTACCAGTAGATCCTGCCCTTTACGGTCTTGGATACGAACGACGAGCCGGCGGGATATTCTCCGACCCGACCAAGGCGCAGGCGTTCCATCAGCTCGGCGTAGCTGGTGTGAGCCGAAAGAGGCAGGCGCTCGATCATGGAGCTAAGTTATACGCAATTTGAAAATCTGCGTATAACTTTCCTCACACAATCCGCCCCTCGCCCTTACCCCAGTACGCGTCCCGCACCAGCCGCTTGTAGAGCTTGCCGGTCGGATGCCTCGGCAGTTCGCGCACGAAGTCGACCTGGCGCGGGGCCTTCACGTGGCTGAGGTTGTCGCGGGCGAAGGCCAGGAGTTCGGCGGCCAGGTCCGGGCCGGCGTCGTCCCAGTCGAGGGGCTGGATCACCGCCACGACCTTCTCGCCCATCTCCTCGTCGGGCGCGCCGACCACGGCGGCGTCGGCGACCCTGGGGTGGGTGATCAGGAGGTTCTCGATCTCCTGCGGATAGATGTTCACCCCGCCGGAGATGATCATGAAGCTCTTGCGGTCGGTCAGGTAGAGATAGCCGTCCTCGTCGGCCCAGCCGACATCGCCCAGCGTCGTCCAGCCGTGCTTGTTGTAGCTTTCGGCCGTCTTCTCCGGGGCGTTGTGATAGGTCACGGCCGGGCCGTTGGCGAAGTAGACGACGCCCTCGGCGCGGGCGGGCAGGGGATCGCCGTCCTCGTCGCAGATGCGCAGTTCGCCCAGGGCGGCCTGGCCGACCGAACCGCGCCGTTCCAGCCAGTTGCCGCTGTCGATCCAGCAGAAGCCGTTGCCCTCGGTGCCGGCGTAGTATTCGTAGATCACCGGGCCCCACCAGGCGATCATCTGCTCCTTGACCGGGATCGGGCAGGGGGCGGCGGCATGGATCGCCGACTTCATGCTGGAGACGTCGTATCTAGCCCGCACGGCCTCCGGCAGCTTCAGCATCCGCACGAAGTGGGTCGGCACGAACTGGCCGCAGGTGGCGCGGTGCTGTTCGATCAGGGCCAGGGCCGTTTCGGGATCGAACTTCTCCATCACCACGACCGTGCCGCCCAGCTTGTGCACGCTCATGCACCAGCGCAGCGGGGCGGCGTGGTAGAGCGGGGCGGGCGAGAGATAGACGCTGTCGCCGTCCAGCTTGAACAGGTGCTGGGCCATCATCTGCAACGCCGTCGGCGCATCGATCGGCGCGCCGTTCAGTGCCGGTTTGACGCCCTTGGGCCGTCCCGTGGTGCCCGACGAATAGAGCATGTCCGAGCCCGAGGTCTCGTCGGCGACGGGCGTGGCGGGCATGGCCGCGCGGGCCGCGTCGAAATCGCCATAGGGGGCGAGCGCGCCGTCGACCCGCAGAAGAGCCACGCCCGGGACCAGCGGCGCAAGACTTTGCGCGACCGCGTCCAGCGCCGGGCCGGCGATCAGCGCCTTGGCCCCGCAATCCTTGACGATGTACTCGACCTCGGGCGCGGTCAGCTTGGTCGAGACGCAGGTGAAGTAGAGCCCCGCCCGTTGGGCCGCCCAGGCGATCTCCAGGTAGCGCGGATGGTTGTCGAGCAGGATGGCGACAACGTCGCCAACCCCCAGCCCCATCGACCGGAAGAGCTGCGCCCCCTGGTTCGAGCGGTCGTCGAGTTCTCTGTAGGTCACCGTCTCGCCCGAGCCGGCCATCACGAAGGCGGGCTTGTCGGGTTGGGTTAGGGCATGGACGCTCGGATGCATGGACCCTCCAGGGCCGTCCCGCCAAGGCGAGCACGGCCGTTTCTCTCCCTGGGCGCCGTCCGCGTGTTCCCGCGTGATCGGCGTTCATCTGGAGCATGCTTCAAGCGCGAACTGTCGCGCAAGTTGCCGTAGGGGCGCCGTTGGCGGCGACGCCATACTGGGTGATCGTGCCGCAAAAGAACGATGTTCAACGGGAGGCGCGCATGGAACTGATCAGCCAGACGGCGGTGGACGGACGGCCGGGACCGGCCGCCGCGCCGACCTATCCGACCCTCGAGGGCGTCGACCTCGCCGACATCTTCCGCTTCACCAAGGGCCAGCCCTTCGCCGACTTCGCGCGGATGCGGCGGGAGGCGCCGGTGATGTGGCACGCCGAGCCGTTCGGCGGGCCTGGCTTCTGGGCCGTCACCCGCCACGAGGACGTCATGCGGGTGAACGGCGACCCGGAGACCTTCTCGTCGCAGAAGGGCGGGATCCTGATGTCGATGGGGCCGCCCGACAAGCGCCACGCCCTGCTGTTCCGGGCGACCATGGACACGATGATCAATCTCGACGCGCCGCATCACCTGCAGCTGCGCCGCGAGCACATGCCCTATTTCACCGCCGGCTATCTGCGCGGGCTGACCGAGAAGGTGAGGGGCGAGGTCACGCGCCTGCTCGACGAGATGGAGCCGCTGCTGGCCGGCGGCGCCGAGGTCGACATGGTCGAGCGGTTCTCGTCGATCCTGCCGCTGTTCACCCTGTGCGAGATCCTGGGCGTGCCGGCCGAGGACCGGGGCAGGTTCCTGCGCTGGATGCACTATCTGGAGCGGGCCCAGGACCTGGCGGTGCAGCAGGCCATGGCCCCGATCACCCCGACGCTTGAGCTCATGCAGTTCGTGGCCGACTTCAACGAGAACATCGAGGAGATGTTCGACTACGGCCGCACCATGCTGCTCAAGCGCTGGGAGGATCCGCGAGCCGACCTGATGACCGCCATCGCCCGCGCCCAGGTGGATGGCGACCTGCTGGCCGACGAATATCTGGACGGCTCGTGGCTGCTGATCGTCTTCGCGGGCAACGATACGACGCGCAATACGCTGTCGGGCGCGATGAAGCTGCTGACCGAGTTTCCCGAGCAGAAGCAGCGGCTGATCGATGATCCCTCGCTGCTGCCGGGCGCGGTGGACGAGTTCATTCGCATGGTCAGCCCGGTGATCTACATGCGCCGCACGGCGACGCGCGACGTCGAGGTGGCCGGCCAGCCGATCCGCGAGGGCGAGAAGGTGGTGATGTACTACGGCTCGGCCAACCGTGATCCGGAGGTCTTCGCCGATCCCGACCGCCTGGATGTGACCCGCGCCAACGCCGGCAAGCACGTGGCCTTCGGCTACGGCCCGCATACGTGCCTGGGCAAGCGGGTCGCCCAGATCCAGCTGGAGGAGGCCTATCGCCAGATCCTGGCGCGGTTCCCCGACCTGGAGTGGACGGGGAGCATGGAGGTCGCGGCGAACAATTTCGTGCATGCGATCAGCAAGCTGGGCGTGCGGCGGGCCTGAGAGCTCCCATCCCCCTCGATGGGGGAAGGGCCGGGGATGGGGGTGACCTGCTGACTTGGCGGTGGCGTGCGGCTTCAACCGCCGTAACCACCCCCACCCCTGCCCCTCCCCCATCGAGGGGGAGGGGTTGTGCATATGCGGCAAGCGGTCATACGGTTGTTTAAAATCATCCAGGGAGCCCAGCCCATGTCGCAGCCCGCCTTCGAGACCCTGCTCTACGCCGTCGAGGACGGGATCGCGACGATCACCCTGAACCGGCCGGAGAAGCTGAACGCCTTCACCGCCCGGATGATGAAGGAGTTGATCGAGGTCTTCGACCTCACCGACGCCGACGACGCGGTGAAGGTGGTGATCGTCACCGGCGCAGGCCGGGCCTTCTGCGCCGGGGCCGACCTGTCGAGCGGCGGGGCCACCTTCGACCGCACCTCGCCCCAGGCCTTGGAGCGGGAGGAGGGCAAGGTCGGCGACGTCTATCGCGACGGCGGCGGCCGGGTGACCCTGCGGATCTATGACAGCCTCAAGCCGGTGATCGCCGCCGTGAACGGCGCGGCCGTGGGCGTGGGGGCGACCATGCAGCTGGCCATGGACATCCGCCTGGCCAGCGAGGACGCCAAGTTCGGCTTCGTGTTCGCGCGGCGGGGCATCACGCCGGAGGCCTGTTCGTCGTGGTTCCTGCCCCGACTGGTCGGGATGCAGACGGCGCTGGAGTGGTGCTACACCGGCCGCGTGTTCCCGGCCTCGGAGGCCAAGGAGCGCGGCTTCGTGCGCTCGCTGCATGCGCCCGAGGACCTGCTGCCGGCGGCCAGGGCGCTGGCCCGCGAGATCGCCGACAATACCGCGCCGGTCTCGGTGGCCCTGACCCGCCAGCTGCTGTGGCGCATGGCCGGAGCCGACCATCCGATGGAGGCTCACAAGGCCGACAGCCGGGCCATCCAGTCGCGCGGCGCTTCGGGCGACGCCAAGGAGGGCGTGACCTCGTTCCTGGAAAAGCGCCCGCCGGCCTATCCCAACCGCGTCTCGACCGACCTGCCCGACATCTGGCCCGACTGGGAGCCGCGACAATTTCGCTAATCCCCTGGCGAAGCGGAGCTTGAGGCCGCAAATTCTCCTGGCGGGAGAATCCTTGGCGCTTATTCGAAGTTAAAGACGTTTCCCGTCTAGTTTCGAATCCGGCGATGGGGGCTTCGCCGCCAGGAAGATCATGACCGACCCGATTTCGCCCTTCGCCAAGCCGATCGCCGTTCCGCCCAAGTCGCGCGCCGCGCTGCTCAAGCGGCTGGCCGACGTGGTCTGCCTGCCGGCTAGCCGGATCAACAATTTCGAGCGCGCCATGTGCGCCGACCTGCTGGTCGAGATGCTGCGCGAGGCGGTGGTCGAGGAGCGCGAGAAGGTCGCCCGGCGCCTGGCGACGCTGAGCGACATGCCGGGCTCCCTGGTGCGCCTGCTGTTGCGCGACGAGGTGATGGTGGCCCGGGCGCTGCTGGAGAACTCGCCCAACCTTTCGGACGCCGACCTGATCGACTGCCTGTACCACGCCAGCCAGGAGCACCGCCGGCTGATCGCCATCCGCCGCGGCGTGGGCGAGGTGGTGGCCGACGCCCTGGTCGACATGGGCGAGATCCCGGTGGTCGAGGCCCTGCTGCGCAACGACCTGGCCCGCTTCAGCCACCAGGGCGTCGAGAACGTCGTGGCCATGACGCGCGACAATCCGGGCCTGATCGCCCTGCTGCTCAAGCGTGCCGAACTGCGACCCAGCCACGCCTATGTGATGTTCTGGTGGGCCGACGCCGAGGCGCGGCGCACGATCCTCCAGCGCTTCGCCGTCTCGCGCGAGATTTTGCAGGACGCCGTCGGCGACGTCTTCGCCGTGGCCTCGGAGGAGGGCTGGCAGGACCCGCTGTCGAGAAAGGCGCTGCAGTTCATCGAGCGCCGGCAACGTAATCGGGCGGCCATCGCCAAGAGCCCGTTCGACAGCCTGGAGGACGCCGTCGCCGCGGCCCAGACCGGCCTGACCCGCGAGACGGCCGAGGAGATCTCGTACCTGGCGGGTCTCAAGCCGATGACCGGCGCCAAGATCTTCACCGATCCGGGCGGCGAGCCGATCGCCATCCTGTGCAAGGCTACCGGCCTGCCGCGCGCGGCGGTGCGGGCCCTGTGGCGCGGCCTGCGCCGGCCGGAGGCCGACGCCAACGGCGGACCCTCGCCGGGGCTGGAGCGGGTGCTGGGGGTGTTCGACGCCATCGCCGTCGACCGGGCCCAGACGGTGCTGCGCTACTGGAACTGGTCGCTCTCCTCGGCCCTGACCCCGGCCCTGCTGAAGGCCATCCGCGACGGCGACACCGACGCCATCGACGAATATTCGGTGCCGCAGCGAGCGGCGATGCTGGCCCTGTCGCGGGACTTCGGGCGGTAGGAGATTGCCTTCTCCCCTTGCGGGAGAAGGTGGCGGCCGAAGGCCGACGGATGAGGGGTCTCTCAAACATGGGACGCCTCCGCCCGGCCTGGCCGCCGCACGCGGCTTTGACTTCTGAGAGACCCCTCACCCGACCTCCTTCGGAGGCCACCCTCTCCCGCAAGGGGAGAGGGAACGGATTTGCGATCTCACGCGGTGATCCGCTGAGTTGATGGAGAGGGCGCGGGGCGTCCGGGCCTCGCCCGGATGTGTGAGTTCTAAGTACCGTTTCGACGAAGCCTTGACGCCCCGCGCGATCGTTATGCCTCAGGCCGGGGCGCGCGGGCCTCTTCCGCCCTTCACCCCTTCCCCCGCAAGGCTCCCCCGTTCATGCGGCCAGGAGTGCGTAGGGCGCGGACCCTCGGACGGGCGGGAGCCTATTTGGGCAAGCTCCCGATGGATGGGTTTACGTCCCCCATCCTCATTTAAGCCTTCAGGCCCGGCTCTCGCCGCTCCCTCAGCCCCGCTCGATCGCATCCCATTCGCACGCTTCGGGCCGGATCCTTGCGCCCTCTCCCTGCGACGGGACAGCTCTGATTATGCGGGTGATTTCAACGCGTCTGATCCAGAGCGCTGATAAAGTTGCAAGTGGCTGGATTGGTTGGGGTTTGGTTCCTGCTTAACGGGGATCGACACCCGCCAATCCCCGTCAGCCCAACCCTAAATCGCCTTCCTGGGCCTTGTGCCCAGGATCCATCGTTCAGCCTGCTCAGACCTGTCGAGGATGGCTGGAGGTTTGAGCGGTCGCCTGCATGGGCCCTCGCCACAGGGGCGAGGGAGGCGGGTATGGGGTGGGGAAAAGCCTGGGTCCCCGCTTTCGCGGGGATTTTATGGAAGGGGGCGTGTCGCCTTCGCGCTGTCGTTCCGGCGCGCCTCTCCTTGAGAAAGCGACGCAGTAACTAGTCCGCTCGGTCAAGTTGGCTGAACATGTTCAGTCAATAGTACGGAAAATGCAAATTTCAACTCACGACCTTGAGTTGTCATTCGGCTTGTGTCGGCTATCCGTCAGTCAATATTCCCTGGATTCAGCTATTGCCCAGTTTTACTGGCAAGCTTATCCATATGTGGACTTCGCGTGTGAGGCGGCGCGCGTCGAATAAAAGAAAACAGAGAGAACGGGAGAGCGCCATGGAAGAAGACATCCCCCTGGTCGAACTGACCGCGAGCATCGTCGCCGCCTTCGTGGGCGGCAATGCGGTGCCGACGGCCGAGATGCCGGCCCTGATCCGCAGCGTGCACGCCGCCCTGTCGGCGGTCGGCGCGCCGGAGGCGGCCGCGCCCGAGCCGAAGGAGCCGGCGGTGCCGGTGCGGCGCTCGGTGACGCCCGACTACATCGTCTGCCTGGAGGACGGCCGGCGCTTCAAGTCGCTGAAGCGGCATCTGCGCACGCAGTACGACCTGAGCCCCGAGGACTACCGTGAGAAGTGGGGTTTGCCGTCGGACTATCCGATGGTTGCGCCCAACTACGCCAAGGCGCGTTCGGAGCTGGCCCGGCAGATGGGTCTGGGTCAGGCCGGGCGAGGGACCCGCGGCGCCCGCAAGGGGTGAGTCTGAGCGTTCATTTACCCTAAATCAATCAATTGGTTGTGGTTAAGCTACGCGAAAAATCCAACGCCCGGTCGCTGCTCCAGCGGCCGGGCGTTGTGCTTGCAGATTGACTCGCCAGCAGAATCTTTGTTGGCGAACGCGATTTTTCGCTTCCGCCGATTCGGTGCTTAAGACATAGTGAATGCGCGGTGAATCACCGTGATTCCAAAGACTTGTTAAGGACTCTGAAGATGTCCGCGCAATTGAGCGCATCCGCCACGGCGGCGCGCGCTCATCAGGAAATGTTCGCATACTGGGCGTCCCTGCGCCGTGGGGCGAACCTGCCTGCGCGTGTCGATCTTCAACCTTCCGGCATCAAGCGCCTGCTTCCGACCGTCAGCCTGACCGACGTGGTGCGCGAGCCGCGCGACTATCGCCTGCGCCTGGCCGGCACCGGCCTCTACGGCGTCTATGGCCGCGAGATCACCGGCCGCAAGCTGGACGAGGTCTACAACACCGCCGCCGCCGACTACTGGCGCAAGGAGCTGGACAAGGTGGTCGACGAGCGTCGTCCGGGCGTGGGCGTGCACAGCCTGGCCTGGCGCGGCGCGCCGCACGTCTCGATCCTGTGGCTGCGCCTGCCGCTGGCCAGCAACGGCAAGGACGTCGACATGATCCTGGGCTACGACGCCATCGTCGGCGCCCAGGCCGAAGGCTCGTTCAGCGGCATCCGCGCGGCCTGACCGGCGCTAGAAGCGCCGCTTGAAACGACGTTTGCCGCGCTCGTTGAACACCACCCAGATCATCGACAGCATCAGGCCCAGGATCAGCGCGGGCGCGATGTAGGCCGACAGCGGCGGTTCGCCCCAGTAGCACATGACCGGGGTCAGGCTGTGGCTCTTCATCTTCACGGTCGCGGCTTCGTTGGCGGCTTCTTCGTCCACGATCGGCTCCAACTCAGGGCTCGGCGCATCTGAAGGCTCGCGGACGAGCTTGGCAAGCTTGACCTCAAGTTGCGCCCGCCGCTCTGTCGCGCTAGCAATCGAAACGATTGTTTGAATTGCGGTGGATCGCATGCCCAGCTTCACGACCTCGGACGGCCTGTCGATCGCCTATCAGGTCTGGGGCGAGGACGAGACGCGACCGCCGGTCGTGCTGCATCACGGCTTTTCGGCCAGCGGCCTGATCAACTGGAAGGGGCCGGGCGTCGTCGACGCCCTGGTCGCGGCGGGGCGCAAGGTGGTGGCGATCGACGCGCGCGGCCATGGCGCGTCTGACAAGCCGCATGACCCCGTCTTCTACGGCGAGGCGCGGATGGCGCGCGATGTCGGCGAACTGATCGACCATCTCGGCGTGCCGGCCATCGACCTGGCCGGCTATTCGATGGGGGCGATCGTGTCCCTGATCTGCGCCAGCCAGGAGCCGCGCGTGCGCCGGCTGGTGACCGGCGGGGTGGGCGAGGGCGTGGTCGCCACCGGCGGGGTCGACACCCGCCACGTGCCCAGCGACGCCATCGTCGAGGCGCTGCTGACCGAGGATCCCTCCACCATCCGCCATCCGGCGGCCGTGCCCTTCCGCCTGTTCGCCGACGCCATCGGGGCTGATCGGAAAGCCTTGGCGGCCCAGGCCAGCGTCGTCCACGCCAAGCCGATCGCCCTGGACCGCATCACCGCCCCGACCCTGGTGGTCGCCGGCGACGACGATCCGCTGGCCGTGCATCCCGAGCGGCTGGCCCAAGCCATTCCCGGCGCGCGGTCGCTGCTGGTCGGCGGCGATCACCGCACGGCGGTGGCCAACCCGGCCTTCGCCCGGGCGATCGTGGAGTTCTTCGCGGAGTGAGGGTGTAGGGGGCGCTATTTTCGCTCTGGCCAGCGGCAAATGGCGATCAGGACCATGCCGCCGATGAGGAAAATCCCTCCCAGGGTCAGCCAAACGCCAAGATCGACCCCGGCCTCCATCGCCCACTGCCGCGACGTCTGACCCCGATCGCCGGCGGCGAAAATCAGCATGCCAAGGCCCGTGCCGAAGAATATGCTCCCGATCCAGAAGCCTATTTTCGGCGTCAGATCCTCCATCGGCCCGGTTCCTTACAGCCTGAAGGGCCTCAGCCCTCCAGGAACTGCTCGACTTCGCGCTTGCCTGGCATCGAGGGGGCGGCGCCGGGCTTCTGCACCGAGAGGGCGGCGGCGGCGTTGGCCTGTTCGACGGCCTCGCGCAGGTCGAGATTGGCCGACAGGCCCGCGGCCAGGGCGCCGCAGAAGCAGTCGCCGGCCCCGACGGTGTCGACCGCCTTGACCTTGCGGCCCTCGACCAGGAAGGCCTCGTCGCGACGCACGGCGGCGACGCCGGCCGAGCCCAGGGTGACGATGATCGTCTGGTCCGGGCGGCTCATCAGCTTGCGGGCGGCCTTGGAGACCTCTTCCAGCTTGGCCGGCTCGTGGTCGAGGCGGGCGTAGGTGGCCAGTTCGGTCTGGTTCAGGATGAGGATGTCGGTCAGCGGGAACAGGGCCGCGCCCTGGGGCAGGGCGGGGGCGGCGTTCAGCACCCGCAGGCCGCCCTTGGCCGCGCCGGCCTTGAACAGGGCCTCGATGGCGGCGGCCGGCGTCTCGAGCTGGGCCAGCAGCACGCGCTGGCCCTCCAGCGGGGTGGCGGCCACCTGCTGGGGCGTGATCATCATGTTGGCGCCGCCGGTGACGACGATCATGTTCTCGCCGCTGTTGGACACCCAGACGTGGGCCTGGCCGGTCGGGGCGCCCGACAGCTCGACGACGTCGGCCACCTGCACGCCGTAGCCGGCCAGCTTGGCCTTCAGGCTGGCGCCGCTGTCGTCCTTGCCGACCGCGCCCATCAGGCGGGTGGGGGCGCCCATGCGGGCGGCGGCGACGGCCTGGTTGGCGCCCTTGCCGCCGAGGAACAGCTCCAGCGACAGGCCGGCCACCGTCTCGCCCGGCCGCGGCAGGTCGTCGACCCGCGCCACGGCGTCCAGATTGATCGAGCCCAGTACGAAAACGCCCATCGGTCTTGGTCTTCTGTTCTTGTCGTCAAAGAATATCGCGCGTCAGCCGCCGCCGGCGCCGCGCTGGAAGCTTTCCACCAGGCTGCCGCAGACGAGTCGCCAGCCATCCACTAGCACGAAGAAGATCAGCTTGAACGGCAGGCTGACCGTGGCGGGCGGCAGCATCATCATGCCCATGCTCATCAGCACGCTGGCGACCACCAGGTCGATGACCAGGAACGGGATGAACAGCAGGAAGCCGATCTCGAAGGCGCGCTTCAGTTCCGAGATCATGAAGGCCGGGGTGACCACCTTCAGCGGGGTGTCCTGGGCGACCTTGGGCTTCTCGATCTTGGAGAGCCGGATGAACAGGGCCAGATCGTCTTCGTCGACCTGGCGCAGCATGAAGGTCTTCACCGGCCCGCCGGCGGCCTCGAAGGCCTGGGGCAGCTCCATCTGCTTGTCGAGCAGGGGTTTGACGCCGGCGTCGTAGGACTGCTCGAAGGTCGGGCCCATGACGATGGCGGTGAGGAACAGCGCCAGGCTGATGATCACCGGGTTCGGCGGGCTCTGCTGCACGCCGATCGCCGTGCGCAGCAGGCCCAGCACCACGACGATGCGGACGAACGAGGTCGTCATGATGACGATCGACGGGGCCAGCGACAGCACGGTCAGCAGGCCGACCAGCTGGACGACGCGCTCGGTGAGGCCCGCGCCGGTGCCCAGGTTCACGTTGACCGCCGACTGGGCCATGGCGAAGGAGGGGCCGAGCGTGGTGGCGAGGGCGGCCAGCACGGCGATGGCCGCGGCGCGGCGCAGGTCCTGCGGGTGGGCGCCGGTGAGGGACTTGAGCAGGCTCATCAGGCCACGGGCTCCGGCTGGGCGGGGGTCTCGGCGGAAGGCGTAGAAGAAAGGGCGGGAGAGGGCGCGGGGGCGCCGGCGGGCGTCCAGTCCAGCAGGCGGCCGTCGCCCAGCAGCACCAGGCGCTCCTCGCCGTCCATGCGGCACAGCACCAGGCGCCGGGACGGGTCGAGCACCAGGGTCTCGATCACCTGCAGCCGGCGCTCGCGGCGCTTGGAAACCAGGCGGTTCAGGGTGTCGGGGCCGAATCGGCGCAGGGCCACGGCGGCCAGGCCGATGAGGCCCAGCGTGACGGCCAGCGCGGCGACGGCGCGGATGAGCAGAAAGACGTCCATGGCGCGCGGACAGGATTCCAAGAAGAGAAAGGGCGCGGCGAGGCGCCGCATCCCTGGTGTGCCCTACGGGTATTAATGCCGAATTAACCCTGTTTCTTCACCATGATCCGCATGGGTCCCGACGACATTCCCCTCTTCGCGATGCTCAAGAGCCGGCTCGGCTATCTGAACGAGCGGCAGAAGGTCGTCGCCCAGAACGTGGCCAACGCCGACACCCCCGGCTACCAGCCGCGGGACCTGAAGGCCTACACCTTCCAGGCCTCGCTCGACGCCCAGGCGACAGGCTCGTCCTATCGCGGCGGCGGCGCGGCGCCGGTCGGCCCGGTGAAGATGCTGGCGACCAGCAGCGGCCACATGGCTCCGGCCACGACGGCCACCCCGTGGCGCTCGCCGACGGGCGCCGACAGCGAGACCACCCTCGATGGCAATTCCGTGAGCCTCGAGGACCAGATGCTCAAGATGACCGATGCGCGCATGAACTATGACGCGGCGGTTTCCTTCTATCAGCGCTCGCTGGCGATGCTCCGCACCGCCTCGCGCAAGCCCAACGGTTGAGGACGCGCTAGATGGCTGAAATTCGATCGCAATCGACGGCGGCGATGGCCGTGGCGGCCAGCGCGCTGAAGGCCCAGCAGGGCCGCATGCGCATCATCGCCGAGAACATCGCCAACGCCAATTCGACGGCCCGCACGGCCGGCGGCGACCCCTACCGCCGCCAGGTGCCGGTGTTCCGCCCGACCAAGGTCGAGGGCGCCGAAGGCGTCAACATGATCCGCGTCGACGGCGACGAGAGCGCCTTCAAGACCGAGTACGACCCCGGCAACCCGGCCGCCGACGCCAAGGGCTACGTCAAGCTGCCCAACGTCGACACTCTGGTCGAGGCGCTGGACATGAAGGAGGCGCAGCGCGCCTACGAGGCCAACCTCAACGTGATCGAGACCGCGCGCAGCATGCAGTCGCGCACGCTCGACATCCTGAAGAAGTAGGGGGCTAGGGGATGATCACCGCGCTCGCCGCTTCCAAGGCCTACGCCGCCACCGGCTCGACGCCGCTGTCGCTGGGCAAGAGCTCCAGCGAACCCAAGAAGATGGACTTCGGCGACATGCTGAAGTCGGCCATGACCGACACGGTCCAGTCCTCGCGCCAGGCCGAGCACAAGATCGCCCAGCAGGCCGCCGGCAAGGCCGAGATGATCGACGTGGTCACCGCCATCTCGTCGGCCGAAGCCAGCCTGGAGACCGTGATCTCGATCCGCGACCAGGTGATCTCAGCCTATCAAGAGATCATGCGGATGTCGATTTAGGGGTAATTCCCTCTCTCTATGAGAGAGAGGGATCTATAGCGGCGGCAACAGCCCGGCCACGTCGATCCCGCGCAGGGCGGCGACGACGCCGGCCCAGACGGCGAGGTTGGCCAGCAGCATCAGGGCGACGGCGACGCGCAGGCGGCGCTGGACGAGCTTGCGGCGCTTGCGGGCCTTGAAACCGGGCATGGATAGGGCCGTGGCCATTGTTCTGCTCCTGATCAGCCCCCCGTTAACCCGTATTAACGCGTCTGATTTGGCTTGGTGCAAGCGGGACGGCTTGTCGCAGCGGCCGCTAGCGCGGAAGGTGAGGGGGCATGAGCCCCGCCATCGTTCTCGAGAAAGTCGGCAAGACGCACGGCGACGCCGTGGCGCTGGAGGCCGTGGACCTGTCGATCGCCAGGGGCCAGTTCGTGGCCCTGGTCGGCGGATCGGGGGCGGGCAAGACCACGCTGCTCAAGACCATCAACGCCCTGGCGACGCCGACGACAGGCGTCGTACGGGTGGACGGACAGGCGGTCGGCGCGCTGGACGGACCGGCCCTGCGGCGGCGGGTCGGCTACGTCTTCCAGGAGATCGGCCTCTTTCCACACATGAGTGTCGCCGAGAACATCGGCGTGGTTCCGGACCTGCTGGGCTGGCCGAAGGCCGAGATCGCCGCGCGGGTGGACGAGCTGCTCGACCTGGTGGACCTGCCGCGCGCCGTCGCCGGACGCAGGCCCTCGGCGCTGTCGGGCGGACAGAGGCAAAGGGTGGGCGTGGCCCGGGCCCTGGCCGGGCGGCCCTCGATCCTGCTGATGGACGAGCCGTTCGGGGCGCTGGATCCGATCACCCGCACCGCCCTGGGCGACGACGTGCGGCGGCTGCACGAGACCCTGGGACTGACCACGGTGATGGTCACCCACGACGTGGCCGAGGCCCTGCTGCTGGCCGACCGGGTGGTGGTGCTGGAGCATGGCCGGATCATCGCCGACGCCGCGCCGCGCGACCTGATGGCCGGCCACGCCGATCCGCGCGTCGAGGCCCTGATGGCCGCCCCGCGCCGCCAGGCCGAGCGGGTGAGGGCGCTGCTGGATGGCTGAGCTGCTCGCGCTTCTGCCCCAGCGCCTGGCCTGGCACGCGGCGCTGTCGGCGGCCGCCCTGCTGCTGGGCCTCGCCGTCGCCCTGCCGCTGGGCTTCGCCGCGGCCAGGCGGCCGGGGCTGCGCTGGATCACGCTGGGCGCGGCGAGCCTGGTGCAGACCGTGCCGAGCCTGGCGCTGCTTGCGCTGTTCTATCCGCTGCTGTTGCTGCTTTCGAACCTGACCAAGGCGACCTTTGGTTTCGGCTTTCCGGCCCTGGGCTTCCTGCCGGCGTGGCTGGCCCTGGCGCTCTACGCCATGCTGCCGATCCTGCGGAACACGGCGGCGGGGCTGTCGGGTGTCGATCCGGCGGTGACCGAGGCCGCCAGGGGCGTGGGCATGACGCCGCGC
>Ga0102591_1003045_pt1 | contig 16037 bp, 12 predicted proteins | sample AraplaCol_mCL_r2_2_FD_76860 | JGI IMG/M metagenome (GOLD analysis project Ga0102591, IMG submission 76860) | Arabidopsis root microbial communities from North Carolina, USA - plate scrape MF_Col_mCL_r2 (SPADES assembly) (version 2) | ecosystem: Host-associated > Plants > Roots > Endosphere... | reverse complement strand
GCACATCGCCAAACCGCTCAGCGAATTTCTGTCTCCCGCAGAGCACGGCATCACAAGCGAACCTTCGTGTCTGCACGAGCAGCCTGACGCGTTTCCCAGAGAGGGGAAGGTCCGCGACTTGGCGGCGATAGCGACTTCGAACCGTTCGCGACATTCGTCCGCATGCCGGACACGCCGCCGCAGCAGCGGCTCGGGAAAGCAAAATGCAGGTCTCATCGTCAATGTGGGTGATGCGGTCGGCGATGAGCCGGTACCAAATCAGAGGGGCGAAACTTGGTGCTCATCATGCTGATTCCTTTGTGGAAACCAGCGACGCAGCATCATCACGACTGCATCAAAAATGAGTCAGAGCCAATATTGGACGCCGATAAGGGGTCAACATTCCGAGCCGATTGACAAAGTTGATTTTGCAAGAGGGTCTGGGAGCGAGGCAAAAAAAGTCTGCCGGCTAGCGAGCATCCTCACCGCGCAGGCGAGGGGTATCGCGGCCTATCTTGGGCCTATCGTCACGGCAGCCGGCTTGTTCCTGTGGCTGGACGCGTAAAAGGACGTGACAGTTTCCTGTGCCCATCGGTCAACCTCTCTGCAGCAACGTCGCGATGCTGCAGGAGGCCGTTGACGCTTCCACTTCATCAATGCCGCCACCCATGAGGCTCAGCGCAGGTGTCGCGATCTCGACAGCTTTGCGTGCCTCGCATCGAGGCGCTTTGGGCATTGGCATTGTCAACTTCGACCTGTTGGAGAGGCGACCGTCGATATCGACATCTTCAACGTGTCTGTCACGCCCGTTCAGTCATTTTTGAGCTGCCTGGGGTCTGGACTTCGAAGTCTTGATTTCAACCTGCAATACCGTTCTGTCGGGCGATGTTTGGCGTCTATGAATCTTCTTCAGCGAAAACAAAGACCCCACTAATAGAAGACACCAATAAATTCAACCATTTAGTTGACAATGGGTCGTGACCTTCTATATCGTACGACTGTAAGCCGGCCATCGGCATCGGTTGGGATTTGTGAATAGATGCGATTGAAAGTTGTATTTGATCATGAGGTGCCGAGCGCCGCCTGATCTTCTTGTCGGCGCACCTCAGGACGCCATCAGCGTGAAAACAGTTGTTCAAGCTGCGTCTCGACGAGGCGCGGAAGGGGTCTCCTATTGTGTCCTTTCAATTTCGAGCTTGCCGATGGCGAGGCGGACTGGCAGCCGGTACAGTTCGATCCTCGCTACTCCTATCTCGTTATCGACGTACCCGTGCTTTTCGCGGTGCCGGGAGAATTGGGGAAGCAGCGTCGGCTGCTTCCTATCCTCATCATCCACGATGGCTCCGACTTCCATGTCCCCACGGAAATCGTCGTCTGGGCGATGTCGCTCGTCAAATCCAAGCCGCTGGTGACATTGCACGGAATGGTCGGAGCCATCGGAAGGCTGTACGCGTTTCATGTGGCCACCGGGTCGCCTATCCTGGAAACGGGCGCGGACGTCGATCTGCTCATCGATAGTTTCCTGGCCATGCGCCTGATGCCACCCGAGGAACCGGCCAGGCGGCTTTTTCCCCTCTGGGACGAGATACGGGGAGATACCGCGAGGTCCGAGCTTCGGGCGTTCGAGAGTTTCGTGAAGAGCGTCCGCGGCAAAGGCGGCACTACGGTGCTCAGCGAAGCATTGAGGTCGTCAAACGGCGTCTTCACCGAACGCGTCGCTCGAAACAGGAACGACAAACGGTTCCTGGGTCATCTCGACGAACAATGGCGAGCGTATCAGAGCCTGGAAGATTTTTCGCTGGCATTGACGCCCGAGCTGAAATCGCTCGCCCGTAGAGAGAACGTGGTTCCCGCCGACGAACACTGCATGACGACCGAGGAGTGCGACGCGATAATAGAGTGTACGGACAACTGGAGCTACCGGGTTCTGTTCAAGGCGATGAAGGGACTTGGCGGTCGATTGTGCGAATACCTGAACATGTTGAGGTGCGACGTCCTGCCGAATACGTCCGCCCGTCTGTTCACGGAGTTCAAAACAAAGAACCCTCTTTTATTGTTCGCGCATCCCACGAGATCGAAATGGGTCGGCAAGTTCGACACGCGGAAGAACGCGCGCTCGAAATTTCTCCGCGAGACCTTCGGCGCTGAGAGCCGGATGCGACACGCGCGCAAGCGGTTGCAATCCGGATTCAAAGGAATGGTCTATCAGCACAAGGCGCTGATACGGATTCCGGTTTGGATCGACTCCGCGCTGGCGGACGAGGTCGAGGCCGCGCTTTTGGAAATGTCCCAGCTCTGCCGAACGCTCGGTACAGCTGGCGAACATGCCTATGCCTTCGTCGGAACGGGACACCAAGGCAGTCTCGGCCAGCCGCTGTTGACGCCCAACGTGGAACGAGCTTTCGAGCGAGCGGCGCGCAAAGCGGGTCTCGCAGGGAAACCTGGTGTCGGCCTGCATGGGTTCAGGCACCATTACGTCTGGTTCTTGCGAAACGTACTCAACTGCTCCGAGACGGAAATCCAGTTCCTGATCGGGCACGCCGCGCTGGAAAGCGGCAGCCACTACGGGAAAACCATACAGAGAGCCCACGACGCCGCCAGGGAAAGGGAGTTGGCCCATGCTGCTTGAGGAACCTTCGGATTTCAATCTCGGAACGAGCGCCGCCGACGGTGGTTGCGTCGTCAACAAGGGGGACGGCATCGTCCTCCTTCACCAGCCGGATGCTGACCGACTTCGTGATCTGTTTGAACGGTTCGAGGCAAAGCTGAAGACCTGCATGATCGACCTCTTCTGCGAGAGCAGGGAGGACGTGATCCGGAAATACGGGATTCTCAAGGAAAACAAGAAGCAGCGAAAACTGCCTTACGGCGTTATCGTTCACGAGAACGGCCAATTTAGCAATCTAACCCAGGTCGCCGTCATGAGCGGACTTGCTGACCTCGGGAAAATCCCCGCCCTGAACAGCAAGAGAAAGACCCGTGAGCGCATGGCATTGCGGGCCGGCAATGCGAGCGACTCGGTCCTCGCACTCACGGTGGACGAACAACACGCCTTGATCAAAAGTGTCATCGACCGGCACGATATCGATGACTATTTACAGAATCAAAGAACATTCAAGATCGGCTTGAACGACTTGCGGGTGACGATCCAAGCGCTCGGTCTAGATACAGTCGACTCCTTCATGATCGAACTCGCCAATGCTTTCGGGCAGGCCTGCTTCAATCCGGAGGTGCGTGGGCAGGGTAAAAGGAAGCGTAGGCGTCCCCCGACGATATTCGCGCCCTTGTGGTTCGCGATGTTCCTCGCCTCCGAGGGCATTTGGCTCCTGCCGATGCGAATCTTTACCGAGGCCCGTTACCTAGCTCCGCATCGTCTTCAACCGATCGCCGCCTGGATGTCGATCCCGCAACACGCGATGCCATTGGCTACCCAACTGATGGAGTTTGGCCGGCCGGTGAACAAACGTCTTGTATTCAACGCCTTCATAGCCACGGCGGTGGCGAGCGATATGTGGAGCACGAACCGGTTCTGCCCATACCCTTTGACAATGCTAAAGGACTGGATTGCCGCAAGGGAGGGTCATGCGTCCCGAGGCATCAACTGCAATCACTACTATTTCCGGTTGGCCGAAGCTTTCAACGTCCACGTGGCCGATCGACCGGAGTTTCATGTCTTCTACCTCTCGAGGAGAAATTCGCTCGGTCACTCCTTCCGATGGTGTGACGACCCCGCGCCTAAAAACACTATCGTAGTTGCGCAATTGCTCGGCCGCCCCGTAACGACCGTTCCGAAATTCGTCCGGGAATGGTCATACCAACTGGCGGAACTGCTCCCGCTGTTCGAAGTGAAGTATCCGCAAGGGAAGATGGTCATTTTGAATGCTTGGCTTGCATACCTGATGACCTTGTCACCAAAAACAGCACCGCGATCGTTCCGCGACATTGATCGGCAAGCGCATGCGGAACCGTTCCTTGCATTCATAGAGCAGGGCTTCGCCTCCTATGAAACCCGTCGAGTGGGAAAGACCATAAACGCGCTAAAGCAGTGCTGGAAACTTGCCGCTCGTCGAGAGCGATTTCCACGTGATTTGGACAACCCATTTGATTTGAACGTCCAGGAGAAGGCCACGACACCCGATCCCTCGGATCGCGAGGCCATGCCCTTTGACGTGTGGTCGATCCTGACGAAGCTGAATTACCAGGATGACTACGCGTTCGCCCGCGGGTTCGACAAATACTGGCGGAGGGTGACGACTCCAAAAAGCCGCAAGAAGGTCACCGTCTTCTGGGGCTGCGAAGCGCGTATTCTGGACATGATCTTTTGTGGCGGATATCGGCTGATGGATGCCCGACACGCCGACAGCGGCGAGGGAGACGAATATAAGCTTGACCTCGAGACGGTGGAATACGTCGAGAATGCGCTTGCCACCGCACAAAGTGGGCGGCAGAGCGGCTTTCTACAGCGCGTTTGGCTCGACGACCCACCCCGCTACGCAATCGCGGGCTGGCGTCTCCAGGATAAGTCTAACAAACCAAAACTCGTCCCGCACGTCGAGATGCGGCTGGCGCGGATGATCCAGGAATTTGCCGCCATCCAGGCCCGTTACAACCCCCTGATCAAAGCGGTGCCGTTCCTGAACAGGAAGAGTCGCCATCCGGCCCAAAACCTTAACGCGTTCGCCCACGGCTTCATGTTATTCCGTGATACCGGAGACAAATCGAAATTCTTCGCGATCAGCGCGGAGCGGTGTCGCGACTACTTCGAAGCCTTTTGCGAGTGGGCCCAGCCGATACTCGACGAAAAACTCGGGTACCATTTTCCACTGTTCTTGGACGGGAAGCTGCGGTTCAGCATCCATGATCTTCGGACGACGACCGTTACGGGAATCGTTCGAGCGGGTCATCCGCTCGAAGTAGCCCAGGTTCTGGTCGGCCACGCCAACAAGCAAATGACTGCCCACTATGTGGCCGATCAGATCGGTCTGGCTCACGAGGTGGCGGCCAAACGAGCCGCGGAAAGAGAAGAGCGGGCGAAGCTGACGGACAGGCAGCTGCTCGAAGAGGTGGTCGCCGCCGACTACCGACCGGAAGGTACCGAAGGCTACAGCGGCATCGACATGGCGACGGCGCTTCTTCTGAAGAAACGACCGTCGTTGATAACGAGATTCGAGCATGGACTGTGCCCGGCCGGCGACTGCGACAAGGCCAAGGTCTGGAGGCATCGTGCATGCTCCCGGTGCCCCTTTCGCGTGACTGGCCCGCGATATGTCGAGGGCTGTGCGGAGCAGGTCAACATCCTGATCTTCGAGTTTCAAGATTCACTCCAAAGGGAGCGGGAACTGAATAGTGCGATGGCGCAGGCAGAGGTGCAGGGGGCGATGTCAAACGAAAGGAATCTCGTTCGTAAGGAACAGGAATTCCGGGAATATTTAGTCGAGGACATCGTCGAAGAAATGAAGGTACATCAAGGGTTAGTGCATTTTATCCGCAGGCTTGCGGCCATGAACGTCGATGAAACCAACCGAGTTCTCATCAGTACGTCGGCGAGCTTCGACGAACGCAACACCAGCTTCGCCCTCAGGCCGGCGCACGAACTTCAACTCCTGCATGGGATCGTCGGCGGCGAGTTGCACCCCGGCGCGATCTTCAGTACACCCTCTCTCGCAAAGGAACGCTACAAGGACCTCACCAGGACGATCGCACGGTCGGCGGGGCTGGGGCGCTATATGTATCATTTGGACCCGGCGAAAGAGCAGGAGTTTCGGCGGGTGGTCGCTGACGCCATCATACCGGGCGCGAAAGCCGACGATCTCATTCGTCTTGTCGAAGGTGTCTTCGACGAGGACGCGTTTCCGAACCTGCTTCCCTCGGTCCAAGCCTTCGTGCACAAGCATCCGGAGCTGACACATGGTTGACGCATCCGATCTCGGTTACCGGAGCATCTCTTGACGTCTCGTCAGCGTCGGCAGGCGCTTCCCCGGCTCGTGCGAATGTGTAACGGCATCTTATCCGTCGAAGACCATCGATTGGCGGGCGAAGGCGGGGTGATGCACGTTCCCTCGAGGCGAGCCCGATCACGCCGGCGACAATCAGGACTTATCTCCGCCTGCAACGTTGGTACGAGCCTCATCCATTGGCCATGGCCAATCGATACTCGCGCTACATTCGCGCGCGAACGAAAAGAGTCTCCCGGGAGGATGACCGATGACTGAGGAATCGGAACCGACGTCACTGGTGATCTGGGACAGACTGCACCTAGCAGCGCACGAGAGCCTTCGCAATGGCAACAGCACCGCGAAACAGTCGATTGAGCTCTTGGATAGACTCAAGTCCCTGTGCGACGACGTCTTGAGCGGCGCTGCGAGATCGCTCGCGAAGGAGAAGAAGGTGGACGAAAGACCGTTCATCGCGAGAAAAATCAACGAAGCCGCGATCAAGGCTTACGTCAAACTCCGGGGCTGGAGTGGCCCGCATCCGGTCACTTTACGCAGGGAAGGTTACCGGGATTACGTGGAGGCCCGCGAACGTGAGGTCGCGCGACCCCGGAAACCGAAACGCAAGAACAGTCCCGTCCAACGCGAGGTGGATGCCGCCATCGACCGCGTGTCCGACTTCGACGACCGCGAGCTTCTCCGGCGGCACGTGGAACTCGGTCGAAAGGCGATGCACGAGCGCGACAGCGCCCTTTGGTTCGTTGCCCAGTCGTATGGCATCGACATCGACGCCTTGCGCGGAAAGCCGCTGACAAAGGCCGCGCTAAAGGAACTCGGGTCCGGGCTGGACGAGGAGAGCCGCAGGCTGTTTGTCAGGCTTCTCAAACGACTGACCGACAACGACGTGCTGTGGCCCTTCTACCTCGAGTACCGTTTCGGCCGTGTAAGAATGGACCCCGCGCATCCACAGGGCACCGCGAGCGACTTGATTTTTCCGGAGGAACTCGCCGCGATGGCGCGTGCGTCGAAATTCGAGTTGCCTGGAGACGAACCAAATCAGGGATGACGGCGTCATGCAAGCGCGTCCGCCTGAAGTCGCGACGCGAGAATCTTGTCGATCCGCATCCCGTCCATTTCGACGATCTCGAACCGCCAGCCGTCGTGTTCGAAGACCTCGCCCTTGATCGGAATGTGTTCGAGAACCTCAAGAGCGAAACCCGCCACTGTCCTGAAGGCGCTGCGATACGGTATCTAGTCCCATCCGAATTTCGTGAAGGCTTCCGAGACGTCCGTCGTTCCGCTGACGAGAAGCGACCCGTCGGGACGAAGCACGATATCGGGAGTTTCGCCGACGTCTCCCGCGAGGTCCCCGGCGATCGCCTCCAGAAGGTCGGTTTGCGTCACGATGCCCTCGAGCGTCCCGTATTCGTCGATCACGATGGCCAGTCGAACGGGTCCGGTTTTGAACCGCTCCAGCACCTGAAACACCGACGTGCCTCGTGGACGATAACGGGGTCTTGAATTACGGCAAGCGGGTCGAATTTCCGTCCGTCGAGCACTTGATCGAGAAGGTCCTTTTTAAGGACCATCCCGACCGGTTCGTCGATCGATCCCCGTCCGACAAGAAGCTGCTCGTGCGGGCATTTGCGGACCGTCGCCAGGATTTCTTCGGGCGAATCGTCCGCGTCAATCCATTCCACCTCGATCCTCGGCGTCATGATCCCGGAAATCCGCTTGTCCCCGATGTTGAAGACACGCTCGACCAGTTGCTGCTGGGCTTCGAGAAGAAGACCGGCACCATGGCTTTCGGCGACCAGCATCTTGAGCTCGTGGGCGGAATGGAAGGTGCCTTCGCCGGCACCCGGTTTCAGGCCGACGGCCCTGAGAATGAGGTTCCCGAGGCCATTGAGGATGTAGATCGCGGGCTTGAAGAAGAATAGGAACGCGCCAAGCGGCCGCACGACGGCCAACGACGTGCCTTCGCTTCTCTGCAGTGCGAGCGACTTCGGCGCAAGTTCTCCGAGGACGATGTGAAGCGTCGTGATGATGACGAAGGCGATGACGACGGCGATCGTGTGGGAACCCGTCGCCGCCCAGCCTCCGGGCAAACATGTCAATAGCGGCTCGATCAGATGGGCGAGGGCGGGCTCGCCGACCCAGCCGAGCGCGAGCGAGGAAATGGTGATGCCAACCTGCGTGGCGGCGAGGTTCGCGTCGAGATTGTCGACCGCCTTCTGCAACGCCTTCGAATTTACTCTCCGCGCCTGGACGAGCTCCGCGACACGGCTTCGTCGAACGGAGACGAGGGCGAATTCGGCGGCGACGAAGAAGCCGTTGGCCCCGACCAGCAAGATCACCGCGACGATGCCGAGATAGTCGAAGAAGGGATTTTCCATATGTTTGTCAGGCTCCAGTAGCCGGCGTCGGGCAGCGTCTGGTCTCTCGGACCCTAGTCGCTGTCTTGACCTGCGCTCGGTGTTCGGTTACGGTGTAGCCAGTTTAAGTAATTGATTTCGTTGTCATGCTACAAGTTTCGGCGGGGATTTCATGCCCGGCGTCATGACGACATCATAACCCTGTTCGGCAAGTTCGATACCGACCTGCGGATTTTCCCAGGCCATCAGCAGGCTGTCCTTCGCGGCAACTCCGCCGCCATGAGCGACCTCGTTCCAGCCCGCAAGCTTGCGACCGCGCTTGTCGAGCATCGTCTTGATCTGCTTCAGGAAATAGGACTGAAGACTGAACGTGCCGGAAATGCCTTGTTCCGCCATCAGCTTCCTGGCAAGCGGCGAGGCGAGCCAGGAGCCGTTCGCCACTTCGTCGCCACCGATATGGATGTAAGTCGAGGGAAAGAGTTCGACCATTTCGTCGAAGACCTTTTCCAGGAACTCGTAGGTCAGCGGCACTGCCGGGTTCAGCGCATTGTTCGGGTAGCCTTGGACGGAATGGTAGCTTTCCGGTGCCTCCTGTCCATCAGTCAGATCGGGCAGGGCAATCAGGGTCGCCGCATTGTGGCCGGGAATGTCGATCTCGGGAACCACCTCGACGTTGAGGGAACTCGCATGCGCGACGATGTCTCTGACATCGTCCTGCGAATAGAAGCCGCCGACCGGCTCGGCTCCATTGCCGAGTTGTGGCAGCAGCGGCTCGTCCGGACCTCGCAACACGCCTGATGTCGTCAGCTGCGGATAGGCCTTGATCTCCAGCCGCCAGGCCTCGTCATCTGTCAGATGCCAGTGGAAGATGTTGAGCTTGAACCAGGCAAGAATGTCGATCAGCCGCTTGACGTCATCAACCGGATAAAACTGCCTGGAAACGTCGAGATGGCAGCCGCGCCAGCTATAGCGGGGGTGATCGGAAATCGTCCCCGAAACAGGGAAGCGGAATTTGCCCTTGGTGACGCGCGCGCCGTTCAGCATCTGCGCGAGCGAGGTCAATCCGTACTGGCGCCCGGCGGAACCGGAATAGGAAAGTGTCACGCGATCGGCCGCGAACGTCAGCCGATAGGCTTCGGCGTCGAGCAAGGCGTCCTTGTTGAAGGTGAGAGCGCGGCCTTGCGGCGAGGCAACCAGATTGAAAACCGAATGATCGCTTTCGAAAAGACGGCGCGTCAGGGAAATGCATGTTGATATCGCCGACAATTCGTCTGCGCTGGCGCCCTCTGGATAAAGGATGACCGGAAAACTATCACCCGGCTTCGCATCGATCTCGGCCGGCCACGGCTGCAAGGCAAAGGGCAGGTCGAGCCGGCCTTCAGGCAGGAGCGCAGGCGGAGGCTCGCTCACTCGGCCTTCGAGAAGCAGATCGGAAACGGCAACCGGCACATGCTTTCCGGATGACAGCGTCAGATAGGCGGACTTGGCGCCGTCAGTGCAATGGCGCGCTGGGCGATGCAAGCCGGCGACGGTGAAGGTCCAGCTTTCACCGGCGGCGAGGGCCAACCCGGCCGGCGGCTCGAATTCGTGAAAATTGGCGTTGCGTCTCAGAAACGTGGCGTTGCCGCACGCCGTAGCATCGATGACCCGGGTGAGGGAGGTGTAGACAAGCTTGAAACCGGAAAGTGCCGCGCCGGAGAGATTGAAAAGCGTGAAGGTGAACGCGCCATGCGGCCCGCCACCAGGGTTCCAGCTGCTTTCCAGGCGATAGTCGGCCGGCTTCATATCTCGTTCCTCTTGTTGTCTATTTCGATTTCAATAGTGCTCGGACTGGGAAAACGTGCGGGCAAGCTCGGCCTGGCCAGCTGTCAGGCCGCAGTCGACCGGCAGGCAGACGCCAGTGATCGCTGCAGCCTGCGGCCCAGCCAGGAAGGCGACGGCATTGGCGACGTCCTTCGGATCGACCACGCGCTGCAGCGGATACCAGCGGCGGGCATCCTCGAAGACATTAGGATTGGCAGCGGCACGGACTTCCCATGCCTGCGTCTTTACCGTTCCGGGAGCAACGGCGTTCGCGCGGATGCCGAATTTTCCGTATTCGACGGCGACCAGCCGGGTGAAATGCAGAAGTCCGGCTTTGGCCGCGCTGTAAGCCGGATGGCCAAACACATTCATGCCGTTGACCGAGGCAATGTTGACCATTGAGCCTCGCGACGCCTTCAACTGGTCTTCGACAGCCCGAAAGCAGAGAAATGCCGCTTCGAGGTTGAGCGCATTGTCGGCACGCCAGATCTCCGGCGTCGTATCATGCAGGCTGACGGCGCGGGCTGCACCCGCATTGTTGACGAGGGTACGAAGACTGCCGAGCTCCGCCGCACGCCCGGCGAGAGACGCAACGCTTGTCTCGCTGGTCACGTCGCATTCGATGGGGACGAAGCGGTCGGATGGTCCAAGTTTGCTGGCAACGGCTGCTGCACTGACGAGATCGATATCCGCAAGCAGAACGACATCATGATCGACGGCCAGTCGATCGGCAATCGCCGCGCCGATATCACCTGCTGCTCCCGTCACGATGGCCACCGATTGCGTCATTGTCGCTCCCTCTTGTTGATCAGTCCCCAAGTAGCTGCTTGTCGTCGCCATCGCGGTGTGCAACCAGCTGCTGCTTGATGCGTCTCAGCGTCGTCATCGCCCTCGGTTGGATGGCATAGGCGACAAGGCTCGCCAGGATATCGACGGTTGCGATGTAAGCGATACGCGTCGATGTCGGGCGGAAGATGTTGGTCCCTTCCGGAAGATCGATCGGCACGACGATCTCGGCGGCTCTGGCGACCGGACTGTCGGATTGCGTCAGCGCAATGGTCCTGACCTTGGCCTCGCGTGCCAAAGCAAAAGCCCGCACCAGCTCGGCATTGCGGCCGGAAAAGGACGAGCCAATGATCACATCGCCAGCCTTCGCCGCCGCCGCCATCATCAGCTGCATACTGTGGTCGGAACTGGAGGTGATCCTGAGGCCAAGCCGAAAGAGCCGATTCTGCAGCTCGTCGGCAATCATCGACGAGTTGCCGCCCGATCCGAAGGCATAGATCATCTCCGCCTTGGCGATCTGCGCGACCGCAGCTTCGATCGCGGTGAGGTCCAGTGAGCGATGCAACAGGAAAAGGGCATTCTGCGCCTTGGTAATGATATCCTGAGCGACATCGGCCGGATCGCTGCTCTTTGATTCCGGCTTCAGATAACGCACGCCGACATGGGCGGTGCGGGCAAGCTGCACCTTGAAATCGGAAAAGCTGTCGCAGCCGAGGCGGCGGCAGAAACGCGTCACCGTCGGTGGCGAGACTTCCGCGCGTTCGGCAAGCTCGATGATCGAGGCATTCACCGCAAATTCGAAATCGTTCACGATGATATCGGCGATACGGGCCTCGGAGGCGGAGAGCCGGCTCTTGTCTTCCTGCAATGTGGAAAAGATATCCAAGCCGGTCCTCCCGCCGATCCGTCAGTCAACTCTTCTTCTTGTAGGCAACGCAATCGATCTCGACCTTGCAATCCACCATCATGGACGATTGGACGCAGGCGCGGGCCGGCGGATGTGCGCCGAAATAATCCTGATAGATCTTGTTGAAGGTCCAGAAGTCGCGCGGATCGTCCAGCCAGACGCCGACGCGCACAACATCCTCCACGCCGTATCCGGCTTCATCGAGAATGGCGAGCACGTTGGCGATCGTCTTCTGCGCCTGGGCAACGATATTGCCGTCGATGATCTCGCCGTTTTCCATCGCCACCTGGCCGGAAACATAGAGCCAGCCATCGGCTTCGACCGCGCGCGCAAAAGGCAGCGGCTTGCCGCCAGCGCCGGTCTGAACAGTGCCATATCGCTTGATGGACATGCTGGGATCCCTGCAAATTATTTTCTTGATAAGTTGACAAGGGACCATAGAAAGCAGATTTTGACCAGTGAAAAACGCCATTTATGAAAAGAATTTAAATCGGGGGCGAACATGCGTGATCCTTTCAAGAATCCTTTCGCGTCCTCCGACGCCGCACGGCACGCCATCTGGGAGATGCTCGTGCCCCGCGACATCGATGCCTTTCTGACTGCCGACTGGTCGATGGTCCAAGACGATTTCGTCGAGGAAGGCTTCATCGGCATCGATGGCCGCAAAGAGGTCAGCCCTGACAAATGGCGCCTGGCATTCCCCACACTCAATGCCTATCGCGATGAGTGGCTGAGGCAGGCAAAGGATTTTGCGACGCAGAGCTTTGCCGAGGATACGCGTACGGCGATCTTCACCACCACGACGCTCGAAGACATCGAGATCGAGGGTGACATGGCGCTTGTCCGCAAGAAGTTCGATGGGGGCCTGACGAAGAGTGATGGCACTCGCGATATCATGCAGTGGCAGACGCTCTATTATTGCAGGCTCCACGAGGGACGGTGGAAGATCTGCGGATTTACCGGCTACCTGCCGAACCCGATGGGTTGAAGCAGGGCCGCAAAACAAGGCCAAATCACTTGCGCATTTTCACGGCAGCACTGGCGACCGAAACCAATACGTTTTCCCCGATCTGCGTGGATCGCCGCGCTTTCGAAGCCTCTCTCTATGCGCCGCCCGGCCAGCATCCGGAGACGCCCACGCTCTGCACTGCGCCGATCACCGTCGGCCGCCGTGTCACCGCTGAAAAGGGCTGGGAGCTGATCGAAGGCACGGCAGCATGGGCCGATCCGGCCGGCCTCGTCAATCGCCAGGCCTATGAGGGGTTGCGCGACGAAATCCTCGGCCAGCTCCGTGCCGCAATGCCCGTCGATGCCGTTGTGATGGGCCTGCATGGGGCGATGGTGGCTGCGGGATATGAGGACACGGAGGGCGACCTCCTGACCCGCATGCGCGACATCGTCGGGCCTGATGTCCTGATCTGCGCCGAACTCGACCCGCATAGCCATCTGACCCGGAAGCGCATCGACGCGCTGAATTTCGCCGTCTATTTCAAGGAATTCCCGCATACGGATTTTGTTGATCGCGCCGAGGATCTCTGGCGTATCGCCGTCGATGCGCTTGAGGGCAGGGTCAAGCCGGTCAATTCCGTTTTCGATTGCCGGATGATCGATGTCTTTCCGACCTCGCGCGATCCGATGCGCTCCTTCGTCGATAAGATCATGCGGATCGAGAAGGAAGATCCTGAAATCCTGTCGATCTCCGTGGTCCACGGCTTCATGGTCGGCGATGTGCCGGAGATGGGGACCAAGCTGCTTGTCGTCACCGACAACAATCCGCAAAAGGGGGCGGCTCTGGCGCGCGAGCTCGGCATGGAGCTGTTTTCCAAGCGTGGCACCTTCATGGTGCCGCAGATCGACGAAAAGGAAGCCGTCTCCCGGGCGATGGCTGCCAAAGCCTGGCCGGTCGTCATTGCGGATGTCTGGGACAATCCGGGCGGTGGGACGGCCGGCGATGCCACCGTCATTCTCGAGGAGCTTCTGGCCCGCGGTGTAACAAGTGCTGCTGTTGGCACGATCTGGGATCCGGTCGCCGTTCAGATCTGTTTTGCCGCAGGCGAGGGGGCTGAAATCCCGCTGCGCTTCGGCGCGAAATCGGCACCCGGAACCGGCAATCCTGTCGACGGCATGGTGAGGGTCGTCAAACTGGTGAAGAACGCCGAGATGCAGTTTGGCGAGAGCCTGGCACCCTTTGGTGATGCGGCGCATATCGTGCTTGATGGTATCGACATCATCCTGAACTCGACGCGGGCGCAGAGCTTCGATCCGAGCCTGTTTTCAGTAATGGGCATCGATCCGACCAAGCAGAAGATTTTGGTGATCAAGTCCACCAACCATTTCTTCGCATCCTTCTCGAAGATCGCCGCGGAAATCCTGTACTGTTCTGCAGGAACCCCCTATCCGAACAATCCGGCGACAACCAACTATCGCCGGGCACCGAAGACCATCTGGCCGATCGTGGCCGATCCTCATGGAACCGAACGCGGAGCTGCCTGAGATGCATGACAACCGGTTTGCCGTCGTCGCGAAGGCTGGAGACAGGATCGCTGATCTTTCCACGCCGCGCCCGATCATCGACGAAGACAGGCTGGCCGCCAACATATCAAGGGTTCAGTCCTACATGGACGAGCACGGGCTGAATTTCCGCCCGCATATCAAGACGCACAAGATACCCGCACTTGCAGCCGCCCAAGTCGCGGCCGGGGCCAAGGGGATCAACTGCCAGAAAGTAACGGAAGCCGAGGTCTTTGCCGAAGCTGGTTTCGAAGACATCCTGATCACCTTCAACATTATAGGAACCCCGAAGCTCGAACGGCTCGCTGCCCTTAACGATCGCATTTCCGGTCTCAAGGTCGTCGCCGACAGCCAAGTCACGATCGACGGACTGTCTGCACATTTTTCCGGTCGCAAACCGCTCACCGTCCTCGTTGAATGCGACACCGGCGGCGCGCGCTGCGGTGTGCAGACGCCTGAGCAGGCGGCCTCGCTGGCAAGATATATCGCTGCAGCTGACGGGCTGGCATTTGGTGGCATTCTCACCTATCCGAAGCCGCAGTCGGCCGATGCCGTCGAAGCTTTCATCCAGTCCACTCTGAAACAGCTTGCGGAAGAGGGCATCGCCTGTCTGATCGTCAGCAATGGGGGCACGCCCAGTCTCTTTCAGGCGCATCTGGTCAAATCGGCGACGGAGCACCGCGCTGGGACATATATTTATAATGACCGCCAGATGATCCGGATGGGACATTGCACGCAGGACGATTGCGCAATGCATGTGCTGGCGACTGTCGTGTCGCGGCCGAACGCAGACCGCGCCGTCATCGACGCAGGCTCGAAGGCGCTGACCTCCGATCTTCAGGGTTTTGCCGATTTCGGCCTCGTCGTCGGATATCCCGAGGCGAGGATAACCAGCCTGTCGGAAGAACACGGCGTCATCGACCTTTCGGCCTGCACCGGTCCACGGCCCCAGATCGGCGAAAAGCTCTTCATCATCCCGAACCATACATGCGTGGTTTCGAACCTGTTCGATACCATGGTCTTCCATCGCAACGGGATCGTCACGCGCGTCAAGGACGTCGCCGCGCGGGGACTCGTCTGGTAAGTGGCCAATTGGCCGTTCAGGCTGTTGCCGGAGCCAACAGGTTCATATCGATATCGGTGAGTTCGACACGACGTTCGAACGCTATGCCTTCCGCATCGAAGAGATGGCAATCGGCAGCATTGATGCCAACGGCGACCGGCGCGTCCGCGCGGATGCCGACACTGCCGGGCAGCATGGCGCAGAAGTTTTCCGTTTCGCTGCCGAGTGCCGCATAGGCCACGGTATTGGCCCCAAGCCGTTCAATAACGCTGGGTGTAACGGTCAGCGAAATTTCACCGGAACCAAGCTGGATATGCTCGGGCCGGATACCGAGCGTCATCATCTTGCCGACCATGCCGTCTCGCGGCTTTACCGGCATGGTGGCTGTCTGGCCGCGATAGTCGACGGTCGCGCCTGCCTCGCTTGCGGACGTACAGGTCACGGGCAGGAAATTCATTTTCGGATTGCCGATGAAGCCGGCGACGAACTGGTTGGCGGGCTTGTGGTAGAGCTCGAGCGGCGCGCCGGTCTGTGAAATATTGCCCGCATCCAGCACGACGATGCGGTCGGCCATTGTCATGGCTTCCACCTGGTCGTGCGTCACATAGATCATCGTCGCCTTCAGCTGCCGGTGCAGCTTGGCGAGTTCGATGCGCATGTCGGCGCGGAGGGCGGCATCA
>Ga0102591_1003044_pt1 | contig 16038 bp, 16 predicted proteins | sample AraplaCol_mCL_r2_2_FD_76860 | JGI IMG/M metagenome (GOLD analysis project Ga0102591, IMG submission 76860) | Arabidopsis root microbial communities from North Carolina, USA - plate scrape MF_Col_mCL_r2 (SPADES assembly) (version 2) | ecosystem: Host-associated > Plants > Roots > Endosphere... | reverse complement strand
CCCGGCGAGGCCGGAGACCCGGGGATGGTGTTTTGATCGTCGCTCAAGGGAATTTTTCGCCGTCAGAATCGAACACGGAACCGTCAAAAACAGTTAGCATTCCGATAGCCAAGACGCCACCTTCGCACGTCCAACCCCCAAGTTTATTGGGCTTTTCCGGAGCTTTTTGATGCGTTTGACCGCCCTTGCCCTCTCCGCCGGCCTTCTGGTCGCCACTGGTGTCGCCACCGGGGCCTCGGCCGCCGCCAATAGCGCCACGGCTGAACTCAAAGGCGCCGACGGCAAGACCATCGGGACGGCCACGCTGATCGAGGCGCCGCACGGCGTGCTGCTGCGTGTCGAGGCCAAGGGCCTGACGCCGGGCTGGCACGGCCTGCACTTCCACGAGAAGGGCGACTGCGGCACGCCGGACTTCAAGTCGGCCGGCGCCCACGTCCACACCACGACGACCGTGGTGCACGGACTGCTCAACGCCGAGGGCAACGACAACGGCGACCTGCCCAACCTGTTCGCCGCCGCCGACGGCTCGGCCACCACGGAGGTGTTCTCTAACCTGGTGTCGCTGAACGGCGCCGGCGGCCGCCCCGCCCTGCTGGACGCCGACGGCTCGTCGATCGTCATCCACGCCAGCCCCGATGACTACAAGACCCAGCCGATCGGCGGGGCTGGAGCCCGGGTGGCTTGCGGGGTGGTGAAGTAGCGAACTAGGTCGCCTCGCCCTCGGGCGGGGCGGCCTTCTTCGCGGTCAGCGCCACCAGCGCCACGCCGGCCATGGTCGCTGCGGCTCCGATCACGAGCTGGGGCGACAGGGCGTCCCCCATAAACACCACGCCGATCGTGCACGACACCAGGGGCGTCAATAGGAAATAGGGCGTCACACGCCCCGCCTCGCGCCGCTGGACCAGCCAGAACAGCAAGGCGCTCGCCCCGATGGTCGAGACCACGCCGGCGAAGGCGACGCAAGCCCAGGCGAACGGGGTCGCTGACTGCACGCGCGCCACGACGTCCCGTTCGAAGCCGAACGAGAGGGCCAGCAAAACCGGGGCGGCGACCGTCGCGGTCAGGGCCTGGACTTGCAGCGGCTTGGCGCCGGGCGTCTGACGCACCAGCACCGTGGCTAGCGCCCAAGCCGCGCTCGTGACGACGCTGAGGGTGATGGCCGGCAAGTCGGCCGCGCCATGCGGATCCAGCGTCATCCAAGTCACGCCCGCGAAGGCGACCACCAGACCCGCCACCGCCACTGGCTTCATCGCCTCGCCCAACATCCGCCAGGCGAACAGGGCCGTGAACGGAATCCAGAGCTGGGTGGCCACCACCAACGGGCTCAGCGACTTGGCCATGCCGAACGCGATGTAGATCAATCCGAAGTGGATCGGCCCGGACAGCAGGCAGATGGCCAGCATCCGCTTCGACCAGGGAAACGGCGGCTTCAGGAACGGGAAAAGCAGCGCCACGACCAGGCTGAAACGCAGCGCGCCCACCATCATCGGCGGGATCTGGGCTGTCATCACCTTGGCGGCGACGTTGTTCAGGCCCCAGACAAGGATGATCGTGGCGATGGCCAGCCGCTCCAGAGCGGTCAGGGGCGTGTTCGACGACATGGCCCGCTTGGATCAGACCCCGCCTCGGGCTTCAAGAGGATTGGTGCCCCCGCCTGCGCCCACGACCTTCCTGATCGCCGCCGTCAGGATCGCGAGGTCCGCGTCCGGCGTCGTGAAGGCCGGTGTCAGATACACCGTCTTGCCCATCGGCCGGATCCACGCCCCCTCGGCGACGAAGGCGTCGCACAAGGCGCCGACGGCCACCGGCGCGTCGAACTCCACGACCCCGATCGCGCCCAGCACCCGCACGTCGACCACGCCGGGTGCGCTTCGAAGCGGCGCCAGCCCCTGGGCCAGGGCCGCCGACACCCGCGCCACGTCCGCCCGCCAGGCGCCGTCCTCGAACAAGTCCAGCGAAGCGTTGGCGGCCGCGCAGGCCAGGGCGTTGCCCATGTAGGTCGGGCCATGCATCAGGGCCGCGCCCGCGTCATCAGACCAGAAGGCGTCAAACACCCTGGTCGAAGCCACCGCCGCGGAGAGCGGCAAGGTCCCGCCGGTCAGGGCCTTGGACAACGTGGCGATGTCCGGCTCGACGCCCGCAGCCTGCATGGCGAACAGCTCGCCCGTCCGCCCGAAGCCGGTGAAGATCTCGTCGAAGATCAGCAGCACCCCGTGCTTGTCGGCCAAGCGGCGCAGGCTGCGCAGCACCTCCGGCGAATGGAACAGCATACCGCCCGCGCCCTGGACCAGGGGCTCGGTGACGATGGCGGCGATCTCCCCTGCCCGCTCGGCTAGCAGAGCGTCGAGCGCGGCCTCGGACGCTGCGTCCACCGGAAGATCGGCGATCACCTGGTTGGGCATCACGCCGGAGAACAGGCTGTGCATGCCCTCCTCCGGATCGCAGACCGTCATCGTCGCCAGGGTGTCGCCGTGATAGCCGCCCCGGAACGACAGGAACTTGGTGCGTCCCGAAACGCCGCGATTGATGTGGAACTGCAGCGACATCTTCATGGCGATCTCGACCGAGACCGAGCCCGACTCGGCGAAGAAGGCGTGGTTGAGTTCGCCCGGCAGCAGCTCGGCCAGACGCTTGGCCAGACGGTACGCGGGTTCGTGGGCCAGGCCCCCGAGCATCACGTGCGGCATGCGTTCCAGTTGGTCGCGCACGGCGGCGGCGATGTGCGGGTGATTGTAGCCGTGACAGGCCGTCCACCACGAGGCGATGCCGTCGACCAGCTCGCGGCCGTCGTCCAGAATCAGCCGTGAGCCGCGCGTCGCCACGACCGGCAGCGGCGGCCGGGCGGTCTTCATCTGGCAATAGGGGCGCCACACGTGGGGCGCGCCGGCGACGAGCCAATCGGGGCTTTCGGCGGTCATGCGGCGATCCTTCGTTGCGCGAGACGGGCGCACTGCCTATGCCCTCCGGCCGTGAGGGGCAAACGGGAACCGTGATGCACAGTCTGGACACCTACGCCGCCGACAAGATCCAGCGCCTGGAGGCCGCCAGCCTGCTGCGCCGGCTCAAGCCCACCCGGCGCTCGGCCGGCGCCTTCGTCGAGCGCGATGGGCGCACGCTGCTGTCCTTCTCGTGCAACGACTATCTAGGGCTGGCCCACCACCCGGCGGTCAAGGCCGCCGCCCAGGCCGCCATCGACACTCACGGGACCGGCTCGGGCGCTTCGCGGCTGGTGACCGGCGACCATCCGCTGCTGTCCGAACTCGAGACCCGTCTCGCCCGCCTGAAAGGAACCGAGGCCTGCGTGGTGTTCGGCTCGGGCTATCTGGCCAACACCGGCGTCATCCCCACCTTCGCGGGCAAGGGCGACCTGGTGCTGGTCGATGAACTGGCCCACGCCTGCATTTGGGCCGGGGCCCAGCTGTCGGGCGCGCGGATCATCCCGTTCGAGCACAACAATACCGACCACCTGGCCGAGTTGCTGGCCGAGCATCGGTCAAGCGCGCGCCACGCCGTCGTCGCCACCGACGGGGCGTTCTCGATGGACGGCGACATCGCCCCGCTGGACTGGCTGTCGGCGGTCTGCGAGGCCAATGACGCCTGGCTGCTGTCGGACGACGCCCACGGCGTAGGCGTGCTGGCGGAGGGCAAGGGCTCGGCCGCCCTGTTCCCCGAGGCCCAGATTCCGTTCCAGATGGGCACCCTGTCTAAGGCCCTGGGCTCTTACGGCGGCTATGTCTGCGGCTCGCAAGCCGTGGTCGACCTGCTGAAGACCCGGGCCCGCACCCTGGTCTACACCACGGGCCTGCCACCGGCCGCCGCCGCTGCGGCGCTGGCGGCGCTGGACATCATCGAGGGCGATCCGGCGCTCACCGCCCTGCCCCTGGCCAAGGCTCGCGCCTTCACCGAGGCCGTCGGCCTGCCGCCCGCCGCCAGCCCGATCGTGCCGGTGATCATCGGCGAGGCCCAGGACGCCCTCGACGCCTCGCGCGCCCTGGAAGCCGAGGGCTTCCTGGTCGTGGCGATCCGCCCGCCCACCGTGCCCGCCGGCATGGCCCGCCTGCGCATCGCCTTCAGCGCCGAGCACCCCGACGACGAGATCGCCCGCCTGGCGCGGCTGGTTAAGCCCTACGTCAAGGCGACGGCCTGATGCCCGCCCTGTTCGTCACCGGCACGGGCACCGACATCGGCAAGACCTATGTCAGCTGCGCCCTGATCCGCGCCCTGAAAGCCAAGGGCGCGGTCGTCGACGCCTTCAAGCCCGTGGTTAGCGGCTTCGATCCCAAGGACGCGGCCGCCAGCGATCCGGCCCGCCTGGCCGTCGCGCTGGGCGCGCCCGGCGACGTCTTCCGCATCGCCCCGCGCCGCTACCGCGCGCCGCTGTCGCCCAACATCGCCGCGCGGCTGGAGGGCGACGTCCTGTCGCTGGACGACATGGTTATCGACGCGGTCGCGCGCGCCGCCGAGATCCGCAGCGGGCTGCTGCTGGTGGAGGGCGCCGGCGGGGTGATGTCGCCCCTGACCGACGGCGAGACCAATCTCGACATGATCGCCGCGCTGGGCGCGCCGGTGCTGCTGGTGGCGGGCTCGTACCTTGGCACGATCAGCCACATCCTGACGGCCCTGGTCGCCCTCCGCGCCGCCAAGGTCATGGTCGCCGCCGTGGTAATGAGCGAAAGCCTCGATGCGCCCGACCTCGCCCAGACCGCCGACACCCTGAAGCCGTTTCTGGACGGCGTTCCGCTGTTCCTCGCCCCGCGCGGAGAATCCTGGAACGCTGGCTCCTTGGCCGACCACCTGCTGACGGATTCCCGCGCGTCATGACCCTTCGCATCGCGATGATCGGCCTGGGCGACATCGCCCGGAAGGCCTACCTGCCGGTGCTCGGCCCGCGCCCAGACGTCGAGCTGACCTTCGTCACGCGCAACGCCGAAGCCCTGGCCCAGCTGGGCGCCGGCTGGCGGGTGGGGCGCCTGTACGCCGACCTTGATGCGGCCCTAGGCCAGGGCCTGGACGCCGCCTTCGTCCACGCGGCCACGGCGGCCCATCCCGACATCGTGCGCCGCCTGCTGGAGGCCGGCGTGCCAACTCTGGTCGACAAGCCGATCGCCGACACGGCCGCGGAGAGCGAGGCCCTGGTCGACCTCGCCGAGACGCGCGGCGTCTCGCTGATGGTCGGCTTCAACCGCCGCTTCGCTCCAGCCTATTGCGACGCCGCGGCCCTGAACCTGCCGCTGGTGGTGATGCAGAAGAACCGCCCCGGCCCGCTGGACGACGTGCGCCGGGCCGTGTTCGACGACTACATCCACGTGATCGACACGATCCGCTTCCTGGCGCCGGGCGCTGACCAGGCCGACGTACGCGGTCGGGCGCGGGACGGTCGGCTGGAGCACGTGGTTCTGTCGCTGTCCGGCGGCGGTCGCGACGCGTTCGGGATCATGAATCGGGTCAGCGGCGCCAGCGAAGAAGTGCTGGAAGTCTCGGGCGACGGCCTCAAGCGAAAGGTCGTCGACATCGAGCAGGTCGTCGATCAGGGCGCGACCGAGGCCCTGACCCGACGCGGCAACTGGACCTCGGTCGGCCGCCAGCGCGGGTTCGAAAGCCTGTGCGAGCACTTCCTGAGCGCCGTGCGCGACGGGCGGCGGCTGTCGGCGCTAGACGCCCTGGAGACGCACCGTCTGTGCGAGAGGGTGGTGCGGGAGCTGGTCGGCTAGCCCGTCTTCCGCCACGCCGTCGGCGACAGCCCGAACGCCCGTCGGAACGTCGCGTTGAAGTGCGAGATGTCGTTGAAGCCGACGTCGAAGGCGATGTGGGTGACAGGCTCGGCCGTGTCGGTCAGGCGGTCCGCGGCCGCCCGCAGCCGCGCGCCAATCAGGTACTGGCGGGGGCTCTCGCCGGTCACAGCGCGGAACAGTCGGATGAAGTGGAAGCGGCTGACCTGGCCCATGGCGGCCAGGCTCTCCAGTTCGCAGGGCTCCGCATAGGCGACGTCGAGGTGGCGGACCACATCGCGGATGCGCCGCCGCTCGGCGCCGGTGGGGGTGTGCGCACGCGACTTCCGACCCAGGGTCAGGGCGCTTGCGGCCAGGTCGATCACGGCCTCCTCGCCCAGGCGCAGCCCGCCGGCCGCCCGGCGCACGGCCCCGTACAGCGGCGCCGTCTCCCGTGAAGGCGTCAGGGCCGATGCGGCGAAGGTCGCTTCGGCCAGGCCGCAATCGTTGGCGACCTCGGCCAACAGATCGCCGCTGAAGGCGACCACGGCCCGGCGGTTGCCTCCGCCGTCCAGATGACGGCAATCGAAAGCCTCGCCGGCGTTGCCCAGCAGGACCGTTCCGGGCGTGGCGCGGGCGCGACCGTGACGGCCGGCATAGTCGAAGGTTCCGGCGACCACGGCGCCGATCACCGGACCGGCATAGGCCTTCTCGATCGGGGCCTTGGCGTCCGTGGCGCAGCGCGCTTCGCCGGCGCCGTAGAGGGGCGAGCGCGATGGCAAGGCAGGGCCGTGGGTCTCGACGCTGAACATGGGCGACTCCGTCGGGGCGCCCGCTCATAGAACCCGGATCGGCGACCAAGCGCAACAGGCTCCCCCAGCGCAACAAACCCCAAGTCAGGCGGGGGCCGCAGCGGCAGGCTCACCGCTTCTAACAGGAGGGATCATGAACCGCGACGGCGTTCTCTACGGCTCGGGCGCGATGGCGCTGGGCGTCATCGGCTTGGCCTTCGGCGACTTCGCCCTGCAATGGCAGCCGGTCCCTGCAGACCTGCCGGGGCGCCACGCCCTGGCCCTGCTCAGCGGCGTGGTCATGCTGGTGCTGGGGGGCGGCGTTCTGTGGTCGCGCACCGCCCGTCCCGCGTCGGCGGCGCTGGGCCTGGTTTATCTGGGCTGGGTCGCCCTCCACGGACCAGAGGTCGTCGCCGCCCCGGCCAGCGTGGCCTCGTGGCTGGGCCTGGCGGAGACCTTGTCGCTGGCGGCGGGCGGCTTGGCCCTGTTCGCCCTGTCAGGCTCGCAGCCCGACGCCCGCCTAAGGTTCGCCGCGCGGCTGATCTACGGCGTCTGCCCGCTGGTCTTCGGCCTCAGCCACTACGCCTATGCCGACTTCACCGCCAAGATGGTGCCCGGCTGGATCCCCCACCCGCTATTCTGGGCCTATGCGACCGGCACGGGCCATCTGGCGGCGGGTCTCGCCATCCTGTTTGGCATCGCGTCGCGACCGGCGGCCACGCTGCTGACGGCGATGATGACGTGCTTCGTGGTGATGTTGCACATCCCGCGCGTCATGGCCGCGCCCGACAGCCATTTGGAATGGACCATGACGGCGATCGCCCTGTCGCTGACCGGCGCGGCCTGGGCCGTGCGTCAGGTCCAGCCGCCGTCGCAGCCCTCAGGCGCTCTTGCGTTCGACCGTATCGGGCTCGACCGCTAGGACCGGCGTCCCGGCGCGGGCGAACAGCTTGGCCAGGGCCGCGAACAGACCCTTTTCCTCGACCCGGTGGTAGGGCGAGGTCGCCGCCAGCTGAGCCGACAGACGGGCATGGGCCTTGCCCAGATTATGGTACGGCAGGCGCGGCAGCAGGTGGTGCAGGGCGTGATAGCGCAGGCCGACTGGCGCCCACAGGAACGGCAGCAAGGCCGGCGGCGGCACGTTGACCGAGTCCAGGAACTGATCCTCGAAACTCATCATCTCGCCGTCGTTGCTCCAGTAGTGCGCGACCAGGGTTCGCAGTTGGTTGACGAAGGTGGCCAGCGAGAACAGGACGAACCAGGTCAGGACCACGCGCACCGGCACGACGCCGGCCACCGTCGCGGCCGCCACGCCCCAGCACCACAGCCAGCAGCCCACTTCCTGGGCTAGCCAGTCGAAACGGGTCTTGTCGTTGTCCTCGCGCACGAAGTCCGGGTTGATCACCAGGGCCGACAGCTTGGTCCGCACGAAGCGCCGCACGCTGGGGATCACGAACGACACCGGCACGAGGATGCCCGAGCGCAGGATCACGCCCAGCGGGGCCAGCAGCGAGATCGCCGTGAACAGGGCCAGCTTGAACGGCGAATAACGCTCCAGCGGCAGGTATTCCGGATCCTTGTCCGTGCCGAAGCGATGCTTGGCGTGGTGCAGGATGTGGACGCCTTCGTACATCATCGACGGCGTCATCAGCGGCACGCCGATCAGCAGGTTCCAACCCAGGCGGAAGCCCGGCACGTCCTTGGGGCGCAGGTGGCTGATCTCATGGATGAAGCTGAGGCCGCGATAGATCGCCAGCAGGCCGACGAGGCCGGCGGCGACGATCAGTCCGGGATGGGCGGCGGTGGCGGCGATCCACAGGCCGCCCCAGGCAGTGGCGGCCGTCAAGGCCAGGTCCAGCCAATAGATCGCGGGATTGGGCGTCGTCAGGTCGGCGGTCAGGCCATGGGCCTGGCGCACGAGGCCGGCCTCGACTTTCTGGGATGATCCCACGGTGCTCCAAGTCCCCGATTGCGCGTCGAGCGCTCCGACGCGCCTGCCTTCAGCGCCCCGACTTGGCGCCGCGTCCCTCGAAATTCAATGGTCACACGGACGAAAGACGTTCGATCTGGATAAAGCAAAATGGCCGACGTCGAAACGCCGGCCATTGTCGCAGGTCAAGAAAGACGCCGAAAATGCCGGTCTAGAACGGAATTTCGTCGTCCAGGTCGGCCGAGAAGCTCTCGCGCGGGCCGCTAGGCTGGCTGCGCGGGGCGCCGCCGCCGAATCCGCCGCCGCCACCGCCGGCGTAGCCTTCGTCATAGCCGCCGCCCGACGAGGCGCCCGCGCCGTCGCCGCGACCGCCCAGCATGGTCAGTTCGCCGCGGAACTTCTGCAGGACAATTTCGGTCGAATACTTTTCCTGGCCCGACTGGTCGGTCCATTTGCGGGTCTGCAGCGAGCCTTCGATGTAGACCGTCGAGCCCTTGCGCAGATAGCTCTCCGCCACCTTCACCAGGTTGTCGTTGAAGATCACCACCCGGTGCCACTCGGTCTTCTCCTTGCGCTCGCCGCTGGTGCGGTCGCGCCAGCTCTCCGAGGTGGCGATGCGCAGGTTGGCGACGCGGTCGCCGGAACCGAGGGAGCGGATTTCGGGATCGGCGCCGAGGTTGCCGACCAGAATGACCTTGTTGACGGAGCCCGCCATGGGAAGACCTTCGTTCTCGCCCGGCGACCCAACGCGCCGGAATCTGGCCCGGACGTTAACGACCTATCAACGCCGAGCGCAAGATTTGTTCCACAAATGTTCCTGTGGAGCAAGGGCGGTTATCCACCGCCCTCGTCACATCGGATGCTACTGGGCCGGCATCGCGCCCGGAACGGCCAGTCGGCCGTCGCCAGTGCGGACCAGCGACATGAACCGGGCGCCCTCATAGGTGTCGCCCAGATAGATGCCTTCCTTCTCGACGAAGATGAACTTGCCCTGATAGGCGCCGGTCAGTTCACGATTGGCGCTGCCCATGCGGACGAAACGGAGGCGCATGCCCTCCAGCTCGGCGGCGCACAGCTCCATGCTGGGCACGTTCCGGGCCACCGGATTGAATTTCAGGGCGCCGTCCTTCTGCTCCAGGACGTGCATGCAAACCCCTTGCTCGAAAGGAGCCTTGGTCTGCTTCTCGCAGCCGGTCAGGCCGACGGCGGCGACAGCGGCGATGAGCGAAAGGGCGACGACGGGATGGCGCATGATCTTGAGCTCTCTTAAGCCGACGGAATGGAGCAGTTCGGCCCCAGATCGATGATCGAATGGAACGTGCGGTCGTCCGAAGAGGACTCCACCTTGCCCGGCACGATCCGCAGGGTCTCGACGCCCCAACGGCCGTAGGTGGCGCCGCCGGCCTTTTCGCACTTGCCGCCCGAGATCTGCTGGGCGCAAGCGTTGATCGTGATCTCGCCGGGAAGCTTGCGCCATTCACCGCCGGCGTAGCGCCAGCAGACCGCCAACGGCATGCTCACGGTTGGAGCCTGCGTGGCCGGGGCGGCCGCCGGTGCGGGCACGGTCAGCGCCTCGGGCGGGGGCGGCAGCGGCGTCAGCACGGTGCCGGCTTGGTCGGCGGCGGCCAGGGCGCCGGTCTCGTCGACGCCGACGTCGAGGGCGCCGGTCGCCACGCCGTTCTTCTTGGCGCACTCGGCCAGGGTGGTCTCGCCGACGAACTGGCCGCCGACGAAGCAGCGCAGCGGGCGGCTGGCGTCCAGCTTGGTGTCGTCGGCTCGTCCGGTCTCGACGATCAGGCCCGCGCGCGAGGCCGGCGGATTGTCGGTCGGCGACTTGTTGCCGTGCATCACGCTTAGGGCGATGCCGAGCCCCGCGACCAGGGCCAGGGCGGCGCCGCCGCCCAGCAACACGCGTCGATCTTTGAGAAGTTCCATGATCCCTGGCTACGACGCGCTGATGACGCTTTCAAGTCCAAGCGCGCGCTTGGCGCGACGGGCGCGTCCAGGGCAGGATCGGACCTAGCCGCCGCCGGTCAGGCGATCCAGCGCCGCCTGGTAGTTGGCGATCTGGTTGGTCAGGTAGGTGGGCACCGTGCCGCCGGTCTTGCCGCCGCCGGTGGTGGTGTCGGCCGGCTTCACGCCGTTGGCCTTGTCGGCCATTTCCCGATAGGCGATGCGCACCGCCGACAGGGCCTTGGTCATGGCCGAGATGGCGGCGTTGCGGCCCGTCGCGTCGGTCAGGTCCAGCCCGGTGTCCAGCGAGAAGCCGTAGATCGGACCCTTGCCGTCGGCCGAGACGGTCTGACCGTGGTCGGTCTTGGTGTTGCGAACCACGCCCGGCTTCAAGCCGAGCGATTCCAGCACGTCGGTGCCGCCCTTGCCGGGCAGGATCTCGACGGTCGAGGTGGTCTGCGACGGGCTGATGCGCAGCACGCGGTTGTTGCCCACGCTGCTGAACTCGACCTTGGCCGCGAAGCCAGTGGCCTTGCGGATCTTGCCAGCCAGGCTTTCGAGCGTGTCGTCGGCCTCGATCTTGACCGTGGTCAGGGCGCCCCGCGCCCGCGTGCGGACCTGGAAGGTGTCCCCTGCCCTCGCCGACGTCGCAGAGACGATCTTGTCGGTCTGGGTGAAATCCATCTTGCCGCGCGGGATGCCGAACACGTCCAGCGCGCTGGAGCCTGCGGCGTCGACCGCGATCGAGGTCGGAGTGGCGTAACCGTCCTTGCCGGTCAGGCGCTGCTCCCACGTGGCCGCGCCGGTGGTGACGTCGATCTGGGCGACATAGCCGTCCTTGTCGCCGACCGTAGCCTGCCCCGCCAGGTCCTTGCCGGCCGAACCGACCAGCCAGGCCTGGCCGTTGGAGACCGCCATGCCGGTGACCGTGTCGTCGCCCGTTCCGCCGTAATAGGCCAGGGTGTCCCGCGACTTGTCGGTGAGGTCCAGCGACATCCGCGCCACGAACCCGTCCGAACCGCCGGAGGCGGCCTTGGTCTGGTTGTCGACGTCGAGCGCGCCGTTGGTCGTCGAACCGCCGATATAGAGCTGGCCGTTGTCGATCGTCAGTCCGGCGATGTTGCCGCCCTTCAGCGTACCCAGGTCGCGCGTGGCGCCGGTCGTGAAGGTGGCCGCCTTGGTGTAGGTGACCGGCTCGGTGACCCAGACTTCCTTGTCGTTGAGGAAGGTGCGCGGCTCGGTCACGATGCTGGTCGACACGTCGAAGCTGCGAAGCATGGCCTCGCTGCCTTCCTTGCTGGCCACCACCACGTGGCCGCCTTGAACAACGATCCCGGCGACCGTGTCGTCGTTCTCGCTGCCGAAATGGGTCGTGAACAGCGCCTTGGGCGTGCCGGCGATGTCGGTGGCGAAGGCGGTGAGATAGCTGTCGTAGCCGCCCGCCGTGGCGCCCGTGGCCGAGCCGGGGATGTCTGACTTGGCGCGGCCGCCCACATAGACGACGCCGTCCTCGCCGAAGGCGACGGCCGTGGCCTCGTCCTCCAGCATGCCGCCGCGCCGGACCGTCCAGGTCTCGTCGCCCTTGGCGTCGTAGAGGGTGACGAAGCTGTCGGTCAGCGTGCCGGCCGAGTCGGAATTGATCGGACCGTTGGTCGCGCCGGCCAGGCCGCCGGCCACAGACCCGGCGATGGCCACCTGGCCGTCGTCCGAGATGGCCATGTTGTAGCCGGTGGCGGTGTTCGCGGCGCCCAGGGTGCGGGCGTAGAGCAGCTTGCCCGACGAGTCGTACTTTAGCAGGGCGACATCCTGCTCGCCCTTGATCGTCTGCGAGCTGGTCGTCCCGTCCACGTCGGCCAGCACGTAGAGCGAGCCGTCCGGACCGGTCATGGTCTTGTGGACGTTGCTGATCGTCCCTTCGAGCGTGTCGGAGAACACCTTGGTGCCCGGCGTTCCAGCCGTGCCGGGGCCATACTTGGTCAGGGTGTTCTCGATCACCGCGTCGTCGGTTTCGGGCTTCTTGTCCGGGTCAGGGTTGCCCGCCGCCGTGGTGATGTAGACCGCCGGCTTGGCGGCCGGCGCCGAGAACGTCAGGGTCTCGGTCAGGTCGCCCTTGATCTGCAGGGCGAAGTCGTCGCCGGTGGCCGGCAGCTTCACGGTCTGGCCGTTGACCGTGGTGGTCCGCTCGGCGCCCACCGTGCGATTTACCGCGAACTGGGTGTCGAAGCCGGCCGCCTTGAGCTTGTCGTTGAAGAAGCTCACGACGTTGGACATCGTCCGGGGCGTGGAGCCCATCTCGGACAGGTCCATGGTCACGTCGGTCGAGACGCCGAACTTCTTGACCGACATCGTGAAGCTGACATTGCCCTTGAAGGTGGGCACTTCGTCGTCGAGCTGGCCGCTGTAGATCGTCTTGGTGACGTAGTTGTAGTTGTTCTTGGGCACGCCGACCGTCGACTTGTCGCTGGTCATGACCGTGCCGGTCGTCAGGCGCATCCCGTCGGTGCTGAGGTTCTGCACGTAGCTGTTGAGCTCGTTCAGCCCCTTGCTGAACACGGCCTGCAGGCGCTTGATTTCGCTGTCGCTGACGTTCTTCTCGGCCGAGCGGTTGGCGATCGCCGACAGGGTGTTGATCGCCTGATAGGCGGCGAACAGCTTCTTGTAGTCGCCGGTGATCGTGGGAGCCGCGGTCACCGCCGCGCCTTCGTCCACGAACTTGCGCCCGTTCAGGGCCGCCTTGACCAGGTCGCTGGGTTCGCTCGCCACGCCGGTCCAGGGCGAGCTGGGCACGGGTTTCTTGCCGGACGAGGTCGACGACGAGACGCCGGACGACGACACGTTCGCGGCCTGGCCGGCGTTCCTGGCCTGGTAATAGCCGAGCAGCAGACTGGAATCGAAAGTGATCACAGCGGGTCCCATCCAGGCGTAATACGCCCGTCGATTCGATTGTCCGCGATGAACGCTGACGTTTCGTTAAGACGTATGAATCGGAACGCGACGACGGTTAGGCGGCGATCAGGTGGGCGTCCGTCAGCGAGCGACGGACATCGCCCCGCAGTTCGCGCCATTCCTCGGCCAGGATGCCCAGCAGGACCACGTCGCGCGGTTGGCCGTCCTTGAGAACGTGGCCGCGGAGATAACCTTCGCGACGGAAGCCCGAGGCCGCCTGAGCTTTCAGCGCGGCGTCGTTGTCGGCCATGACCTCGGCGAACACCTTGTGCAGGCCCAACTCGCCGAACGCGCGGTCCAGCCCCAGAACCTGGGCGGCGCGCCCCACGCCCCTGCCCCGCGCCTCGGCGGAACCGAGGAACCAGTTCCAACCCGCTCGGCGGTGATGGCTGAGCAAGCCGGTCAGGGTCAGCAGGCCCGAAGGCTCGCCGGCCCGGACGATCATCCAGCCGCGCATATCGGGATCGGAGCGCAGGGCTTCGAACCAGGCGGCATGGGCTTCGCGGCTGGGAAAGGCCGCGTCGGACATCCACCGATCGACTTCCGGTTCGCCCCGCCATTGAAACAGGACCGCCTCGTCGCCGGCCGTCAAATCGCGCAGCTCGATCATACCGGGTCGATTCTCCCAACTACCGTGGCGGAAAGTCTACCGCGCCGACGGCATCAGGCCTAGCTGCCGCCGTTGAAGAGCGACAGGATGATCTGCGGCGCCTGGTTGGCGATCGACAGCGCCTGCGCGCCGAGCTGTTGCTTGACCTGCAAGGCCTGCAGTCGCGCGCTTTCCTTGGCCATGTCGGCGTCCACCAGATTGCCCACGCCGGTTTCCAGGACGTCGTTCAGCTTGGACACGAAGGTGTTGTGGGCTTCGATCTGCTTAGCTTGCGAGCCGATCGAGCCCACCGCCTGGTTCACCGAGGCGAATGTGGCGTCCAGGCGGGTCAGCACGTTGGCCGCGTTGGTCATCGTGGAGATGTTGTCGGCCGCCGCCAGCGTGTTGATCGTGCCGCCCAGCGACAGGTTCTGCAGGTTCAGGGTGATGACGGTCGAGGCGTCCGCGTCCGCGAGGAACGTGATGTTGAACGTCTCGCTGCCGTTGAGGATGTTGGCGCCGTCGAAGGTGGCGCTGTTGATCACCTGGGTCAGGTTCTTCAGCAGCCCCTGGAAGTCGGCGTTCAGGGCCTTGCGCGACGAGGTCGACAGCGAGGTGTCCTTGGCCGCGACGACCTTCTCGCGCATCTGGGTCAGCAGGTCGGAAACCGATTCCCCGGCGGCCAGGGCCACGTCGGCGATCGAGGTCGCGCGATCCAGGCTCATCTTCACCGCGTTCAGGGCCGAGCGATCGGCGCGCTGGTCCTGGGCGATCGACCAGACCGCGGCGTTGTCCTTGGCAGTGGAGATGGCAAGACCGGTGTTGATGCGCGACTGCACGCCGCCCATTTCGTCATTGGTCTTGTTCAGATTTTGCAGGGCGATCAGCGCGGGCTGATTGGTGTTTACGCTCAGCGTCATCACGGTCTCCGAACGGCGGTTCTTGCCAGCTGGGCTCGGAACGCGATTCGGCGGCCGAGCAGGTCGACCGTGAGATTGGAGCGGCGGGAGTAAGAATATGGTTAACGCCTATAAACCATATTCCAGCTGCGACGCTGGGTCGCGGCGATGATGACTCTAAACCGGCGCCGTCAGGCCAGGGCGTCGAAGACTTCGCCTGGATCGTAGTGCTCGGCCTGCTTGAAGCGGAGCACGTCCTCGCGGGGGAACTGTTGCAGGACGTCCCCGGTCCGGCGATCCACCGTCTTGTAGACGTAGCCGCCCGAGGCGGGATCCTCTTCGATCACCAGACGCAGGTCGCCGGGCTGGGGGCCAGCGGCGGCCGCCGGCTTTTCCGGAGGCGCAGAAACGTCATGACCGCCCGCGAGCTGGCCCGGGGCGGTGTAAGGGGCGATCGGAGACGGCGCGGAAGACGCGGGCGGCTCTGAAATCGGTTGAGTAAGCGCGGCTTTGGTTTCCATTGCTCCTTCGCCGTCGATACCGGCGGCGCCTCTGGTGGACCTTCCTTAGGGACGTAAGTCCGGCGGAAGGCGGAGGCGGACCCGAGAGCCCGCCTCCTTCTCGTTCCTATCGGAACAGGCTCAGGATCGAGCCGGTCGACTGGTTGGCGATCGACAGCGCCTGGATGCCCAGCTGCTGCTTGGTTTGCAGCGACTGCAGCTTGGCGCTTTCCTTGGCCAGGTCGGCGTCGACCAGGTTGCCCACGCCCGCGTCCAGGCTGTCTTGCAGCTTGCCGACGAAGGTCAGGTGGGTGTCCAGGCCGGTCGAGCTGGTGCCCAGCGAAGCCAGCTTGTTGGTGGCCGTGCCGATGGCCTTGCCGACAGTGTCGATCATCGTCTTGGCGGCGGCCGCCGTGGTGAAGGTCGAGGTCGTGCTCAGGCCCAGGCCGGCCAGCGACAGGGTCTTGGCGGTGACGGTGAATTGCGAACCGTCGGCGTTGGCCAGGAAGGCCAGCTTCACGGTCTTGCCGTCGGCGATCGACACGCCGTTGAACTTGGCGTTGGTCGCGGCCTTGGTGATCTGGTCGCGCAGCGAGGTGAAGTCAGAGACCAGGGCGTTGAACGAAGCGGTGTTCAGCGAGGTGTCGGAAGCGGCCAGGGCCTTTTCCTTCATCTTGCCCAGCAGATCGGTGATGGTGTCGCCGGCGGCCAGGGCCACGTCG
>Ga0102591_1003035_pt1 | contig 16060 bp, 12 predicted proteins | sample AraplaCol_mCL_r2_2_FD_76860 | JGI IMG/M metagenome (GOLD analysis project Ga0102591, IMG submission 76860) | Arabidopsis root microbial communities from North Carolina, USA - plate scrape MF_Col_mCL_r2 (SPADES assembly) (version 2) | ecosystem: Host-associated > Plants > Roots > Endosphere... | reverse complement strand
AAAGCAGCAGGTTGCCAAGATTCTGGCGGGCACCAACGTCGACGTAGGCGTGAAGGGACGCTACATCCGTATTTACCACACGGATGCGACGGCTACTTTGTCGCTGACGGGGTTGAAGGTGTATGCGGGCGGCGTGGATGTGGCTGCCGGCAAAATCAGCGTGGCTGGCGCCGATAGCGGCGCTAACCTGGGCGCTATCGGCACGTACAACAACCCGGCAGCCTTGACTGATACCGTTGTGGGCGGGGCCTGGAATAGCCAGGCGACGGCAGCGGGAAGCAACCTGGCCTGGGCGACGGGGAACAAGCCTTATTTCGAGCTGGATCTCGGAAGCCCGCAGCTCATAGACTCGCTCGCCGTGTGGGGGCGCGCGGACGAACCTGAAAAAAGCAACAACTTGCAGATTTACATCTCGGAGACGGCGTTCACGTCTTCGGCTACGGCCTACGCTGACCTCGCCAACACCTTGATGAGCGGAACAAGCACCGGTACAACAATTGCTACGGGTGGGGTGAGAGGGCGCTATATCCGTATTTATCACACGAATGCCGCAGCCGTTCTGTCGCTGACGGGGTTGAAGGTATACGCGGGCGGGGTGGATGTGGCCGCTGGCAAGGCCAGCGTGTCCGGCACCGATGCGTCAGGTTCGAGCTTGTACAACAATGCCAACAACACGTCGGCGCTGACCGATGCTGCCGTGGGTGGGGCTTGGAATGGCCAGACGACGGCAACGGGAAGCAATCTAGCCCGGGCGACGGGGGGGGCCAATCCCTATATCGAGCTGGACCTAGGAAGCCAGCAAATCATAGACTTGCTCGATGTGTGGGGGCGCTCGGACATACCCGAGGAAAGCAATAACCTGAGGGTGTACATCTCGGAAGCGGCGTTCTCGTCCTTGCCTGCGATTGTGACGGCAGGGGTGAGGACAACCTCTGTTATGGCCGGTTATGCTGATTTGGAGGCGTATGCGGCGGGCTTGGTGGATGTACCTGACGCCGGCACCGTGCAAAAATTCGATGCATCCACAGTGTCCACGGCGAATACGGCCATTGCCCCTCGAGTGGACAAGGTCGCTGTTGTCACAGTGGACACGGCCGCCCGTACCACCACGTACATCGACATGCTGAGCGACGTGGAGAATGTGGTCGGTACCTCAGGGGATGACACCCTTACGGGCGATGCGGGTGACAACCTGCTCGCTGGTGGTGCTGGCAATGACATATTGAATGGCGGGGCTGGCAACGATCAGTTCCTGCAGAACATGGGGCGCTTCAACGACACGATAAACGGAGGCGCCGGTGTCGATACTGTGGACTACAGCGCAGGCGGGATGGCGGGCGGCATCGTTGCCGACCTGAACCTGAATGCGCAGGGCAAGCAGCAGGTTAGCAAGATTCTGGCGGGCACCAGCGTCGACGTAGGCGTGAAGGGACGCTACATCCGTATTTACCACACGGATGCGACGGCTACTTTGTCGCTGACGGGGTTGAAGGTGTATGCGGACGGGGTGGATGTGGCCGCCGGCAAGGCTAGCATGGCTGGCGCCGATGCATCAGGTGCGAGTTTGTACAACAACGCGGCGGCCCTGACCGATGCCGTGGTGGGCGGGGCCTGGAACGGCCAGGCGACGGCAGCGGGAAGCAACCTGGCCCGGGCGACGGGGGGCAAACCCTATTTCGAGTTGGATCTGGGAAGCGTGAAGGACATAAGCTCGCTCTCTGTGTGGGGGCGTGCGGACGCATCCGTGGAAAGCAACAACCTGAGGGTGTATATCTCGGAGACGGCGTTCGCGTCCTCGGCCACGGCCTATGCAGACCTGGCGGCCAATTCTGGGGTGGGCCGTGTAGATGTGGCGGTGGTGGACACGGCCGCCAGCATCACGTATACCGACACGCTGAGCGGTGTGGAGAGCGTGATTGGCACCGCAGGCAACGACAGCCTTAAGGGTGATGCGGGTGACAACCTGCTCGCCGGTGGTGCGGGCAACGACACGGTCAGCGGCGGCGCGGGCGACGACACAATCAGCGGCGGTGCGGGCAATGATGCGCTTAGCGGGGGGGCAGGCAACGACAGCTATACGTTCAGCCGAGGTGATGGCCAAGACAGCATCATGGAGAACGACTTTAGTGCTGGCAATACTGATGTACTGTCTTTTGGTTCAGATCTTGTGAACAGTCAGCTCTGGCTGCGTCGAATGGACAATGATCTGAGAATCGATGTCATTGGTAGCAGCGACAGCGTTACTGTGCAAAATTGGTATTTGGGTTCGCAGTACCAAATAGATCAATTTAAGGCCTCTGACGGAAAAGTCTTGTTGAGCAGCAAAGTGGCAACGCTGGTGCAGGCCATGTCAGTCTTTGCCTTGCCAGCAGCCGGTCAAACCACATTGCCGACCAACTACCAAGCCACACTGACGTCGGTATTGGCGGCGAGTTGGCAATAGATTGAGGGCAAGAATCCGATGGTGGTCATCATGACTGTGCGGTACGACTAATTGCGAAGAACTCGAAGCTCTGCGCACTGCACGTCTGCACGGTTAAACCACTGAGTCAATTAGCTATTTTCTTGAGACGAAAAATGTTTGATGAATTAGGAAAATTATCTTGGCTGTGGATGAACTCTCCATTGCACCGAGATTGGCCTGTCGAATTGTTCTCAAAATTTATACTGCCTCCAATTGCGGCTAATCAATATCTATTATTGGAGCGCGATGGTTTTCCTGTGGCGTACTGTAGCTGGGCTTTCTTGAATGAAAAAACAGAAGCGAAATACATGATCGATCCATCGAATATTTCGCCATCCGATTGGCGACAAGGTGATAACTTATGGTTTATTGATTGGATTGCCCCATTCTCTAAAAGTGATTCTTTCCAATTGAGGACTCAGCTTAAGGCCAAATTCGCGAATTCAATTGCTCGTGCAATTCGAGTAAAGGCGCATAAGACAAACGCAAGGGTAATGGAGTTCAAAGGACCAAATGTAGATGGCTTAGTTGCAAGGAGCCAATTCTCGGAACATTATCAAAAGTTTTTGTCCGGTTTAAACATTCAGCGCTAGTTCGGCGAGGCATCGCGTCACCTCGGCCAAATTCAATGCAGTTCATCATTGCGATCATGCTTGCCGCACTGGAGGGGAGGTCGGCGGGGGCGTGAACCCAATAGGCCTGGGCTCACCCTGCTGGAACGTCATAGCTCAGAGCGCGTACGGGCAGTATAGCGTTCGACACCAAGCAAACTGCACAGATAGGCTCTTTGCTTGAACCTTCGACTTCCTGTCTATTGGAAGTAGCGATTCATGGTCATATAGAAAATGTCGAGTAGTAGGCTTGACTCTTTATTCAAGGCCCAAAACGGTCGATTCATTCCCTCTAAAAGGCGGTTTGCGTCATGAAGGCTTGATGCATTGTTGAAAAATCTATGCTCGTTGACAAATCGGATTCTTAATCCCGGAAGGAGATAGGTCGTATGAGTTCTCGGCACACGGCGTCTCGGGTTGTCCTCCCTGCCAAGAGAAAACTTGCTGCGATGATGAATGTGCATGAAGCAATAATGCCAGGTGCAAGCAGTAATACTTCTCTAATTCATGCTGATCGTGTGCTGGTGGACGTGGAATTGAAGGGGCATGACAAAGGCCCATCCGTGCTTTCCAAGCAAGACTTGCGCAGGCTATGGCTATTGCTGCGCACAGATGGAGATTGGTGGACGCTGGACATGCTGAAGGCCAATTGGGAATCAACCTGCATGATTCAACATGCTATGAATACGTTGGAGAAACATGGCTTTGTGGAAAGCCGCAACCAGTCGACTGAAGTGCTCTACAGCATCACGACAAACTGCAGAGTATGGCCAGAATCGGTCTCTGAATGCGTATTTCGAATTGGATGTGAGTTGGAGCAACCCATTCGCGACGAAAAGTGACGAGCTAGAGTCGGAAGTTATAGAGTTCAGAGCAGAGATTCGAGGATACGCAAAGACAACAGATGGGATTGGGCATAGATTCCGAATAGGGCAACAAGAGCAGTCCGGTCGTTGAGCCAAGAAGAAGCTCGAGAATGTGAAAACTCAAAAAGTGAGTGGGTGACCTTCATGAGCCAGCGGGAGGTATGGATTGAAACGCAGCAGATTCACACTTTCCTGCGGCATGCGAGATCTACGCTACACGCGGCTTCGTTGCTAATAGGGATTGTGGTAGTGGTGCTGTATCAGCAAGCGGAGCCGATTGGTCTCTGGTTGTGGACTCTTGTGGCCGCCGCTGTTACCTTGTTGCGTTACCGCATTTTGCAGTACTACTGGCGAGGTTTCGCCGATATCAGTGGATCGACGTTGGGTATGTTCATGGCGCGCTATGCCTGGGCATGGCCTTTGAGCGCGGTGGTTTGGGGTTCCCTAATGTTTGTGGTGTACCGCAAGGTGCCGCTTCACGATCAGCTGTTGTGCGTGACAATTCTGGTGGGGATCGCAGTGGCGGCAATGGCCTCTTCGTCACCGTGCCTACGGAGCTTCCTAGGCTACTGCAATGGTCTATGCGTAACAATCCTCGCTGCCATGGCTTGGGAGTTGTGCTTGGAGGAGCGGCGGAAAGCAGATATCGCGTCGGTGTTGAACATCCTAGGTGAAATGGCTCTGGTGCTGTTTCTTTGGGCAGGTGTTCGCGTCTTAGGACGCTGGGTTTACCGCGCACAACGCGCCAACTTAGAGCTGCAGTTTGATCGATTGGAGCTTATCGAATCGCTTGCTGAAAAACAGCGCGTGGCGCGTGAGGCCGACGCTGTCCGGGGCCGCTTTGTTGCAAGCACGGCTCATGACATGCGGCAGCCGGTGCATGCACTGAATCAATATGCCGACTGGTTGCTCCGGGAGCCGGAGTTCGCCGCCCAGATTGCTCGCAGAATCGCGGATTCCACTCGGAGGATTGACGAGCTGTTCGAGTCGCTATTCAACTTAGCAGGACTGAATCCGGTTTCGCTGCAGGTTCGCCTGCAGCCGGTAGATCTTGCTGCGCTGGTCAATACGCTCGCCGTCCAGTATGCACCGCAAGCGCGAGAGAGGCGCCTGCGGCTGCGCACGCGCGCTATTGCGGCGTGGGTTTTATCTGACTCAGCGCTGCTTCTGCGGCTTGTGAGCAGCATGTTAACCAATGCATTGCGGAACACGTATGGCGGTGGAGTATTGTTGGCCGTTCGGCAACACGAAGCCATCTGTCGTATTGAACTGTGGGACACCGGCACGGGCATCGCCCGCGAACGTCATCAGAACTTCTTCCAGGGCATTCCCCGGCAGGGTACTGAAGAAGGCTTTGGACTAGAACTTGCGACTATCTATCGTCTGAGTCAATTGCTTGGGCATCCGGTTGGCATGACGGACCGCAGGGGAAGAGGGAGTGTTTTCTGGGTAGAGTTTGGTCAGCACATACAACCTCGCGCAACAGGAGTCCTGCAAGGGCCGGGAAGCCGCTGAAACCATGGCTTGACCTGTGGTCTCTAGTGATTTCTCCGTACTTTATTTAAACAGAATCGCCGTCTTCCAGAAGGCATGGACGGCGCTAAGTCAATTTCGCTGTCGAGTTGTGCTTTGAACGGCTACGCCGATAGCGACCTCTTGTCGCTGACCATGGTCTTAATATTGCGTAGTCGAAATTTCCATAACCAGGAAGGAAAGATTGCACTCCAACGTTAACGTCATGACTACGCAGAACTACCGTACGGGAGCATAGAGTGAGGCTGGACTGGCTGCGTAGCTTCGGCGCAGCGTGCTGCTCTATCGACTAAGCGAGAACCACAATCGGTTTTTGCGTGAAATCATCAGGAATTTCCGAGCAGCACCACTGCGGCAGCTGCCACATGCAGCAGGGTGAATGAAAAGGCCATAAAGAGCATCTAACCTGAGGTGAGTCCATCGTCCTATTAAGCGTTCGTTCCTTGGCTTCAAGCCTTCGGGGTCGAAAATCATTGCTTTGTTCTGGATTCTCTTTGGGCTCGAATAGTGAACTTGGTGTCTCAGGTGGCTTAGGTTCCGAGCAGCGCAAAACTTCACAGCCTTTTCAACAGTGTTATCGGCATCAGCATTTCCCCTCGATTGATCAGTTTTTCGCCATCCTAAGCAGCGGTTGTGGTTGATTTGATCCCGTGTGATGTATAGACTTCGCACACAAAAAGGCGCCTATTCAGTGCGGATTAAAAAGATATTTATCTTTGGAGGGCAACTCAATGGATACCTTTCTAAATGACGGGGCCTCGATCTTCGTTCAATTTTTGAATCATCCTATAGACAAAGCACAAAGCTCTTTCGTCGAAGAAAAGCCATCTGTTTCATTGAGTCGGGAGGTTCCAATAGAGGAGATCACGCTTTGCCATTTGGATAGCGCTTTGAAGCTGGAAAGACTTCCCGGATTTTGATTCACCTGCATAACACATCAAGCGTTGATTTGATTTTGATGGATATGAGCATGCCTGGTTTAAATGGACTGCAAACGGTAGACGCTATTCGCTCAGGAAATTGGGGGCATCAGGGGGTGCCCATCCTGGCGCTGTCTGGGAACTCCAATGGAGTTGATATGGAAGCTGCACTGAGGGCGGGTGTGAATGACTACATCGTGAAGTCGGGCGACATGGAGTTACTGCGAGGAAAAATATTAAAGGTTCTGGCTGTAGCCAAATGACGATGGAAGATTAATTCGCTAGATGTCTTCCCTGGCGATGACCGCCAATTCTGTTGAATCTAATGCAAAGCACAGACTACGGCACGTAGAGCTAGTCTCCTGGATCGATTCAGGCGACAGGATCTCTATTTTCTTAAAAAATCGAGTGACGTATTCTGCTTATGTGGGAGGCAGGTAGATGAACAACTACCGCAAACTCTTGGTTCTTGCAACGAACCATCTACTCGATATCCGTCTTATCTCACTTGACCCTGAAGGCAAGGAAGATGGAATTGTGTTTGCCAACCTAGCCGGCGAAAACTCGGTGATCAACTGGGCGCATGTAAGTCATGGGGAACTCAGAATCTCGGTTTGGTGGAAATACAACCGCCTTCTGCACGCAGGGGCGAGTCCGATAACCGGCCGGCGCGAGGTGTTTCAGTGTGAGTTGCCCTGTATCAATAAGGTTGACTATTCAGGATTCCTAGGGGCTGCTGCGTCCGGATGGCTTGAGCGCAGAATGGGGAAATTTCTTCATGGCTGGGAAGGGCGCGGAATTGTATGCACGTACTGCCGGGATAGCGAGTGTGCGGCGCTGCACTCGTGGCCTGACCCGGTGCCAACGGGCTACAAAGCCGAGGGGAAGTTTTTCGGAGAGCGTGTAAGCCATCTGTGATTCAGGAAGTTTAAGTACATTATGTTTGGCACTTCCATAAGACGGCTTGAAGTCGAGTGGTGATGCCGCCTCTTCTTGTTGGCAGGGTCGGTGCTCTTCGTCTCTGAATGGCTAATCTAATTCGGTTCTTTTTGAATGACTGTTCGTTTCCAAGACGGCGTGATTCGTTGCATCGATTCACGACCAATCTCATCTCTTCCTAGAATTTAACTCGTAAGGCCTCGGCTTTACTGTCTCCCAGACGAGTCTGTTGCAAAACAGTTCGAGCCCGACAGCTTTACCACTGCCGGGCTCTTTTTATGGAGTCACGAAGTTATCACCTCACGGAGATTTGAGGTGTGTTCGCGGTTCCTCTGGCAACCCTTTACCCGTCCCGACGGCTCGGTCATGAGCTGCTTGCTTTTTGTAGCGCACTTGGCGGCATGAGGGGTCGGTTTTAGCTTGGCGCGACATCGGGTGTTCGCCCGCCAGCAATACGCCAGCCACTCAAGCTCGAGTGGCTGCGGAAAAGGCTATGCCGGCAAGACAGAGTTCGTTACCCAAATAGAGCCTAAGGCCTTGTCTGCGCCATCCATTATGCTTACGCCCACGGAGGCGTAGCTTTGATCAAAGCTCGAGTTGTATCCTGCTATCGAGGACATATCAGAAAGCGAATTCACATATTTGATAGCAACGTGATGGTCGTCATTGTTGGCAATAGTGACATTGGTACTGCCCAGAACTTCATAAATCGTACTACCTGCACCTAGGTTTTTAACATCAATGGTCTTAGCGCTATCTGATAGGCAGAAAATATTGGCAACGTCTCCAAAAACTTTTGTGGATAGGCTAAGAAAGTTAGTCCAATTGTTCGCAAACATCACCGAGTTTGATTGTCCTAGCTCGAGAGATGCATTCGCACCGAAGACTACGCCGGAATTGCCAGTTCCCGTGAAAGAGGCGAAATCATTAGTTCCAGTGATGTTGACAGAGCAATTTTTTCCCGCAACGTCCGCGGTACCGTTGGCCCCGGCGATGGCGATGGTGTTGTTATCTCCAATAACGGAGATGTGATTATTGGCTCCGTTGACTCGGATAGTGTTCTCAATGCCTGCGATGGTTGCAGAATTGTCGTGTCCCTTGAGGTCAATCACATTATTGCTTCCGGTGACGATAGCTGTCTCTTCGGTACCGTAAAGTTCGGCCCAGTTTTCGTTTCCTTCGCACCAGATTTGCGAGCGAGCTCCGCGTAGCATCACGTGGTTGTCGGATTCGAATGGCGTAATGTAGCTATCCCCCGCGCTTTGCGCTTTTAGGACGACTAGACCATCTTCCCCGTTTGACGTGATGGTGGCTTCATGCCCGAAAACCCAGGCCATATCATTCTTTCCATTGAGCTCGACAATGGAGTTGCGAGCCCTCGTTTCGATGGAGACATTGCTGCGCTCTCCGTCGACTCTCACTTTGGCATCATCTCCCCCGACATGGGCGGTTTCGAGAATGCCGAGAAGAGTGACGTTATTGTTGGATCCCTGAATGTTTGCATACGAGCCTTGCCCGGTGACACTGACATTGTTCCACTGTCCATAGAACTCGGCGCCACTATCGGAGCCTCTTACTTGGACATCATTGCTGCTTCCGTTGAAGAACGCCCTGTTGTGACTTCCTTCTACAAAAGCATGATTGCGGTCTCCGAAGAAGCAAGAAGTTGTGTATTCACCTATCATTGTGAAGGTCAGATCGTTCTCATATTTATTCACATTCTTGTTGTAAACAATGCTTGGCATATTTCCTCGATATAAGTAAGAATTTACGTCGCACTATTGCGACGGTTGAATGTAGTGTTTTGCTGGTGCGGGGTTTGGGGATTGGAATTAGGTGTGGATTTTGAGGCTTGAAAGCCCTAACTTTCGTATCTATTAGGTGTGCCGGTTACTCTGTGTGTGCATTTTGGCAAATGCTGTTCTCTCGCACGTATTGAATGGGGCAGGGGCGTGGACGGATCGGGTCATTTGCGCCGGGTTGGGGCAGCGCTCGTTGTCCGTCCGGAGGGGCATTGCGATACAGGCCGTAATCGCTCCGTCTCGTTGTACTCAGTTCTGAAGGGGCGGCTCAAAGCGGCCACTTCGTTGTTGAACAAGCCGCGGCGATGGCCTTGGATCCTGGGGATCATCGGTGCACGCTTGAACTCATCCCATCAGCTTGTGAGGCGCTCGATCTTCAGAGATAAGACAGCCTGCACCGACTGGTACGCCTACTTGGCACGTAACCAAGCGCTATGACTAGCGATGAAGAGCTGAATCTATAGGCTGTCTAGATGGATGGTTTCGCAACCGATGCATCACTATTCGGCAAGATGCAAATGCGATGATCATGAACTGCGCGTAGGTCGCTTCATCTTTGTGGATTTTGCTGAGAAGTTCGATCCGCTGGATGGAAAAACGAACTGTTGTCTCAAATCGTCACGCATTTTGAAGATTTTTCGAAGATGTGAATTCAAGTCACAAGTTATTGCCGGTGAGGAATAACTTGTCGCGTGGGTGGAACAAGGTCAGGTAAATGGGGCGCATTCCGTAGCAGTCACACTCGACGGAACATCACAACGCCCCTACACTGCCAAGCGGTCCGGCCGCCATCCCTGTACCAGCCCTAAGGCCGGGCTCTCTTTGGGTGTGTCGACATTTAGTCGGCACACCCATTTTTTTGAAGATGCAACGCGGTCGGCTGTTGGTTGAATAGGTGGTGTGATCTTGCAAGGCACTCATTCTGCGATTCAATAGTCAGAAATGGGTTTGAAAATGTGTTCACTGTATTGCTGTGCTGTCTGAGGGTGAGCACTGAGATAAGTTGGCCCGTTTCTGCATCTGGCGGACTCGTTCCCTGGGGAAGGTATTCAAAAACCATTAGTCACGTCGCGCATCCGCAGCTTTAGACTCACTCCAAGTTTCAGTTTCTGCGAACGCTGTGTACACACTGATGCCGTGCTGTGCGTTGCTCCACGAGTTTGGGGGCTTGCCGCGTGGTCTCATGGCTCGAGGAGGTTTGAGACTGCCAAGAGGGAGTGCGGTTTGGTTTTGGTGTCAGAACGCATTGTATAAATTTCCGAGCACCACTAGCGCCAAATAGCTTCCGAAGAAGCTTTCTCAAAAATTTAAGACCACTAGAAAGAGGATGGAGGATATGAACAACAAGGTGACCCGCTGCGTCACGTGGCTTTGGGGCGCGCTTGTCGCCGCATATTGCGCTACCGCTAACGCGCAATCTGGCGATACCAGTAGCGCACTCAAGATTGGATATGTCTCCATCAACTTTCGTGCGAGTTCTGGCGAATTGATTGGTCCCCTCGGTACGACACCGCGAGACGCAACCGCCGTTATCGATAGCGTCAGAACAGCGACGCTGGTTTATGAGCATAGGGTTTCCGGGCCATGGTCGGTTGTGACACAAATAGGTGCCCCGCCAACGCTCCAATTCAAAGGCGCGGGTTCCGCCGCCGCAGTGGGCCAAATTGGTAGCGCCAAGGCTTGGTTTCCGGCGGTGCTCGCTACCTACTCATTTATCGGGCTGGAGACGTCAAGACCTTACGTTGGGATCGGTGCTAATTACGCCTTTTTTACTCAACGGCATGCCAGCTTGGCCTATAACAGAGCATTCGGCGGAACGAGTAGCACGGTAGGCTTGAAAAGCTCATTAGGCGCTGTTGCCAAGCTCGGAATTGAAATCCCCATATCTAATCGGTGGATGGTTGACATTGCATATTCGCGTTACTGGATCAACACCACGGCCACCATCGTTACCGTGACGCCCGGTATTGGGAGCATTCAGCGAGAGGCGGGCATCAAGGCGACCCCCGAAGCATTCGGGGTGTCTTTGGGTCATAGGTTCTGAGGCGGCAGGAAACTGATTTCGTGGCGGCCTCTCCAAATTGGACGACTTTGAGATGCCTGGGCCACCATCAATCGCCGGACGTGAATCATCGACTTTAACGAAATGAACATGAATGCCTGTAGCTACATTCTGCTCGCCCTTGTGTTGATTGCTATCGCTCTGATTTTTTGGAGTTCGCGACGCATCTCGCTCATGCGCACAGCTAGTCAGCGGCAGATTGACCGCGAGACGGCGAGCCTACAGCGCTGGATCAATTCTATTTGAACTTGCCTCGACGCTAAATGAAATTATGCGATCAAAGAGTTGCGGTATTTTGTATTTGACGTGAGCTCCCATAACGACCTGGTGTCGGCCTTGAATAACTCAAATCAATTTCTCCTTCTAGTGCAAATGATAGACAAAGAACAACTCAAGCGATGGGCTGTAACTCTTGAGCAGGAATTGGAAAACTACCGTAGTCACCCTGATGACATAGCGGACATATGCGAATGTCAGCTCTTGATAGAGTCCATTCAACGGGCCAAAGCGCAGACCATTGAGGTGCCTACTAACTTGAAGTGCCTTAGCTATTACTTGTTTGAAACACGCATACGCAACTACAAGAGTCTCACACGTGCATTGAACGGTTTTAGTTCATTGCTTGACGGATGTCCTCTTTCTCCGGGGAATGAGTCACGTGTCCAATAGCGCTCATGTATCGCTGAAGTTATCGAAACTCAAATACATGATCAGGCTTTGAGAAACGATTTGGCTGGGTGACCTTGATGCAATCGCTTCGGTACGGGACAAAGGCCACGCCTTGGGCTTGCATTGACAATGCGGCCGCAAGCCTGATCGAGAACTACTGCCTAGGGCTCGACAATCAAACCTTAAGCGCCGCCGATATTCCGGTAGTTCGTGCTTTGAAGTGGCTGGCATGGTGTCTGGCGTTGATCAGGCGCGCGCTGCCGTCGCTCTCACTCAATTTCACCGTTTCAGTATGCCTGAAAGGCTCTGTTGCAACACCGCCCCACAATCACCTTGGTCGACATAGAAGCTAGAGCGTCCATGATCAGGGTATTGATATGGTCGCCCATATCGAGGCCGGGGAAAGTCACACGCATTGGTGTGTGGAGTCAAATCGACGGGCCGGCCGCACTGTGAATGGTTAACCCCGGTGCTTGTGGCCCCCTATCTCTCGCCGGAGTCTCAAGCCTTTTGTCGTGAAGTGGGCGTTGGGTTTCTCGACTTCGAGGGAAATGTCTGCATCGTCTTCGATAGAATATTTATTGAACGTCAAGTCGCTAACAAGTCAGCGGTATAACGACGCAATCTGAAATCCATTTGTAAACCCAAATCTGCGCAAGCTCTGCGTGTCATGCTTCGGGATCCAGTGAATTTCTCTTATAGAGACGGTGTTAAATTCAGCGGCGATGCCTGGCCCGGCGCCTGCCGGGCCGCTTCAACCACAGCCAGATAGGCCTCTTCCATGCCGCCGGCCCCGTGCCGCGCCAGCCATTCGTCCACCGTGCCGATGAAACGCAGGTGGCCGGCGTGCAGGATGGCGACGCGGTCGGCCAGCTCTTCGACGTCCGCGAGCGAATGGGTGCTCATCAGCACCGCGCAGCCGCCAGCGCGCTGCAGGCGCAGCTGCTCGCGCACGCGTATGCGCGAGAGCGGATCCAGGCCGCTCATGGGCTCGTCCAGCACCAGCAGGCGGCGCCGCGCCAGGAAGGCCGCGGCCAGGCCGATTTTTTGCGCCATGCCTTTGGAGCATTCGCGCATCGGCCTGTCCAGAACGCCCGCGTCCAGGTCCAGCTCGGCCAGCATGGCCGGCAGCCCGGGCTGCGGAAACGGCAGGCCGTGCAGCCGCGCCGCGAGCCGGAAATAGTCGCGCCCATGCAGCCAGCCCGGCGGCGAGAAGCGTTCAGGCACATACGCGAGCTGTTCGCGCGAAAGCGGCCGGCTGTGGCCCTGCCCGAAGATAGACAAGCTGCCCGAGGTGGGTGCGGCCAGGTCCAGCAGGCATTTGATCAAGGTGGTCTTGCCCGCGCCGTTCATGCCCAGCAGGGCCAGGCATTCGCCGGGATGGACTTCGAGCGACACGCCAGCCAGCGCCGCGCGCACCTTTTTGGAAGAACCATAGCGTTTGTGCACGCCACCGGCCTGCAGCGCCGGCTGTGGGGAATCGCTCATTTCTGCTCCAGCTCCTTGAGGGTCTGCGTGAGGAAACGCAGCTCGTTGTCGTCGTGGATTTGGCCACTGGCCAGCAGCGCACCCAGCAGCGCCCTGGCGGTGTCCAGGTCGTTCTGGCCCATGCGTAAAAAGATTTCCATCTGCCGCGCCCAGGCCGGCACCTGCGGCAGGTGCTCCGCGTACTGCCGCAGCTCGGCGGCGTAGCGCACGGCCAGCTCGGGGTCCTTCATCTGCACCTTGGCCACATAGGCCACATGCGCCATCCAGCGCCAGCGATGCAGCGGGTCTTGCGGGTACTGGGCGGCGACGAAGTCGGTCATGAGGCGCTGGCGCTGCGGGTCGGGCACCTGGGTGTAGAGCCGCGCGGCGGCCAGCAGCGGATATTGCCCTTGCGGGTCGAGTTGCAGGATGTGGCCCAGCCAGGCGACCACGTCGCTGTAGTCGAGTTCGCGCCAGGGCAGGCTGAGGCCGGGCTGCACGTCGTGCGCCTGCAGGTACAGGTCCAGCATCTTGGCCAGGGGCACCGGGTCGTCGAGCGAGGCGAGGCGCGAAGCGCTGAGGCTGGGAGGCCGGCCCAGCGGCTGCGCGCCGGCTTCGGGCACGCCGCGCCACAGCGCCAGCGCCACCTGGCCGGCCAGCAGCAGCGCGAACACGGCCACCACACGCGTGGGCGCGCGGCGTGTGGTGTTGGGGCGGCGTAATTTAAACCTCACGGCGGTACAGGTCCATGAGTGAGGCGCCCGCGCACAGCGCCGCATACCAGAGCGTCCAGCCGCCTTGCAGCGCGAGCAGGCTGCCCTGTACCGGCCCACCCAGCGCCCAGGGCGAGGGCGCAAAACCCGCCAGCGGCGGCAACAGCCAGCCCAGCAGGTCAAAAACGGCCCGGCCCGCCACCACGTCCCAGGAGGAGGCGTCCTGCCCCACCGGGTGGGCCGCCATAAAACGCGCCACGTCCAGCAGCCGCGCCCACAGGTAAAACGCGCAGCAGCCCGCATAAGCGGGCAGCACGCGGCGCAAGCCCAGGGCAAAAAACAGCGCGGCCGCCACCACAATGCATAACTCCAGCGCCAGCGATACGCCCCAGGCCAGCACGGCGGCGCGCCCGCCGGGTACGGCCATGGTCAGCATCACGCCCGTGGCCCCCGCCGCCGCGAGCACGGCCAGCAGCATGTAGCCGGCCTGCCGCCCCACCACAAACTGCGCGCGCGACAAGGGAAAGGCCAGCAGCACCTGGAAGAAGCCGCCTTCCATGTCGCGCACCGTGCTGGACACCACAATCAACGCCAGCGCCAGCACCAGGCCCAGGCGGTAAAGATGCGCGGCCAGCGCGAGCCGGGTTTCCTGGCCTTCGGTCACCGCCATCGAAGCGGCGAAGGCGCCCAGCGCGTAGACCGCGGCGAGGAAGAGCAGCAGCAGCCGCGCGCTGCGGCCGCGCCAGGCTTCGATGAGGGTGAGGCGGATGAGGGCGGTGAGGGGGGTGAGTTGGCGTGACAGGGCTTGCGTCTTCATGGCGTCCACTTTCCGGCGGCTAAAAGTTTGGCGGCGAGCAGGTTGGCTGGCATCCAGACCATGAGGTCGTCGAATTCACCGGTGCTGCTCTTGGCGTCGGTTTGCGCCCGGAAGACGAAGGTGCGGCGATCGTCGACGCTGGTTTCGACGAAAACCGGGGCGAACGGCGGCTGGGGGAGTGGCTCGGTAGGCAGATTTTGTTTTTCATCCTTCGTGACCGTGGCCGGCCAAGGATTTGCCGTTCCGCTCGGTCGAATCGCGCCCAAGCCGTTCTTGCCATGCGAATAAACGACGAAGCTCGCGTTCGACGACGGCGTGACCACAGGGAGGGCGGGAGGGGGCGGCGGTGTCGCGCTTGTGAGGCAGCCCGGGATGCCCATACCACCGGTGACTTCGGCGAAAGTCATATGGGTGCACTTGACCACCAGATTGCTTTCAGGCACCGTTGAAGAATTAAACGTTGAGCGGCTAACCAAGGGTGTGTAGACCGCATAGTCGATCCTGTTTCCCCAGCCATCCACGCCGTCAACACCCAATGTGGCCCATGGCAAGTGGCCCCAACTGGCGCCGGGTGTGAGTCCCGATAACGTAACCGGGGTGGTGGCGCCATTGACATCAGTCCAGTCGGTACATCCTGTCGCCGTGGCATTGTCCCCAGCCGTACCCGTATTTCCGGTATCTGGACACGGCAGGCGGTCATAGAGCAACACAAACCCTATCAAAGCTTGCTGCGCGGCTTCCAGTTTTGCCTGCGTGGTGGCCACTGCCTTTTGTTCGATGGAGCGGCTCAGCGGAACCAACAAGCCTCCGAGCAGCAGGGCGACGATGCCGACCACCAGCGCCAGTTCCACCAGGGTGAAGCCGCGCTGGCGCGTGTTGCGGTATCGCTGGATAGGGGTCATGGCAATTCCTGCAGTACGTCGTTGGAAATGGGGCGCTTGTCGGGTGCGACAAAAGTGCGTTTTTGCGAAACCGTAGGATTGCGCAGCGCATCCCGATTGAATTTGCTCTCGATGCAGAGCAGCCACTGGTCGAGGGCAGGTGTAGTAGCAGAGGGGTTGCTCAATGGACAATCCTCGCCCGATTGCCGTCTGCCGCGTATGAGCATCACGGCCTTGGCTTGGCTATTGACTCGCACGGTCAATGCCGATGCCAATGCCAATGGGGATGTCGTATCGCACGTGACGGCATCGAAAG
>Ga0102591_1003032_pt1 | contig 16066 bp, 14 predicted proteins | sample AraplaCol_mCL_r2_2_FD_76860 | JGI IMG/M metagenome (GOLD analysis project Ga0102591, IMG submission 76860) | Arabidopsis root microbial communities from North Carolina, USA - plate scrape MF_Col_mCL_r2 (SPADES assembly) (version 2) | ecosystem: Host-associated > Plants > Roots > Endosphere... | reverse complement strand
CTATGACGGTCCCACCGCCCTGACCCTGGCGGCGACCGAACTGCCCGACGTGATCCTGCTGGACGTGATGATGCCCGGCATGGACGGCTTCACCGTCTGCAAGAAGCTGAAAGAAGACCCCGCCACCCGCCACATCCCGGTGGTGTTGGTCACGGCGCTGGATGGCCGCGCCGACCGTATCCAAGGGCTGGAGGCGGGCGCCTCGGACTTCCTGACCAAGCCCATCGACGACGTCATGCTGTTCGCTCGCGTGCGCAGCCTGACCCGCTTCAAGCTGGTTCTCGACGAACTGCGCCAGCGCGAGGCCTCGGGCCGCCGCATGGGCGTGATCGCGGGCGCCGCCTCGCGTCTGGACGGCCTGGGCGGCCGGGTGCTGGTGGTCGACGACAACGAGCGCCAGGCCCAGCGCGTGGCCGCCGAGCTGGCGGTCGAGCACCGTCCGGTGGTCGAATCCGATCCGGCCAAGGCCCTGATCAGCGCCGGCGGACCGGTGGACCTGGTGATCATCAACGCCGCCGCCAAGAGCTTCGACGGCCTGCGCTTCGCCGCCGGCCTGCGCTCGGACGAGCGGACCCGCCATCTGCCGATCCTGGCCATGGTCGATCCCGACGAGCGCCCGCGCCTGGTCAAGGCGTTGGAGATCGGCATCAACGACATTCTGCCGCGTCCGATCGACCCGCAGGAGATGTCGGCCCGGGTGAAGACCCAGATCCAGCGCAAGCGATACACCGACTATCTGCGCCAGAACCTGGACCACAGCCTGGAACTGGCCGTCACCGACCAGCTCACCGGCCTGCACAATCGCCGCTACATGGCCGGCCAGCTGGACTCGCTGGTCAAGCGCGCGGCCCTGGGCGGCGACCCGGTCTCGGCCCTGCTGATCGACATCGATCACTTCAAGAAGATCAATGACACCTTCGGCCACGACGTGGGCGACGAGGTGCTGCGCGAGTTCGCCCTGCGCCTGGCCTCGAACGTCCGCGCGGTCGACCTGCCTTGCCGCTACGGCGGCGAGGAGTTCACGGTGATCATGCCCGACACCCAGCTGGTCGACGCCCTGCGCATCGCCGAGCGTATCCGCATGCACGTGTCCGGCTCGCCGTTCCACGTGGCCCAGGGCAATGAGGTCCTGACGGTGACCATCTCGGTCGGCGTCTCGGCCACCAACGGCCCGGCCGACACCCCCGACACCCTGATGAAGCGGGCCGACGAGGCGGTGTACGAGGCCAAGAAGTCCGGCCGCAACGCGGTGGTGGGCAAGGCGGCATAAGAAGCCGGGGACATGCCCTTGCGGCGTGTCACCACCGGCATCCGCTGAGCTTGGACTTGGGGACACGCCGCAAGGGCATGTCCCCGTCTATTTCTTGACCAGCCTGATCTCATACAGCCGCGGCCAGAACTTGCCCGTCACGATCAGCCGGTCGGCCTTGGCGTCGTAGGCGATGCCGTTCAGGACGTCGGCGCGGGCCTTGTCGGCGGCGGGCAGCAGCCCGGTCAGGTCGATCCAGCCCTTCACCTTGCCGGTGGCCGGGTCGATGCGGGCGATGCGGTCGGTCTGCCAGACATTGGCCAGGATCTCGCCCTTGACCCACTCCAGCTCGTTCAGCTGGTCCACGGGCCGGCCCTCGTCGGTGACGGTGATCCCGCCGGTCTCCTTCAGGGTCTCTGGGTCCAGGAAGCGCAGGCGCGAGGTTCCGTCGCTCATGATGATGCGCTTGTCATCGCGGGTCAGGGCCCAGCCTTCGCCCGTGTAGCTGAACTCGCCGCGCGTCTCGAAGTCGTCGATGCCGTAGATGAAGCCGATCTGGTGCTTCCAGGTCAGCTCGATCATCCTGTCGCCCCAATCGACAATGCCCTCACCGAAATACTCGCTGGGGATCTGGCGCTCGTTCTCGACGCTGCCCGTCTCCAGCACGATCTTGCGGATCGACGAGGCGCCCTGCAAGCCCGTGCTCTCATACAAGAAGCCGTCGCGCAGGAAGAGGCCCTCGGTGAAGGCGTTGGGGTCGTGGGGATAGGTGCGCACCACTTTGTAGCCGTAGACCGGCGTGGCGGCGTGGCCTCGCGGCGCGCAGGCCGCGAGCAGGCTCACGAGGGCGATCAGCAGGGTCCGACGGATCATGCGCAAAGCCTTAGCCTGCCTGGCGTGGGGAAAGAATGGCGCCCAAACGAAAAACGCCCGGCTTCGCAGCCGGGCGTCTTGTCGTAACGCGTCGAGCGCAAGACTACTTGATCTTGCCTTCGCGGAATTCGACGTGCTTGCGGATGACCGGATCGTACTTCTTCAGCACCATCTTTTCGGTCTTGGTGCGGGCGTTCTTCTTGGTCACGTAGAAGAAGCCGGTGTCCGCCGTCGAGTTCAGGCGGATCTTGATGGAAGCCGGTTTGGCCATGGTCGAATCCCTGCGATGGTCGCGCAGGTCCCTACGCGGTCGAAATAAGAGGCGCGGAACATACTCAGCGGCGCGCCAAAGTCAATTGCCGGATGCGCACCGTTTGTAGGGGAAATCGACGCTCTTGGCCTGGCCGCCGATTTCGCCCTCGATCCGGCCGGTCACGGCGTCCGGGCCGAGCCGACGATAGATCACCCGCTGGGGAAAGTCGTGGGCAGGGTTCTCGAACACCGCCTCGTCGGCCGTCAGGCTCTTGAGGGGGAAGGTCGCTTTCTCCTGGCCGAACGGCTCGGCCACATAGGCCAGGCCGCCGTCGACCTCGACGATGCGGACGAACTCGTAGTCGCGCAGCTTGCCGTCCCGTACCGTGCGGCCCAGTCCCAGCATCACCCCGCCGCCTGGCGCCATCCACAACTCCTCGACGCTGCCGTTCGGCTTGGTCTGCAGCCAGCAGCCTTTCAGCCACGCCATCTGGTCGATCGTAGCGGACGGGCCCGCCAGGGTGGCGGCGAGGGCAAGGGCGAGCATAGCGGCCTCCAGGGGCGCGCCTAGAGGTAACTCAACTGCCGCGCCCCGCGCAGGAAGCGCATGAACGGGGCCGGACGTCCAGGTTCGGCCAGGCGCTGGGCCACCTCGTGGACGACGAAGCGGGTGATGTTGGGCAGGTCCAGCTCACGGGCCTGGTCGAAGTCGAACCAGCCGATCTCGTCCAGCTCGCCGCAGTCGGGCTGGCGCTCCAGGCTCAGGAGGGCGTCGGCGGGGGCCATGAAGAACCGGGCATCGAAGCGGCGGGTGCGATATGGCGGGGTGATGGCCCGGGCCACGAAGGCCAGGGGCGCCAGGTCGGGTAGGGCCCCCTGGGCCAGGAACGGCCGCCAGGCGCCGGCGGCGGGCCGCTCGGGCGCTTCCTTGGCCAGCAGCAGGCCGGTCTCCTCGAAGGTCTCGCGCACCGCCGCCAGGGCGAGGGCGCGGGCCAGGCGGGCGGGATTGGCGTGGCGCGGCTCGAGGCCCAGGCGGGCGGTCGTGTCGGGCGACAGTTCGCTGGCCGAGGGGGCCGTGTAGTCGGCGCGGTCCACCCGTCCGCCGGGGAACACCCACTTGTCGGCCATGAAGGCCAGGCCCCGGTTGCGGCGGCCCATCAGGATGCGGGGCTTGGGACCGTCGTCGCGGACCACGATCAGGGTGGCGGCGTGGCGCGGCTTCAGGACGCCAGCGTTCGGATCGCGGACGTCGCCGTCGTTGCGGGTGTCGAATTTGGCATCGATCGGCTCGTCCATGCGGGGAGCTTAGACCCGACTCGGCGCGACGCCAGCCGTCCCTAGGGGAAGGGGCGAGCAGTGCTTGACCGCCATGCGCCCCGCCGCCCAAGCTCTCGCAAGGCATCCAACAGGGGGACCGCCATGTTCGCACGCGTTTCGGGACTGGCGCTGGCCGCCGCTCTGACGGCGTCCGCCGCCAACGCCGCGCCGTCAATTGCCCAGGTCCAGGCCGCCGCCAAGGCCGTCCAGCCCAAGGTCGTGGCCTGGCGGCGCGATATCCACCAGCATCCCGAACTGGGCAACCAGGAGGTCCGCACCGCCGCCCTGGTGGCCAAGGAACTGCGCGCCCTGGGCTTCGAGGTCCGCGAGGGTGTGGGCCGCACCGGTGTCGTCGGCGTGCTGAAGGGCGGCAAGCCCGGCAAGGTGGTGGCCCTGCGCGCCGACATGGACGCCCTGCCGGTCGAGGAAAAGACCGGCCTGCCGTTCGCCTCCAAGGCCACGGCCCAGTGGGAGGGCAAGACCCTGCCGGTCATGCACGCCTGCGGCCACGACACCCATGTGGCCATGCTGCTGGGCGCGGCGACCGTGCTGGCCGGCATGAGGGCTGACCTGCCCGGAACCGTCGTGGTGTTGTTCCAGCCGGCCGAGGAGGGCTCACAGGCCGGCGAAGAGGGCGGGGCGGGCCTGATGATCCGTGACGGCGCGATGGACCAGCCCAAGGTCGACGCCATCTTCGGCCTGCACATCGGACCCGGCGACGCCCATGCCCTGAACTACCGCTCCGGCGGCTTCTATGCGGGCTCGGACCGCCTGACGATCACGGTGAAGGGCAAGCAGACCCACGGCGCGCGCCCCTGGGCGGGCGTCGACATGGCCAGCGTCGCGGCCGACATCGTCCAGGCCTTCAACCAGCTGGCCGCCCGCCAGGTGGACGTCGGCGTCTCGCCCACCGTCCTGACCGTGGCGACCATCAACATGGGCGTGCGCAACAACATCATCCCCGAAGACCTGACCATGACCGGCACCCTGCGCACCTTCAGCGCCGAGCGACGGGCTGAGGTGATCGACAAGGTCCAGAAGACCGTGACGGCCATCGGCGACCGCTATGGCGCGAAAGCCCAGGCGGTGTTCACCCAGCCCTATCCGGTCACCCGCAACGACCCGGCCCTGTCGGCCTGGGTGAAGCCCGTGCTGGAGCAGGCCTCGCCGGGCAAGGTCGACGACCAGGCGCCGCTGGTGACGGGGGCGGAGGACTTTTCGAAATACGGGGCCAAGGCTCCGGCGGTGTTCATCCAGCTGGGCGGGCGACCCGCGTCGGTTCCGGCGGCCACCGCTCCGGCCAACCACTCACCGTATTTCGACATCGACGAGGCGGTGCTGGAGACCGGCGTGAAGGCCGAGGTATTGCTGGCGGTGGAATATCTCGCCCGGGAACAACCGTGACCCCGCGCACGGCTAAGCGCTGAAAAGACGCCATCCGATCAGAAACAGCACGCCCAGCATAGCGGGCACGGTGAACCACAGCGCCTTGAAGTCCGAAGTCGACGATGCGTTCTGGCGCGCCTCTTCGCACGCCGCCGCGTCCTCTTCGTCCCAACCCATCATCGTATGTGAACCCCCGTTCAACGCTGCGAAGATAGCTTGACCATTCGCAACTAGAAAGAGGGCGGGCCCTTCAAGCCGGCGGGAGTTACCGCCGCTTGCCGCGCCGCACGCCTTTCGGCAAGCCGCCGCGCGGCTTCACCGGCGTCCGCGCCCGCACCCCTAGCCTAGGCCTCGGGACCTTGGGATCGGGCGGCAGGGCGTCGCTCAGCATCTCGAACAGCAGGCCGCCGGTCACGGGCGTCGCCTCGCGCAGCCGCACCTCGACCGCCAGGCCCAAGGGGAAGCGTTTGCCCGTCCGTTCGCCGACCAGGGCGTGCATGCGGTCGTCGTGGACGAAGTATTCCTCGCCCAGGGTCGAGACCGGCACCAGGCCGTCGGCGCCCGTTTCGTCCAGCTTCACGAACAGGCCAAAGCGCGTGACGCCCGTGATCCGGCCGGTGAAGGTCGCGCCCACCCGGTCGGCCAGGAAGGCGGCGATGTAGCGGTCGGTGGCGTCGCGCTCCGCGGCCATGGCCCGGCGCTCGGCGTGGGTGATGACCTCGGCGGTGTCCTTGATCTGGGCGATGTCCTGGTCGGTCAGGCCGTCGGTCCCCAGGTTCAGGGCGCGGATCAGGGCTCTGTGCACGATCAGGTCGGCGTAGCGGCGGATCGGGCTGGTGAAGTGGGCGTAGCGCGCCAGGTTAAGGCCGAAGTGGCCCATGTTGTCGGCCGAATAGTGGGCCTGCATCTGGGTGCGCAGGACCACCTCGTTGATGATCGCCGCGTGCGGGCTCTCGCGCGTGTCGTCCAGCAGCTTGTTGAAGCGCGCCGTGGTCGGGGCCTCGCCCTTGGACCACTTGACCTCAAGCGTCTGCAGGAACTCGACCAGGCTCAGCACCTTCTCCTGGCTGGGCGTGTCGTGCACCCGATAGATCAGCGGCATGCGCTTGGCTTCCAGCGTCTCGGCGGCCGAGACGTTGGCCTGGATCATCATCTCCTCGATCAGCTTGTGGGCCTCGAGGCTGGCGCGGCGGGTGATCGAGGTGATCTCGCCGTCCTTGATGACGATCCGCCGCTCGTCGCTCTCGATGGCCAGGGGCGAACGGGCCTCGCGGCCCTTGCCCATCAGGCGGAAGGCGGCCCACAGGGGCTTTAGGATCGGGTCCAGCAGAGGCCCGGCCTTGTCGGCGTCCTGGCCGTAGGGCGGGGCGACGCCGTCGATGGCGGCCTGGGCCTGCTCGTACGACAGCTTGGCGGCGCTGCGCATCAGGCCGCGCACGAACTTGTGGCTCTTCTTGCGGCCGCCGGCGTCGAACACCATCCGCACCGCCAGGGTGGCGCGGTTCTCGCCCTCTCGGAGCGAGCACAGGCCGTTGGACAGGGTCTCAGGCAGCATCGGCTCCACCCGGTCGGGGAAGTAGACGCTGTTGCCCTTCTCGCGGGCGTCGCGGTCCAGGGCCGAGCCGGGGCGCACGTAAGCCGCGACGTCGGCGATGGCCACCCAGACCACCCAGCCGCCCACGTTCGAGGCGTCCGGATCGGGATGGGCGTAGACGGCGTCGTCGTGGTCGCGGGCGTCCACCGGGTCGATGGTCACGAAGGGCAGGTCGCGCAGGTCGTCGCGTCCGGTCAGGGTCGGCGGCTCGGCGGCCTGGGCCTCGGCTTCGGCTTCTTCGCTGAAGCCGGTGGGAATGCCGTGGCTGTGGATGGCGATCAACGAGGCGGCGCGCGGGTCGTCCTCGCTACCCAGCACCTCCAGGATCTTGCCGAACTTGGGTCCGTAACGGGCGCCGCTGCCGCTCACCTGCGCCAGGACCAGATCGCCTTCCTTGAGGTCGGCGGCGGCCTGGTTGTCGATCAGCAGGCTTTCCTTGGACTTGCGGTCGACCGGCTCGATGCGGGTCTCGCGGCGATGCTTGCGCACCACGCCCAGCAGCTTGTGGGCGCTCTGGCCCAGGCGCTTGATCAGCCGGGCTTCGGTCTCGCCGCTCTCCAGCCGCTCGAAGCGGACCAGCAGGCGGTCGCCCATCCCCGGCGCGCCGCCGGCCGCCTCGCCCTTGCCGGGCGCCAGGCGGACCTGGGGCGTGTCCTCGGAATCCTTGGTCAGGCGCACATAGAGGTCGCCGTCGGCGTCACGCTCCACCACGTCGACCACGCCCACCGGGGGCAGGGCGCCGGCTTCCGCGAAGCCCTTGCGCCCGCGCTTGCCCAGGCTGCCGTCGGCCTCCATGGCCCGCAGCATCTCGCGCAGCGCCCGGCGATCCGCGCCCTTCAGCCCAAAGTGGCGGGCGATGTCGGCCTTGCCGCTCTCCCCCGCGTCGCGGAGGAAGGCGAGCAGCGTCTCGCGATCCGGCAGGCCGGCGGGCGGCTTGGCGGCTTTCGAAGCGCTGGGAAACTTGGAGGACTTGGGCGTACGGGGTTTGGCCATGATGCAGGTCTAGCGCGTCGAAGCCCCGATGTCGTCAGTCGGAGGTCATTTGCTTCCCACGCCGTCGCACCGCATATGAGGGGCATGGAAGACGCGCCGCGCACCGTCCTGGACGAACGCCAGGTGAACCTGATCGCCAAGGCCCTGGCCGAGCCGCGCCGCCGTCAGATCCTCAAGGAAGTGGGCGCCGCCAGCGAGCCCACGCCTTGCGGCGCGGTGGCCCAGCACGTCGCCGTCAGCGCGGCCACCTTCTCGCACCACATGAAGGAACTGGAGACGGCCGGGCTGATCCGCGTCTGCCGCCAGGGCAAGTTCGCCTTCCTGGTCCTGCAGCGCGACGTCCTGAACGCCTATCTGGCCCAGCTCGCCGAAATCTGACTCCCTCCGTGAAAAAACTCACGGCCCCGTCCGTTGAATCGCTTCGATAGTTATCTAAGTATCGAAATGATCGCCACTGAAGGCGACCGGCCAACGGGCCGAACGGAGAGAGATCATGAGCAAGCTTTCAGGCAAGACCGCCGTCGTCACGGGCGCGTCCAAGGGCATCGGGGCCGCCATCGCCAAGGCCCTGGCTGCGGAAGGCGCGGCGGTGGCCGTCAACTACGCGTCGAGCCGCGAGGGCGCGGACAAGGTGGTGGCCGAAATCACCGCCGCCGGCGGCAAGGCCATCGCCGTCCAGGGTTCGGTGGCCAAGGAGGGCGACGTCGTCCGCCTGTTCGACGAGACCCAGAAGGCGTTCGGCGGGGTCGACATCCTGGTCAACAACGCCGGCGTCTATGCGTTCGCGCCGATCGAGGAAACGACCGAGGCCGAGTACCGACGCCAGTTCGACACCAACGTGCTGGGCGTGCTGCTGGGCGCCCGCGAGGCCGCCAAGCGCTTCGGCCCTGACGGCGGCAGCATCATCAACATCAGCTCGGCGGCGACCACCGTCGATATCCCGACCGCCTCGATCTATACGGCCACCAAGGCTTCGGTGGATTCGATTACCCGCGTGCTGGCCAAGGAACTGGGGGCGCGCAAGATCCGCGTCAACAGCCTTTCGCCCGGCGCCGTCGAGACCGAAGGCACCCACACCATGGGCATCATCGGTAGCGATCTTGAAACCCAGATGGTCGCCCAGACCCCGCTGGGCCGCATGGGCCAGCCGACGGACATCGCGCCGGTGGCGGTCTTCCTGGCCTCGCCCGAGAGCTTCTGGATCACCGGCGAAATCATCGCCGTGGCCGGCGGCAACCGCTAGCCGACGGAGCCGCGCCGGGCGTCGCTCGGCGCGGTCTTTCAGTAAAGGTCCTCGATCCGCTGCGGCGTGGCCTGGGCCGGCGGGGTGTCGGTCTTTTCGGCGGGCGCCGGCGTAGCGGGCGGGGTTTCGACGACCGGGGCGTCGACCACCGGCGTCTCCTCGACGGTTTCGACGGGCTTGGGCTTCTCGACCGGTGGCGGAGGAGGCGGGGCGACCTCGGCGACGGCTGGGGTGGCGTCGCGCACCGGCACGCCCGAGACCTCGGCCAAGGGCGCGGTCGACACGGCCTGACGATCGGTCTTCACCAAGGCGTTTTTCAGGCCGAAGGCGAAGCCGCCGACGCTGAGCGCCGACAGGATCACGACCACGACAGGCAGCGGCAGAGGGCGTTCGAGCGACGTCATGAAGTCAGCCTAATCCTCAATTTCCCCCGGACCAAGGGGCCGAGGCGCTTACGCCTCGGCTTTGTCCTTCTTGGCGGCCGGCTTTTTCGCCGCCGTGGTCTTCTTGGCCGCCGGCTTCTTGGCGGGAGCCTTCTTGGCCGGAGCCGCGCCGTCGGCCGCGGCGGCTTTCGCCTTGGCCGGAGCCTTCTTGGCGGCCGCCTTCTTCGCCGGCTTCTTGCCGCCGCCGCCCTTGGCGACGCGCTCGGCGATCAGGGCCACGGCCTCGTCCAGCGTCAGGGCGGCGGGATCGGCGCCCTTGGGCACGTTGGCGTTGGTGTCGCCGTGCTTGATGTAGGGGCCGAAGCGACCCGACAGCACACGCACGGGCTTGCCGTCTTCCGGGTGGTTTCCGAGTTCAGCCAGGGCCGCGGCCTGGCCGCGCTGCGGTCGCCCGCCGCCGGCCCGCTTATCGGCCAGCAGGCTGACGGCGCGGTTCAGGCCGATGTCGAAGACGTCTTCCGGGTTCTCCAGGTTGGCGTAGGTGCCATCGTGCAGCACGAACGGACCGAAACGTCCCAGGCCCGCGGTGATCACCTTGCCGTCGTCCGGGTGCTTGCCGACCTCGCGGGGCAGGGACAGCAGGCGCAGGGCCTTTTCCAGGTCGACCGCCGCCGCCGTCCAGCCCTTGGGCAGGGACGAGCGCTTGGGCTTGTCGCCGCTGCCTTCGGCCGCCAGTTCCTCGACATAGGGCCCAAAGCGGCCGTTCTTCAGCCACACCGCGCGACCGGTCTCGGGATTGACCCCCAGCTCCTTGTCGGCCGTCTCGGCCTCGCCGTCGCCGTCGGTGGCCAGTTGGCGGGTGAAGCGGCATTCGGGATAGTTCGAGCAGCCGATGAAGGCTCCGAACTTGCCGGTCTTGAGGGACAGCTGCCCCGTCCCGCAGGTCGGGCACGTGCGCGGATTGGATCCGTCGCCCTTGTCGGGGAAGATGTGCGGGCCCAGGGCCTCGTTCAGGGCGTCCAGGACGTTGGTGGTGCGCAGTTCGGCGATCTCGCCGACGGCGGCGTGGAAGTCGCGCCAGAAGTCGCGCAGGAACTGCTTCCAGTCCAGCTTGCCGTCCGACACAAGGTCCAGCTGCTCTTCCAGGGCCGCGGTGAAGTCGTACTCCACATAGCGGCGGAAGAACTGCTCGAGGAAGGCGGTGACCAGGCGACCCTTGTCCTCCGGGATGAAGCGCTGCTTCTCCATGCGGACATAGGCGCGGTCGCGCAGCACGGTCAGGACCGAGGCGTAGGTCGAGGGGCGGCCGATGCCCAGCTCTTCCATCTTCTTGACAAGGCTGGCTTCGGAATAGCGCGGCGGCGGCTCGGTGAAGTGCTGGTCGGCGCGGGCGTCCAACACCTTGGCCGAGGCGCCTTCCTCGATGGCCGGCAGGCGGGCGCTGTCTTCGTCGCCCTCGTCGTCGCGGCCTTCTTCGTAGACGGCCAGGTAGCCGGGGAACAGCACGACCTGGCCCGTGGCGCGCAGGCCGGTCTGGCCGTCGGCGCTCTCCAGGTCGACCGTGGTGCGCTCGATGCGGGCGCTCTCCATCTGGGAGGCGATCATCCGCTTCCAGATCAGCTCGTACAGGCGCCCCAGGTCCGGCTCCAGGCGCAGCGAGCCCGGGTTGCGGCGCAGGCTGGTGGGGCGGATGGCCTCGTGGGCTTCCTGGGCGTTCTTGGCCTTGGCCTTGTAGTAGCGCGGGGTCTCCGGGACGTAGGTCTCGCCATAGACGTTGCCGATCACGCTGCGAGCCTCGGCGATGCCTTCCGGCTCGACCGACACGCCGTCGGTCCGCATGTAGGTGATCAGGCCGACGGTCTCACCGCCGATGTCGATGCCTTCGTACAGCTTCTGGGCGGCCTGCATGGTGCGCTGGGCCGAGAAGCCGAGCTTGCGGGCGGCTTCCTGCTGCAGGGTCGAGGTGGTGAAGGGCGGGGCGGGCGAGCGCTTGCCGGGCTTCTTCTCGACGGCCGAGACCTTGAACACCGCCTTCTGCACCGCGGCCTTCGCGGCCAGGGCCGAGCCCTCGTTGGCCAGGTCGAACTTGGTGAGCTTCTTGCCCTCATGCTTGACCATGCGGGCCAGGAACGGTTCGGCGCCGGCCGTGACGTCGGCCTCGACGGTCCAGTATTCTTGGGTCTTGAAGCGCTCGATCTCCAGCTCGCGGTCGACGATCAGGCGCAGGCACACCGACTGCACGCGGCCGGCCGAACGGCTGCCGGGCAGCTTGCGCCACAGCACGGGCGAGAGGGTGAAACCGACCAAGTAGTCGAGCGCGCGGCGGGCCAGGTACGCCTCGACCAGCTCCATGTCGATGTCGCGCGGATTGGCCATGGCGTCGAGGACCGAGGCCTTGGTGATGGCGTTGAAGGTGACGCGCTGGACAGCCTTGTCCTTCAGCGCCTTCTTCTTCTGCAGCACCTCCAGCACGTGCCAGCTGATGGCTTCCCCTTCGCGGTCGGGGTCGGTGGCCAGGATCAGGCGGTCGGCCCCCTTCAGGGCGTCGACGATATCGGAGACGCGCTTGGTCGCCTTGCCGTCGACTTCCCAGCTCATGGCGAAGTCGTTGTCAGGCTCGACCGAACCGTCCTTCGACGGCAAGTCCCGGATGTGACCGTACGAGGCGAGAACCTTGTAGTCGGACCCGAGATACTTGTTGATGGTCTTGGCCTTGGCCGGGCTCTCGACGACGACGACGTTCATTAGGACCTTTTGGCGCCGGGGAATTGGGTTCGTCCCCCGATGGAACCCGGGCGGCGAGGGGCGGAAAGTGGGGGCGGCGCCAGGGGTCTGTCAACGGCGGCGGTGGTCGACGACGTATTTGGTTCCCGGCTCTCTCTATAGAGAGAGGAAAAATTCGCCCTGTCTCCTGAGCGCCTAAACGCCCGCCACCATCCCGCCAGGCAGCAACTCCGCCCGCTCGGCCAGAGCCAGCTCGACTAGGGCCGCCATCACCGCCGAGGTCGGGGCGCGGGTGGCGCGGACCAGTTCGTCGCGGGAGACGGGGGTGGGCGAGAGGAGGCGGGCGATCTCCTCGCGCAGGGCGTCGTGGTCGACCTCCACCCCGTCGTCCTCGGCCGCGTAGGACCGTTCGCGTTCGCGCAGGTGGGCCTGGCCCGAAAGCGAGCGCAGCACGTCCTCGACCCCTTCGCAAAGGATCGCACCCTGGCGGATCAGGTCGTTGGGACCCTTGGCGCGCGGGTCCAGCGGCGAGCCCGGCACGGCGAAGACGTCGCGGCCTTGTTCGGCGGCCAGGCGGGCGGTGATCAGCGAGCCGGACTTCAGCTCGGCCTCGACCACGATCACCCCCAGCGACAGGCCCGAGATAATGCGGTTGCGGCGCGGAAAGTCCTTGGCGATGGCGCGGCGGTCGGGGGCGCTTTCGCTGACGATGCAGCCACCCTCGTTGGCGATGCGGGCGTGCAGAGCGGCGTGCTCGGGCGGATAGATGTCGCACACCCCGCCGCCCAGCACGGCCACCGTGCCCGTGGCCAGGGCGCCCTCGTGGGCCGCGCCGTCGACGCCGCGCGCCAGGCCCGACACCACCACATATCCGTGCCGGCCGAGCTCCGTCGCCAGCTGGCGGGCGAAGCGCTGGCCGCCGGCCGAGGCGATCCGCGCCCCGACGATGGCCAGGCTGGGCTGGGACAGAAGCTCGGCGTGGCCCAGGGCCCACAGCACCGGCGGCGGCGGGTCCAGGGCGGACAGGCGGGGCGGGAAATCGGGTTCGCAGGCGCAGATCAGCCGCGCGCCCAGCCGGTCGCCGCTGTCCAACTCGCGCAGGACCTCGTCCTCGGGCGGCGGGCGCAGGGGCGTGGCGCGGCCGGCGCGGCGGGCCAGGTCGGGCAGGGCGATCAGGGCGCGCTCGGCCGAGCCGAAGCGCGACAGCAGATGGTCGAAGGCGACGGGCCCGACCGTCTCGGTGCGCGCCAGCCTCAACCAGGCCAGGCGCTCGCTGTCCGAAAGGCCCCGCGTCATCAGCTAGCGGGCGGCTCTTCAGCCGTCTTCTTCTTGCCGATGCGGGGCTCCTGGCCCTTCAGCAGCCGGCCGATGTTGTCCTTGTGGCGGATGAAGATCAGCACGGCCATGAACAAGCACAGCACCGTGAACGGGGCTTCCTGGTCGGTGGCCAGGGCGAAGGGCGCGGCGAAGGCGGCGGCGACCAGGGCGGCCAGCGAGCTGATGCGGAACAGGGCGGCCACGGCCAGCCAGGTCACGGCGGCCAGCACGCCCACGGGCCAGCAGGCCGACAGCAGCACGCCGTAGAAGGTGGCCACGCCCTTGCCGCCCTTGAACTTCAGCCAGACGGGGAACAGGTGGCCGGTGAAGGCGGCCGCGCCGGCCAGGGCCACGATCGCGGGCGTGTCGTGGCTGAGCCAGCGGGCCAACAGCACGGCCACGATCCCCTTGCCGGCGTCGCCGACCAGGGTGATGGCCGCCAGATCCTTGCGGCCCGAACGCAGTACGTTGGTCGCGCCGATGTTGCCCGAGCCGATCTGCCGGATGTCGCCGGCCCCGCCCAGGCGCGTGGCGATCAGACCGAACGGAATCGAGCCCAGCAGATAACCGCCGAGGATCGTGAGGCCGAGGGTCAGGTAGACGGCTTGAGCGAGATCTTGCACGGAGTACGACCTATGGATGTGGTGAAGCTGCCCGGCGAGACGGGCGCATGGCAAGGGCGAAAACGCCGGTTTCAGGTTTTATAGCGGCGCTGGGGGTGGAGGCTCTAGCGTTTTCCGGAAAGCGGGGACTGACGGCGCACACCGCCGCGACCGGGGCATGGGTCTGGCCGCTCTGTGGTTCAGCTCTCGGTGTAGCGGATCAGCAGCCAGCTCCGGCCGGCCAGCACGCGGGTGAGGCTCGCCGTCGCCTCCGCGGGCGCGTTGGCGTAGAGGCCCGCCAGGTCTGCCGCGAGCGCGCGAGCCGCGTCCTCGTCCAACACGACCTGGCGCCGAAATCCGAGCATTCGGGAACCGACCCCGAACAGCGCCAGCCCGTATCGGGTCTCGAGATGCCGGGCCAGGGCGTAGTTCTGCATCGGGTCGAGGTCGGATTGGAAATAGCCGTTGGGAAAGGCGGCGATCGCCTCGGCCGCCGTGGCGACAGGGACGAACTGGAATAAAACCTCGTCCCGCCCAATCCCAAGCGCGGCGTCCGGATTCTTGTTTATCGTGACGAGATCATTCGCGTCCCCTGGCGTCTCCCACTCGAGCAGGCCGCTGATTTGGTCGATTTGGACGTCGCGCGCGCGTTCGAGCAGGTTGGCAAGGCGAATGGGGAACTCGGCGGGCGTGCTGAGGTAGCCCTGGTGTTCGCCGTCCTCGAAAACCTGCGGGTCGAGCGCCGACAGATCGTGGCCCTCGACATCGTCCAGCCCATGCAGGTCGATGCCGTGCCCCGAGGTGTAGAGGGCCTGACCGAGGTCATCGAGCGAAGCCAGGACATGCACATCCGAATGCTCGCGCTGCAGGCGGGCATGCAGACTGAGCAGGTCGGCGAAGCCGGGCAGAGGGTGCGCCGTCAAACCATCGCAAAGCAGAGGCGTGAAGGTCCGAGGCTTGGCTTCCGCAAACGGGGCGAGCTTCGGCGGCTTCCTGCGGAGAAATCCGAACATGCGGTCATGACGGCGGCGGCCCCCCAGCTTGTCAAGCGGGCCCGTTCACCCCTCCGCCCGGTGCACCACCCGCCCGTCGACGATCGTCATCAGCACCTGGCCCTGCAGCCTCCGTCCGTCGAACGGCGAGTTCTTGGACTTCGACAGGAGTTTGCCGGCGTCGATGATCAGCGGGGCGTCCAGGTCGCACAGCACCAGGTCGGCCGGGACGCCAGGGGCGATGCGGCCTGACTGCAGGCCGATCAGGCCGGCCGGGGCGAGGGTGACGGTGCGGATCAGGTCGACGAGCGGCAGGCGCTCGTCGTGATAGAGGCTCAGCAGGGCCGGCAGCAGGGTCTCCAGACCCACGGCGCCGGGGGCGGCCTCGTCGAAGGGCAGGCGCTTGTCTTCGGCCGGGGCCGGGGCGTGGGCCGAGACGACGACGTCGATCAGCCCGTTGGCCAGGGCCTCGATCAGCGCCTGACGGTCGTCCTCGCCGCGCAGGGGCGGGGTGACCTTGGCGAAGCTGCGGTAGTCGCCGATGTCCAGCTCGTTGAACGACAGGTGGTTGATCGACACCGAGGCGTGGATCCGCAGGCCTTTGGCCTTGGCGCGGGCCAGGGTCTCCAGCGCCTGAGCGCTGGTGACCTGGTCGACCAGCAGGCGGCCGCCGGTGGCTTCCAGCAGGGCGACGTCGCGCTCCAGCATGATCCGCTCGGCCATCGGCGAGATCGAGGGCAAGCCCATGCGGCCGGCGAACTCCCCGCCGGTCGCCGCGCCGCCCTTGGCCAGCCACGGGTCCATCGGACGGTGGGCCAGCAGGGTGTCGAAGCCCTTGGCGTAGGTCAGGATGCGCTGCATGACCTTGCTGTCGACGACGGGCTTGTCGGCGTCGGTGACATAGACGCAGCCGGCCTCGCGCATCAGGCCGATCTCGGCCATCTGCTCGCCCTTCAGCCCCTTGGTCGCCGCGCCGGCGCACAGGATGCGGGCGCTGTCGATGTCGCGGGCGCGGCGCAGGATGAAGTCGACCACGCTGGGGTCGTCGACGGCCGGGTCGGTGTCGGGCTGGACGACGAAGCTGGTCACCCCGCCGGCCGCCGCGGCCTTGGCGGCGCTGGCCAGGGTCTCCTTGGTCTCG
>Ga0102591_1003025_pt1 | contig 16119 bp, 17 predicted proteins | sample AraplaCol_mCL_r2_2_FD_76860 | JGI IMG/M metagenome (GOLD analysis project Ga0102591, IMG submission 76860) | Arabidopsis root microbial communities from North Carolina, USA - plate scrape MF_Col_mCL_r2 (SPADES assembly) (version 2) | ecosystem: Host-associated > Plants > Roots > Endosphere... | reverse complement strand
TCACGCAAGGCCCGACAAATACTCTCGAGTTTAACAGGTAAAACGAGGTTTTCAGATGAGCATTTTCGGCAGCATGAAGACGGCAGTATCGGGGATGAACGCGCAGGCGAACCGCCTCAGCACCGTCTCCGACAACATCGCCAACGTTAACACCACCGGCTACAAGGCTGTGTCGACAAGCTTCTCGTCGCTGGTTCTGCCCTCCTCGAACGGCAATTACAATTCCGGCGGCGTTCAGACCTCCGTGCGCCAGGCCGTCTCCGACCAGGGCGATATTTCCTACACCACCTCCAGCACCGACCTTGCGATCTCGGGCGACGGCTTCTTCATCGTCCAGGGTGCGGACGGCACGCCGGTCCTGACCCGCGCCGGCGATTTCACCAAGGACGACGAAGGCAACCTCGTCAATTCAGCCGGCTTCCAGCTGATGGGCTATTCGTATGACTCCGGCGCCCCTGCCGTCGTCGTCAACGGTTTCGACGGCCTCGTTCCCGTCAACGTCACCCAGAATGGCCTGACCGCCATCGCCTCGACCTCAGGTGTCTTCACAGGCAACCTCAATTCCAACTCCACTGTTGTTACGGCTAATCTCCCGAGCGATAACGGTACTAGCGGCACCACAACGACCGACACCAAAAAGGTCTCGATGGTCGCCTATGACCGTCTTGGCAACAAGGTGATGTACGACTTCTACTTCACCAAGACCGCGCAATCGGCAACGCCGACGACACCTCCCGCGACCGCCAGCACTTGGGAAGTTGCGATTTTCCGCAATGCCGATGCGGCGACGGGTGGCACGACCTCCTTCCCGTATACCACGACAGGCGGCACCGTCGGCCTGGGAACACTCGAGTTCGACGCCGACGGCGCCTTGGTTACGGGTGGCGCCGTCACTATTAGTGATCCGGTGACCGGCCAGGACATCGACATGGATTTCTCCGGCCTCACTCAGCTCGGCGCCGCCTTTTCCGGCACCGGCACGCCGAACGGCCAGGCCGCCAGCCCAGTCAAGGACGTCACCATCGACGGCGACGGCATTGTTTACGCCAAGTATGAAGACGGCAGCACCAAGCCGCTCTATCGCATCCCGCTGGCCAACGTCGCAAGCCCGGACAAGCTGACGCTGATGAGCGGCAACGTCTACAGCGCCAACGGCCAGTCGGGCGTCACCGTCACCGGCTTCCCGCAGACCAACGGCCTCGGCACGATCAAGTCAGGCGCTCTCGAAGGTTCGAACGTCGACCTCGCCGGCGAGCTGACCGAAATGATCGAAGCGCAACGCAGCTATACCGCCAATTCCAAGGTGTTCCAGACGGGGTCCGACATCATGGACGTCCTCGTCAACCTCAAGAGATAATCAGGGTAACGGCTAAGCCATGTCGCTCACGTCAGCACTTAATACCGCGCAGAGCATATTCAACAATACCGGCACGCAGAGCAGTGTCGTATCGAACAATATCTCGAATGCGGGCAACAAAGATTACGTGCGCCGGCAGGCGATGCTTACCACGTCCTTGAACGGCGCCCAGGTCGTCAAGATAGACCGGGCGCAGGAAGATGCCTTGCTGCGCCAGTATCTGAAGACATCCTCTCAGGACAGCGCCCAGCAGGCCTTGCTCGGAGGTCTCGAGGACCTCAAGTCGATCATGGGTGGCAACGACTACGAAACGTCGCCATCCACCTATCTCGGTGTTTTCCAGCAAAAGCTTCAGGCCTTCCGCACGACGCCGGGCAGCACGGTGGCCGCCCAGGGCGCCATCACCGCTGCACAGGATGTGGCCAACTCGCTGAACAACGCCTCGCAATCCGTTCAGGATGTCCGCGCCAGCGCCGATAAGCAGATCGCCACCGACGTTGAAACGCTGAATACGCTGCTGAGCCAGTTCGAAGAGGCCAATAATGCGGTAAAGACCGCCACGGCCTCGGGTGCGGATGCCTCCGGCGCCCTCGATGAGCGCGAGAAGGCGCTCAAGCAGATTTCGAAGATCGTCGGCGTCAGCGCGACGACGCGCGACAACAACGACATGGTGCTGAGCACGCCCGACGGGACGATCCTCTTCGAGACGGTTCCGCGCACCGTGACCTTCAAGTCTCAGGATATCTATACCGCCTCCACCGTCGGCAATTCCGTCTATATCGACGGTGTTGCGCTGCCGCTCGGCAGCGGATCGACCACGACGGGGATGGGAAGCCTTCAGTCGCTCCTGCAGGTCCGTGACGATATCGCCCCCAACTTACAGAAGCAGCTCGACGAAATCGCCCGCGGTCTGGTCTCGATCTTCAAGGAAGATAACTCGTCAGGCACCCCGGCCTACGTGCCCGGCCTTTTTACCTGGAGCGGCGGCACGGTCGATACTGGCGGCACCGCCGTCGCCGGCATGGCGTCGACCATCACCGTCAGCAGCCGTGTGATCACCTCGCAGGGCGGAGACCCGATGCGCCTGCGCGATGGCGGCATCAACGCCACCGGCGTCGTGGTGAACACTACAGGCGAAAGCGGCTATACAGACGAACTTGATCGCCTCTATACGGCGTTGGGCTCCGATATGGATTTCGACCCGGCAACGGGAACGACTGTCGGCTTCGACGCCACGACGGGCATCGATTCGAACGTCAGCATCATGGAATACGCCACGAATTCCCTCGGCTGGCTCGAGCAGTATCGCAGCAACGCCACGACGGCGGCGGAAAATACCTCGGCGGCGCTTTCACGCTCCGACGAAGCCTATTCCAACGAGACGGGCGTCAACCTCGACGAGGAGCTGACGCTGCTCCTCGACATAGAGCAGTCCTACAAGGCGGCGACCAAGATCCTGAACGCCGTTGACGAAATGTTGAAGTCATTGCTGGATATTGCGAGTTAAGCCATGAAGAGCTCATTTATTTCAAGTTCAGCCATTCAGAACGCGATGCGCCTGACGATCCGTCAGGGGCAGAACCAGATGACCAAGGCAACGATGGAAGCGACGACGGGTGTCTATGCGGATATCGGTGTCTCTCTCGGCGGCAACGCCGCCAGGAGCGTGGACTTCACCCGCGAGACCGACAGGATAGCCTCGATCAAATCAAGCAATTCGCTTGTCGCCGCGCGCATGGAATCCTCGCAGCTCGGCCTTTCCAAGATGAAGGACGTCGGCGACGGCCTGGTTTCGAAGCTGACAGCACTCCAGGGCAGCCACGATCCCGGCAGCATCACCGTCGCCATCCAGTCGGCGACCAGTGCGCTCTCCACGATGATGGACACCGCCAACACCATGGTGAACGGCGAATATCTGTTCTCCGGCATCAATACCGATGTGCAGCCGCTGACCGATATGACCGCAACGACGAGCGCCGCCATCGTCACGGAACTGAACACTTATGCGACCGGCCTCGGCAAGGCGGTCAGCGATTTGACCGGCGCTGAAATGGAGACCTTCATAACGTCGACGGTCGAGCCGATGTTCAGCGAAGCGAACTGGACCGATGCGACGACCGGCTGGTCGCAAGCGTCGAGCCAGAACATGACGAGCCGTATCAGCAACTCGGAAGTGATCGAATCCTCGACCAACGCCAATTCCGAAGGCATGCGCTACTTCGCGCTCGCCTCGGTGATGACCTCGGCGCTCCTCGACCAGGGCCTCAGCAGCGACGCAATGAGCACGGTGTCCAAGCAGGCGATCAGCTATACGACGAAGGCGACCAGTGGCCTCGTGACCCAGGCAAGCCAGCTCGGCCTTTCCCAGGAGCGCGTCAAGAAATCCAACGACGCCCTCGACGCCCAGTCGAACATCATCAAGAACAAGCTCGTCGATCTGCAGGGTGTCGATCCCTACGAGGCCTCGACGCTCGTCAAGACTTTGGAAACGCAGCTTGAAACCGCTTACACGATCGTCTCGAAGATCCAGCAGTTGAGTCTCGTAAACTACCTTTGATGATCAAAGGCGCGCAAAGAAGGATGCATGAATGTATCAGTTCTCATATGCCGAAGTCATGCAGGACTCGGTGGCCGACGCGAAAGAGCGGGAATGGCAGGTTCTTGACCGGTCCATAGATCTGCTTTCGCAGGCGCGCGAAAAGGAAAAATACGGCCGGGAAGCCATTGAAGCCCTGTTTTATACGCGCCGGGTGTGGATCAGCTTCATCGAAGATCTGAAACATCCCGACAACCAGCTGGAGATCGAGCTCAGGGCCAACCTCATCTCGATTGCGATCTGGATATTGAAGGAATGCGACAGGATCAGAAAACGTCAGTCTAATAACTACCAGGGCATCATCGACGTTACCACCATCATCAGGGATGGACTTAAATGAAAAGTACACTTCGCATTTCTCTGAAAGCCGGAGAAAGAATCTTCATCAACGGCGCCGTCCTGCGCGTCGACCGCAAGGTCGCGCTGGAATTCCTGAATGATGTGACGTTCCTTCTCGAAAACCACGTCCTGCAGCCGGAAGGCGCCACCACGCCCCTGCGTCAGCTCTATTTCATCGCGCAGATGATCCTCATCAATCCCGAGGGCAAGGACCACTCGACGGCGATGTTCCGCAAGTCGATCACCATGCTGCTCACCTGCTTCAAGAACGAGGAAATCCTCGCCGAACTGAAGCGCATCGACGCGCTGGTGTCGACCGGCCGCGCCTTCGATGCATTGAAGGCGATCCGCGGCCTCTACGCGATCGAAGACAGCATCCTCAACAACCACGAAATGCCGCCAACGATGGTCGAGCAGATTCGCAGGGAGATTGCACCATGGCGGTAGATGCAACAACAAGCGCGACCTCAACGACCTCGACGACCTCCTCGACGAGTTCGAGCTCGAAGTCGGCGACACTGAACTACGACAACTTCCTGCAGCTGCTCATCGCGCAGATGAAGAACCAGGATCCGACCGATCCGATGGATGCCAGCGAGCAGGTGGCGCAGCTGGCAACCTTCTCGCAGGTCGAGCAGACGATCCAGACCAACACCAAGTTGGACACGCTTCTGGCAAGCTCGAGCCTCACCCAGGCCAGCAGCTACGTCGGCAAATACATGGAAAGCGCCGACGGCACCGTCAAAGGCATCATCGATTCCGTCAAGGTTTATTCCGATGGTATCATTGCGACGACCAAAGATGGCGATAAGATACTCGTGCAGACGGGAATCACTGTTGCCGACGAGGCGCCGAGCAGCAGCTCCTGATGCGAACGGCGCCAACGCGCCTGTTTGACGCCAACCAAGCGCGGTCCGGCCAAGGCGGGGCCGCTTCAAGGCGATATGAGGTTGCCTTCGGATGAATGAAGCTGATGCATTGGATCTGTTCCAGGCCGCGATCTGGACCGTGCTGATTGCCGCCGGTCCCGCGGTCATCGCCGCGATGGTGGTGGGTCTCGTGATCGCCCTGATCCAGGCGCTGACCCAGGTGCAGGAAGCGACGCTGACCTTCGTGCCGAAGATCGTCGCGGTGCTGATCACGGTCGGCGTCACCGCGCCTTTCGTCGGCTCGCAGATCTCGATTTTCACCAATCTGGTCTTCTCGCGCATCCAGTCTGGTTTCTGAGCCACCTTCGCGCAAGCTTCGCCATTTAAGTCTCGATTCGAATTGGGCGGACTCATATCCGCCTCCTCTCATGAAGAGACGGAATCGTCATGGCGCAACCACCTGCACTCCCCATTCCAAAAGTCGCCCCGAGCCTGCGCGATGTCGGTTTTGCCCTTGGCATCGTCGGCATCATCTGCATTCTCTTCCTGCCGATCCCGCCATTCCTGATCGATATGGGCCTGGCCTTCTCGATCGCCTTCTCGGTTCTGATCCTGATGGTCGCGCTGTGGATTCAGAAGCCGCTCGATTTCTCGTCCTTCCCGACCATTTTGCTGATCGCGACGATGACCCGGTTGGCGCTGAACATCGCGACGACGCGCGTCATCCTGTCCCACGGTAATGAAGGCCACGACGCGGCCGGCGGCGTCATCGCCGGTTTCGCAAGCCTGGTCATGTCTGGCGACTTCGTCATCGGTCTGATCGTCTTCCTCATCCTCATCACCATCAACTTCATCGTCATCACCAAGGGTGCCACGCGTATCGCCGAAGTCGGCGCGCGTTTCACCCTGGACGCGATCCCCGGCAAGCAGATGTCGATCGACGCCGATCTTTCGGCCGGCATCATCGACGAAAAGGAAGCCCAGCGTCGGCGCCGGGAACTCGAGGAGGAAAGTTCCTTCTTCGGTGCGATGGACGGTGCCTCGAAGTTCGTGCGCGGCGATGCCGTCGCCGGCCTCATCATCACCGCCATCAACGTCTTCGGCGGCATCATCATCGGCTATTTCCGCCACGGCATGCCGATCGGCGAAGCGGCCGACGTCTTCGTCAAGCTCTCCGTCGGCGACGGCCTCGTCTCGCAGATGCCGGCGCTCATCGTCTCGCTCGCCGCCGGCCTTCTCGTCTCGCGCGGCGGCACCACCGGCTCCACCGACCAGGCTGTTGTCAACCAGCTGAGCGGCTATCCCCGCGCACTCTCGGTCTCGGCCGTGCTGATGTTCGTCCTGGCCTTGATGCCCGGCCTGCCGTTTGTCCCCTTCGTGATCCTCGGCAGTCTTCTTGCCTTCGGCGCCTGGTTCATCCCGCGGCAGGTCGAGGCGGAAAACAAGCTTCGCCGCGAGCAGGAGGAAAAGAAGGTCGTCCAGAGCAAGGAGCTGGAAAAGGATTCGGTCAAGTCGGTGCTGCGCACCTCCGAGATCGAGCTCGCACTCGGCAAGATGGTCTCGACGCGCCTGCTCGGCGCCCACCAGGAGCTCGCCTTCCGGGTCGGCAAGATGCGCAAGAAGTTCGCCACCCAATACGGTTTCGTCGTGCCCGAGATCAAGGTCACGGACGATATCGCCATCGCCGAGAAGTCTTACCAGATCCGCATCCACGGCACGACGGTCGCCTCCAATCTCTTGCGCGTCGGCGAAGTCCTCGTCGTCACCGGCGCCGGCCGCCGGCCGAGCATTCCCGGCGACGAAATCCGCGAACCCGCTTTCGGCATGCCGGCCGTCTCGATCCTCGAAAACTTCGCCGACGATCTGAAACGCGAGGGCTTCCAGCCGATCGACAATGTCTCGGTCGTGCTCACCCATATGAGCGAGGTCATTCGCAACAACCTGCCGCAGCTTCTGTCCTACAAGGACGTCAAGGTGCTGATCGATCGGCTCGACCCCGAATACAAGAAGCTCGCCGACGAGATCTGCTCGTCGCACATGTCCTATTCGGGCCTGCAGGCGGTGCTCAAGCTCCTGCTTGCCGAACGCGTCTCGATCCGCAACCTGCACCTCATTCTCGAAGCGGTGGCCGAGCTTGCCCCGCATGTCAGGAAGACCGAGCAGATCGTCGAGCACGTCCGCATCCGCATGGCCCAGCAGCTTTGCGGCGATCTTGCCGACAATGGTGTGCTGCGCGTGCTCAGGCTGGGCAGCAAATGGGATCTGGCCTTCCACCAGGCGCTGAAGCGCGACGCCAAGGGCGAGGTGATCGAATTCGACATCGATCCGCGCAGCCTTGAAGAGTTCAGCGAGCAGGCCACCAAAGTTATCCGTGAGTTCATGGATCGCGGCCTGCCATTCGCCCTTGTCACATCGCCGGAAACACGCTCCTATGTGCGCATGATCATCGAACGGCTGTTCGCCACGTTGCCTGTCCTGTCGCATGTCGAACTGGCCAAGGGCATCGAGATAAAGATTTTGGGCTCTATTTCATGATAACAGACCCGCAAGGGACCGTTCTGGCGCTGTTTCTGGTTTTCTGCCGGATCGGTGGCTGTGTGCTGGCTCTTCCGGGTTTCTCCTCGGCGCGCGTGCCCGAACAGCTGCGGGTCTTCATTGCCGGCGCGCTGTCTATCGCCGTCATGCCGCTGCTTTGGGATACTGTCTATCCCGCCGTCCACACCGGTTCTGCAACCTATATCGGCCTGATATTCAGCGAATCGCTGATCGGTGTGATGTATGGCATGCTGGCGAGGATCTATACGCTCGGCATGCAGTTCGCCGCCTCGATCATGGCCATGATGGTCGGCTATACCCAGCCGGGCTCCACCGACATCATCGAGGACACGTCGGAGAACAGCCTTTCGGCCTTTGTCACCTTTGCCGGCATCATGATTCTCTTCATCATGGATTTCCATCACATCGTCTTCCGCGCGCTGATCGATTCCTACACGACCATGCCATTCGGCGGCCTGATGCAGATGCGCGCGACGCTGATCTCCTTCACCGACACGCTGGAGCAGACCACCTACATCATGCTGCGGCTGTCGAGCCCGTTTTTGATCTATGGCATGATCTTCAACGTCTCGATCGGCTTCATCAACAAGCTGGCGCCGCAGATCCCGGTTTACTTCATCTCCACACCTTATCTGCTGATGGGCGGCCTCTTCCTGATCTATTTCTCGATTGCGGCGATGGTCAGCCAGTTCGGCCAGTCCTTCGGCTCGATTTATATCGGGCGATGAGGCGATGACCGAAAAGACGCGCTCCCAGAAACTCAAGCGACTGCTCTCGGTGCAGCGGCATATCGAACGGGTAGCCGAGAACGACCTGACCGAAACCAGCCGCCAGCGCGTCGAGGTCAATGCGGCGATGGACGACGTCATCCTCGCGCTCGGCTCGATGGACCCGGTCCACCACGCCTTCTCGCAGAGCTACGCCGATCGATTCGGCAGGCTCACCATCAAGGACAAGCAACTGACCGGCATGCAGGAGGTCCACGAGATGCGGCTGGCGCGCGAGCGCGCCAAGGGCGATCGTTTCGAAGAGGGCATGAAGGAAGCCCTCGAGGCCGAGCGCCGCGAGGCCGACGACAATGCCGTCTACGATGTCATCGATCAGCAATTCGCAACGCCAGCCTCCAGCAAGCTTCAAAAACCATAGTCGTTACGATCTTAATTCAGAGGATTCTAACGTGGCTATTTCGCCCCCCAGTGATCTGGTCCTGGACGTTGTCAAAGCTGCCGACCCCATGGAGGTTCAGGCGGCCCAGGAAAAATTGAAGGCAAATCGTGCGGCCTTTGCCGCAACGAGCCTCGCCGAAAACGGCAAGGGCTTCTCCAATACGGTCGATGTTCTCGATCATATCGGCCAGAAGAGCGGCCTCGCCGACATCCAGAACCGCACCAAGGCCGAGGAAGTTCCGGAAAGCTACCGGAAGTTCGAGGCCATGGTTCTGCAGAATTTCGTCAAGTCCATGCTGCCGAGCGAAAGCGAAGACGTCTACGGCAAGGGCGCGACCGGCGATATCTGGAAAGGCATGATGGCCGAACAGCTCGGTAACACCATGGCCAAGGGTGACGGCATCGGCATCGCCAAGCAGATGTACAGCGAGCAGTTGCGCCGGCAGGAAGGCAAGATCGTCAATGCCTCGACCGACAACGATGACCGCAACACCGCGATCAGCATGATCGACGACTTCCAGCGTAAGACCTTTGGCACACCGACCGCCGAAGCCAAGACCGATCGAACAGGATGATTTTAGGCCCGTTGGCCTGAAATCTGAATCCTGTTCTCAATTAAAGTCAGAGCATGGTGTCGTCCGAAAACCGCGCACACTTTTCGGCGCCATGCCCTAAGCGACGCATAACCGAGGGTACAATGGAAATAGTTTCGAACGAATACAGGATCAAATCCGTTCTCGGACGCCTCGAAATGATCATCGACAATGAGAACACCCGGATCGGCAGCGATCCGCAATTCGATCTCAAGGTCTCCAATGCGCATAAGAGCCGCTGCCTCTACGAGCTGTCGATGCTTTTCCGCGATACCGATCCGGCCGAGCTTGCCGCTGCCCATCTCGATCAGCTGCATGGCTTGAAGAAGAAGCTGGTTCTCAATGCCCGCCGCGTCGAGGCGCATCTCGAAGCGGTGCGTGCCGTCGCCGACCTCCTGAAGAACGCCGTTCAGGATGCCGATGCCGACGGCACCTATTCCCAGGAACAATTCGCCATGCGTGGAAACTGATGATCAAGCTCGTCCTCACCGGTGTCTGGGTTTGCGCCATCACCTTGGCATCGGTCTATTTCTCGGTGTACCTGGCGACCGCGCCGGCGCCTGCGGCAACCGATTCCAAGCAGAGCGCACTCGAACTGGTGAAGGGCGAAACGATCACGGTACCGATCATCGGCAACGGCGCAGTCACCGGCTACTTCCTCGGCCGCGTTTCGTTCATGATGAACAAGGAGATGCTGAAGGGCGTGACGCTGCCGCTGTCCGAGATGACGACGGATGAGCTTTTCAGCCTGCTCGTCGGCAACAAGATGGTCGATATCGCCCACATCAAATCCTTCGATCCGAAGGCCTTCCGCGAAGAGATCAAGAAGGGCATGAACGAGCGCCTGGGTGGCGAATACGTCGCCGAAGTGATGCTGGAGCAGCTCGACTATCTCTCCAAGGAAGATGTCAAGGAAAGCTCCGCCGGCCAGCCGAAGAAGGTGGGCACACCCGTCAAGATCGTCGAGACCGCACCGGCCGGCGAAACGCCGGCGCCTCCTGCGCATTAGGCGACATCCGATCATCGACGACAAACGGCGCCACAGGGCGCCTTTTTTCGTTGGCGCCCATGGTTAATAAACCACTTATGCGAGCATTGAAATTCAAGGAATTTTCCTAAGGGTTGTTTGAAACCATCCTGTTATATCAGGTCTCACAGCTTGGCTTGCGCCGCCTTCCGGGATCGGGGTGACGCCGTCCCGGCGTCACGCGACCGGTTCTTTCGAGACCTCCGGTGCGGAAATATGGGCTTGTTTTCCGGGATGTCGGGCGCATGCAGCACCCTCGGCAGGAGGTAGGAATGAATCTGATTGCAAACTTCGCGGTGCTCGCATCGCGGCGGACGATTTTCGATCTGCCGGTCTGCGATCTCGGCTGGGACGACGCCCTCGTTTTCATCAACGAGCTGGCCTCCATTCCCGTCGGCCAGACCGTGGTTTGTTTCGTCAACGCCCATAACATGCTGACCACGCTGCGCGACGACGAATATTACCGAATCATGTCGCACAATTTGGTGCTGCCGGATGGCATCGGCCTCAACATCGCATCGCAGATCGCCCATGGTTCGCCGTTTCCGGCCAATCTCAACGGCACCGATTTCGTGCCGGCCTTCCTGACTTTCATGGAGGCCCCGCGCCGCATCGGCCTCATCGGCGGCAAACGTTCGGTCGTCGAGGCGGCGGCGGATAATTTCCGCAGGCACACGCCCTGGCACGAATTCGTCGTCGTTTCCGACGGTTACTTCGACAAGGTCGATCCCACTGATGTCATCGATGAGCTCGAGCGCCAGAAGGTCGATATCCTGATCGTCGGCATGGGGACGCCGCTGCAGGAGAAGTGGGTTCACGATCATATTCGCACCGATCATGCGCGTCTGGTGTTGACGGTGGGCGCTCTCTTCGACTTCGTCTCAGGCGCCGTCCCACGCGCGCCGAGGACGGTGCGGATGATGCGCCTGGAATGGGCCTATCGCCTGCTGCAGGAGCCGGCGCGCCTCTGGCGCCGTTATGTCATCGGCATCCCGGTCTTCCTCTTCCATGTCCTGCGCTATCGCTTCCGTCGGCGCGAAAGGATTCTCAGCTATCCGGAAGAGCACGGCAGCGCGCTGCAGCCGCAGTCGGATCGTAAGAAGGCGAGCTGACCCACAGCGCCGCGCGTCTTTTGAGACGCGCAAAGGACGCTGCAGCACTTTAAATTGCCGCATAATTTTGTCATCAAATCGTTTCCGATTTAAGGGACTATGCTTAGTTCTGACCCGCTGCGGTTAACCATTTCTTTGCCATGAATATTTAGAGTGGCTTAATCATCTGCGTCCGTGCGGATGAGCGAACTCGGCCATCATGTGCATGAGATGTGGCGCAAATGTACGATATCAGGGCCAGAAACAGCTTCCAGGATCGCGCAGCCGCAGGGCAGCGCCCCCATGAGGATTCCTTCGGGGTGCCCCGGTCGGGCCGGCCTGATATTGCGCCGCCCGAGGCCGAATTGCTGCGCGCCATCGGCCGGGTGCTGGAGGAGCAGCGCGCAAGGGCGGCGCGCACCGCACCGCTGGTCGACCGCATCGAAACCATCCTCGGCAACCGCCTCCGGGCCGCTAACGACGTCGGCCATCCGCTTCTTCGGGAGCCGGCGGGCGATGAAGAGCTGAGCGTTCCGGCCGACGAGCAGATGGTCTCACAGGAACCGCTGGCCGCGATCTGTGAAGAACCCGCCGAGCCCCGGCTGGTGCCGCGCCGCCGTGTCGGCGGCATTGGTCTTGCGACGATGGTCGCGGCTGCGACGATCGTCGGTGCGGGCCTGCCGGCGCTGATGCCGGCTTCACCGGCCCTCTATCGCGCCGAAACGACACTTTCCGTGAAGGCGGATGCCGCAAGCCGCGCTGCCTTCACCCAGGCTGCTGCGAAAGGGCTGCTGTCGGCGCGTTCTGTTGCTTCGACGGTCGCCGCCCTGAAACTCGATCATGATCCCGAATTTGCCGGCGCCAGCGCCAATGCGCTCGGCGTCGCGCTCGATCTCCTCTCGGCGACCGGTGCTGCTGCCGATCCGGCCTCGCGCGCCGAGGCGACGCTGAAGCATGCGGTCGAGATACTGCCCGATGCCGCGACAGGCACGATCCTCGTCAGGGTGACGACCGGCGACAGCGGCAAATCCATGCGCATCGCCGCCAGGCTTGCCGAAGCGGTTTCCGCAGCAGACGGCCCTGGCGGCAACGCCGAAACCGATGCCGCCTTGCGCAAAACCTATGACGAGGCGAAGGCGGAGCTTGCCGCTTTCACGGCAAAGAGCGGCGAGGGCAACGTCAAGGTGGCGATTGATCTTCGCCGCCAGATCGACCAGCTCGATGCCGATCTGAAAGCGGCCGACCAGAATATTCTTGCCGCCAAGGCGCAGACCGACCGGCTCAAGGCCGCAAAACTTGCCGAGGTGCTCGACGGTTCGTTGCCCTCCGATATGCTATCGCCGGCGCTCCAGGACTGGCGCGACAAATATGCCGTCGCCAAGACAGCGCTTGCGCAGCTTTCGGCCGAGCTTGGCCCGCGCCATCCGCGCCTCTTGCAGCAGCAGGCCGAAACTGATGGTCTGAAGGAGAATATGGGCAAGGAGCTTGCCCGTCTTGCCCAGACCGCCAACCTCGCCGCCAAGGCCGCCGTCGATGCGCGCAAGGGCCTCAATGACCGCCGCAACACGCTGATCGCCCAGAGTCGGGATACAGGCGTCGATTTGTCACGTCTGACCGAGCTGCGCGAAAAAGCCGATGCCGCGCGCTCGCGCTTGGAAGAGGCGGCGTCCGCAGCGGTGGGAGCGGCCGCCGACGGTCGTATCGTTCTCCTGAAGCCGGCACTGGCGACGGCGGTATCGGCAACGGATGGCCGGATCGGCCGCTCGCTGATGGGCGCGGCCGCGGGTCTTGCTGTCGGTCTTGCCGCGGCTTTCCTGCTGCGCCTGCGTCGGCCCGTCGCCGATCCTGCAAGGGAGAAAATGCCGGTATCCCCGCCTCAGACCCCACTGCCGCCGACGTTCGCACAGGACCCCGCGCCAGTCGACGAGATGGAGGTGCTGCGCTCCGAAATCTCCGGCCTGCGCGACCGGCTTCGTGTTCATGCGCTCGACGCGCGGCAGCCGCTGCGTTGAACGAACATTTCCTTGCATTTTTGATATTGCGTTGCCGCTTTCCGACAGGATAGGGCGTTAGCGGGCATTTGACGCTCGTCAACTATCCATAGATTGACGCGAAACAGGGCGGAGAGACGTGTGACGACAGTAATCGACGGCAAGAACGTAGCAGCATCGGTCATTCAGACGGTCAAGAGTGCGACGGCAGCGCTGGAAAAGAGCAGCGGCGTCACCACCGGCCTTGCGGTCGTCATCGTCGGCGACGATCCGGCAAGCCACGCCTATGTCGGTTCCAAGAGCCGCATGGCCAAGGAATGCGGCTTCAAATCCGTCCAGCACACGCTGCCGGCCGAGACGAAGCAGGAGGAGCTGGCAGCCCTCGTCGCCACCCTCAATGCCGATCCGTCGATCCACGGCATCCTGGTGCAACTGCCCCTGCCGAAGCCGCTCGACAGCGAGGCGATCATCCAGTCCATTCTGCCGGAAAAGGATGTCGATGGCCTGAGCGTCGTCAATGCCGGCAAGCTCGCCACCGGCGACCTGAAGACCGGACTGGTCTCCTGCACGCCGGCCGGCGCCATGGTTTTCGTCCGCCGCACCCATGGCGAGGATCTCTCCGGCCTCAACGCCGTCGTCATCGGCCGCTCCAACCTGTTCGGCAAGCCGATGGCGCAATTGCTGCTCAACGCCAATGCGACCGTGACGATCGCTCATTCCAGGACCAAGAATCTCGCCGAGGTCTGCCGCAACGCCGATATCCTGGTGGCCGCCGTCGGCCGGCCGGAGATGGTCAGGGCCGATTGGGTCAAATCAGGTGCGACGGTCATTGACGTCGGCATCAATCGGGTGCCAGCCCCCGAAAGAGGCGAGGGCAAGACCCGGCTCGTCGGCGACGTCGCCTTCGAGGAGGTCTCAGCGGTCGCCAGCACCATCACCCCGGTTCCCGGGGGCGTCGGGCCGATGACCATCGCCATGCTGATGGCGAACACCGTCATCGCCGCCCATCGCACGGCAGGGCAGACACCGCCGCAGTTTTGATTAGACCAGGAAAGGCTCTAGGCCCGGGGAACCGGACCGGTCGAGGCTCTGACGATCAGCTCGGTCTTCCAGAGCTCCTGGTCGGGGAAGGGGCCGGCCTGCTTGACCGTGCCGATCAGCCGCTGCGCGATGCGAACACCGGCCGCCCGCAATGACGAGCGTGTCGTCGTCAGCGGCACGGAAAAGCTTTCCGGTTTGAGCAGCGGCAGCACGTCGTCATGGGCGATTAGCGAGATATCCTCACCGAGCCGCAATCCGGCCTGGTTGACCGCGCGGATCGCACCGAGCGCCAGCACCGTGCTGGAGCAGAGGATCGCCGTCGGCCGCTCCGGCAACTGCAGAAAGTGTTCCATCGCCAGCAGGCCTTGCTCGTCCGTCATCAGCGCGTGGCTCATGCAACCCTCATCGAGTACCAGCCCGCGCTCGGCAAGGGCTGATATGACGCCGTTCTTCCTGCGGATGGCGAAATCGAGATGCATCGGTCCGTTCATCAGCGCAAAGCGCGTATGGCCGAGTTGCAGCAAGAGCCGCGTCGCATCGTAGAAGGCCCCTTCATTGTCGATGTCGAGATAGGGATAGTCCGGCTCCGAACCGAAGGAGCGGCCGTGCACGACATAGGGCATGGAGAGTGATTTCAGCATGGCGAGCCGCGGGTCGTGGCCGCGCATATAGGCGACGAACAGGGCATCGACATTGCCGCTGATGGCAAGGCGCCGCAGCGCCGCCACCTCGTCATCCGGGTCGGCCGGCATGATCACGAAGTGGAAATCGTGGCGTACGGCCTCTTCGCCGAGCCCGGCCAGGAATTCACCGAAATGCACGTCGGACTGGTGGCCGGGCGCCGTCGGCATGACGAGGCCGATCGAGCCTGCCTTGCCTGTCGCAAGCCGCTGCGCCGCCTTGTTGGGGCGGTACCCGGTTTCCTTGACAGCCTGGAGCACACGCTCCCGGGTCGCCTCGTTGACCTCGGGATAGCCGTTCAGCGCTCGGCTCACCGTCGTCTGCGACAGCCCCAGCAATTCCGATAGCTGCTTGAGATTCACCTGCTATGCTTCCTCCCGGCCCGCCCGTCCGCCGTCCTGAAAAGGCCTGCCGCCTCCCAGTGGCATCCAAAGCGCTTTCAATTATGTATCATCTGGCGCGCTTGACTCAAGAAAAATCGCTCCATATTTCCCGATAGACGTTGCTGCGCTGCGATATCTAGCATGTTCACCGCGCGTTTTCGCGAATTGACTTGACTCCATTCCCCCGAAAGTGAAATGAGTTGGCTGTCAAAGCGCTTTGAAATTTCTTTTGGAGGGAATTCGGCGCGGTTGGGATTGTGATGGGAGGTTGATCACATGAAAAAGTCATTTTTGATGGGCGTTGCCGTGGCAGCGCTTTTTGCCGGTACTGCGTCTGCAGCCGATCTGAAATTTGCCCCGGGACAGGATGCCAAGTTCAACTGGAAGAGCTATGACGAGTTCAAGGCCGCTCATGCCGATCTGAAGGGC
>Ga0102591_1003023_pt1 | contig 16121 bp, 12 predicted proteins | sample AraplaCol_mCL_r2_2_FD_76860 | JGI IMG/M metagenome (GOLD analysis project Ga0102591, IMG submission 76860) | Arabidopsis root microbial communities from North Carolina, USA - plate scrape MF_Col_mCL_r2 (SPADES assembly) (version 2) | ecosystem: Host-associated > Plants > Roots > Endosphere... | reverse complement strand
CCTTCGCCATTCCGGCGGGCTGCTTGTTCGGGGTGGTCGGCAAGAGCGGCTCGGGCAAGACGACGATCACAAGGCTCATCCAGGGCCTCTATCAGAGCCAGGAAGGCCTCGTGCGCATGGATGGCTATGACAGCCGCGAGATCGACCTCGTGCATCTGAGAACGAGCATCGGCGTCGTGCTGCAGGATAGTTTCCTGTTTCGCGGCTCGGTGCGCGAGAATATTGCCGCCGCCAAGCCTGATGCCAGCATCGAGGAGATCATGGAAGTCGCCCGCATCGCCGGCGCCGAGGAGTTCATCGAGCGCCTGCCGCGCGGCTTTGACACGATGCTGGAGGAAAACGCCTCCAACCTTTCAGGCGGCCAGAAGCAGCGGCTTGCCATTGCCCGCGCGCTTATCACCGATCCGAAGCTGTTGATCTTCGACGAGGCGACGAGCGCGCTTGATCCCGACAGTGAGGCGATCATCCGCGAGAATCTGAGCCGCATCGCCGCCGGCCGCACCGTCGTCATCGTCTCGCACCGGCTTTCGACGCTCGTCGATGCCGATGCCATTCTCGTCATCGACCGTGGCAAGGTCGCCGATATCGGCCGGCACGATCAGCTTGTATCGCGCTGCATGACCTATCGCCACCTGTGGTCCCAGCAGATGAGGCAGGTCGCATGAACGCGCACACCAGAAAACCCAGCGAGAACCTGCCGGTCCCTTCAGACAAGGCTCCCTCAGACAAGGCGCCCACGGGCAAGGGAAGGGAACTGACCGCCCGCCCGCCGCTGCCGCCGGCAATTGCCGAATTCCAATCCGATGCCGTCGAGCTCGAGGAACGTGCGCCGCCCAGAGTTGCGCGCATGACGCTCTATTGCGTAACCGCGCTGATTGCTTCGGCGATCACCTGGGCCTCGGTCTCCTCGATCGACGAGGTGGTGATCGCGCCCGGCAAGCTCGTCACCACCCAGCCGACCATCGTCGTCCAGCCGCTCGAAACCTCGATCATCCGCACGATCGAGGTGAAGGCCGGCGAGGTCGTGCATACCGGTCAGACGCTCGCGACCCTCGACGCCACCTTCAGCCAGGCCGATGTCGACCAGCAGCAGGCGAAATTCTCCGCGCTCGACGCCCAGGTGAGGCGCATCGAGGCCGAGCTTGCCGGCGACGACTATACGAAGATGGCGGGAGATACGCCCGACCAGATGCTGCAGGCGCAGCTCTTCGGCCAGCGACGCGCCTTCTACGTGGCGCAGCTGCAGAATTTCGATCAGCAGATCGCCGGCCAATCGGCCGCTCTTGTGGCGAGCAAAAACCAGGAGGCGGTGCTCAATGACCGACGTGATGGGCTCTCACAGATCGAAGCAGCGCGCGAGAGGCTCTATGACAACCAGAGCGGTTCGCTAATCACGCTGCTCGGTTCGCGCGACGCCCGCCTCGACGTCGAATCCGATCTGACAGCCGTCCGCGGCCGGGCCGACGAGGCCGCACACTCCTATGCCAAGCTGACGGCGGACCGGCAGGCCTTCATCGAGGATTTCCGCCGGGCGGCGATGGAGCAATTAGTGGAGCTGCGCGGCCAGCGTGACATGGCGGACGAGGAACTAAAGAAGATGGCACTGCGCCGCAACATGGTCGTGCTGACGGCTCCGGCCGATTCCGTCGTGCTCGACCTGGCGCAGCGCTCGGTCGGTTCGGTGGTGCGGGAGGCGGAGCCGGTGGTCACACTCGTGCCCATTAACGTGCCGCTGGAAGCGGAAGTCTCGATTAACACGCGCGATATCGGCCGGGTGGCCGTCGGCAAGGAAGCCCGTATCAAGCTCGACGCCTATCCGTTCCAGAAATACGGAACCGCGACAGGCGAGGTGAGGACCATCAGCCAGGACACCTTCCTAACCGGCCAACAGGAGCAGACCGCCACCTCCGGCCAGCCGGCCGCCCCCTTTTTCAAGGCGCGGATCCTGCTTGCCGATACCCGGCTGAATGCCACAGATGTGCCGGTGCGACTGCTTCCCGGCATGACTGTGACCACCGAAATCAAGGTCGGCAACCGCACGGTGATCTCCTATTTCCTTTATCCGCTGCTGCGTGGCCTCGACAACGCAATACGCGAACCTTAGGACGTGATGGATCAGTCTCCCCGGACTGGGATCTCGAGTAAGATTCAAGGCAGAAATTTCGCGTCTCAAAGCCGCGGCCTGTCGCGCCCGCATGTTCGTGAAGTCGGATCTGCCCGGCTTCCGGCGTTAACTTCGATCGATTGGGAATGAGTGTCGCAATGATTTACGACGTCTGCATTATAGGCGGCGGCATAGTTGGTCTTGCCACCGCCATGGCCGTTCTGGAAAAGCGGCCCGGTGCAAGTGTAGTTCTCCTTGAAAAAGAGCCTGGCTTGGCCGTCCACCAGACAGGGCACAACAGCGGCGTCATCCACGCGGGAATCTACTATGCGCCAGGCAGCTTGAAAGCGCGCCTTTGTCGGGAGGGGGCCGATGCCATCAAGGCGTTCTGCAGGGAGAAGAGTGTACCTTATGAACAATGCGGAAAACTGGTGGTTGCCACCAACGAGCTCGAACACCGCCGCCTGAAGGACCTGGCCGAACGGGCAAAGATCAACAACATCGATATCGAATGGCTCGATCGGAATACGCTGAAACAACGCGAGCCCATGGTCGAAGGCGTCGCGGCAATTTTCGTTCGGGCGACGGGTATCGTCGACTACAAGGCTGTGTGCGTCGCCATGGGCGCTCATCTGACCGCTCAGGGCGTGGAAATCGAATTGAATACGCAGGTTTCCGCGATCCGAGAAACCTCGGATCTCGTCGAGATTGCAGCGGGTGAGCGTCAATGGCGGGCCAGACAGCTGATCGCCTGCGCCGGTCTGCAGTCCGACCGCATCGCCAAACTTGCGGGCCTCAAGATCGATCATCAGATCATACCGTTCAGGGGCGAATATTTCCGCCTGCCGCCGTCGCGGAATGGACTGGTCAGGCACCTGATCTATCCGGTGCCCGATCCGTCGCTTCCATTCCTTGGCATTCATGTCACCAAGATGATCGACGGCAGCCTTACCGTCGGACCCAATGCGGTTCTGGGAATGGCGCGCGAGGGGTATCCGAAATTCAGCATAAACATCTGGGATCTCCGCGAGTGTCTCTCGTTTCCCGGCCTATGGCGACTTCTCTGGAAAAACGCAGGCGCCTCCGTGCGCGAGTTCAGGGACTCGCTGTGGCGGACAAACTATCTGGAAGCGTGCCGCAAATACTGCCCGTCGCTGACACTCGAAGACCTTCAGCCGATGGAAGCGGGCATCAGGGCCCAGGCCGTGATGCGGGACGGGCGTCTGGAGCATGATTTTCTGTTCCTAAAGACGGGTCGCATGCTGCACGTCTGCAATGCGCCGTCGCCGGCAGCCACGTCGTCGATCCCGATCGGCCGGGATATCGCCGACAGGTGCTTTTCCGCCGGCTGAAGAAACCGTGAGGGAAACCGGATGACGTTCAAGACAAGATTTCTCGACATCGGGATGAACGATGCCGGTCGCTCCGACCGCGGAGCCAGCAGGAGGACGAACTCGTTCCAGGTCAGGACTGGATAGGGGGATCTTGCATTAGCTTCGATGCGACCGGCGCCATGCCGCTTGTCCGGCTCCGGGTGGCAGCCTCTTTCGTTTCTTCATTCTGCCGCCGGCGAAAGGGGCTGGTCCGGTTCGATGAAGTCGTTCTGCCAAGCCTTATGTCCTCGCCAGACGTTTGTCAGTTCTGCTCGATTGCCCGAGCGGTAGGGCATCCCTGCCTGTTGTCCCGATTCAGTAGGCTGGTACCCACGCCAGTGACAACAACTATTCTCGCTTCCTTCCCTCGATGGCGTTCCCTACAATCTGCCTGTTCTCCCGCCCTGGAAATGAGGTTTTCATGAGCACGCTTACCCGCTTCTCCGTTCAGCCGCTCTCGACCATGACCCGCCGTCTTGCCGATGTCGCCTCCGCTCGTCGCGAACCCGATCTGGTCATCCAGGGCGCGCGCGTCTTGTCCACCTATTCGGAGCGCTTTCTCGAAGGACGGGAAGTCTGGATTTCGGGTGGCCGCATTGCTGCCGTGAAGCCGGCTGGTAGCTACAGGGGCGGGAGCGCTAAGCTCTACGACGCCAAGGGCGGCATCATCGCCCCCGGCCTGGTCGATCCGCATATCCATATCGAATCCTCGATGGTGACGGCCTGCGCCTATGCCGAAGCGGCCCTCCTCAACGGCACGACGACGATCTTCTGCGACAGCCACGAGATCGGAAACGTCATGGACGTCGACGGCGTCGAGGCCATGCTCGAGGATGCACGGCAGGCGCCGCTATCCATCTTCCTGACCGTGCCGAGCACCGTGCCGGCGACGACGCCGGATCTGGAAACAGCCGGCGGCGACCTGACGCCGGACAAGATCGCCGCCCTGTTCGACAAATGGCCAGAAGCAGTGGCTCTTGGTGAGAAAATGGATTTCGTCCCGGTCGCGATGGGCGACGAGCGCAGCCATGCGATCCTGGCTGCGGCACTCGAGCGCGGCAGGCCGGTGTCGGGTCATGTCTACGGGCGAGAGTTCGTTGCCGCCTATGCGGCATCCGGTGTCACCGACACGCATGAAGCCATCGACCGCGACATTGCCGACGACCTCCTGGAAGCCGGCCTGTGGATCTTCCTGCGCGGCGGCCCACCGACGACGCCTTGGCATTCGCTACCGCAGGCGATCAAGACGATCACCGAGCTCGGCGCTTCCCACAAGCGCGTCGCCGTCTGCACCGACGATCGTGATGCGGAAGACCTGCTCGCCTTCGGCCTCGACTGGGTGACGCGCGAAGCCGTGAAATACGGCATGAGGCCGGAACAGGCCTGGGCGATGGGTTCGCTGCACGGTGCGACGCGGTTCGGCATGGAAGGCGAAATCGGCGGTCTGGGTGGCGGACGCCGCGCCGACCTGGTGCTTCTCAGCGACGACCTTACGCCGGTCAGTACCTGGTATGGTGGCGAGCTCGTCGTCGACGGCAAGAAGATCACGCCGATCCTCGACGAAGCCCTGTCGAAACCATACCGCTATCCGGATACCGCCTACCACACGGTCAAGCTGCCAAAAAATCTCAAGCTGACACCGGACCTGCCGACGGAGACGGTCGTCGCTCATACGATCAAGACGGAGCTGCCTGGCATTACGCTGGGCCATGTCACCGTCACGCTGGAACCGGCCAATGACTGGCAGGCGCATTTCGACAGGCACGACCTCTGCTTCGTGACGGTGGTGGAGCGTCATGGCAAGTCTGCCGGCAATATCGCCCACGGACTGCTCAACGGCTTCGGGCTCAGACAAGGCGCGGTCGCATCCTCGGTCGGCCACGACAGCCACAACATTATCGTCGCCGGCACCAATGCAGCGGACATGCAGGTGGCGCTCGACGCGATCGAAGAAAAGCAGGGTGGCGTCTGTGTCGTGATGGACGGCAAGGTGACGGCCATGGTGCCACTGCCGATCGCCGGGCTTTTGTCCGACAAGCGCGTGCACCAGGTCGCGGACGAGGTAAAGGCCTTGAAGCTCGAATGGGAAAAGGCAGGCTGCACCATCGCCTATATGGGCTTCAACCTCATCCCGCTGTCGGTCATCCCGGCAATCCGGATAACCGACAAGGGTCTGGTGCTGGTGCCGCAAATGGTGATCTCGCCGCTCTTCGAAAAGACCTGACCGCCGGCAATCCGATGGTGAAAGAGGTGCGGATCCTTCGCTGCGACGGGGCAAGAAAACCTAACTCGTCGCTAGCAAACCGCCATCAGTAAGGTTACGTATCGAGCGCACGTTGTTTGGCAGTAGAGATCAACTCCTTGAAGTGCGCAGCAATCCTACCTTCGCGGCTAGCGTCCTCCGCTTCCCAACCGAACTTCCACGCGTCGTGACGCGCAAGCCAATCCCCGAGGGCACTGGTATCACCAGTAGGCATCCTATGGGCGGCGAGGTATGGGTTTTCGTGAGCCTTCAGGCCGAGCACCCGCGCCCTTGAGCCTGCTTCCTGTAAATCGATCAGCTCTTCAATCGTCATACGCGATCCCCCACGATGTCGGCGAGGGTAACATCGCAGTCCGCGCATGCAAGAGAATGCTAATTAATGGGTTAATTTGGGACAGTTGCCAGCTCGCGGCTGCGCCAGCACGTGGGCATCCGTGTAGGCAATGCCCATGCTGAAAATACCATGTCGGTCAATCATTGTCATGACTTCGTCGTGGCGACGATCGCTCCGCGCTGAGCGGCAAGGAAATCCGCCGGAGCGGATCAAGCGACACGAGCGCATCCTGAAGAACAAAGCCGATCTTTTCGCCACGCAGGCGTCGCCAGTCCCTTTCGCCAAAATTGCCGCTACAGCCCTCCGACAACCTTTTACGGGACGCAACTCAGCGTGCGGAATGGTCGTTCCAGTGGGCCACGGGCAGCAGCCAGAATGAGGTGTCCTGCTGGACGAATGTCAGGGGCCACATCAGCATATTAAACAGAATGGCACCCGGGACGACGAGCGGTGTCGGTCCGTATCGGCCAAACAATTCTTCCAACCGCGGGGGCGCATAAGATCCATGATCAGCCTCCCGGGGGAAGCAGCCGACCGGTTTGCAGCGTGGTGGAACCCAGACGGGCATGGCGGGAGGGGGACAACAGGTCGATGATCGATCGAGCATGCCTATAGATAAAACACCATGTCCTCCAGTTGACGCGAAACGCTTTTTGACGATACGGCAGGCGATAGCGTGAACGGCGGATGGTCGGTCCATGGAGCGGAGCTGCGGAGCATGGGTTTGAAACGGGCGGTGGATTTTTTGCTGGCTTTGATTGCGTCGGTGATCCTGCTCCTTCCAATCCTCATCGTCGCTCTTTGTGTTCGCCTTACCTCGCCGGGACCAATCCTTTATTGGTCAAAACGTGTCGGCCGTTTCAATCAGATCTTTTTGATGCCAAAGTTTCGCAGCATGCGCGTCGACACGCCGACGGTTGCCACGCATCTGCTTGAAAACCCGGATCGGTTTCTGACACCCATCGGCTCGTTTCTGCGCAAATCCAGCCTCGATGAACTGCCGCAGCTCTGGTGCATTCTCGCGGGGAAGATGAGTTTCGTCGGCCCACGGCCGGCACTCTACAATCAATACGACCTAATAGAATTGCGGACGGCCCATGGCGTCGACAAGCTCTTGCCCGGATTGACGGGATGGGCGCAGATCAACGGACGTGACGAATTGCCGATTCCGGAGAAGGTTAAATTCGATATCGAATATCTCGAACGTCGCTCGCTCGGCCTCGACATAAGCATCCTGTTTATGACGGCCGAGAAGGTAATCCGCCGTAAGGGAATAAGGCATTAAGCTACCTACTTCTGATAGATAAGCAGTGCGGAAGACCTTGGTTTCCGATTATTTCAGTTGCGCTCGTTGCAGAAAATGACAAGAAGGTGGTGTCGATCGATCTGCGAAACGCTGGTAAGCAATGCCTGAAAATACCCCCGCTGAGACATCGCGCTCAGGATGGTTCTTAAAGCCGATGCAAGCGCTCGTCGCCCCTCTGTTGGCGATGCCGCGGGTTGCCAAACGTGCTCTGGCTTTGCTGGTGGATTCCAGCTTTTGCGTTATAACCATCTGGCTGGCCTATTGCTTCCGCCTCAACGAATGGACGGTACTAACCGGCGTCCAGTGGTTGCCGGTCTTCGTTTCCTTGTGCATGGCACTTCCCATTTTCATCGTCATGGGCATGTATCGGGCGATCTTTCGTTATGCCAATATGGCTGCTTTCATTACTGTTCTGAAGGCGATTGCGATCTACGGCTTTGCCTTCATGACGATATTTACCGCCCTCAGTGTGCCGGGCGTTCCGAGAACCGTCGGCATCCTCCAGCCCTTCCTGCTGTTGATTGCGATCGGGCTGTCGAGGCTGGGTATCCGCTACTGGCTCGGGGATGCCTACCAGCGCATCCTCCACAAGAATATGCTCGCCAAGGTGTTGATCTATGGGGCGGGGAAGGCCGGGCGGCAACTGGCGGCTGCCTTGATGAACAGCGCCGAACTCAATGTCGTCGGCTATCTGGATGATGATCCGCGTCTCAAGGGCGGCGTCATGGGTGGTTTGCCGATCTATGACCCCTCGGATCTTCCGGTGCTTGCCGAAGCTCTTGGCGTCCACAATGTACTTCTTGCTCTTCCATCCGCATCGCGACAGCGTCGCAACGAAATCCTGGAGCACATCCGCAAAGCCAGGGTCAATGTTCGTACATTGCCCGATCTCACGGCCCTGGCTCAGGGACGCATCGCCGTCTCCGACATCCGCGAGCTGGAGATCGAAGATCTGCTGGGGAGAGAAGCGGTCGCGCCGCGGCAGGAGTTGCTCGACAAGGCGATGCGTAAAAAGGTGGTTATGGTCACGGGTGCTGGTGGCTCGATCGGCGGCGAGTTGTGCCGCCAGATTCTACGCAACGAGCCTTCCACCCTGATCCTCCTCGATCAGAACGAGTTTGCGCTTTATAATATCCATGCCGAATTGCAGAAGCTGGCCGAGCTGTACAGACAAGAAGATCTGCAGATCGTCCCAATTCTTTGTTCCGTTCGCGACCAGGATCGCATGGAACATATCATGCAGAGCTGGCGACCTCACACGCTCTATCATGCAGCCGCTTACAAGCATGTGCCCCTTGTCGAACATAATGCCGTGGAAGGCATCAAGAACAATGTCATGGGTACGCTGGTCACGGCGCGCGCGGCCAATAAATGCGGCGTTTCGAATTTCGTGCTGATCAGTACAGACAAGGCCGTGCGTCCCACGAACGTGATGGGGGCCAGCAAGAGACTGGCGGAGATGGTTCTGCAGGCGCTCGCAGCGGAGTCTACGACCGACAGAATGCGAACCAATTTTTCCATGGTCCGCTTTGGGAATGTACTCGGTTCGTCCGGATCCGTCGTGCCGCTTTTCAGGCAGCAGATCAAGGAAGGCGGCCCCGTTACCCTGACACATCCTGAGATAACCCGCTACTTCATGACCATTTCGGAAGCCTCGCAACTCGTCATCCAGGCTGGCGCGATGGCCGAGGGTGGAGATGTTTTCCTGCTCGACATGGGAGAACCCGTGCGCATCGCCGATCTCGCCCGCAAGATGGTAGAGCTTTCCGGGCTGACCCTCCGCGACGATGACAATCCTGAAGGAGATATCGAGCTTTCCGTTACCGGCCTCAGGCCCGGCGAGAAGCTCTACGAAGAACTTTTGATCGGCGACAACCCTGAAACAACCGAACATCCTCGCATTATGAAGGCGCGCGAGGATTTCCTCTTCTGGCCGGAGCTTTCGAAAAAGCTCAACTCGCTCAATGCGGTATTGGATCGGAACGATATGGTCGCGGCACGCGCGATGTTGGCGGAGCTCGTCTCCGGCTATTCCTCAACCGGTGAAGTCTCGGATCTGGCCTTCACCGGCGCCGAAACCAATACGGCGGCCTGAGACGTCAGGGCCTGCAGACGTTAGCTCCGAACGACAGGCGCAAACCGTGTGCTGCCGCGGTCCACACAAATAAGGGCGACCAAATAGGCGAAGATCGGATCCAGAGCCTTCTGATTGAACATGATGCCAAAGCTGCCGGTTATGACGTAGCTGCTGACGAGCAGAAGAGCGAGCGCAATGGCGAGATCCCGACCCGGTCCGGGTTCTTTTCTCCACGCGCCTATCACGGGCGTCAGGAGCATCAGCGAAAGCGCCGCAATGCCGAAAACGCCGGCGTCGATTCCCGCGGTCAGAAAACCGTTATGGACATGCGAGAAGGGCAGCTGTGGCCTTATACTATCGGGCAGCTCTGCCAAAACCGAAGTCATCCGGTTTTGCGGGCCATAACCAGTCAAGGGGTCCTTGCGGATTGCTGATAGTGCACCTTTGTACAAAGCGAACCGCGCACTGAGCGACGTGATCTCGCCGTCACTGCGTTCGAGCGTTGTCAGATCTCCTTGGAGCGCCTCGATGCGATCGAGGATCTGGCCGCTACCCAGAGTGATGAGTCCCGCTAACAGCAAGGAGCCGGTAATGGCGAGGCTGCGCAAACTCAGATGGAAGCTGTGTTTGCGAAAATACCAGAAAAAAATGACGATATGGACGGGAATGACCAGCCAGGCCGAGCGCGTTCCGGAGAGCAGAACGCAGCCTAGACCGGCGGCATATCCCAATATCGCAATTCTTTGCTCCACGCTTCTCGGAGATTGAACGTTGAGAAGCGCAATGCCGCCGAAAAGAACGCCTATGATCCCCAGCAGTGCAGCGTTCGAAGTCCCAGCTTCTGCCCTGGACATCAGAAACATGATCTGCAGGAGACTGAAGACAAAGGTGACGATCATGCCGATGCCTGCGCCGAGGATAAAGAGCGGCAAGAGACGGCCATCGGGAGATTGGCGCATCCGCGGCAATATCAGCCAGACCGAAAAGAAAGGCAGGAGCCGGAATATCCAGTCCAGTTCTTCGGAGTAAGGCGGATTGATGAATATGCTGGCGATCATCACCAGCGGGTAGATCGACATGCTAATGGCAACCAGCCGGTCGGATCTCGACAGGTTCAAGGCCAGGCGGCCCGTGGCCAGACAGTAGAGGCCCCACACCATCGACGCGAGGAGGATGAAGGAGTTAAAGTTCGGCGAAAGTCCTGGAAGGATTGCAAAGGCAAAGACCACAATGCGGTTGTTTCGGTCGAGCGCGCCTCCCGCCCCATTTCCGGGATCGAGAACCGCCATCTTGAGTTGTTTAAAATAATTCACTATGCCGGCCCTGACCGTGTCGATACTGCCTCGCTAAGGATCGTGAAGACGGCTGTCAAGTCGCGATGAGGGCGCAATCCATGGCTTTATTCAACGTGGTATTCAGGCAACAGGCCGTTCGGGACAGATGTGGTTCTATTCGATGATCGGCGGCAAACGGATACGGCGGGAAAGCCGGCTTCAACGGAAAACACGTTTGAGGTGCGGCTTGATTTGAGGGTTTGATCGTGATCAACCGACGTACCGCGGGAAGAGAAGGCGGCAACATCGGGATCAGTAGAGCCAATCGAAGAACCGATGCTGCGTTTCGTTGACGTGAAGTGTCTGCCGCTATCGCCAATACACCCTTGTGGAGCTTTCCGCCGATGATCGACCGAGGAAATAGCCGAGCCCGAATGCCAGAATGCCGGTGGTGAGCAACAGTGCGCTTGCGGTGTGCGGGTGCTCTCTCACGTCGGAGGCGACGGCATAAGCCTCGCGCTTCATCTCTTTGGCTGCCGACTTCGCGACCTTGGTCAATCCCTCCGGCTGTTCCGTGGGCGTTCCGGTGAATCCGGCGTTCAAGTTCTGTTTGTCGGCCATTTCGGGGGCCTTTCTGAGATTGGCGCGAGGCGGAAAGTTCAATCCTGCTCGCGTGTGCCGGGGGAGGCTTCGCGTTGATCCGCGTCTTCGAGATCCGTCTTGACGAGGAATGCATCGGTATGTTCGCGCGAGGCCTCTCGCAGGGCTGCGAGATTTGGAGGATTGTCGGCCGCGCCCTGCTGGGCGTCGAGTTCATGTTCGGCCAGGGTCCAATGATGCCGATGCTTTCCTTCCGGCCTCCCTTCCTTCTCCCACAGGGAGTGTGCCCTTTTCCGGATCTCCTCCTCGCGGGTGGTTGGCGGCAACCCGCCGCTCTTCCTGTCGATTTGGTTTGCGGCTCGCCGAGCCACCTTCTGTCCGCGTGCGTCCGAAGCGGGTGGAGCTTTCGGCCGCCCGTCGTCGATCGTACTTTCGCTTATCTTGCGTCGTGCTGGGTTTTTCATGACCATCTCCTTGGGGATTTCAACCAACTCGACGGATCTAAGTTCCAAACAAAGAGTGTCACGGCACAAAGATCGGGCTTCTGATTTCGCAAGGCTCATGCCGTTCACCAGCGCTTTTGAAGCGCAATCATTGCTCGATCCCCAAGCCCAGACTGAAATGCTCAATTCGCGAAGCGCTGAATCACGAGATGCGGTGCCATACCGCACTCATCCGCAGCACGTCTTGGCAAGGCCATTTAACTGATATACTAGTATGCCAACAAGCACCGACGCCCGGTATCGTTATGTCGCAAGCATCAGAAACCGAAGTCTTGGTAGTCCCGACGTCGCAGGAGGTTGGCGGCAGGCTGCGCCGCATCACCACGGCCGGCGCCATCTACGATCGTCTCTACGCCGACATCGTGTCGCTACGAATGCCGCCTGGCATGCTGCTGCAGGAAAAGCGGATTGCCGATGATTTCGGCGTCAGCCGCACACCGGTGCGTGAGGCGCTGCTCAGGCTTTCCGAAGGTGGACTGGTCGATATCTATCCGCAATCGGGCACGGTCGTGTCGCGGGTGCCGGTCTCGGCGATCCCCGAGGCGGTCGTTGTGCGCAAGGCGCTCGAAGGCACGACCGTCGAGACTGCGGCCCTGACCGCGACTGCCGCAGACATCGCCCGTCTCGATACCATCATCGCCCGGCAGCGGTCGCACGCCGCGACCAACAATGCCTCGAGCTTCCACGAGGAGGATGAGGCCTTCCACGAGGCGATCGCGCAGATATCAGGTTATCCCGGCATCTGGGCAATCCTGAAAACGGTCAAGGTGCAGATCGATAGGGCACGGCGGCTGACGCTGCCGGTGCTTGGGCGCATGGACAACGTGGTGCACGAACACATCATTATCCGCGATGCGCTCGCCGCTCACGATGCGGCGGCTGCACGCAGCGCAATGATCCATCACTTAAGCGCCGTCATTCCCGATGTCGACGAACTGCGCGCGCGTTACCCCGATTACTTCTGCTGACGGCAGGCCAACACGAAACGAAAGACCAGGGAAGGAAGAAGGATGCGACAAGGTTGGAGATGGTTCGGGCCGGAAGCGCCGGTGACGCTGGATGACGTCCGTCAGACGGGCGCCACCAATATCGTCTCTTCGCTGCATCAGGTGCCGATCGGCCGGGCCTGGACGGAGAAGGAAGTGCGCGAACGCCAGTCTCTGATCGAGACGACGCCGGGCGACCGCTCGCCACTCGTCTGGTCGGTCGTTGAGAGCATCCCGATCCCCGACGCGGTCAAGCGCAAGGGCGGGGAGGCGAAGGCCGAAATCGAGGCGTGGGTCGCCAGCCTCGAAGCGGTCGCCGCCTGCGGCATTCCGATCGTCTGCTATAATTTCATGCCGGTGGTGGACTGGACCCGCACCGAACTCGATTTCGTGACACCGACGGGCGCCACCGCCATGCGTTTCGATCACGAGCGCTTCGCAGCCTTCGATCTCTTCATTCTGGAACGGCCAGATGCGGCGCAGCACTATTCCGCGGAAGACCGGGAAAGGGCGCGTATCGTCTTCGAGGCGATGACGGACGACGAGGTCGCCGACATCACCCGCATCATCACCTCGGCTCTACCGGGGTCGACCACCGAACCTCTGACCATACCGGCGTTCCGGGAAAAGCTGGTCGCTTATAGCGGTATCGATGCCGCAAGATTGCGTCGGCACCTGATCGAATTCCTGGAGGCGGTGACGCCGGCTGCCGAAGCGCGCGGCGTCAAGCTGACGCTGCATCCCGATGATCCGCCGCGCTCGCTGTTCGGCCTGCCGCGCATCGCCTCGACGGCCGATGATTATGCCGCGCTCTTCGATGCGGTGCCATCGGCGGCAAACGGCATGTGTTATTGCACCGGCAGTCTCGGCGTGCGCGCCGAGAACGACCTGCCGGCGATCGCACGGCGCTTCGCCTCGCGCATCCACTTTGCCCATCTGCGCGCCACGACACGCGAGGGCGACGGCCGAACGTTCCATGAAAGCGCGCATCTGGAAGGCGACGTCGACATGGTCGCGGTGCTTCGGGAACTGGTCGCGGAAGACCGCCACCGCGGCACACAAGACACCATCGTCTTCCGCTCGGATCATGGCCACCGCATGCTTGACGATCTCGACAAGGTCGTCACCCCAGGCTACCCCGCCATCGGCCGCATGCGCGGCCTCGCCGAACTGCGCGGTATCCTGCATGCTCTGGGCGCGCCGCCGACCTGAGGGTGTCCTCGAACGGCATCGACTGACCTTGGCGAATTGGGCTGCTGCGGAGCAAGCTTCTTCCCGCGCCCGCACCGGCTCGCTCGTAAGAAAAAATCATCGCGCTCTGAAGCCCGAGCGATGCTTCAGAGCGCGCAACCCTTCAAGAAAAGATCGGCGCACATCTTCGCCCGCGCCTGTATTGCTTCGATCGTCGGCGGTGGCTCCTGACGCAGGATCGCCGCGCGCTGCGGTTCCATGGCCATCATCCCGCGCAGCATGCCGCAGGCTAAATGCGGATCCTCGAGCGCAATGAGGCCGCGGTCGACCTGCCGGCGCAGCCAGTCCTCCATCAGCGCATTGGTGCGTAGGATCGCCTGTTCGTAGAAGGACGTGGCGATTTCAGGGAAGCGGTCCGACTCGCCGATGACGAGGCGCATGATGGTGACCGTATCTTCAGAAAGCGACAGCATGCCGTAAGCCATCAGCATACGTTCCAGCCCATCTCTCAGATCGGCATTGGCGAGCATCGGGGGATCGAGCGCGAGCAGGAAACCGACGATACGCTCTGAGATCATGCTGGCAAAGAGATCGGCCTTGGTCGGAAACAGCCGATAGAGGGTCTTTGTGGAAACACCAGCCTCCTGGGCGATCGTGGCGATGCTTGCCGCCGCGTATCCATTCTCGTGAAACTGGGTATTTGCCGCCTTGATGATCAGGCCCCTGGTGTCGTCGTCACAGCGCAACTGCGGCCTTCCGCGCGGCCTTCTCTCAATTTGTTGATTTTGGACCATCATGATTTTCCAAATTCCTATTGACATCCATTTTATAGTGCATATTTTGGAAAATATCAAGTTTCCTAAATAGGATTTCACTTGAATTCAGAGGCCGCAGCCCAAGAGACGGCGACCCGTCATCCGGAGAAAGACAATGACTACCAAGAAGCTGCGTGCCTTGAACAACAATAACGCCGTCGAAACCGTTGCCGAAGCCGCTCCCGCGAGCCTGGACGCCGGCAAGCCACCGCTCATCGCTGAGGCCGCTACCCCCATTGCCGAGGAAAAGCCCGCCCGCAAGCGTGGCGGCCGCTCCTTGCTTCTCGGCGCCACCGCGCTCGTGCTGATCGCCGCCGGCGCCTATTACGGCCATGATTACTGGACAGTCGGGCGTTTCCATATCTCGACCGACGACGCCTATGTGAAAGCCGACAGCAGCACCATCGCCCCCAAGGTTTCGGGCTATCTCGCCGAGGTCCTCGTCATGGACAACGAGACCGTCAAGGCCGGCCAGCCGCTCGCCCGCATCGATGACCGCGACTTCAAGGCAGCCATTGATCAGGCAAAGGCCGATGTCGCAGCCGGGGAAGCCACCGTCAACGCCAAGCAGGCTTCGCTCGATATCCAGCAGTCCACGATTGCCGCCGCCCGCGCGACCGTCGACGTCGACCGCGCCAACGAGACCTTTGCCGAGCAGAACAACAAGCGCTATTCGAACCTTGCCACCAGCGGTTACGCCCCCGTCCAGACGGCGCAGCAGGCCGCCTCGCAGATCGCTGCCGCCCAGGCCTCGATCGTCCGCGACACCGCCTCGCTCGATGCCGCCGTCAAGCAGGTCGATCTTCTCAACGCCGAACTGGCCCAGGCAAAGGCGGCTCTTGCGCGCAGCCAGGCCGTCCAGCACCAGGCCGAGCTCAACCTCTCCTATGCGACGATCACAGCGCCCGTCGACGGCACCGTCGGCAACCGGACGCTGCGCATCGGCCAATATGTCCAGGCCGGCACCCAGCTGATGTCGGTCGTGCCGACGACGGCTGCCTATGTCATCTCCAACTACAAGGAAACCCAACTCACCGACGTCAAGGCCGGCCAGCCAGTCGATATTGAGGTCGATATGTTCCCGGGGCGCACCTATCACGGCCATGTCGACAGCCTCGCTCCGGCAAGCGGCCAGGAATTCGCGCTGCTGCCGCCCGATAACGCCACCGGCAACTTCACCAAGGTCGTCCAGCGCATTCCGGTCAGGATCGTGCTCGACGGCGACGCCGCCAACGGCGACCTGCGACCCGGCATGTCCGTCCAGCCGAGCATCGACACCAAGAACGACCGCAGCT